>Ga0315537_1003256_pt1 | contig 12137 bp, 5 predicted proteins | sample SalMarSW160270MG_FD_203091 | JGI IMG/M metagenome (GOLD analysis project Ga0315537, IMG submission 203091) | Salt marsh sediment microbial communities from the Plum Island Ecosystem LTER, Massachusetts, United States - Salt Marsh Sediment SW1602-70 ... | reverse complement strand
CTGTGAGCCCGTCCTCATTCCCATCTTTGTCATATAGCTTCAGAGAAGATATCGGCTGATATTTCCGAATGTCACCGAACTTTGTACGTGAATTATTGTCCCACAAAATGCCGTAGTTCCTGCTGGAAACAAGAAACGGCACAACCGCCACAATATTGTGCTGCCAGAGGTCAACGTTATGGCCTTTGTAATTCATAATATTGTTTTGATGCTGGCCCAGCCCGTAATACGCCTCATCTTCCGGAGAGTTGAAAACCTGTTGAATATGGTAAGTCTGCTCTCCCATGACCATCGCCGGCTGGATGACCCTACCACCACCTGCTTTTTCTGAAAGTATCAGTCGGCCTGCTTTGTTATAAAAAGCAATTTCTCCGGTTTGAACTGTGACTTTAGCTGTTATTTCAGCCGTGGTAATCTGCACGTTGTCACCAGCCTCTGTAATCATAAACGGTACGGCAGGCCATTTACGGTTTTCAACAATAAGACTGGGCTTGGAGGAAAAGCTGTCCTGCGGCGCAGCGATAACATGAAAAATATTCTCCGCGCATACCTGAATTTTCAACATTTTAGGGTCTGTAGGCTTTTGCTTTTCAAGCTGAATTACAATGCCGTCAGCTTGTTTTTCAAATGCATAACCAAAACCGGCGCTCAACAGAACGACTGCCAGTATAAATACGCCCACGGTAGAGAATTGCTTGATAGTCACAATCTTTTCCTTTCAGATGATATATATTCGATTAAAAGCCGCACAATGTTCTTTTTAAAATTAAGTTTTTGCATGAATTCGACTCGTCTCGGTGAAGACCCGCCGAGCCGAAGCCGGACAAGCTCACCACAAGTTTTTTACGGTTTCGCTTTCACCGGACTTCTCGCCCGAATATAATACCAAATTTACAGTAATTATAGAAATATCAAAATATACAGCAATATTAGGATTAGAAACTTGGATTGCAGGTCTCCAAAACAAAAATACATGATTAGCGTTTTATCAGTACGGTTTTTAAAGAAGGTCATATTGACGCTATCAATTGTGCTTTTGCCAGCCGGCTCTCAGGTTTATGGTGAGTCTTTTTCATTTGCAATTTTGGCCGACCCACATCTGGATGGAAATGTAACACGCAGAGCCAAATTCGAGACGGCCGTTGGCTGGATAATCGACCGTAGAGACAGCAACGACATAGAATTAGTCTTCGTGCTGGGGGACATTGCATGGGGCGGCACCAGAGGCAATAGAAACTTGACAATAGCCAAGGTGATACTTAACCGCCTCGATGGTGCCGGTATTTTATATGTTCCTGTAATAGGTGACAACGAAGTTGATACCGGATGCGAGAAGGAATTCCAGGACGTGTTTGAACCCCAGTACAAGAATCTTTCCGGGCGTCTTGTAAATTGGCAAAAGGTAGCCGTTCCTGTACGCGACTCGGTTGGGTCTGTCGAGGTCGATATGTATCTTCAGAATTTTTGCTTCAACTATAAGAGCTGTCACTTTGTATGCGTGGATTTTAATTCCAGAAAAAAGGGATATGAGGGCGGAGAGCTTCACGATTTCCCAGGAGGCACCTGGCCGTGGTTTAAAAATGATATTGAAAAATGCCTAAAACCAAAAGAGGAAAACATTGTCATAATGTCGCATATCGGAATGTTTCGCACAGGATTTGAGAGGGCCGACCAATATCTTTTTCCGCAGGAACAAATGACCAAAATTAAAAGGTTTACATATAATTACAGAGAATACATCGATTCGAATTATGCGGGGCATATTCACCAAAATTGGCAGGTGATAATATGGTACGGCTTATTTACGCCGATTTACAATGTGAGGGTGACAGATGAAACATGGCATTGTACGAGATGGCCGGAAAGCAATGACCGAGAATTAACCGTCAGACTGGTTCAGGTAAATAATGACGGTCCGAAAATTGTCTATAATCAGCATGTCCTGGATATAGAGAAAGAAAATCCGATTCAGAAAGCCAAAGGTATCGAATAAGATACCCAGCTATTTTTCTTTCTTTACCAATCTTTTGATTAGCTCTATGTTCTTATCGATTCACCTTATAAACCTTATTTTATAAGGAGTTATTGACATCAACATATCGCTTTTTTGAACTTTATTTGCGCTGCAGTGATAGTCATAACCATTAGATTTTAAAGCATCATCACTGCGACCAGCTAACCACTGTGGGTCACACCGGAATCATCATCCCACTTTCAATGTCCCGCCAAACCGTTGTTACCCGGGTCAACCAGCTAACGCCCGACTTGATCGGGGGCTACCGATACAGCCGAATATCATCAAAGAACATCTTACCTGAACCGCCAGCCTGCGGATTGCTCTTATTACCGAAGCCCATAGTAATCTTATCTACATTGGTCAGGTTGATACCCTTATTTGCAAATTCCTGCAGGTCTATATTCCATTCGGTCCAGGTGTCTATTTGGGCAGCATTCGGATTGTCATGATATACCACAGCACTGCCATTGAGAGCCACATACATCGGTTCTGCGTCGTTGCTAAGCATCTCGGTGCCGAGGACCTTGTTCGTCCAGGTCGCCGGAGTAACTGAGCCGGTGGTTTTGACGTCAGAGAACTTAGCCTCACATATTGTACTAATGTTATGGCTGGTTAGTGCCAAACCTACATATACATTTTCAGGCATCGAAATAATTTGCGGATTCCATACCATCGGCTGCCAGTTGACACCGTCACCGGAGTAATAGCCGTTAAAATTGTCGGAGCTATCGCGCTCTATTTTAATCCAGTACGGTGCCTTAATTTCCATTTGCTCAAACGTCGCTACTGAGGTGTCACTTATGGAATCCGTAACCGGAGCCTGCCTGGCCTGGAACCTGCATCCATTGCCGGGTGTGATGTACACTGCTGCGAATGGTGAGGTCGGATCCAGTGTTCGCCTAATCATCACACCAGCTTTGGCCCAATCGTGCGTGTTATCCACGCTAATCACCTTCGCCGAAATCGATCCGGCACCGGAAAGCTGCTTGTAAACAAAGCGGAACTCGTCACTCGCACCAGCGATATCTGCACCCGAAGCAGTCATTGTGTAGGTTCCCGCCGGTTCCTCTTTGAAGCCCGCAGGATAACCCATGAACCACAGTGTCAGCACCTTAACGTCCTGCTCGGTCCAGTCACGTGGATAATCCAGTTGTAATGTTGCTTCGGAGTTTTTGGCGGTAGTGTTGTCATAGAAATAAGGCATAGACTGAGAACCGCTGTGAACATCGGTAGTTTCGACGAAATGTTCCCCTGCGAAGAAGTCTGGATCACTATAGCCTACAACGGCACCGTTTGTTGTTGTACCCCAGCCATCCGACCACAGGTCAAATATCCTGTTAGGTTTGAAGTCATTATAGTCTTCAAAATCTTCTACGAGGACGAAGTCCGCCACAGTAAATTGCCACAGCCTGCCTTTGCTGATAGTATCATCGGTATTATGTTCATCGATCCGCCAGTAGTAAGGCCCGGTGGCCCATTCAACGCCTTCAGGGGGAGTATAGCTGGTAGCAGACTGACGGCCTCGATATATTCCTGTCGTGTCGGATGAATCCGCATCAGTAACAGAATCTTTATCAGTGCCGAAGTAGATATAATGCTCTATAGCATTTCCTCCGGGGGCCCAGGCAAGAGGCAAAGCGTTCCTCAGATCCGGCATTGAACCGTTCGCCGGGCTTGGATCCCAGGCAAGATCAGACTCACCCCTCATCGCCTGTTTAACTTCGTCCTCAGTAAGTGCAAGATCGTAGATACGGACATCATCAATCATGCCCTTCCAGCCTACGGTTGTACCCTGGTCATTACTGCCCTTGCCTATTATCAATTTCTGGCAACCCGTGATAGTCCCGGTATTATCATTCGGCTCAGTCCTGCCTGACGGCGTGTCCTCTCTTCCATTAATATAAAACCTAATCACGTCTGCACTTTTCCAGCTCATCGCAATATGCTGCCAATCGGTGGTTTGGCTGTTGTTGGAGCTTTCTAATTGCTGTTCGTAAGTACCATTGGGGTCTAATGTCGATGTCACTGCCGCCTTGAAAACATTCCTGCCTCCCCAGCTTGCACCGGCTGAATCATGACGAATAGTCACCATCTGGTCACGCCCGTCCGGCTCCACGCAGTCGATGATACCACGGTTTGAGCCGACCTGATCGGCCTTTATCCACATGCAGACCGTTATAGCATCTAAACCATTGATGTAGTTCTCGGCATCCTCATCAACTACATAGTCACCGTCACCGCCAAAGTACAGCGCTGCACCGACGCTGCCAACCAGCTCAAGCGATGCACCATGAATAGCTCCAAAATTGTCATAGCCGGAGTAATCAATGATGCTATCGCCGATAATCTCGTCGAACTTCCACCAGCAAAGCAGATTAGGGTCGGTAACCGGTACATACGGTATTGTTGTAAAGCTCCAGATATCGCCCTTATATGTGTTCACACCGTCAAACTCATCCACTCGCCAAAAATAGGTTGTCTCTTTTGCAAAGATACCAGGGGTATAGGTTATCTCTTCCTGGGGGATGCCTCCGGTGGCATCGTTCACATCATTAAAATTGTCATCAATGTACAAAGTGTGCGACTGTGCACCAAAACCGGCGGTCCAGCTAAGTGTCGCATCCGTATGCACAAAATCGGCTCCATCAGGTGGATCTGGATTATAAGCGGTAGCAACAGGAAGACTAAAGCTCCAGACATCGCCTTTCCAGGGACTGCCCGGATTAGACTCGTTTACCTCATCGATTCGCCAGTAGTAAGTCGCCCCTGCGGTAAGGCTATCCACAACGAAAGACGTCTCAAGCTGGTTGCCCTTAAATGTATCGCCGCTGCCATTATTGACTTCATCATAATTATCGCCGAAGTATACATCGTGTGAAGCTGCATAATCACCTGGTGTCCATGTGAGATTCACCGATTCATCCGTATGAACGGCTTTATCAGCCGGGATAGGGCCATAGGCTTTATACATTGCAACACGAGTAATGTGCACAAACTCAATCTTACATTTTTGTCCACCGGGAGCCGGCTTAATTGTTAAACGACCATCGCTTACTGTAACCGACACATTGTATTCGTCTAAGTAGCTGCGGCCGTTCTGGTCGGTTACAATGACGCCTTCCACATCAAGAGTATTGATCTGGTCGTTATACGAAGCATCGCCACAAGCCATAAATAAATTGTAAATGCCGTTGGGTAATTCTATCTCCCACGTTTTGGGTATTCCTCCCTCCTGCATCTGGGCCAATGATCGATACGGGTCAGTTGCGGATCCGCGCACGCGCATATCACCGGTGATGCTCTGGTCCCAGCCATAGCTGTAACCATTGCCCCTATCGCCAAAAACCTCACCATAATCGGGCAGATAACCGGTTGGTATTATCTTAACGGTACTCGGTTGAAAATTGATTCTAATCGTTTGCCCAAAAGCTGCGCCTGTAACAAAAAGCATGGTCAGAATGAAAGGAACATACCACATATTTCTTCTGTACATAACTATCCTCCTTCTTTGAAAAATTAAAAGAGAACTATAACCATGACATGATGAAACTGCTCCTCAGTAAAAACTTGTATAATTGCTGTTTTTTTAAGCACATACACACAAATCCGAGCTTCTATATTTATACCAAATAAACGAGCCCAACTGCAAGAAAAATTCCTACCTAAATTGTGAGTACCTAAAGTGCCTGTAGTCTGGAATTTACCTTAATTTCATCTCATTTTCAGGCATTTTGATTCACTTTAGTCGCTGTCCATTTGACATGTTAAGAATCCTATAAGTATAATTGACAATTTGAAGTTGGAAACTGGTAATTGACAATTTCCAATGTGGAGTATTTCTTATGGAGAGATTGAGTTTAATCACATTTCTTGTTTTTTTGTTTAGTCATTCATTATCTGCTCAGGATAAAACCCTCGAAAAATGGGACTTTTATGAAATAACACTACCAGCGCCGGCGACAGGTAATCCGTTTATTGGCATTGAATTTAGTGCCATATTTAAAAATGGTGACCAAACCGCTGAAGTGGACGGATTTTACGATGGCAATGATACATTTAAGATCCGTTTTATGCCGGACAAAGAGGGGATTTGGACGTTTAAAACGAAAAGTAACTGTTCAGAATTGGACGGCAAAATGGGCGAATTCACCGTCACGCCTCCGTCCGCAAACAATCACGGTCCGGTACGCATCGCGCATACGTTTCATTTCGCCTATGCCGACGGTAAACCGTACAAGGAACTCGGCACGACGTGCTACGCCTGGATTCACCAAACCGAAGAATTGGAAGAGCAAACGCTTAAGACGCTGGCAACCGCACCATTCAACAAGCTTCGCATGTGCGTTTTTCCCAAGCGATATGATTGGAACAAGAATGAGCCGCGTTATTATCCGTTCGAGGGTATTGCCCCCAATCATTGGGATTTTACGCGATTCAATCCAGAATTTTTCCAACATCTGGAGAGGCGTGTCGGCCAGTTGCGCGATCTTGGGATTGAGGCAGACATCATTTTATTTCATCCCTACGACAAAGGCCACTGGGGATTTGACCGGATGCCAGCGGAAGTGGACGACCGCTATTTGCGCTATGTCGTCGCGCGGCTTGCGTCATTCCGAAATGTCTGGTGGTCGCTGGCGAACGAATACGATTTCATGAAAGAGAAAACACCCGCCGACTGGGACCGGTTCTTCCAGATTGTGCAGGCCAGCGATCCGTATCAGCACCTGCGTTCAATTCACAACGGCACGCTGATTTACAACCAGAACCAGCCATGGGTGACGCACGTCAGCATTCAGAATGGCTCGGCGGTCGAGGACTATGGTCGCGCCGTACTGTATCGCGACGTCTATCGCAAGCCAATCGTGTTCGACGAGGTTAAATACGAAGGCAACATCCCGAAGCGATGGGGCAACATCTCGGCGGAGGAATTGGTTTTCCGGTTCTGGAACGGCACCGTGGCGGGCACTTACGTCGGGCACGGCGAAACGTACTTGAGTCCCGATGACATTCTGTGGTGGTCGAAAGGCGGCGTGCTCAAAGGTCAGAGCCCAGCGCGACTCGCGTTTCTCCGGCAAGTATTAGAGGACAGTCCGACGGAGGGCATCGAGCCGATTGACAAGTGGCAGGACTCCCCCTTCGCGGGCAAACGGGGCGAATACTACCTCGGCTATTTCGGCCGCGAGGCGCGCACCGCATGGCCGTTCAAGCTTTATAAAGCCGAGCTCGCCGACGGCATGAAGTTCACCGCCGAAGTGCTCGACACCTGGAACATGACCATCACGCCGGTGGAAGGCGTGTTCACGCTGAAGAAGAAGGACGATTATTTTTTCGCCGACAAAGATGAGCGTTCGATTGCGCTACCGGGCAAGCCTTACATGGCGATCCGAATCAGGCGGGTGAAGGATTGACTACGAAACACACGAAATTACAGGAAGCATTTTGATGAAAAAATTAATTCTAATTATATTTGCGGCATTTTTATCCGGCAATTTATTAGCCGTTCAGGACAGTAACAGCAAGGTTGAGAAGTGGGATATTTATGAGTTATCTCTTCCGGGGCCAACAGGTGGCAATCCATTTATTGACATTGAATTTAATGCCATTTTCAGAAATGGAGACCGAACGGTTGAAGCGAACGGATTTTACGATGGCAAAGATACATTTAAAATCCGTTTCATGCCGGATAAAGAAGGTACATGGACATATAAAACTAAGAGCAACTACCCGGTTCTGGACGGCAAGGAAGGACAATTTGCATGCACACCTGCCTCGCCGAATAACCATGGCCCTGTGCGGGTGCGGAATCAATATCATTTTGCTTATGAAGACGGAACGCCATTTTTCCTGTTTGGGACTACAATTTATGAATGGCCCTTCCAGTCCGAAAAGACAAGACATGAGACTATTGAAAGCTTAAAAAACTCACCTTTCAATAAAGCCCGTTTTTTAGTCGTACCCCCCTGGCGAAAGGAATATGTTGAGGGCCCGAATGCTTTGGATTCTTTTCCGTTTGAAGGCACTTCAAAGGAAAACTGGGACTTTTCCCGATTCAATCCTGTTTATTTCCAAAGGTTGGAACAATGTGTACTACAGCTTCGAGATATTGGCATTCAGGCTGATCTGATACTTTTTCGGCCTTACGACAATGGTAAATGGGGATTCGATAGAATGGATGCCGAGACCAACGACCTCTTCGTGCGGTATGTTGTTGCCCGTTTTGCCGCCTTTCGCAACGTTTGGTGGAGTCTTGCTAATGAAAATAGTTTTATGAAGCATCTGACCGATGCCGACTGGGACCGCCTTTTTCAAATTGTGCAGGCAGAAGACCCTTACGGGCATTTGCGCTCCATTCATAACGCCGACCGGCTTTACGATTATTCAAAACCGTGGGTCACGCATGTCAGCCTTCAATATTATAATGCAGTTCGCGCATTGGGAGTATCTCCGCTTTTAAGGGACATTTATAAAAAGCCGGTAGTGCATGATGAGATCAATTATGAAGGTGATATAGACAGACGCTGGGGACAGTTATCCGGCCCGGAGATGGTTTACCGCTTCTGGGTCGCTTACATTGGCGGGGCTTATGCCACGCATGGAGAGACGTCAAAGGGACAACCTTATGGCGACGGCTGGATTTCTACCGGCGGCAAGCTCATAAGGGAAAGCCCAGCGAGAATCGCTTTCCTGCGAAAGATTGTCGAAGAAAGGCCGGAGGGCGGATTGAATCCGCTCGATCAATACTATTTAAGAAACGCTGCGGGAAAATATGGTGAGTATTATTTGTATTACTTTGGCAAAGAGGAACCAAGGGAATGGGAATTTCGACTGCCGGATGAAGCCCTCCAGGAAGGAATGCGATTTAGAGCGGAGTTAATCGACACATGGAATATGAAGATAACTCCTATTGAACAGATATTTGAAGTAGAGAAACTGGACCGTTACGAATACATCGATAAAAAAAGATCTAAGGTTGAATTACCCGGCAAGCCTTATATGGCTTTGAGAATACGCGGGGTTAAATAGCTCTCGAACATCAACCGCTCCACCCCGCCAAAACCGGAGTCTGTACGCCTGTCAAAAATAGTGTAAGTCCTGCATCTATAAACCTCCCCCATCCGACACACCTCTTCTTACTGCATCGAGGTGTGTCGGGAATATTCTCTGTTAGGATTTATCAGGAGGTGCATCTGTCTCTTTTTTGTACTTAACCGAACACCCGTATGGCTTCGTCATTGTTGTGCTTACCTTTTTCCCCGCAATCAATTCTTCGAGAGCCTTGTCCACGTAGTTGACTAACTTCTTATCTTCGGGTACTTTTCCCAGTGGTGCATTATCAATTGCTCCGTTATATGCAATGTTGCCTTCGGTATCGATGATGAATATATGCGGTGTAGTCTTAGCCTTGTAGGCCTTGCCCGTCACGCCCGAGCTGTCATCGAGTATCGGATACAGAACTTTGTTTTTCTCGGCAAATTCCTTGTTCTTCTCCGTTTCTTGGTGACTGGTGCTGTTTATCGCAAGCCATACGACATTCTTGTCTTTGTACTTGGCAGCAAGGTTCTTCATAGTCGCTGCCTTTTCGTAATGGTATTTGACGAAAGGACATTCGTAGTTGAACCATTCGAGCACAATAATCTTGCCTTTGTAATCTGCCTGCTTAACTTCTTTGCCGTTATAATTTTTCAGCGTAAATTCCGGCGCCTTCTTGGGTTTTTCATCTGCAGCTAAAAGTATTGGTGCGGCCAGGGCTGCCGCTGCTGCTATTGCAACAATTGTCTTGTTCATAATCAGCTCCTTTCAATAAAATTTTATCTTTCTTAAAATTTATACGCTGATGTTGTCCTGGTGGTTTGTTTAAATTTTTGCCATAGACCACGCCGTCGGCTGCTGTTAAAATCCACTTCTGATATGTATATTTGTCCAAAACAATAACCGACGAATTGGCCAGTTTTCCGCAGGATGCCTTACGGCAGAGGAAGCAAGTATGATAAAAAGCAGATATCAACTTTTAATTTCGATTCTTTTTGTTGTCCTGTTTGCGGTAAACCCCCAAATAAATTTGGGGGCTAAATATTTGGAGGAACCGGTACTGTATATCGGCAAAGTAAAGACCTCAAACAGTGATTATAAAAATGGCTATCACGATGGGCAGATGCGGCTGGCTATCGGCGTGCAAAATTATCAAATCTTGCGGGCAAACCGCACCCATCCGGAATGGTCGGACGGCTTAGGATGGACGTATAATCATGCGCCTATGCTGGCTTACTTTGCCGTTAGGCATGGCCAAGCCCATAACGGCCAATTCTACTGTGCATATTTGACCAACCCAACCGGCGAGCATATCCCGCCCGGCGTGACGATGTTGACACGCTCTACCGACGGCAAAAACTGGACAAAACCTGTGGTTCTTTTTCCCATCTATTTTACAGCGAATGAAAATGCCTCGATAGTCTTCAAATATATGCACCAAAGAATGGGATTTTATATCGCCCCCAACAGTCGGTTTTTAGCAATGGCTTATTATGGTCCCAACGATGGATACGGTATCGGCCGGGTCGTGCGTGAAATTTACGCCGATGATTCTTTTGGGCCGATTTATTTCATACGCGTTAATGATAACTACAAAGGTGAGATTAAGTATCCACTTTATACATCTTCGCCTGATAAAAGTTTTGTTGAAGCTTGTGATGCATTTCTTTCTGATAAAATCCGGCGAATGCAATGGTGGGAGGAGGACTTTCTAACAAAAGATAAGGATTTTTATCGAGTCCCATGGATAATTGACCGTGGCAAGCCTGTGCCTGGCAAAGCGTTCTGTTTTTATACCAAGCCCGATGGCGCCGTGATTGGCTTTTTCAAAGAGCGTTGGGTGACAATGACGAAAGACCAAGGCCAAACCTGGTCACAGCCTGTGCGGTGCGAAACTCTCACTTACAGAGGCGCAAAAATCTGGGCACAAAAGTTAGACAACGGGCAATTTGCATTAGTTTATAATCCAACAGATAGTCTTGCACGACATCCTTTGTGTATTGCTACAAGTGACGATGGTATCTTGTTTGATAATCTGGTTAATGTTCACAGCGAAGTGCCGCCCAAGCGATTTTGGGGACGCGAGAAACGGCCCGGCCCGCAATATGTCCGCGGAATTATAGAGGGAAATGGCAATCCGCCCGGCGATGATTTGTGGGTCGTCTATTCGGTCAACAAAGAAGATATATGGATTTCACGGATACCTGTTCCGGTGAGATGGGAAGTAGATGGTCCTATCCGGGATGATTTTAGCAGCATGGAAACAGGCGGCGTCATTAAAGATTGGAATATCTATACGCCGAAGTGGTGCCCGGTGGAGATTGTCGATTTCCCAAGCAAAACTGAAAAAAGCATGATGCTGAAGGACTTCGATTCTTATGACTACGCCAAGGCAGTACGGGTATTTCAGAAAGCTGACCAGCAGATGCTTTCTTTCAAATTATTTATTGAATCGCCTGCGCAGATCCTTGATATCGAGATAATCTCAGCCAAAGGAGATAGATTGTTACAAACTCGGATTGGTATGAATCAAGAGTATTTAGCAAAGAATGGAATGGAAGATTATTCCTCGATTGCGTCTCTGGGAGTTGGGAAATGGTATCTTTTCGAGATTATGCTCGACGCAGAAAAGCGGCAATTCTCCGTTCTATTAGACGGCAAACAAATTGCGCAGAATTGGGCATTTTCCTGCAAGCAAGGCGAGCCGGAGAGAATTGTTTTTCGAACAGGTGAATACCGGCTGGAAGACGATGTGCAGGAATACAAAAGCGGCAGCGAATTTAAGCCGGGCTGGGATGAGCCGGGCGCCGATGAGAAGGTCAAAGAGGCAGTGTATTACATTAAAGACTTCAAGGTGACTGCGCAAAATCAACCGGTATTAAATGCTGAGGCTTTTAAGCACTACGTCGATTACTTTAACAGTATCGATGATGAAGATGTAGTAAACTTTATCCCCAATGCCGAAGCCTGGTCATGGATGAAGGAAAACATTCCGTTCTTTGAGTGTCCGGATAAAGACTTTGAGCAGATTTATTACTACCGCTGGTGGACGTACCGCAAGCATATTAAACAAACGCCGGCTGGTTTTGTT
>Ga0315537_1003255_pt1 | contig 12143 bp, 11 predicted proteins | sample SalMarSW160270MG_FD_203091 | JGI IMG/M metagenome (GOLD analysis project Ga0315537, IMG submission 203091) | Salt marsh sediment microbial communities from the Plum Island Ecosystem LTER, Massachusetts, United States - Salt Marsh Sediment SW1602-70 ... | reverse complement strand
CTCCCCTGGTCACCCTGGTAATGGTCATAGCATCCCGGTTACCGAGTGCGCCGTATAAGGCTGACAGCATCTTAAATAGTATATGGCTTGTTGCTCATGTCATTACCATCTTTATGGGCGAGGCGTCATTTGCTCTGGCCTGCGGGGTGGGGTTTTTATATCTTGTGCAGGAACACACGATAAAATCCAAAAATCATGGATTTTTCTTTAAACGGCTTCCGTCTTTGGAACTCCTCGATACAACCGGATATGCATGTATTGTTGCAGGATTCACAATGCTCACCTTGGGACTTATAACCGGTTTCATCTATGCCAAATCGGTCTGGGGAAGGTTCTGGAGCTGGGACCCCAAAGAGGTTTGGTCAGGTATAACCTGGCTTTTGTATGCCGCCTTGCTCCACCAACGCCTTACTGTGGGATGGCGGGGGCGGAAGGCGGCAATTATGGCAATTATCGGTTTTGCAGTCATTTTATTTACTTTTTTCGGGGTTAACTTTGTATTACAGGGCCATCACGGAAAATTCACAAGACTGTAATCAGTGTGTTAACCACCCTATATTATGAAGTAATATGTTAGATATCGTCTTATTGGGATTGAATCATAAAACAGCACCGGTAGCGTTGAGGGAGTGCCTCGCCTTCTCGCCGGACGAGACATCCGCTGTGCTGAGAGCTTTTCAAGAATCACCGGTGATCAATGAAGCAGTTCTTGTTTCAACCTGCAACCGTGTTGAAATTCTCATGGCCACCGAGGACAAATCCAGTGCGGTTAGAACTGCTAAAATGTTTCTTTCCGAATTTAAAAAACTGCCCGCTTCCGAATTTGAAAAATCCCTTTATATCCATAAGGGCGATGATGCTGTCCGGCATATGTTCAGAGTTGCCTCGAGTCTTGACTCCATGGTTGTTGGAGAGCCACAGATACTGGGTCAGATAAAAGAAGCTTATAAAATGGCGACATTAAAAAAAACATCCGGTGTTATTTTGAACAAATTGTTTCATCGAACCTTTTTTGTGGCAAAACGCGTTCGGAGTGAAACCGGGATCGGAGATCATGCGGTATCCATCAGTTATGCGGCGATTGAGCTGGGGCGAAAAATATTCGGCGCCTTTGAAGGAAAAAAGGTGCTCCTTATCGGAGCCGGGGAAATGGCGGAACTGGCGGTTGACCATCTGATCCGAAATAAGGTCGGGAATATTTTGGTTGCGAACCGAACCTTTGAAAACGGGGTTAAACTTTCCAAAAGATTCAAGGGCGAAGCGATCCGATTTGAAGAGATTGCAGACAGCCTACCGCGTGTTGATATTGTTATCAGTTCTACCAGTTCAACCGATTACGTTGTTACCCGCGAACAGGTAAAGGCAATCATACGCCGCCGCCGGAATCGTCCTATTTTTTTTATTGATATCGCGGTACCTCGAGATATCGATCCGGAAATAAACCGTCTTACCAATTCATATGTTTATGACATCGATGACCTGAAAGGGGTCATCGACGAAAGTATTGAAAATCGCAAAAAGGAGGCGGTTAAAGGGGAAAGAATCGTTGACGAGGCTGTCATCGGTTTCAGACAGTGGTACGACAATTTGGATGTGGTACCCACAATTGTTGCGTTAAGGAACAAAATGGACGGCATTGCCAAAGCGGAAACAAGAAGAACATTGCACGCTTTAAAACATCTGTCGGATGATGATCGCCAAGCCATTATCCGAATGACGAGCGCCATGATAAATAAGATCCTGCATGATCCTACACAGTTATTAAAGAGCAATGGATATCATCAAAACAAATCCGGCTACCTCGACATTACCCGAAAACTTTTTAAACTTGATGAATAAATGGAGGACAACGTTGAAAAAAACAGCATTTCTTTTTCCCGGTCAGGGATCACAATCTGTGGGTATGGGTCTTGATTTTTATCAGGAATACGACGGTGTCAGGGAAATTTTTGACATGGCGGAAGAGATAACCCGAATCAAAATATCTAATCTGTGTTTCAAAGGCCCTTTGGACGAGCTTACCCAAACGGTAAATCTTCAGCCTTCAGTAACCGCTGTAAATCTGGCCTGCCTTTTTGCAATTGAGAAAGAAGGTGTCAGGCCTGATATATCCGCCGGGCATAGTCTGGGCGAATACAGCGCCATGCACGCATCAAACATCATATCAAAAGAAGATACCATCAGGCTCGTTTTTAAAAGAGGTGAATTGATGCACCGTGAAGCAACCCGGTATAAAGGGGCCATGGATGCAATTATCGGGTTGCCTATAAATACCGTCGAAGAACTTGTCGCCGAAGGACAAAAAGAGGGAATTGTTGCCGTGGCAAATCACAACACCGAACAGCAAATTGTAATAACCGGATCGCCGGAAATGGTTAAGAAGGTTTCCTCCCTGGCAGCCTCCCGGGGCGCCAAAGCCATCCCGTTGAAAGTTAGCGGGGCATGGCACAGTGAATTGATAAAAGGCGCCCAGGAAAAGTTTCGTGACTTCATGGAATTAATACATTTTAGCACACCGGACAGACCCGTGCTTTTTAATGTAACGGCTGACTATGCTATGGATACCGATGAAATCAAAGCGATCATGGTCCGGCAGCTTTGCAACCCTGTAAAATGGTATGACTCCGTTTGCAGGCTTATGGCAGAAAACGTGGAGGTCTTTGTTGAAGTGGGCCCGGGAAAGGTTCTTACCGGTTTAATTAAAAAGATTTTACCCAAGGATTATCCCTGTAAAATATATACGGTAAACAGCATGAAGCAGCTGGAGCAATTCTTGAAACAAACAAGTTGATTTTTCCATGATAACATAACGTATATGGTTGCATATATCTTTTTGCACGCCATTAAAAATGATAAAGTGTAAAAACTAAAAAAAGTGATCTTTTAATAGAATTGTCGAATTAATTTTAAAAAATTACAAAAAAATAAATTTTATTCTTTACATAGACTTTTTGTTAATGTAGCCTTATTAATTTTAGAAAATTTGAGTTATTTATTATTTAAAAGGTTTTGCCATGAAACAGGATGATATCGGATATTTTAAAGAATTTCTAACCAACCGGTTAGAAGAACTTTTGAGTCATGCAGACGATACTGTCTCAGGTATGACCACCCCAAAAGAGAATTTTCCGGATCCGGCGGACCGGGCTACTCTTGAGGCAGACCGGAATTTTATGCTTCGTATAAGGGATAGAGAAAACAAACTTATTAAAAAGGTTAAAAAAGCATTAGATCGTATTGAAGACGGCTCTTTCGGAATATGTGAAAAATGCGGTGAAGAAATTTCAACGAGTCGCCTTAAGGCCAGACCGGTTACAACGTTATGTATTGATTGTAAAACCGAAGAAGAGGCTTTTGAAAAAGCCCTCGGATTATAATAAGAATGTGAGAATAGACCTTCATATTCATTCAACAGCCTCTGATGGGACATTTTCACCATTAGAAATCCTCAATCTGGCTCAAAGCATCAATCTCGGGGCCATATCCATTACAGATCACGACACCATTGATGGAACAAAAGAAGCCCTTGCCATTGGGATACCGCCTTCCATTGATTTCTTAACCGGTGTTGAAATCAGCGCGGTTCCACCAGCGCATTTTTCCTTTCCGGGAAGCTTTCATATTTTGGGTTATGCCATCAATATTGATGATTCTATATTAAATCAGACACTTGTTAAGCTTCAGGAGGCGAGAAAGAATAGAAACCCAAGGATTATTGAACTGCTGAATCGCATGGGTTTCGAACTTACGTTGAACGAAATACGGAAAGATTTCGGAGAATGTCAGCTTGGAAGACCTCATATTGCAAAGCAAATGGTAAAAAAAGGCTTTGTTCAATCGGTTGCCGAGGCATTTGACAAATATCTGGCAAAAGGTCAACCCGCATATGTTGATAAATATCGTGTTGACTGTGACAGAGCAATTGAGGTCATACGCAATGCCGGGGGAATTCCTGTTCTGGCCCATCCCGTTCTTCTCGAAATAAAAAATGATGATGTTCTTGAAACGCTGGTTTCCCGTTTAAAGGAAAAGGGCCTTAAAGGAATAGAAGCATATTATCCCGAACATACGCCGGATCTTATTGCCCGATATACCGAGATAGCAAACCGGAATGGATTATTAATTACAGGAGGAACAGATTTCCACGGTTCTATCAAGCCCGAAATTAAAATGGGGTCCGGTAGGGGAAATTTCTCCGTTCCCTATGAACTGTATGAAAAATTAATTTCAAGTCTATAAATAGTGCCCGAACGAAAACTAGGATTTTTCGTTAAGATCAAGGAAGGCAAAAATTTTAACCACAGGAATACTGGTAGTATTTCGAGGATTAACCCGCCAAAGTTCGGTGGCGGGTTAAAATTTGAGTCTGACGCAGATATTGGCGAAAAAGACAGTTTTCGTTCAGGCACTAAATAGGAACACAGATGGTACAAACAGATCTGTCTGAATTAACACGCAACCTTAATTATGAATTTAAGAATACCGACCTTCTTGTTGAATCCTTAAGACACAGTTCATTTGTTAATGAACAACTCGACACGGACCTTCATGACAATGAGCGGCTTGAATTTCTTGGGGATGCCGTTTTAAATCTTGTTGTGGGGCACATCCTCATGCAGAGATATCCGGATTTAAAGGAGGGGGATCTGTCCAGGATGAGGGCCAATCTGGTTAATGAATCTCAACTTGCATCCATTGCCCGCGGAATAAATCTGGGTTCCTATATACAACTCGGCAAGGGAGAGATCCAATCAGAAGGCTGGAATAAGCAATCCATACTGGCAAACACGTTTGAGGCTGTAATTGCAGCGGTTTATATAGATGGCGGTTTTGATGCTGTTTTTAATATCATTGACGGCCATTTTTCGTTTTTGATTAATTCCGTAACCACGCCTACCGCCAATCATGATTTCAAAAGCCAGATTCAGGAACTCGTCCAGATGGAATACAGATCCGTTCCGATTTACAAGGTCGTTCATGAAAGCGGTCCGGATCACGACAAAACCTTTCGGGTTCAGTTGAACGTTGGTGAGGTCCAGGCAGAAGGAATCGGAAAGAGCAAGAAGGCCGCGGAACAGGATGCTGCCAGAAAAGGCCTTGATATTTTAAAATCCGGACCGGGTTAAGCGGTCGAGTCGTTTAGATCTTAAAACCTAACCCGGACGAGCCGGAACCAAAAATATTTGCCACAAAGACACTAAGACACAAAGGATATATTTATTATTCTTTTTTTGTGCCTTGGTGGCTTAGTGGCAGAATGGAAAAAGATTGCATTGCTTAAAAAGAACCCCCCCCCTTTTGTCATTCCGATTTTTTTACCCAATGTCGGGTGTCTGCATCAGTGCGCTTTCTGCAACCAGACATCCATCACAGGTGTAACGCCCGGCACTATTTCTCCGGAAACACTTTGTTCTCTGATAAATGAGTTTCTTCAATATAAAGAGAAAAATAGACGGTATGTTCAGGTGGCTTTCTACGGCGGGAATTTTCTGGGCCTGAAAGAAGATTACATCAGGCTTCTACTTGATGAAACAACAAAATTTGTTAAAAACAAAAGAGTTGACAGTGTTCGGTTTTCTACCCGGCCGGATACGATAGGCGTTGAACAACTAGATATTATTAAAGATTATCCCGTTTCAACCATTGAAATCGGTGTTCAGTCAATGGATAATCAGGTGCTGGCTATGGCTAAACGGGGACACACCGCCTTGGATACCCAAAAAGCGGCGGCCATGCTAAAAGAGCGGAACTATGAAATCGGCATGCAGATGATGGTTGCACTACCGGGTGATGACGAAACCAAATCCCTTATTACCGCACAAAAAATTGCATCACTTTCTCCTGATTTTGTGAGGATTTATCCAACGGTTGTTCTTGCACGCAGCCGTCTTGCCGTATGGTATCGAAACGGAGAATATACACCCTGGTCTCTTTCGCGATGCGTAGCCCTTGTAAAAAACCTTTACCTTTTTTTCAAAAGCAAAAAGATCCCGGTCATTCGTATGGGGCTTCAGGCCTCGGAAGATCTTGCAAAAGACACGACGATGTTGGCAGGACCCTACCATCCGGCTTTCGGACATATGGTCCATTCTAAAATCTTTCTTGATATGGTCACATCACTCATGGAATCTGATAAAGGCTCTTGTGACAAAATTACCATAAAAGTTCACCCCCGAAGCATTTCAAAAATGAGGGGGTTAAAAAATAAGAACGTGGAAAGCCTGAAAAGAAAATTTCAAATCAAATCCCTCAAAATTATCCCGGATCTTTCCCTTGCTGAAGATACATTGACTGTCTCGGCATGAACCTATAATTGTCCAAAACATCCTCTGATCAAATGGGTAATGGTGTTTGATGATCAATCGATAAGACCAATTATCTTCCGTGATGTATATTCTCCCACATCCGCCAGAGCGTCTATGGGCAAAAACGATAGGGCATTATTTGAATAAAGGCAGGTGACCGAAGCCGAAAAATCGTCATCGGCTTCATAGAAAATATAGCAAAGGGCTATTTTGGGCAACGGGTAGATAATAAATGAGAAATCGCCTTTCACACTTGCCGGCGCGTCACATCCGAGGAGGTTTGCCATAATTTGGTCTCTTGCTTTTTGGATTTTATCAACGTGTGGCACCAGAATCTGTTGAGTATGGGTGACGAAAGCCCCGGCATAGGGCATACTGTTTGGAAAATCCTTAAAGGCTTTTAACGGCTCCAGCATGCTTGGCTCCGGCCCGGCATGGAGCGCATACAGGGAAATCAAAATCCCGATCACGCCGGTCTGTTGGACTTCGTCCAGAAAGATTCCATCGGGTCGAAGCTCACATTTTTCACCAAAAGCATCAAATAAAAAGGAATCTCCATCCCGTTCCGAAGGTAAAACCCGTGCCAAATCTTCCGGGAAATTTTCATAAAGTCTTTTAAGATTATCCGTTACAATTTTAGCGTAATTGTCGCACATAACTTCCATACTTAATATTCTCCATTTTTTGTTTTGTTGATCACGACGATTTACAATATTTAAATTTGGTTTGATTTTTTAAATGAATTTATATAGTTAGTAAAGTAGAAACTAACTTTCCCATAAATTATGGAGCCGGGTCAATATCATCATTTAATACACCAGAATTTTTTGAGATGTTACACCTTTTTTATATATATTCGTTCATAGAGCCAGATAAATTCTTGAAGGTTGACAATGCATATTCACAGCAGTATATTCCAATTTAATAGAACTTAGGGCTCTTCGCCCCAATTAAAATAGTGGAATGACGGGGTAATGGAATGATGGGTTTGAAGGAGTTTTTTACAATTTAAATGGTTTATTTGCGCCCTTACTTCCAATATTCCAACATTCCATTCTTCCATTTTGATGGCATAAACAGCTTGCCATTAATAAACATGTATTTTCAATAAGTTGTAGAACTTCCGAGACGTAATTTTATCAAGAAAAATTTATGAAAGGAAATACTCTTATGGCGAAAGGTATTATAGAAATAGCTGACAGCAACTTTGATGATGAGGTGTTGCAGTCTGAAAAACCGGTATTGGTTGATTTTTGGGCTCCCTGGTGCGGTCCGTGCAGGGCAATAGAACCGCTTGTTGAAGAGCTTGCCGAGGCTTTTGGCGACAAATTCAAATTTACGAGATGTAATGTTGATGAAAACCCGGTTACACCGACTAAATACGGGATAAAATCTATTCCCACCCTTATTTTCTTTAAAGATGGAAAAGTTCTCGATAAGATTGTCGGTATCGTTCCTAAATCAAAACTCCAAGAAATTATAACTAGGGTTTAACAGGAAAATATGCAATGAAAAGCGTCGATTACGAGCTTGTCATTCTCGGCGGTGGCCCTGCTGGGCTTACCGCCGGTCTTTATGCGGCACGGGGTGGATTAAATGTAATTCTGATCGAAAAGATTGTGCCCGGCGGGCAGGTCATTATTACCGATTGGATTGAAAATTATCCTGGATTTCCGGAAGGACTCAGCGGACCCGATCTGGTTCAGAAGATGACCGAGCAGGTCAAACGATTTGATCTGAATATAGAAAACAATGAGGTCGTTTCCGTAGATTTTTCCGAACCGGTTAAGAAAATCACCTTAAACGACAAAACCATCACAAGCCATACCATAATTATAGCAACCGGTGCTTCACCAAAAAAGCTGGGTGTTCCCGGAGAAGATATTTTTTACGGCAAAGGCATCTCTTCATGTGCCACCTGTGATGGTCCGTTTTTCAAAGAGGGTGTCGTTGCCGCTGTGGGCGGCGGTGATACCGCTGTACAGGAAAGTTTGTTTCTAACCAAATTTGTAAAAAAAGTATACCTCATTCATCGAAGAAACAAACTTCGTGCTGCGGCAATTCTTCAGAAACGTGCATTGGCAAATGAAAAAATAGAAATGATGTGGGATTCTGTGTTGACCGATATCAGCGGTTTAACTAATGTTGAAAATATTACCGTGCAAAATGTCAAAACAGGTGATAAAACACAACTTTCCGTTGATGGATGCTTTATATGGGTAGGTACAATTCCCAACACTCAATTTCTGGCAGATAGTGTTAAACTGGATGAATACGGTTTTATTATAGCCGATTTAAATATGGAGACATCCGTACCCGGTGTATTTACCGCAGGCGATGTCAGAAATACCCCGTTGCGCCAGGTCGTAACTGCGGTTGGCGACGGCGCCATCGCAGCTGTTTCTGCGGAAAATTATATTGAAAACGTAAAAAAATGAAACGTATCATAATATTCGGCCTCATTTCGTTGCTTTTTGTTTTGGGTTGTGCAGGGCTCGATACCAAAGAAGAAAAAACGGCACAGGAACTTGCAAGGGATGGAATGGATCAATTCAACCGTGGAAGATATAGCAAATCCATAGCATCCTTTGAGAAACTTAAAAGCTGGTATCCATTCAGTAAATTTGTGCCTTTTGCGGAATTGAAAATAGCCGATGCCAATTATAATATTAAAGAGTATGAAGAAGCGGTTGCAGCATATGAAGAGTTTGAAAGTCTTCATCCCCGTAATGAAGCCATACCCTATGTTATATATAAGATCGGGCTATGTTATTTTAAGCAGATAGATACCATAGACAGAGATCAGACCACGGCTGAAAAGGCGCTTAATATGTTCAATCGTCTTAAAAAACAGTTTCCGGGAGATTCATATTCGATCAAAGCTGAAGAAAATATCAAAAAATGTTTGAAAAGCCTTACCGGGCATGAACTTTATGTTGGACTTTTTTATTTAAAAAGCAAACATTACCAAGCCGCTTTGCATCGTTTCAAGTCAATCCTCACCCAATACTCTGATGTGGGCGTCCACCAGATGGCTTTGCAGCATATTGCCGCGTGTGAGGCATTATTAAAAGAACAAAAAGAGGAAAAGGTCTCTCAAGAGAAAATAAACTAAACTCAATGCAGATGTTAGGAAAAATACTTTACATCCTGCTTATTAAAATGTACTTAACCCGGCTCGGAAAGATATAAGGAGAAATAATAATGGCCAAACTGTGTGAAATATGCGGAAAAAAACCGCTTGTTGGAAATAATATAAGCCACGCCCACAATGTGACAAAACGTCGGTTTAATCCAAACCTTCAGAGGGTACGGGCAGTGTATAACGGCAGGGTCAAAAGGATAATGGTCTGCACCAACTGTATAAAATCAGGCCATATCGTTAAAGCGCCATAGGTCTAACGGGTCGAAAATAAAACGCACTAAATTTCAAGTTAAGGGGCTTCACCCCAATTGGAATGCTGGAATAATGGGTTCTGGGATAATGCAATATTGGGTTAATGGTAAAATTTGTGTTGATGATAAAATTAAAAATGGCGAATATCCTTTTAAAAACCAGTCTTCCAGTATTCCATATTTGAGGCAAGCGTTCAAGCCTCAAAAAATATCCTATATTTTCATTAAGTTGCAGAAATTCCGAGACGTTAATTAAGGAGCTACGCGTCTATTCTTTTGACTTCTTGAATGTGTTTTATCTTCCTGATGGCCGATAGAACTCTTTTTAGATGTTCGGTATCTTTAACGGCTATGGTAAAATTGATGTCAACGATTTTATTTTCCCGGGTTTCCGTATGTGCGCTGAGTATATTCGAACCGTTTTTGCTGATATTGGAAGTAATATCCGCTAGCAAGCCGACTCTGTCGTAAGATTGAATTCGAATCTTTACAGGATATGTATCTGCAATATCTATATTCCACTCCACGTCTATTTGCCGTTCGGGGCTCATTTTCAAAGCGTTGACGCAGCCGGTCCTGTGAACGGTAACCCCGTAGCCCCTGGTGATATATCCTATAATCGGATCTCCGGGAACCGGCTGGCAGCACTTGCCGAACTTAATCAGGATATCATCAACCCCCTTTACAACGACACCTTCTCTCGGCTTTTTCTTCCGTACACGGCCTACGATTTTATTAAAGAGCGATTCGTGCTCTTTTTCTTGCTCGGGTTTGGGGGTAATTCTTCGTACGATCTGCAAAGGGGTAATTTTACCATAACCGACATTTGCAATCAGATCATCGATATGCTTAAAGCCAAAATGCTCAACAAGCTTATCCATCTCTTCTGATTTCGAAAGCGTATTAAAATTAAGGCGGTATTTGCGAAAAGCCTTTTCGCACATCTCCCGACCGAGGGAAATGCTCCGTTCTTTTTCCTGGATTTTGATCCACTGTCTTATTCTGGAACGGGCCTTGACCGTCTTGACATAATTCAACCAGTCCTTGCTCGGATGGCCCTTCCTCGATGTAAAAATTTCAACAGTGTCTCCTGTTTTTAATTCATATTGAAGGGTGACAATACGGCCGTTTACCTTGGCTCCGGCGCATTGATTTCCGACTTCCGTATGGATTAAAAAAGCGAAATCGACCGGTGTGGCGCCCGTGGGTAAGGATTTTATTTCTCCTCGGGGAGTATAAACGTAAACTTCATCCGGGAAGAGATCGATTCGGACATTTTCCAGAAATTCTTCCGGATCTCTGAAATCTTCCTGATGTTCCACAAGGTTTTGAATCCAGGAAAATGTTTTGGTCATCTTTTCATCAAAACGGCGACCTTCCTTGTAGCTCCAGTGAGCGGCAATGCCGGATTTGGCAACCTTATCCATTTCTTGGGTCCGTATTTGTATCTCTATACGTTCACCAAAAGGCCCAATAACTGTTGTGTGTAAGGATTGGTACATATTGGCTTTTGGGACACCGATATAATCTTTGAACTTTTTGGCAACCGGTTTCCAGAGGGAATGTATTGAACCCAGAACTTCATAGCACTGAGGGATTGTATCGAGGATTATCCTGAAGGCAATAATATCGTACACTTCTTCAAATTCAAGGTTCTGGGAAACCATTTTTTTATAGATGCTGTAAAAATTCTTATATCTTCCCAGAACCTCGCATTTCAAATTGTGCGCATCCATTTTTTTCTGAATGAAGCTTTTAACGGTTTCGATATATTTTTCGCCTTCTTTCCTGTCCCGGTTGACATAACTTTCTATTTTAGAATATTCTTCAGGTTGAAGATACATAAACGAGGTGTCTTCCAGCTCATTTTTTATCCAGTAAATACCAAGACGGGCTGCAATAGGAGCATAGATATCAATGGTTTCCTGCGCTATTTTTCTCCTTTTTTTCTCCGAGTGAAATTTTAATGTCCTCATATTGTGAAGCCGGTCCGCAAGCTTGATCAGTATGACCCGGATATCGTCCGCCATGGCAAGAATCATCTTTCTGATACTTTCGGCCTGGCGTGCCTGAGAGCTGCTACTGAAAGGAAGAGCACTTAACTTGGTTACCCCCGAGACAATATGGGTAATTTCCTCGCCGAACATAGAATTTATTTCTTCCGGGGTGGCATGGGTATCTTCGACCACATCGTGCAACAGGCCGGATGCAACGCTGATAACATCGAGTTTCATGTCAGCCAGAATGCCGGCGACTTCCAGGGGGTGAGAAAGATAGGGTTCTCCGGACAGACGCACCTGACCATCGTGGACCCTGGCCGAGTAAATATAGGCACGGTCTATGATGTCCAGATCCGCATCCGGGAAATATTCGGTAATTTTATCGATTATGTCATTGATACGGATCATCGTATAGATTAATATGCCTTTGCAAATACAACCC
>Ga0315537_1003244_pt1 | contig 12165 bp, 10 predicted proteins | sample SalMarSW160270MG_FD_203091 | JGI IMG/M metagenome (GOLD analysis project Ga0315537, IMG submission 203091) | Salt marsh sediment microbial communities from the Plum Island Ecosystem LTER, Massachusetts, United States - Salt Marsh Sediment SW1602-70 ... | reverse complement strand
TCAAGTATCATCTGCTCGACTTCGTTATCTTCGAGATTGAAATTGTCCGGATGAATCAAAATTGCCGTATTGAAGGTCTCAACCGCCTTTTGGTATTGACGAGTTGCTGTGTATAAATGACCGAGCAGGACAAGTGTGGGTATATCATCGGGGGAGTGCTGTTTTAGGTATTCAAACTGCTGAGTCGCCCTTTCGAGCTGGCAGTTTTTTAAATAGATAGCAGCCAGCCTCTCTCTCGGAAGCTGCAGATAATCCTTGAATTTAAGGCAATCCTGATAAAAAGCGAGAGCCTCGGTCTCGCAGCCCTTTCGCTCATAACAATGCCCGAGAGCATAAAGGGCCATAGTATTGCCCGGCTGCCTCATATATACCGAATTCAACTCCCCGATTGCGGCGTCGATTTTACCGTGTGAAAGGCAAATAGCGGCTGCTGCAATTCGGCCAAGCGTGCAGGACGGATTCTCAAACAAATACAGACGAAGCTGTTTTTCAGCATCCTCTAATTTGCTGTCTTTGAAAAGACCAACTACCTTCTCTAAAAGCTGCGATTGGGGGTTTTGCCGGTCTGACTGATGTGAACAGACTATATCCAGCCAGTTCCAAATCAAATCGGGGGTATCGATATTGACAGCCCTGCCGAGAATTTCCAGCAACCTGCTGCTCATCATCACTCTCCTGACCGAAGAAACCAGGTAAATTTGTCGGCCTATTCAATAAGCTGCTTATCTGAAAAAGGTATCGACAACATAGGGGCGGCAGTTAAATCGATACGCTATAAATTGGCCTTCGATTTATAATTTTGTGTGGTTAATATGGCGATTGTGTGTCCTGTAGTGATTGTTACAAATTTCAATTTCGACAGGATAGTTACAGCAGATTCAACAGAGTTTATCGGCTGTTACAGGTTTATCGGCAACAGGCTCTTCGGCTGGAATAACCGGTATCGTTTTTATGGGGCACAAAAAACACAGATATGAAAAAACGTGAAAAAAAGGACGTCCGACAAGTTATAATTGTATGAAACAAACCGGCCTGAAGCTACTTTAGTCGGGTTCTGTAACCCTGGCCTGCTTTTCTATCTCACTGAGATAGGCGAGCGTGCGTTCAAGCTCGTCGGTCAAGTGCTTGATTTTTAACATTGTTTTTACGCGTGTCAACAGCTCAAGCTTATTAACGGGCTTACTTATAAAATCGTCCGTTCCGGAATCAACCCCCCTTTCGATATCAGCAAGCTCGTTAAGAGCTGTTACCATAATCACGGGAATTTTGCCAGTCTTTGGGGAATTTTTTAACCTTTTGCAGACCTCGAAGCCGCTTATTTTCGGCATCATAACATCGAGGAGAATCAAATCGGGCAGCCTTTCATTTGCAATCTGAAGAGCCTGCTGGCCGGCGGTCGCGCCGATTGTCTCACAGTCAAGGTCCTCGAGATATGCCTGCAGCAGCTCAAGGTTCTGCTGATTATCATCAACAACGAGTATAACCGGCTTTTTGTCTTCCTGCTTTTCGATTGCGGCTCTTTTCATATTCGCTGCTCCTGATTTTAATCACTGCTTGTAAACTGATTATATTAAATCATTTTAAGAAAATGTCAACGCTATATTTACAAGGCAGGTCTCATAAATACTGAAATTGTATGCCTTTCAACGGGGCGCTTTATTTTTCTCGATAAACTCCCTTATCTGCGGCTTTAGATATATGGCGTCGATGTCAACAAGCTCTGAAACCGCCTGTGCACAAATAGCGGCAGATTCGGCGGCAGCAGCCTGTGTATCAACAAAGAAGAAGTTTTCGCCTTTAATAACACAAAGCCCCCCGCCGTTTCCGCCGAGCGGCTCGGAGCGGATTTTGACACCGCCGCCCTCGAGAACAGAGAGAAGCTGTTCTAAAATGTTTTGCTCGTTCATCTTTTACCTTTGGAAGCTTTATTTTATCGTCGGTGCCTTTACGGGGCAGGCACTTTCAAGAAATCAAGCGCTTCAGGCCGATATAAATACATAAGACTATGTTTTCTCGATAGTTAACTTCAATATACCAAATACAGAGGCTTTGGTATATAATCAGGTTTTGCCGACAACGAAAATTTGATAACGGATTTTATATCAGGGGCAGAGAATTGACAAGGATAATAGAAAAACGCCGCTCGTTGCATAAACAGGTGGCAAGACAGCAAAATGAAAACAGGACGTTACAACTGCAGCTTGGCCAGCTTCAGGCGCTTGCCAATATCGGTTTGAATACGACTATGATTGCACACGAAATAAACAATCTTCTAACACCTGTTACAAGCTATGCCGACCTTGCTTTGGAAAATCCCGAGGACAAGGCACTGACGGAAAAGGCATTGCAAAAAACCCTTCACAACAGCCAACGCGCTTGTGAGGTTATGACAAGTATCCTCGCAATGACGAAAAAAGATACGGAAAAAAAGAGCGAAGTCCGGCTGCTTGAGCTTGTCGAAGAGATTTTTAGCTGTTTGTGCAGAGACTTTTCGAAAGATTCCATAAGCGTGCAGATTCAGATTCCGGGCGAGCTGACGGTGTACGGTATCGGCATACAGCTGCAGCAGATGCTTATGAACCTGATTCTAAACGCCAGAGAAGCAATGCTCGGCAGCGGAGGTATTCTGAAAATCACGGCTGAGCAAAATATAGACTCGGTTATCATAGAGGTCAGCGACAGCGGCTGCGGAATAGAAAAAGAAAATCTTAGTAAAATTTTCGAGCCTTTTTTCACTACCAAAACAGGCAGTGAAAATCAGCCGGAAATTACAGGTTCCGGGCTGGGACTGGCCTTCTGCAAAAAGATAATCGATTCACACAACGGCACCATTATAGTCGAATCGGAACCTTCGCAAGGCAGCGTTTTCAAAATCGTACTTCCGGCCGCCGGACAGGTAATATAAAAAAGTGGAGCCTTTTCTAAGAAATATCAGTCATATCATCCTGCTTGTAATTTTACTTTGCTTTTCGGCTTTTTTCTCCGGCTCGGAGACGGCGTTTTTTAATCTGTCCCGCAGACAAATCAAGCTTATGGAAATATCAAGACACAAACTTCAGCAGTTAGCTGCCCTTCTTATGCGCAGGCCATCCCATCTGTTAAGCAGTCTGCTTTTCGGCAATATGCTTGTCAACGTTCTGTATTTTGCAATAGCGAGTGTACTTACATTCAGAATCGAAGAGTATGTCGGTGTAATTTGGGCGGTAATTTGCGCTATCGCAATGTTCTGTATATTAGTGCTTTTCGGTGAGATACTTCCCAAGTCATTCGCATATTCCAATTCGAAGGGCATAAGCGTCAGTGCTGCAGCACCAGCATATATTACACTGAAGATACTGTTACCGGTTATCTCAGCTTTCAAATTTGTGTTCGTAGAGCCTGCGCTTCGTCTGCTTCTCGGGCCGGTTCAAAAACCGAAGGCAATAACGGCAGATGAGTTCCGCTCCCTTATAGAACAAATCAAAAAAAGAGGTTTGATTACACCCGACCAGAACAAACTGATAAATGAAATTATAGAGCTTGCGTCGTTAAAAGTCCAGGACTGTCTGAATCCGAGAGTGGATATGGTTGCAGGCAAGGTTACGGATTCGGCGGAGCGGCTGAAGCGAATAATGCATCAGCACAATCTTACAAAAATACCCGTCTATGACAGAAAAATTGATAATATTGTTGGAGAGATTCACCTTCGCAAGCTATTGATTGAAAGTGACAAACCGGTCGATAAACTTGTTCAGCCGGTTCATTTTGTCCCTGAGCAGAAAACGATAGAGTCGCTGCTGGAGTTTTTCCGAAAGACGCATACCGACACAGCGATAGTCGTTGACGAGTACGGCGGTATCGCAGGAAATATCTGCCTCGAGGATATAGCTGAGGAGCTGCTTGGCCCTATGGAAGTGGCCGAACGCACGGAACCGGTCAAAAAAATAGGCCCGTTTCAATATCGTCTTTCAGGCAGCCTGCCAATCCACGACTGGGCTGATGCCTTCGATATCGAGCTTGAAGAGAGCCGCATTACAACAATAGCTGGCCTGGTAACCGCCCTTCTGGGAAAAATACCGGAACAGGGCGACTATATATATCTTGGCAACCTGAAATTTACGGTCGAACAAATGCAAAAACACAGAATCAAAACAGTAATCCTTACGCTTGAGCCGATACAAAATGATAATTAACTTTTTTTTAATTTTTTCGATTATCCTGTCCGTGTTCTTTGCCGGCCTATTCGCCGGTGCAGAAACGGGTATGTATCAAATGAACCTGCTGCGACTTCGGCTGGGAGTGGAAAAGAGAAAATTTTCATTCATTATACTCGGCAAGATTATGCATGACGGTCCCGCCCTTTTAATAACGACACTTCTGGGCACAAACCTGTCACACTATGTTGTGACAAGTATTATAACTTATCTATTGCTAAGCAGCTTCCACACGGCACATACGGCAGAGGTTTTTGCCACGATAGTCGCCGCCCCGATATTGTTTGTCTTTTCAGAGCTGATTCCAAAAAACCTTTTCTTTTACCGGGCCGATACGCTGATGCCCTATACGTCGTTTATATTGTATTTATTCAAAAAAGTTTTCACTTTTCTGGGTATTGTCCCGGCCCTGAAATTAATCTCACGTTTTGCCAGAAGGTTCGGCGGCGCAGTTACAGTTGCCCCAAGCAATATAATTGCTATCCGTTCATCATATATAACAGCAATCATCCGTGATACGAAAAGAGAGGGATTTTTAAGCCCCGTTCAAACGGGGATAATAAATCGAATGGCCCATATCGGTCATCTCACAATAAGCTCGGTAATGACCGCCTTCAACCGGGTTGAGGCCGTTGATGTCAATTCCGACGAGGCTTTTCTTATAAATAAGTTAAGAAGCTGCCGGTTCACACACCTGCTCGTTTACAGCCAGTCAAGAGAAAATGTCATCGGTTATATAAATATCTACGAGAGCCTGCTTTCAGAACACGGCTTCACCGATTTAAATGCCTTTGTCAGACCAATTGAGGCGCTCGCCGCAGATACTATAGTTACAGATGCGATAAATATTATGAGAAATAAAAATCAGAAGATTGTCCTGGTAACCAAGCAAAAAAACGCAAGGCCGCTCGGTATAGTAACAATGAAAGACCTTGCAGAAGAAATTTTGGGCGAGCTGACCGAATGGTAAAAGATAAATATGTCAGGTAAAATAACATACATCATCATACTGTTGGCCCTGCTGTTTTTCCTGGTTTGCATTTTTTCCAACAGTATGTTAAAGAGCCTTTCCCGCGATGAGCATATGTACTGCACAGCCGGTGTTCTTATGTCGCAGGGCAAAACGATTTATAAAGATTTTTCCTACATTGCTCAACTGCCCTGCCATCCGCTGCTTCTGGCTGCTGTATATAAAATAACAAACACATCGCATTTTCTGCTCAGCGCCAGAGCGGTTTCAGTTGTATGCGATTTTCTGTCGGTCTTTTTTCTAATTGCCATATATCGTCGAATTATCAGCCAACAGGCTGTTATCGCATTTCTGCTCGGTCTTGCATCTGCAGTTTTGTACCTGTTCAATTCCTGTGTTGATTATGCAATAGGCTTGGCCTGGAACCACAATGCAGTGATACTGGCTGTCGTAATATCTTTCTGGTTATTTATTACAACCGATTTCAAAAGCAAAACTCATTTCCTGCGTGTCTTTTTTATCGGGGTCATTTTGACAATTGCAGGGTGTATGCGTATAACAACCGCTCTTGTCTGGCTGTTCTTTTTGATTTTTGTACTGATAAAGAGCTCGGGCGGCTTAAAGATGAGATTTCGAGCCGCCCTGCCGTTCGTTTATGCAACTGTGATTGTCCTCATCTGGCCTGTGTGGGTAATAGCACAATCGCCAAAGGCTTTTCTGCTGAATATCTATCGAATACCATCTCTGAACGGTAAATTGCTTTACGAGGAAGGTCTCAGCTTCCATAAGCTCGACTTGACAATCAATGCTATCACAAGGCCTGAATACCTTCTGCTGATAATAATCGCCATTTATTTATATTCTGTCTGCCTGTATTACAGAAAAAAAACCTCAAACTTTGACATCACTAATTTAGCTTTCGGAGCACTGCTTGTAATTCTGTTCTTTTTCATAGCTTATATCCCGCCAACTATCTGGATACAGTATTTTGCCGTACCTGTACCCTTTCTGATATTATCTCTTGCCCTTCCGCTTCGATACCTTTTGCATTCAAACAAAATCCACTTTAAGTTCGCCTGTATATTAATTATTGTTTGCGCATTTATAGGTGTCATCGAAAATTCTTTTATATTCACAAGAATACCGAAGGTTTTCAAAACCGACAACTGGACCGCCCTTTGTGTTCATAAAACCTCAGAACAGATAGCGGAAATAATCGGCAAATCAAAACCTGTTCTAACCCTGGCACCGCTCTACGCCCTCGAAGGCGGATGCGAAATTTATCCGCAGCTTTCAGCAGGGTCTTTTGTTTATCGTGTCGCCAACCTTATGAGAGACGACGAATTAAAAGCTGCCAACACCGTCAGCCCGAAAACACTAAAAAAGATGCTCGAAAAGTCACCTCCTTCAGGAATCCTGACAGGCACAGAAACCGAACATTTTCAGCGGCTCGAGGAGTCTCTCGAAAAAGCGGCAGGAGCCGGCTGGGATAAACAATACCTCGATAACGGCCTGATACTTTTCCATAAACGTCAAGTCCTCGATATCAACCTGATTTAATCGAAGACAGCTTTTACAATATCGTTTATCGCATCACGCGTTTTAGCGCTCCGTCCTTCGGTGAGAATTGAGAAAATAAAGGTTCCTTTATCGGTAAAACAATAACCTGAAAACGAGCGTACGCCGGTGATGTAACCGGTCTTGCCAAAAATTTTTCCTTTGTATTTTTCCTCTTCAAAATATTTTCCTATTGTTCCGTCCTCGCCTCCTACTGCAAGTGACTGTATGAATAGAGTTCTATTATTGCTTTTATATACGTCCTGCAAAACCTTCGTTACGGTATTCGGGCTTAACCTGTTTAGCCTGCTAAGGCCGCTCGCATCATTTATATTAAATTCCGATTCTTTTACGCCGAGTGACAAAAGATATTCTGAAACAATTTTTTGTCCCCGTTGCCAGCTTCCGTTTTTACCGCCCTGCTCTGCAGCAGCTATTGTCTTTAAAAGGGCTTCGGCTGCAAGTGCGAGGCTGTCCTTGTTACATCGAGCAAGACAATCTTCCAGGCTTGTTTTGTACTCGGCAATTTTTTTGAATCTGCAATCCTTATCAATTGCCTTTTCTATTAACCGCCCTCTCGTAATCACACCCGCCGCGAGCAGTCTTTCAGCGAGCAACTGTCCGAAAAAACCAGCAGGCCTTTCAACGGCCACATCGAAAGGCCCCTGGGCCTTTCGGCAATTACCTTTTACTATGAGGCAGTTCTCTTTGCCGAGCTGCCGGTAAGCACCAACCGCTTCGCTGCCCTTTTTTATAATTTTTACCTGATTAATGATTTTAACATAACTTGTTTTCGGCTCGATAGTTACAACTGCTCTGCCCTTATTATTTTCGACGGTCATAGCTATACAGTTGTCGTTATAATTCAGGCCGCAGACCTCGGCTGCCCACCATTTATTCAAATCCGTGGCAGGCCAGCTCGGGTGAACAAGCTGGTCGTCAAAAACCGTCGTGTCGATGATGATATCGTTAATTTCTTTTACGCCGGATTGTTTTATCTTCTCTGCGATGTCATCGAGCACCCAGCCGACTTTTTTAGCGTTTTTAATATCAGTTTTTTCATCGCCTAATAACGGGTCACCACTTCCGATTACAACAATATTATTATCGCACAGGCCAACCTGAGTTCTATATTCAAAGTCAGGGCCTAAAAACCTCAATGCAGCCGCACTTAGTATTACTTTCATATTCGAGGCCGGTATCATAGACTTGTTCTGATTTAAGCTATAAACAGTTTCGCCGCTTTCTGCATTGATAATATTAATTGCGAATTGAGTTTTCCTTTGTGTCGGCTGATTGACTATTGACTCTATTCGCCCTGCCAGGTCTGCGAGCACCGTTGCTTTACAAAGGACACTCAGTAAACAGATTATTAATAATTTATTTTTAATTTTCATAATAATAGGACATCTATCTTTTCCACGTTCGCAAGTCTATTCACAAAAGCCACCCTCGTCAAGTCCCGAACTAATCTATATTTAGCCACAGAGGTCACCCGTCTCGACGCATGCGCCGAGCCGAGGCGGACAGAGACCACAGAGATATTTTTTGACACTGATTCACACTGATTTACACTGTAATTTTTGACAGGATTAACGTGATTAATGCTTTTTAGCAGGTCGTCTTTGACGGCCTTTTGTTCTCGTCTTAAGGGACTCTGCAAGCGAGCTTGCTCGTCCCTTTCAAATAGAACATATTTGCTTCGGAAACTATACCAAAAAGCTATGATTTCCTTGTAAATCAAAGCCAATTTGTGGGAAAACGAACCCAATTTTCGCCCAAAATTGGGTTCGTTTTGGGTTCGTTTGGGTTCGTTTTTGGGGCGGTTTTCGTGCGGTTCGAAGGGCTGAAAAGTTGCATATCCACTTATATTACAAATACTTAGCGATAAGCCACGGGCAGGATGCCCGTGGTACAAATTGGGTTCGTTTTGCATATTTTTGTTATATTTGCGCGCACGGTTTTGAAGGGATATACAGGATTCCGATAGCTGATACTCGATTTTCGTGACCACTCCCTTACGGTCGTGGCTCTGGAGATTGAAACAATAATTGAACATTTATAAATCCTTAACAAATAAGAACTTACAATTATATTTGACGTGAACTTCTGTTCAGATACGTGCGGAGCTCCGCGTTCCGTGTGTTTTCTAACACACGTAAGTATTATACCAGTTAAGGCGCTATGTTCAATAAAAATATAATTTTTTTTTTAGCCACAAAGGCGCTAAGGCACCAAGATTTTAGACGCGGATTTACACAGATTAACACGGATTTATTTTCTGACTTTGGTGTTCTCATAAAAATCTTATAAAGAAAGCAAGCTTTCAACGAAGATTTTTATTCGACCATATAAGCAATTACATTGCTTATATCTTTAAGTCAGCGAAAAAAAATTAATAATCAACCGACAAATCCTTCGTCCACGAAAGCGATTTATCGCTTTCATTCTTTATAAGTCAGTAAAAATGCGGTTTATGCCGGAGGACGGGGGACAGAGGGCGGAGAACAGATGACAGAGGACGGAGGCACGCAGGCACGTAAGTGGCGGAGTGTGTAAATAAAATGCGAACCGCAGGCAGTCCTAGGGACTCCTCACAGAGAAACCGCATAGAAATAGTTACGAAAAGACACGAATACCTAAGGCATAAATTTATTTAACCTCAGATTGCGTAGAGAAATATTAATAGAAATTGATAAATGTCCAATATAATTCTTAAGTAGAGCTGTTAAATTTTATACATTAGCGAGAATATTTCGGCATCAGCTTTAGCGCGTATGGTCATTGATTTATCCATTAATCTTCTGGCTTCTTCGTCATCGGGAGATTTTTCAGGATACTGGATTTCATAATTTAAAACCTCAATCTCTGCCTGGGTAGCATCGATTAATAATTTATTTGCTTTAACTAAAGAAGTTGGCATTGTCCCTTGCTCTAATATTTTTAAATTCCAATCTAACTGGTTTATTATGTTATAGCGAGTTCCTTCTGATAATGACGGAAATTTAAGATATGCACCCATTTCAAGAGAACCCATTGCTTTGCATAATTTATAAAGTTCATTCCCAGCGCCACGGATTGATGATGGAATAGAATATAATCTGTCATCAGGTGAATTATTTTTAATATTTTGGAGTTTTTCGTAGGCAGGGACAAGTGTTTCCCTGTTGATTTGATATATAAGGTGCAATTTATTATGCGCCCAGATGCAATATGTTGAGGTAAAGAGCAATAAGCAATAGATAATGATTCGCTCGTATTTTTTCATTTTATAATTCCTCAAAATTTTTATATTTTACAAGTTTTGATAAGTTGTTATTTTATAAAATTATAGTTATATATACAAGATTATATGAAAAATAATGATTATCAGGTGGCAAAGTAATATCTCCCAATCCTGTTACTCTGTTAAAAAATTCGCGTAATCCGCGGTTAAATATAAACAAAAAACCTGCGGTGATCCACCTTCGTCAAGACTTCGGTGCGACAAGAACCGCAATTGGAAAAATAAAATCCCCTAAAAAATTAGGGGGCTATATAAAAAAGAAGACCCACACTATATAGTTGGGGGCTAAACATTAAAAAACAATACCCCCAACGTAAAGTTGGGGATTATATATTTAAAAGAACCCCCAGGATAAACCTGGGGGCTAAACATTTTTAATCTGTGCAAATCTGCGCAAACTGAGGTTAAAAAATTCTCCGTGGCGAAAAAATTAGTGTACTGCGTAGAGGAGGACTCTGTCCGCCGAAGGCGAGACCTCGCAAAAAACAAATTAGTGTACGGCGTAGAGGAGGACTCTGTAGGTCTTGAATTTTTTGAAGTTTTCAGCGTCTCTTTTGCCGCTGAAATACTTGTTCTCAATCTTATTGATTTTCTTTTTGTATTTCCATTTCAGCAGTTTGCTTACAATGGGGTGCCTGTTTTGAAAAAACTGCTCTACCAGGACCGAGACCGGCCGGACGACGTCTTTACAAATCTGGTTTTCGATATCTATAGTGGGCGCGGTCTCTTCGGTGATATCCAGATTTTTGAGCTCTTTCAAAGGATATCTCGATATCATTTGATAAAATGTATCGAGGTAGTGCCCGCCCGATACCATTCGTTCGCCGTTGCCGTCAGGCAGTGTCTTAAAAATATCACTTATCAGGATATACCCGCCGGCATTCAAAAGAGTCAATGTTTTTTCAATTGTCTCTTCCGGCTTGATATATTGAAAGCTTTCACTGAACAGGACAAGGTCGTATCGCCTTTCGGTTTCGAGCTGTTCGTAGGTACATTCGAAAATCGTGCTTTGGTTACCGAGCAGGCTGCGGCTTTTTTCGGCGAGAAACGAGCTTGGCGAGACGCCATCGACTATATATCCGGCATCGATAAGCCTCTGGACCGTATAGCCCTGTCCGCAGCCGACGTCGAGGATTGTTCTTACGCCCTCCGGTATTTGCGAGATGAGAAAATTCGTATAAATTTCCTGTGCAATTCGCAGGTTGGTGATTTCGACTTTGAGGTCTTTCGGCCAGTAACCGTAATGCAGGTGTTCGAGGTTCAAAAAGTGCTTTCCGCAAATCGCACCGATTTCAACGCCTATTTCGCGGGAGATTTCTTTTTTCTTCTTCAATATTCGTACCTGGTTTTTAATGAAGATTGTTTCATTTTCTCTGTCAGCCGGCTCGATGACCTCGTACAACAGCTTCCCTCGCCGAGTCAGTTGTTTAGTCTGATAAGACTTTGTCTTTGTAGTAATCATAACATATCCTTATTAATATTGGTATCGGCAAAACCGCAGTAATAAATTTAGCCAGATTGGGGGCGCAGCAATCCGACACAGTAAAACGGCTTTGCAAACCGGCTGTCACAACTGAATTGATTGTGTAAAATCCTTATAATTTTGTTGATTTACCGCTTTCTCTCTGCTATTTTGAAAACTTTGAGTTTTGTAGTAAATGAAAGATTACTTCATAATAATAAATACGGGAGCAGAATTATGAAGCGGAATATTCACAGCATTACCGGTTCTGTGAGGCGATTGGTGCTTGTTCTTTTGGTTTTGGCTACGCTTTCGATGCCGGCGTTTTCGCAGTATCTCGAGAGCTTCGAGGAGCGTATGACGGAGTTCACACTTGATAACGGCTTGAAGTTTCTTGTTCTTGAGCGGCACGAGGCGCCTGTAGTTTCGTTTCATACTTACGCAGCCGTCGGGTCGTCTGACGAGGTCAAGGGTATCACGGGACTGGCACATCTGTTCGAGCATATGGCTTTTAAGGGAACGAAAACCATAGGCTCGAAAGATTACGCGGCGGAGGCTAAGGCCCTTGAAAGGGTTGACTGGCTGTTCGGGAGAATCAAGTCTGAACAGAGAAAAGGCGAAAATGCCGACCCGAACCTGCTCAATCTTTTGAGAAGTGAATTTCAGGAGGCCCAACAAGAGGCGGGAGAATTGATTG
>Ga0315537_1003236_pt1 | contig 12181 bp, 9 predicted proteins | sample SalMarSW160270MG_FD_203091 | JGI IMG/M metagenome (GOLD analysis project Ga0315537, IMG submission 203091) | Salt marsh sediment microbial communities from the Plum Island Ecosystem LTER, Massachusetts, United States - Salt Marsh Sediment SW1602-70 ... | reverse complement strand
GCGTGAGTATCCGCAAGTGCTTGAACCTGGTGAGCACCAAACGGTGACACTTACAATCCTGGCCCCGGAGTGGGCAGAGATTGGAGAATCTCGTACCGTATCGGTAACAGGGACAATCAACGGAGAAATAATTGGAGGCATCGAAATCCAGGTCATTAAGGATCATCCGCCTATTCTTACAAACGGCTATGTTGATCCAAACAGCGGGGTTACAGGTACGAATTTCACGTATTGGGTGAAATATACAGATGAAGATAATCATCCGCCCATGAAAGGCTATCCAACACTTACCATATTTAAAGGTGGTGTGCCGGTAAGTGGAAGCCCGTTTGTGATGGATGAGGAATACCCAAATGATGCAGGCTATGCGGATGGTAAAATCTATACATATTCCATCACCTTATCAGAACCTGGAGATGACTACACGTATTGCTTCTGGGCAAGAGATAGTCTCGGAATTGGGGCAGAAGGCCCTGCAGCAGATGTGATGAGTGGTCCATTAGTGGTGGGAATAGGGCCAAAGTGACTTGTTGTGGACGATTTTAAGGACTAACAACGACTACGAACTCAATAAGATATTTGACGCATGGGTAGATATGGGCCGTCCTGACTAACGGTGCCACGGTAGTTATCCTGATGCGGATATAGACGCTGGAGAGCATTTCGTTGAGACAACGACCGTCCACAGCGGCGATTAGTCTATGCCGTATTTCTACGACAACAGTGTTGGCATTTCTGAGGCAACCTTGACGTTAAGCTCTCATCGTGACTGGACCCAAAAGGCAGTTAATACATTGTCTTTGTGGTTCATTAGTAAGGTGGGTAATTCTGTTGAGCCGATGTATATTGCTCTCAACGGAAGTGCGGTTGTCTATCACGACAATCCAACCGCTGCAGCGGTAACCGACTGGACCGAATGGGAAATCGGCTTGCAGGCATTTACTGACCAAGGAGTGGACCTTACCAATGTCGCTTCATTTGATATTGGTTTTGGCAACAGAGAAAATCCGCAACTCGGCGGTTCAGGTTTAGTTTTTTTTGATGATATTGGATTGTTTTGTTCACCACAACAATAAATAGCGAAACATGAGTCTGCGTTACAGTATGGTCACCGAGTGAAAAACGGGGCTGAAAATTAGTCGCCGGTTTAATGCGGATGAGAGGAGTCGAACCTCCACGGGCGTTAAGCCCACAGGCACCTGAAGCCTGCGCGTCTGCCAATTCCGCCACATCCGCATGCAGCCCTTAATTATCCATAGTTTACATAATTTCGTCAAGATTTGTATAGCAGCACTATTGTTAAATTTAAAAGTCCTATAAAAAGTTTGTTTTATAAGTCTATAGCCTACCCAGCCTTATAAGCCTATTGGGCTATGCTGGCATGGAATCCTTATCTCAGGACAGATTTCAGATATCGACCGCACGTCTGTCTTTACTAAAGCTATGTTCTTTAACAGCCGATACTTACAAAAGACAAATAGTGTTCGTCATGGCCAAAGCCATGTCGCACCTAAAAAGATAAAAACAACAAGTAAGCATAATAGTTGGATGGAATCGGGGGACAGGCTGGCCAGGGCGAAGTCCTGGACCGGATCGATCCCGCCTTCGGCGGGCAGCGCAACCGACGGGTACGGAGTTTGTCTAAATCGTCTGTTGATTATTGATAATTTGTGAATTATCATACGCAACTGTATAGCTCACATCAATCCGATCGATGAGCATAAGTTTCATTTGTCCGCCAAATCCGCCAAGATTGAGCGGACCTGTTTTCGTTGAGCCTACTTTATGAAAGCATTAGTTACAGGCGGTGCTGGTTTTATCGGCTCTCATCTTGCAGAGCGGCTGTTGAAAGACGGCAACACGGTTGCGGTTGTAGATAATCTCAGCACCGGCAGCTTGAAGAATATCGAAGCGTTCAGGAATCATCAGGCTTTTACTTTTACGGAGGGTGACATCCGTGATGCTAAGCTAATGGAGGACCTGATTGAGCGATGCGATTTGATTTATCACCTGGCTGCGGCTGTCGGTGTCCAACTGATAGCAGACAAGCCCGTGCATACGATAGAAACTAATATCGGCGGCACTGAAACGGTGCTGAATGTGGCTAACAAATTCGGCAGAAAAATTCTGATTGCATCCAGCAGTGAGGTCTATGGTAAAAACGAAGCGGTTCCCTTTCGTGAGGATGATGATATTGTGCTCGGCAGCACGAGCTTGTCTCGCTGGTCATACGCCTGCAGCAAAGCGATAGATGAATTTTTAGGTTTGGCTTTTTATCAGCAATATGGTCTTGAGGTTATCATAGGGCGCTTCTTTAATACCATCGGGCCGAGGCAGACGGGCCGCTATGGGATGGTAGTGCCACGTTTCGTGCAGTGGGCATTAAAGGGTGAGCCAGTCTCGATATATGGTACCGGTCAGCAGAGACGATGTTTTTGCTACGTGGTCGACCTCGTCGAAGCGATTATCGGCCTGATGAATTGCGAACAGGCGGCTGGCAAGGTATTTAATATAGGCTCAACCGAAGAGATTACTATAGAGAGCCTTGCGGATAAAATTATCGAAATGACGGCGAGTAAAAGTAAAAAGGAGTTTGTGCCCTACGACATTGCTTACGGCAGGCCTATAGAAGATATGATGCGGCGAATGCCGAGCATAGCGCGAATCAAGGAAGCTATCGGCTGGGAGCCTAAAACGCCTCTGACGGATACGCTTCGGATGATTATCGAGGAAAAACGCTGCGTAAAACCCGGAGCCAAATAAGAGGTAGATTATGAAAAAGGCATTGATTACCGGCATTACAGGGCAGGATGGTTCATATCTTACGGAATTTTTATTAAAGAAAGGTTATAAGGTCTGGGGTATTATTCGGCGAAGCTCTTCGTTCCACACCGGCAGAATAGACCATTTGTACAAAGACCCACATGAAAAGCCACGTCTCAAGCTGGTCTATGGGGACATGACCGACGGTAGCAATCTGTCGGCACTTATAAATGAAATTCAGCCTAACGAGGTTTATAATTTAGCCGCCCAGAGCCATGTTCGCGTAAGTTTTGATATGCCTATCTTTACGGTTAATACCGATGCGCTGGGGACGCTTCGGTTGCTTGAGGCGATTCGTTCGAGCAATAAACCGATGAAGTTTTACCAAGCCTCCAGCAGCGAGATGTACGGAAAGGTTGTCGAAATCCCGCAAACAGAAAAGACGTCGTTTTATCCTCGTAGTCCATATGCCTGCGCTAAGGCATACAGTTTTTGGCAGACCTTGAACTATCGGGAAGCTTACGGTTTGTTTGCATGTAACGGCATTTTGTTTAACCACGAATCGCCGAGGCGAGGCGAAACATTTGTTACGAGAAAAATCACGCGGGCTGCAACGCGAATCAAATGCGGCCTGCAGGATAAGCTGTACTTGGGAAATTTGGATGCCAAACGAGATTGGGGCTTCGCAGGTGACTATATAGAGGCGATGTGGCTGATGCTTCAGCAAGACAAGCCTGATGATTATGTCATAGCTACGGGCGAGAGCCACTCGGTTCGAGAATTTGTGGAGGAAGTTTTTAGCTACCTTGATTTAGATTGGCAAAAGTATGTTGAAATCGACTCACGATATTTCAGGCCATCTGAAGTTGACTTTCTGCAGGGCGATGCGAGCAAAGCAAAAAGGGTTCTCGGGTGGGAACCGAAGGTAACCTTCAAAGAGCTTGCCAAGATGATGACAGACGCCGATATGGAAATCGCCAGGGACGAAAAGATACTCAAAGAGCAGAGATAATAAAAGGAATGATAATGAGCGATTTTTTTGCCAAGAGAAGGATTGTTGTTACCGGTGGAGCTGGCTTCCTTGGCGGATATGTCACCGAAGGGCTTAAAAAACGCAAATGTAAATATATATGCGTTCCAAAGATTGAAAATTATGACCTGGTTAACATGAGTGACATTATCCGGATGTACGAAGATATGAAACCGGATATTGTAATTCACCTGGCTGCTGTAGTAGGGGGAATCGGCGCAAATCGTGAGCATCCGGGCGAGTTTTTCTATAAAAATCTGATGATGGGTGTGCAGCTTATAGAGCAGGCCAGAATCCTAAAAATCGAAAAGTTCGTGGCTCTTGGCACTATTTGCGCGTATCCGAAATTTACGCCGGTGCCGTTTAAGGAAAAGGACATCTGGAACGGATACCCGGAAGAAACCAACGCTCCATACGGCTTAGCCAAGAAAATGCTGCTGGTTCAATCGCAGGCTTATCGTCAGGAGTATGGATTTAATTCGATATTTTTGCTGCCGGTAAATCTCTATGGACCCGGTGACAATTTTAATCCCGCCACCAGTCACGTAATACCAGCGCTGATAAAGAAGTGTGTAGATGCTATTGATAGAGGTGAGGACCATATCGACTGCTGGGGAACAGGCAGTGCTTCCCGTGAGTTTATTTATGCTGCCGACGCTGCGGAGGGAATCTTGTTGGCGACGGAACATTACAATGGCTCCGAGCCGGTCAATATAGGAGCCGGTTTTGAGATAACGATAAAAGAGCTTGCTGAAAAAATTGTGAAGCTCACAGGCTTTACAGGCGAGATTCGCTGGGACAGCTCCAAGCCGGATGGTCAACCCAGACGCAGGCTGGACGTCTCAAAAGCAAAAAAATACTTCGGCTTTGAGGCCAAAACCTCTTTTGATGAAGGGCTTAAAGCCACCATAGAATGGTATAAGGCAAACCGAAAACAATTGACCCCCAGTAAAACTTAAGTTTAAATATTTAGCCCGCCAATTTATTGAGGAGTTCATGATAGTACCCCTGTGACAGGTAAAAAGCCAAAACTAAGCTGGTGGTATGTTGGTGTGCTTGGCTGCGCCCTTGCGCTTTACGTAGTTGGTTGTGCGCCAGGGGCTTTGTGGCAGGATAGCGGTCTTATCCAGTACCGTATCTGGCATAATGATATAGAAGGGCCGCTGGGTTTGGCTCTTTCTCATCCGTTATTTTACATAATTGCCATCGCTGTAAAGTATGTACCTCTGGGCGAATTCTTTTATAGAATTAATTTAGTTTCAGCAATCGCAGGGGCGGTGACAATTGCAAATGTATTTTTACTTGTGCGTTTGTGGCTGGACAGAAATTTGCCGGCAGTAGTGGCAGCTGTCACTTTGGCTGTCTCTCATACATTCTGGAGCCATGCCGGCATTATCGAAACTTATACCTTATGGGCTGCTATATTTACCACCGAATTGATAATACTGCTGCAATATGTGAAGACCCAACGAGTGGTCTATTTGTATTGGCTGGGTTTACTTAACGGTCTTGCGATAGCCGTTCATAATCTCGCTTCAATGCCGTTTCTATGTTATGCTGTATTTGTTATAGTTCTTTTGGTTAAAAAGAATATTCGTTTTAGAAACTTAGCGATTATTGCTCTTTTATGGATTATCGGGGCGCTACCTTATGAGTATTTGATAATCAAAAACATAATACAAACCGGTGATGTCACCGGCACCCTGGCTTCCGCCGCTTTTGGTGTTCGATGGAAAGTGGCGGTCCTCAATGCAGCTTTGTCCAAAGAAATAATTAGAGAGAATTATTTATTTATTTTACTTAACTTTCCAACGCCCAATCTTTTGTTGTTTTTTGTAGGACTATTTGGATTATATAAGATTTCACCGAGCCGGAGTTATAGAAACATTTTATTGGGTTTGATTGTTTTATTTTTTATCTTCGCTTTTCGATATAACGTACCTGATAGGTATGCCTTCTTTCTGCCATTTTATTGTATGGCTTCGATCTTTGTTGGTCTTGGAGCATATTTGTTGAAAGAGCGAGTAAATCGCAAAGTTTTTGCTTATCTTATTTTACTTTTCTGCATGTTACCGGTGGGCGTATATGCAGTTGTGCCGGCTTGGGCGGAGAAAATGCGGATTAATCTTGGGACAAGGAATAATGTTCCCTACCGCAATGATTACAAGTATTTTTTGCAGCCGTGGAAGACCGGCTACAGAGGAGCCGAACGTTTTGCCGAGGAAGCATTGGATGTAGTGGAAAATAAAGCAATTGTTTTTGCCGACAGCTCTACCGTTGCTCCGCTTTTATTGATACAGGAAATCAAAGGCAAACGTCCGGATGTGAAGGTTGTTTCAGGCGTTGTAAGCAGCGAAGATGCGCCAAGTTTTAATGAGCATACGATTGAGCAATTGCTGCAGGGTCGAGCCGTATATGTCGTTTCACAACAGCCGGGGTACTGTCCGTCATTTGTTCTTGATAATTATAATTTAGTTCCGGCTGGACTTCTGTGGCGGGTAGTAAAGGGGGTTCCCGCAGAGCGGGGTTCCAAGTATGAATGAACAATATGCTACAACGTCCAAGAGGCTGATTCACAATACCATTTTTAATATGGCGGCGTTGGTAGGCAATGCGCTAATTGGTTTTTTCCTGATTCGTTTCTTTCTCGGTCAGCTCGGCGAGATCAAATACGGTGTTTGGTTGTTGATTGCAGGCTCAGTCTTTCGCTATGCAGCTTTGTTGAGTATGGGATTGAATAGCTCTATAAACAGATACATCCCGGTTTATCTGGCGAAAAACGATGAGGATGGTGTTAGACGAGTCATCAGCACGTCGTTTTTTTTCTTCTTGTTCGTTGGTGTTGTACTTGCCTTGTCCAGTGTAGTGATATACTACAATGTCGGCTCGTGGTTTGCTATTGAACCTGAGCTTGTTGGAAAAGCTGCGGTATTAGTGTTAGTGGTAGGATTTTCTTTTGCTGTTGCCATGCCTTTGCAGCCGGCTACCGCGATATTGAGCGGCCTGCAGCGGTTCGATGTTATCAACCTGGCAATGATGGCTACATTATTGGTGCGAACGATACTGTTGATTGTATTATTATTGCGGGGTTATGGCCTTCTTACAATGGGGCTTGCGTTTGGAGCCAGCGAAGTTTTGATGAGGGCATTACACTATTTTTTTGTCAGGAAGTTCCTGACAGCAGCTTCTTTATCTTTTGCGAATATAGATTTCGAGCTTCTGTGGGAGATGCTGGGTTATGGAATAAACACCTTTATGTATGCAGCAGGTGCGATTATCATCTATAAGGCAAGCAGCATAATAATCGGCATCTTTCTGGATACTGCACAGGTAAGCCGGTTTGAGATTGCAGCGGCAGGAGTTTTATTGCTCTCGCAATTTCTGCAGGCCTTCACCGCGGCTATTAAGCCGGCTGTCAGCGACCTTGACGCCAGAAATGACCATCTTCGGGTCAAGGAAATATCTTTTCTTTCACAAAAATATAGCCTTCTGATGATAATCCCTGGCGGCTGTTTCCTGATAATAATGGGCAAGGAGTTTCTCTCGATATGGGTAGGTGAAAAAATCCAGGACCCGGCTGTTATAAATACGATGAGCGTTATATTGGCCGTCTTAGCAGTGGGACACTGCTTACAATTGGCACAGCACAGTAACTTCCTCGTATTGGTAGGCAGGGGACAACATAGAATCTTTGGCATTCTAACAGCTTTGACGGCTCTGGTTTGCGTGTCGGCTGCTATTATTTCGGTGAAGGTACTGAACTGGGGACTGCTTGGTATAGCCTGGTCCAATTTGCTACCGATGGCGTTTGTATCCGGCGTTGTTATGCCGATATATTTTAATCGGAAAATGCAAATTCCTGCGGTGGAAAGTATCCGCCATGTATGGCAGCCGGCCTTATCGGGGTCGCTACCGGCGGTAGCTTTGATTACGGCCTGGAAATGTCTGGCCCCACCCGATTCCTGGTTTGAAATCTTGGGTGTAGTAATTGCTGCAACGGCTCTGACTCTTTTAAGTAGTTGGTTCCTGAGTCTTAAAGAAATTGAACGGAAACGATTTGCCCATATTGCTCTGGGAAAAGAAATATAGCAACTAAAATATGCTTAAGCAGCATCGGGACATGATGAAAGATTGTTCCTACAGAGACTCTCATAAATATTTGACTAAAGGCGCTGAGTACGAGACATACTACCAGACACAGCTCTGGGAAAAATTTCTTTGGACCCGTGAGCAGGAAATTATCTTGTGGATTTTAGAGAAATACTTTGCTGGAAGGGACATCCATCTGCTTGATTTTGCCTGTGGGACGGGACGTATAACAAGTTTTTTGGAAGACCGCGTAAAAACATCGACAGGTGTTGATGTATCCGGCTCTATGCTGGCAATTGCGCGAGAAAAACTTGAAAGAACGGAAATCATCGAGGCTGACATAACCGTTGACAACGTATTTGCAGAGAGAAAGTTTAATCTGATTACAGCCTTTAGGTTTTTTGTCAATGCTGAGCCGTCACTGCGTTCAGCCGCAATGCAAGCTCTTTCGAGGTTGCTTTCCGAAGATGGCTATTTTGTATTTAACAATCACCAAAGTTATGACTCACCTTGGATTAAGCTGCTCTATATGCGCCATCAGCAGAAAAACCCCCAAGGCATATTCAATGTAATGACTATAGATGAAATGAGCAGGCTTGTCGAAGATGTTGGGATGGAGATAGTAGAGCTTTATCCAGCAGGTTTTTTCCATCCGCCGAAGATTGCAGCCCCACAGGCTGTGACCGGCGCGGTTGAGAAGTTATGCTGCAAGCTCAAGCCTCTGGCCCGATTATCGGAGAGTCCCATTGCTGTGTGCAGTTGGCGCAACGGACTGAGAAGATGATAGTTGATGTTCAAAGAAAATCATTGATAGAATTTTCCGGTAATGTTGTACGCAAGGTTGGCGATGCTTCTTTGTTGGCTGTCGAGGCGACCAAGACCGTGCGGGCGGGGGAAATTGGCAGAGAAAGCGGATTATTTTATGTCCCGCGAGTGTTGGACTTTGACCGAAACAAAGGCGTGCTTGAGTTGGAGCGGCTGAAAGGCCTGGTGACGCTGCTGCGGTTGGCAATTAATAAAGACGCTCGTTTACTTGAATTAGCGAATAGAGCCGGCTGGGCGCTGGCGGTCATTCATGAGCAATTGGTTCTGCCCGACAAAATAAAGTACCACCTTCCACCTGGATGGATAGCTCCAGATTCGAACGGTGGCCCGCTGCCCCGACTTGCGTCAGGAGACGCAGGGGCAGGCCCGGATCGAAATGTTTTTATCCACGGTGATTTTGCAAGTGTTAATGTATGTCTTCACGAAGCATCGGGTCGGCTGGTCATATTAGACTGGTCTGCGGCGCCGATTGTAGGAAGAACCCCGACTTTTGGCAGTCAATATTTTGATATTCTCTGGTTTGTCGCCTGCATGTTCCGCAGCGCAACGGGTATGAGATTTACGAGATGGAATGCCGAGATGGTGGCTGATGTATTTTTAAGAAGCTACGCCAGGAAGAGTTTGCAAGATATTTCCGACGGGTTTAAGAATTATTTACCGGAGATATTCCGATTACAGAGGCAAAAGATTTGGTTCCTTGCGGGACGAAAATCACTGGCCAAGGCCGCGGCTTATATCTGTTCACAAATATTTTTGTACACCCGTTTTCGTAGATTTTTGCGCAAATATGAATTGTGAGATCGAAAGCTCCGTATGGATGCTGTATATGAAAATTTGATAGCCGAAGAGGATTTGTGGTACGAGCAGCCGGAGAGGACATCCGATATTCAATTGCCGCCAGTGATTAATATTCTTCTTCTGGCGATCTGGGCGGTGATTTCCCTGATAGGCCTTGCCGTGATTTTTCTTGGCAGAAACACAATAGCTGGCATCGTAATAATTGCGTTGCCTACATTTATCGGCATGGTCATTAAACCAACCTTTGCACTATGTATTATGATGTTAGTATTGCCGACGGGATCTGGTGTTGGCGCAGCAGTGGATTTCAGCCTCGATCGGGGCGTTGGCTTAGCTGTTGCGGTCAGCTTTGTTTTAAATTTACTGATAACTCGTCCCAGCCTGCGTCTCAGCAATAAGGCACTATGGGTGCTTGTGCTATATACAATCTGGGTGTCTTTAGTATCGCTGGCGGCGCCTTATCTTGCGTTGGAATTACGGCGTGTATTTACTCATGTTCAGCTTTTAGCACTTATTTTTATTGTATATTGGATACTTCATACAAATGACGTAAGAACCTTCTACTGGGCTCTGAGAGCTTATGTGCTCGGAACATTGGGCACGATTGCATTAGCGGTTATAACAGGTGCTGCGATAAGGTCGGTCGAGGAAACCTCTGAGGCAAGATATTCCGCTACTGTCGGTCAGGCGATTGATGCGAATATGTTAGCGAGCCTTGTCTGCCTTGCTTTCTTGGCCGCTATTTATTTATTCGCTCGCGATAAAAAGTTGTTATGGCGATTAGTGTATCTCTTCTCGATGCTGGCCCTACCTATTATGTTGCTTAAGATAGGGTCTCGTGGCGCTTTGATAGCTCTGGCATTTACTATGTTGTCACCACTATTGTTTGTACGACAGGTCCTACACAGGCCTGCGCTGGCAGTACTGATGCTCATAGTAATTTTGTTGGCTTCAATCTCGGCTGGGTTTGTAGTAAGCCGAGGAGGGCTGGAGTCTGGCGTTTCTGAGCGATTAACGGACTTATACCGTGCTGAAGAAGCTGTCAGTTACAGAATGATGCCTATTAAAAAGGCGCTGAGTTGTATAGTAGCAAAACCGATTGGCACGAGCTTTTATGGCTGGTTTGAATACAGTGGGCTTCGGATCATACCGCATAATGACTTCTTTTTGGCTCTCGGTCTCTACGGTGTGCCTGCTGCCGGCCTTTTTGTGTTTTTCGTGCTGATGTTGATGTTCACAGTCAAGCGAATCCCACTGGGATGGGAGAAGCTATACGCCCGTGCAATTTTAACGTTTTTGTTAGTGATGGGGCTCGACGTCCCGCAATTATATCAGAAGCACTTCTGGGTGTTTCTTGTATTTGTAATGGCCGGCGAGCGGATAGCTACATACTTCACCCCGCCGGAAGATGAGCTGGAATACGAAAACGAGGAAATCGAAGTTTGAAAAAGCGTTTCGAATTGGGGCAAGAGATATTTAGCCCCGCAATTTATTGCGGGGTTTAGGATTTTTCAAATGCACATAGCCATGGTGACAGTGTTTCCTGCAGGGGCTGATCACATTGACGGTGGCGTAGCCGGCGTAGCCAAGTATCTTGTCGATGAGCTTATAAAGCAGCCGAATGTCAAGTTGACAGTAGTCGTTCCAAAAGGTGCTACTGGAAAAATTACCTATGAGCGATTTAAAAATTTTAATGTTTGCAGAATGGGAAAGAAAGGGCTTTGGCGTTTTTTGCCAGGGACTGTTTATGATATATTTGCGGGCAAACGGCAGATACAAGCCCTTCTAAAACAGGTAAATCCTGACATTGTACACTTTCAAAACGGCACTTTTTTGGCGGCAAACTGCTCGTATCCGCACGTTCTCACAATCCATGGGATTGTGGAAAGGGATGCGATGTGGGATATGCGATGGGGGCCTCTTCGATGGGTCAAGCGGCTGCTACTGAAGCAAACGGAAGAATATGGACGCCGCCGGGTCCCGCACATTATTTTGATAAGCGAGTATGTTAGGAAATTCCTGCTTGCAAAGAATAATATTCGCAAGACCTGGCTGATTAACAATCCTATTGCAGATTCATATTTCGACATCGATTGGCAATTTGAGCCGGGCAGAATATTTTGTTGTAGCAGAATCAGGCCGTTAAAGAACATCGTTGGTATGATAAAGGCATTCGCCATTGTTATACGAAGTTCTCCAAACGCACAGCTTCGCATCGCAGGAGCTGCTGAACCTGCGTATCTGAGCCAGTGCCAGCGGGAAGTTGAAGCAAACAGCTTGAGTGACAACATATCCTTTCTTGGAAATCTCAGTATTGATGACATTCAACTGGAATTATCTAAAGCAAATTGTCTGGCTATACCTTCTTTCCAGGAAAACGCGCCGCTGACTATCGCTGAAGCGATGGCTGTAGGTGTCCCTGTGGTCGGGTCTAAGGTGGGAGGTATACCGGAGATGGTCGAAGATGGCAAAACGGGTTTGTTGGTCGACCCTTACGATATAAAAGACATCGCTGATGCAGTTTTGAAAATTCTTTCGGACCGGAACCTTGCTTACTCTATGAGTCAGCAGGCTAAAGAGATTGCAAAATGTCGGTTTATGGCGTCGGTTGTGTGCAAGCAAACATTACAGGTGTACAGTGAAATTTTATCGGGAATAAATAGCCCGGCACCAGCT
>Ga0315537_1003235_pt1 | contig 12181 bp, 11 predicted proteins | sample SalMarSW160270MG_FD_203091 | JGI IMG/M metagenome (GOLD analysis project Ga0315537, IMG submission 203091) | Salt marsh sediment microbial communities from the Plum Island Ecosystem LTER, Massachusetts, United States - Salt Marsh Sediment SW1602-70 ... | reverse complement strand
CGCGCCCCGAAACGATACTGCGCCGCCAGGCCACCGGCGCCGTGGCACATCGGCATTCCCCCCAGCGGGCACGCGATTAAATTCATCAACGCCACGCTCAGTGTCACTTTACGCGGTTGGAGCGCACGGTCGGGGAACAAATCTCGTGACAAAACGCTGACTGCGACAATCGAATTAAGGACCGTCAATGGAAGCTGTGGAATGGTTCCGCGCCAGAATCCGGTTAAAAAATCCGACGCTGTGAAATTACGGAGCCAGGGAAGTTCCCATCCAAGCGATAACTTTGTAAATATCGATGGATTCGAAATAAACAACAAAACGATCCCACCGAATAATACAACGAGCGCACTGGGAAATTTGCGCGAATTGATGGTCGCCAAAATCAGCAAAAAACAAAGTACGCCGGTCACGATGGAATCGGCGGCCAGCCAGTTGCCGACCCCGATAATCATGGCCGCACCTTTCATTAATAGTTTCAGCCCTATCGCAAGTTGTATCCCGCGGACGATTGATCTGGGGATATAACGATGAATAACATCAATCAACCCGGTCAAAGCCAGAATCAGCAATACAATCCCGGCACCGATACCCGCCGCGAGAATCGTGTTTTCGTCGAGCCCCTCGGCAATGGCCACGGCGGCAATCGATTTCATCGGTTGTACCGGAATGGGAATACCAAATATTAAACCCGAGGCAAAATTCATTGCTCCCGCAAAAAACAAAAGATGCCCGAAATTCAGACCGCATCGATTAACCATTGCCACAGCTAGTGGCAGAAATGTCCCCATATCGCCCAGTGATCCTGAAATTTCCTGGCGATCGAAGCGAAGATTAAATCTGTTTAACAAATTTGTCACTTGTTCGCCTTGCGGCGCCAGTCACCGCTTTTGCCACCCTGCTTGCTTTCCAGCCTGACCTGTTCAATAATTATTCCCTTATCGATACTCTTACTCATATCATAAATCGTCAGCGCTGCGACGCTCGCAGCCGTCAGAGCTTCCATCTCGACGCCGGTCTTATAACTTGTTTTGGCCGTCACCGTAAGAATCACAGAAGGCGGTTTTTCCTCAAGCTGAATATTGATTTCTATGGAAGACAATGGAAGCGTATGGCATAGTGGAATCAATTGACCGGTCTTTTTAGCAGCTGTTATCCCGGCAACCCGCGCCACCGCCAAGGCGTCACCTTTGGCCAAAGTATTGTCTTTCAGCGCCTTTAATAGGATACTCGAAATAGATACACGGGCCGTTGCAACAGCGATACGATCGGTAATTTTTTTATCGCTGATGTCGACCATCCGGGCCGCACCCGATTCGGTCACATGCGTCATTTTTTTTTCGCTCATCCGCCGACACTCCGCATCAAGGGCAGAGAATTCGAAACAGACTGCAAATGAGAAAATCGTCGGAATTCGGGATTAGCGACAATCCCCTTCAGAAATTTTATAATTTCGCATTGATCGGGATTCGACTGTAAGAAATTACTCATATTGATCTTATAATTGCTGAACAGGCAACCGATTAGATTACCACTCGACGTCAACCGGATACGATTGCATTCTCCACAAAAATTGCCGCTCACCGGCGATATAAAACTTATACGACCCGGATATCCCTTAAGAATATAACTACTTGCCGGCCCCGAGCTTTTATCAAAGTTGAGTGCTCTTTCAAGAGGCATATTCAACCTGGCTTTTATCTCGTTTTCAGGAAGAAAACGCTCCTTACCCCACCGCGATTTGCGTATCGGCATAAATTCAATAAAACGTAAATCTATACCATTGGTTAACGCCCATTCCGCAAAGCGGGGAATCTCGTCGTCATTGATACCCTTCATTACCACCGTATTGACTTTGACCGGTTGGAATACATCGTACTTGACCGCTTCCATAATCCCGTCGTAAACCTGCTTGAATCGGTTCGAGCCGGTTATCTGCCTGAATTTCCATTTCTTGAGCGTATCGAGACTGATATTAAGCCGGTTCAATCCGGCATCGATAAATTCGGGAAGCAATTTTTTCAGAAGAAGACCATTGGTCGTAATTCCGACCTGCAGGATATTCTCTATTTTCGATGTCTCTCTGATTAAATCTATAATTCCCTTTCTTATTGTCGGTTCCCCACCGGTAAAACGAATTTTGTCGACGCCGACAGCAGCAAGCGCTTTAATTACAGTTATCAAGCGGTCATTGGTCAGGTAAAACGGCCTTTTCAAAGTACCGCACGCCGATTCATAACAATAGCGGCATCTTAAATTACAATTTTCGGTAACCGAAACGCGGACATATGAGATTCGGCGGCCGAAATAATCAATCAATTCCGCATCTTTATTTTTTTCCGTAGTCATCATTTATCGACCCTTGCTCCCCGGATCAAGTCCAGGCCATGCTCCAGAACCGGTTCAATCGCCTGCAAATTCTCCACCGCCCCTTTGGGATTACCGGGAAGATTTACAATCAGGCTGCCATCCTTAATCCCGACGATACTCCGGGAAAGCATGGCGTGAGAGGTAATTCCCATCGAAACCCGCCTCATTTCCTCTTCCATCCCGGGAACTCGTTTTTCAATGACTTCAAGAGTTGCCTCCGGGGTTACGTCGGTCGGCGCCATACCGGTTCCGCCGGAGGTGAGAATAAGATTTATATCTTCGCAAATCCATTTTTTCAACACCGACATTATTTCTTCCCTGTTATCCGGAATAACCCTTGTCGAAACAACTTCAAAGCCCAGTTGTTCCAGCCTTTGCCTGAGAAGTGGCGCCGTTTCATCGGGGCGTTCGCCGGAAAAAGCGCGATCGCTGCAAATAAGTATCGCACATCGAAACTTAAGGTCTTTTATTATATCCATTACCTCCCACCGAAGAAATCTATTTCCTTATTATCGTACATAAGCCAAGTCCGCAAACTATTTACGATGTGAATATGGAATTTCGCAGTCTATTATTTTAATTTGTATATTTGAAAAAGATTTAAACCAATAATTGGTTATGACGTTTCGTAAATTGTACAGGTATATTTGATTTATGCTTAAACCAATTCTAAGCGGAAAATGATCCGGAATAAAAACGTACAACCTTGCTTCGGCATTCAGGCGGAGAGAATTCGGTGAGACTATTTATTGCTTCGACTTTTAGTTTGTTCGGTCTGATTGCTGCTCTGGGCGGATGTGATTCCAAAGAATATATTGTGGCGGCATCGAAGTATCATCCCGCCGTCTGGACAAGTTTTCCGGCCGAGGGTTCTCATGGTAAAGAAGCATTGATGACCGGAATTCGGGAATGTCTGACCTGTCATGGCAGCGATTTATCCGGGGGAATCGCCGGCGTGGCCTGTTCGGAATGTCATGGCAACGGTCAGGATAATTGCCTTGCCTGTCATGGTGGCCTGAATGACAGTACCGGCGCGCCGCCTTATGATTTAAGGGGCGCGGTTGATGATACAATCCTGACAGTCGGCATGCATACTGGTCATATCGACGGCTCCCTGCTTTCCGACGGCGTTCCCTGTAATTCGTGCCATATAGTACCGGAAAGCCCATGGGATTCGACCCATTTCGATTTTTCTCTTTATAATGGTCCCGGGATAATAGATTCAATTGCCGAAATTAACTGGGGCTGGCCGGAATCCGCCGCCGGTGAATGGGACCGTGACACAAGAACCTGTACTAACACGTATTGTCACGGCAATTTCCCCGAGGGTAATCATGATAATGCACCGGTGTGGACGGCGTCGGATCAGGCCGCCTGCGGGTCTTGCCATGATGATGGCACTGATATTTTTCAAATGCAGCATGGGCATATTTTGCATGTCATTCTTGGCGTTGGTTGTGAAAGCTGTCATGCCAGTACGGTCGATTCCAATTTGAATGTTATCGGCCCCGAATTTCACATTGACGGATTGGCCACCGTAAAATTTTCCCCCGACAGCGGCTCATATTCGGACGGAACCTGCAGCAACCCGGGTGGATGTCATGATGGCACATTACCATGGTAATTTTCAATATTACCATCGGCGCGAAACAGGAGGTTAAAATGAGATATTTCTTGCTTATAATATTCGGCTATTTATTGCCGCTGGCGGCAAGCGGCGGAGAATATCATGTTGACAAATCGGAAAAGAATCGGGTTCAATTTGTTTCTGACATGCCGTTGAGCGAATTCACCGTCAAAACGGATGATATCGACGGCTACGTTTACTGGAACGGTTTATCGATGCCGCCCGGTGAATCGCAGTTGAATAACAGCGATCTTTATTTTGAGGTTCAATTGAATTCGCTCGATGCCGGTAACAGTATGTATAACCGTCACTTAAAAGAAGATTATCTCGAAACCGAAAAATATCCGTATGCAACATACAAAGGGAAAATAACCGAGATCGATCCCCTGACCGACAGCTCTTTCGCGGTTCACGTCGAGGGTGATTTTTCTATACATGGAGAGGCAAAAAAGCTTAAATTAACAGGTAAGGTTATGCGCGTCGAAAATGATTTAAACGTGGATTGCGATTTTACTGTCAAAATGTCGGACTATGACATTAAAATACCGAAGTTGATGTTTATCAAAGCGGACAATAATATCAGTGTGAATCTGAATTTTTATATACGGCCTTCATCCTATGGCGAGGCTGAAAAATGATAAATAAATTGCTTTGTCTCATAATCGGGATCATTCTGGGTTTAGTCGCCATACCCGAAAAATCTTCGGCACAGGTCAAATGGAAGCGATCCGAACCGACGATCGAATTAAAACAACGAATTTTTCATTCAACCACGGTCATCGGTTTGCCGACGGCCGAAACACTGAAAAAAGGCGATTTTGAATTCGAAATTTCGCATCGCTTTCAGCCACCCGTCTCCGACGGCTATGAAGTACTATATGGGTTCGACGGTCCCGTCAAGATGAGACTGGCAGTCGGTTACGCTGTTTTCAATGATTGGATGGTCACGTTGGGACGAAGCAACTTGGATGACAACACCGACCTGCAGATAAAATATCGGCTTTTTCATCCTCGAAAAAGCCAGGTTCCGGTTATCTCAGCGATACAAATCGGTGCGGCCTGGAATATAGTGGAGACTTTTCGACTGAATCAAAATGGTGATATGGTCGTCCGCCGCAAAGGGCATAAACGCCACTTCCAATATTTCGGCCGACTGATTATCGATTATATGCCTTTATCGAAAATCGCGTTCGGCCTGATCCCTTCTTACCTGTATAATAGTGATATCAGCGCCGAAGATATTGATAACATATTTATGCTGGGGACACATTATCAAATATTTCTTTATAAGCGATGGAGCCTTATCGCGGGATGGTCTCCTATTCTATCGAACAAATCAAATCGACATAATCCGGTCGGTATCGGTGCCGAATTGGAAACCGGTGCCCATATTTTTGAATTATTCGTTACTAATCAAGTGCGTGTTAATTCAACACAATTTATATCCGGTGCAAATTACCCGTTTGATGGTGATAATTTAAGAATAGGCTTTTACATTAATCGTATTCTTTGAAATTTCTATTGACGGCTTCTGAACAGGCCGTCATTTATCCACTTAGCGATCAGATCGATATGTATTTGGTCGAGTTTTTCAGTACTCGGCATTACCGGTTCTGTAGTCCAGGCTACCGTTCCAAATAACAGGCTTTTATCAGCTTTACCGGGAATAACCACCGAACCATGAGCCGACCCGGCCACGATGTTTTCGTAGGTTTCCAGACTCAAACCGGCCGCCGGTGATTCTCCGGCGTGACAACCGGATGTCGCGCATTTTACCGTAAATATGTACTTGATATCGTCATAGTACGTCGTTTCATCCGTCGGCGCGAATATTTTCTCCTTCGAACAACTCAATACGACCAATAAAACTATTACCGAAATAAGCGCGCCCGTGAAAAGACGATTGCCATTAATTTTTCGAAGCCCTCCGAGGCGATTCATACTCTTTACCGTTTTTTATAATAAACTTACTCAAAATTAAATACGAATCAATTTGTTAAAAAATTGATTTCAACTTATTTATCCGGTTATTTTTTCATGGTCAACCTGACCCGCAATCGTAATTTTATACCAACGCTGTGACCGGATAATAATCGACGACGGAAGAACGGGCCCGACCGATTAGCGATATGCCTGACGTTACCCTTTACCGAATCCTTCACGGCGCCCGAGTTTTACAAATTACCGGGAAGAGTTATCAACCTAAAGATCGGGCTTGCCGAAAAGAAAAAAGAAAATTATGATTGACATGGAAGTAATAGGCGGATCGGTATTAGCGGCCGGAAAAATCGATTATGCAGTTCTAATGTAAGATGTTAATCCTGCCGGTCGTCAATGCCCGCCGCCATGATCTGAGAGGAGCGGCGCGTTTCTCAATCGGATTGAAGCTGATACTCAAATGTCAATTAGGAGACCGCAGTGAAGACAGAGACAACGTTCGAATGTCCGGTCTGTAAGCTGAACAAGCCCTTGCGTGAGGGTAGACCTGAGCAGTTCGTTTCCGGACCAGTTGGAGAGTTGATCAAAATTAAGCACCCGGACTGGGGTCCCGGTCATGTTATCTGCCAGTCCTGCCTTAGGGATTTCCGGCACGAGTATCTAACCAAGGCTATAGAAACACAGGTTGGTGAGATCTCCGCTGTCGAGCAGGAAGTCCTCGATAGCCTGAGAGAGCATGAAGTGCTCGTGCGAAACACTGATCAGCAATTTGAGGAAGCCAAGACATTTGGCCAGCGTTTGGCGGACAGGGTGGCCGCATTCGGCGGCAGCTGGAGATTTATAATTTTCTTTGCACTCGCCTTCTTTATCTGGGTGGTTATTAACGGCATAGCGCTGTTTCATAGACCATTCGATCCCTACCCATATATTCTGTTGAACTTGATCCTGTCATGTATAGCAGCTTTGCAGGCGCCCATTATTATGATGAGCCAAAACCGCCAGGAGGCAAAAGACAGACTTCGCTCGGAACATGATTATCAAATCAACCTTAAGGCGGAGATTGAGATCAGACAGTTGCACACAAAACTGGACCAACTCATAAATCACTCATGGCAACGCCTTCTGGATATTCAGCGTCTCCAGGTTGACCTGATTGAGGAACTGGCGTCCAAGGGCAATAACCACGCTGCGGAATCGTAAAGCCGTATTTGCTTTGAAGCCGCTCCGCCGCTCACAAGAGGAGACAGCTTTTCATCCAAACAGGCCTTAGCAAGGCAACTGAATCTCTTTTAGACATTTGGCAAGCTGGGTTTAAGCGATCTCCCCGTAATTCATTAGTAAATGCAAATCCTTCATAAAAATCGCTATAACCTGTTGAAAATCATGCAATTTAATATTATCTCCTACTGATTAAGGGGTGGAATTATCAAATCCGGATAAACCAAATGACTTGCAATTGGGGAACGTATTAACTAAATTCGTGTTAGCTATTCAAATAGGATTGACGACGTAAAGATATATGATTTTGTTATTAATGAATTCAGGAGGATAGATGCCAGCCAAAAAGCAAGCCGAAAAGCCGACTTTAAAGCAGATTGGCCTTCCCCAGGAAACTCTTCTCGGGCTTTATACCAATCTGTTAAAAACCAGAATGCTGGATGAACGTTTCCGTAAGCTGTTCCGCCAGGGACGATTCGCCGGAACTTATTTTTCCGCGGTCGGGCAGGAGGCAACTACGGTCGGCCCGACCTATGGGCTCCGCGATGAAGATATTATCGCTCCATCGCACCGCGAGATTGGTGCCAATGTAACCAAAGGAGTCCCCCTGGAGAAAATCGTTGCGCAAGTTTATGCCCGTATCAATTCTCCGGATAAGGGCAAAAGCCATCCCTGCCATTATGGGTGGCGACCCAAAGGAATAATTACCCCGGCTTCGACAGTTGCCGGACAAACAATAATCGGAACCGGCTGCGCCATGGGTTTTCAGATTCAAAAGAAAGACAATGTTGTTCTGGCTTTTTTTGGCGAAGGTTCCACTTCTCGCGGCGGTTGGCACGAAGCTCTTAATTACGCCGGAATTCATAAACTCCCCGTTGTATATATCTGCCAGAATAATCTCTGGGCCGAATCGGTCCCCTCGACCCTCCAGGCCGGCATTAAGGATTTTTCCGACCGCTCCAAGGCGTATGGCTTCCCCGGCGTGGCTATCGACGGCAATGATGTCATCGAGGTTCATAAAACAGCCGTTAAAGCCATCAAACGGGCGCGCACCGGCGAGGGCCCGACGTTAATTGAATGTAAAACCTATCGCTGGTATGGTCATTCCGATATTGACCCGGCCGATTATCGTACGAAAGAAGAACTCGAAGAATGGAAAAAGAAGGATCCGATTGCGCGTGCCGAAAAGCTGCTGATGTCTCTCAAGATTTTAACGACGCACAAGCGTGAAGCACTTGTCGAGCAGATCGGCAAGGAAATCGATGAGGCGGTTAATATCTGCGAAAATGAAAAATACGCCGAACCGGAAGAAGCTTACAACGATGTTTACTCCGAACAGTTTCCCGTCAGACGGTATGAAGATCAGGAGGTGTCGTCATGAAAAAAGTGACATTTATTGACGCCATTACGCAGGCACTTGACGAAGAGATGGAGCGTGATAAGCGGGTCTTTTTGATCGGTGAGGATATCGGTATCTACGGTGGCGTTTTCAAGGCGACCAAAGGTCTTCTTGACAAATACGGAGCGGAAAGGGTTATCGATTCGCCTATATCCGAAGTCTATATTGCCGGGGGCTCGGTTGGTGCTGCGATGGTCGGTCTTCGGCCGGTCCCGGAAATCCAATTCGCCGATTTTATTACTCCTTCAATGGATCAGATTATCCAGCAAATGGCCAAGATGCGCTATCGCACCGGTGGCCAGTGGACCTGCCCTATGACCGTCCGAGTTTGCTGCGGTGCCGATATCGGCGGCGGCCTCTACCATTCGCAAACGAACGAGCAGTGGTTTTTCTCACAGCCCGGTCTGATTGTCGTCATGCCGGCCACACCGTACGATGCCAAAGGTCTGCTTAAATCAGCCATCCGCGGTGATGATCCGGTCATCTATTATGAACACAAACGACTATACCGATGGATAAAAGAGGAAATTCCCGACGACGATTTCACGGTTCCCATCGGTAAGGCCGCCTTGCGAAATAAAGGTGACAATATAACCATTGTCACGTATGGTCTGATGTACCATCGTTCGCTGGAGGCGGTAAAAGGGCTGGAAAAAGAGGGAATCTCGGTTGATTTGATTGACCTGCGCACACTCCTTCCCTGGGATCGTGAGATGGTCTTCGAATCGGTCAAAAAGACGTCGAAAGTCGTTCTCGTGCAGGAAAGCCCGAAAACAGGCGGTGTCATGGCCGAAATCTCGGCGGCGATTACCGAAGAAATATTCGACTATCTCGACGCGCCGGTGACAAGGGTTTGCGGACTGGATGTTCCGGTAGTGCCGTTTGCTCCGCCGATGGAGCATTTTTTCCTGCCCAACGCCGAAAAGATAACAAAAGCCGTCAAAGAAGTTTTGGAATACTGAGGGAGATATAATGGATTATAAAGTAGTCGTACCGCCGCTGGGCGAATCGGTTGTCGAAGGCACAATCGTAAAATGGCTGAAAAAAGAAGGCGATAAGGTCAAAACCGATGACCCGCTGGTAGAAATTATGACCGACAAAATCAATGTCGAAATTCCTTCACCACATGACGGTGTTATGAAAAAACATCTGGTCAAACTGGAAACTGTCGTCGAAATCGGTCAGGCTATCGCCATATTGGAGGTCGAGAGTGAAGTCACGGAGGCCAAAACCTTCGAGACCAAACCGGCCTCGGGCGAGGAAAGGGTCCCTCAAGAACAGGAAGCTCCCGAACCGAGCGAAGAATTTATCGATTCCGCGGCCCATCATCGGGATGAAGGCATTCACGCCGATGAAAATGCTATCGAAACCGGTATCAAGGCGGTTAAATCTTCCCCGGTCGTACGGCGTCTGGCGCGCGAACATTTTATCGACCTCCGCAAACTTCATGGATCAGGCCGAGATGGGCGGGTCAGCAAGCAGGATGTGATTAAGTACATCAATGCGAGGCACACCGTCGATATCACCAAACCTGATTTCCAATTCCCCGATCTTGAGCCGGAAGAAATTATCCCGGTTACCGGTGTACGCAAGATTATTTCCGAGCATATGGTTGACTCCGCTTTTACGATACCGCACGTGACCACTTTCGATGAATGCGATATGACCGAAGTGATTGCCTGGCGTCGTAAGTATGTCGACAAAATCGAAGACAAGCACGGTGTCAGGATTACTTTCATGCCGTTTATCGCCAAAGCAATTATTTTTGCCGCCCGCGATTTCCCCTGGATTAACGCCACCCTTGAAGACGATAAACTGCACGTCAAAAAATATTTCAACATCGGTATGGCGGTCGCGCGCGATAATTCCCTGATTGTCCCGGTCATAAAACATTGCGAACAAAAATCGTTACTACAAATCGCCAAAGATATGACCGAACTGGCGGCGAAAGCCAATGAAGATAAACTTCAGATGAATGAAATATCCGGCGGGACGATCTCGATTACCAACGCCGGCGGCATGGGGGCGCTGGCCTCGACCCCGATAATTGCCAAACCGCAGGTCGCCATACTGGGTGTGCATAAAATAGTCGAGAGGCCGGTCGTCCGCGACGGCGAGATTGTCATCCGGCCGATTCTTAATTTCGGTTTGTCGTTTGACCATCGCGTTGTCGATGGCGGCTATGCCGTGCAGTTTTTGCGTCGTATGATTGAATATCTCGAGGATACCGACAGCTGGATTGTCGAAGTCATATAAATAGGAATAATTTATGCCTGAAAAATACAAGTTAATCGTTATCGGGGCCGGACCGGGCGGATATGTCGCCGCGATTCGTGCCGCGCAACTGGGAATTAAAACCGCTATCATCGAAAAAGAATACATGGGTGGTGTCTGCCTAAACTGGGGATGTATTCCATCAAAAGCATTATTATATACGACCGAGTTGAAACGAACTATCGAAGGCGCCAAACGCATCGGACTGACGGTTGATAATGTAAAAATCGACCTCGATAAACTCCGCAAGCACAAAGATGATACCGTCAAAAGATTAACCGGCGGCGTCAAGTTATTATTGGATAAAGCCGGTGTGAAAATATTCAACGGAACCGCATCATTCCTTTCTGCCAATGAAATCGAAATTACCGCCGGTAAGGGCAAAGAGAAAATCGCAGGCGATAATTTTATCATCGCCACCGGGACGACACCGTTTGAATTGCCGATGTTGAAATTCAACGGCAAAAATATAATCGGCGCTCGCGAATCTATCGACATCCCCAGTATACCGAAAGAGTTGCTTGTCGTCGGCGCCGGGCCGATTGGTGTTGAGATGGCCACCGTGTACCAAACACTCGGCTCGAAAGTCACCATTGTCGAGGTGCTTGATTCGGTGCTGCCGTTGCTCGATGCGGATATTTCGGAAGCCTCCGAAAAGGCGCTCAAGAAACAGGGGATGGAAATCCTGTTGTCATCCAAAGTGATTTCCTCGAAAGTGGTCAAAAACAGAGTCAACGTCTCTATTGAGACGCCAAAGGGCAAGGAAGACAGAACCTTCGATACTGTTCTTGTCGCGGCCGGCATGAAACCGAACAGCGGCGGACTGAATCTCGATAAAATCGGCGTCAAGCTGGATAACAAGGGATTCATCGTCGTCGATAAAAAGATGCGCAGCAGCGTCAGGCATATTTATGCCATCGGCGACGTTGCCGGAGGGCTGCTGCTGGCGCATAAAGCCTCGCATGAGGGCGTTGTCGCGGCCGAATCGATTGCCGGTGGGGCGGCGACCGCCGATTGGAAGGCGGTCCCGTATGCCGTCTTTACCGATCCGGAAATCGCCGGGATCGGTATGACCGAAAAAGAGGCCAAAGATGCCGGAAAGAAAATCAAAGTCGGACGGTTTCCTTACCGAGCGGTCGGAAAAGCCATCGCGACGCTGGCTTCGGATGGTTTCACGAAAGTTATCTCCGATACTGACACCGATGAGATTCTGGGAATCCATATCTTCGGGCCGCATTCGGGCGATATAATTTTCGCCGGGACCGTCGCGATGGAGATGGACGGCACCTCAGAGGATTTGAGCCGCATGATGGCGGTGCACCCGACATTGTCCGAGGCGCTCATGGAAGCGGCCATGA
>Ga0315537_1003234_pt1 | contig 12182 bp, 10 predicted proteins | sample SalMarSW160270MG_FD_203091 | JGI IMG/M metagenome (GOLD analysis project Ga0315537, IMG submission 203091) | Salt marsh sediment microbial communities from the Plum Island Ecosystem LTER, Massachusetts, United States - Salt Marsh Sediment SW1602-70 ... | reverse complement strand
TGTAGAGAATTTTTCAATCTAAGAATCCGTTTTCCCGATCCTTGCGGTTGACAGATCAATCTGGCGCCGCAGGTATGACAAGTCTCGGTATCTGCTAATTCAACTTTGGCAAAACCGTCTTGGACTTCGATAACTTTGCCGATTTCGAAATCCTCTTTCAATTAAACCTCATCAGCCTCACCGACGATGACGATGCATTTTGTCGGGCATTTATCGGTAGGCAGGATTAGTTCTTTGGTGTATTTATCATGGTCAACTACTGCCAAATTGTTTTCAACGATAAAACCAACACCATTGACTGCTTTTTCACAAATTTTACAGGCGATACAGGCAATGTTGCACACGGCTCGTGCATTTCTGCCCGAATCAAGATTGCGGCAGAGTACAAAGACATGATGACTAATAGGGTGTAGCTGAATAATATTGCGCGGACAGGCGCTGACGCAATTTCCACAGCCGGTGCATTTCTTCCGGTCCACTTCGGGTAGACCAGCTGTGTTCATATGAATAGCATCGAAGGGACAGACGGCGACACAATCACCGTAGCCGATACAACCGTAGGCACAGGCTCTCTCGCCACCGCTAACCAAAGTAGCGGCAATACAGGATTTGATTCCGGTATAACGGGCTTTCTCTTTAACTACACCTTTTCCGCCCTGGCAGAATACTACCGCAACTTTACGTTCTTCAAAGGAAACCTCGACACCCAGGATTTCGGCGATTTTTGCCGCCGCTTCGGCTCCGCAGACCGGACAGTTGGTTACCTGCGACTCGCCGCCTACCAGCTTCTCGGCAAAGTTGGCGCATCCGGCGTAACCGCAGCTGCCACAATTGGCGCCGGGTAAAAGATCTCCAATCAGGGCAATCCGGGGATCCTCTTCAACGTGTAGTTTCTTATTAGCCAGCATCAGCATAATCGAAAAAAACAGACCCAAGCCACCCATACTGATTATTGCATAAACTAAAGAGGTATAATTCATTCTCTTACTCCGCTCAGATCAAACCCGAAAAACCCATAAAAGCCAGTGCCAAACAACCGGCAACAATGAGCGTGATAGGTGCGCCCTTGAAATAACGTGGCACATCAGCCAGTTCCAGCTCTTCCCGGATTCCCGCCATGATGACGATTGCCAGCGTAAAACCAACTCCAGCGCTGAATCCAAAGACGATACTTTCCACAAAATTATATTGTTTTAGGACTAAAAATAAGGCAACCCCCAGAATAGCGCAGTTTGTCGTAATCAGCGGCAGGAAAATGCCGAGTGCATCATACAGCGGACGACTAACTTTTTTGATAAACATTTCCACTAATTGCACCAGTGAAGCGATGACGAGAATAAAGGACACTGTTTGTAAGAATTGAAGGTTTAGACCTTCGAGGATATATTTATTGAGTAACCAGGCCACAGCGGAAGCGAGTGTCATTACAAAGGTAGTTGCCAGGCCCATACTGACTGATGGACCGATTTTTTTTGAGACTCCCACAAAAGGACAGATCCCTAGAAAATTTACCAGAACGTAGTTATTGACCAGCACAGCCGAGAGGAAAATTACCAGCAAATTGAACATTATTTTGCCCTCCTTGCATTCAGCCAGTTGCTCAGCCCGATCATCAGACCGAGGGTGATAAAAGCACCTGGCTGCAAGACCATGACCATCCAAGGTTCAAAATTATCAGGCATTATTTGGATGGTGAAAATTGTCCCGACACCGATTAATTCGCGAATGGAGCCCAAAATTGTCAGAGTGAGGGTAAAGCCGATACTCATTCCGAGAGCGTCAAGGGTTGCTCTGCCGGGAGGATTTTTCGAGGCAAAGGCTTCCTGCCGGGCGAGAATGATGCAGTTGACGACAATCAGCGGAACAAACGGTCCCAAAGCTTTGCTTATCTCGGGAAAATAGGCTGCTAATAGTTTATCGGCGATAGTCACAAAGGTGGCGATGACGATAATAAAAGTAGGAATGCGGACTTCTTTGGGAATGATTTTACGGGCTGATGAAATTATCAAACTGGACATTACCAGAGTGAATATTACCGCCAGTCCCATTGAGAATCCGTTAATTGCCGAATTGGTTACTGCCAGGGTAGGGCATAAGCCAATTAACATCCGTAATACCGGATTTTCATCCCAGAGACCTTTGAGGAATTCGCGGGTTGGAGTATTTTTTTGTGCCATCCTATTTTACTTTCTATTTGAGATAACTTGCACGATACATGGGAAGTGCATCGTTTAAAATTCTGATTATGGCTTCGGATGAAATTGTTGCCCCGGAAATTGCCATCACTTCGCCCTTTGCCGGATTGGGTGATTCTGTGACAATCGTAATTGGTTGAGCTATTTTCAATCCACTAAACTGATCAATAAACCAGGTTTCATTTTTCGGGTTATCTGAATCTTTGACGATCCGAGTGCCCCAGTCGGGGGTTTCATCTTGTTCAAGGATTCGCAGTTCCTGAATTGCCGAAAAATCCGGTTTGACGCAAACCCAGATTTTAATTGTACTCTGAAATCCCGCTCCACTGGTAATAAACAATATTCCGGTTATTTTACCCGATGAATTTTTTTTAAGATAGAAAGTTTTGCCATCTTTCTCTATTGTTTCTAAGCCATTAAGCATGGATTCCAAATTGCTATCATCCGGACATGAGGCTATATCTGTAGTGATGGGAATAATTCCCAGCGATGGATTTTTTTGGACTAATAGACGAGTGTCATTAATCGCAGTATTGATAATATCAACTACAGATTTGGAGGTGATGGTGGCACCGGTGATAGCCATGATTTCACCGCTATTTTTATCAGGAGTTTTGTTTTTCACATAACTTATGGATTGTTTTACGATCAACTTATTGAATTGCTCCGAGAACCACCGGGGGGAGCTTTTACTGGTTGGGTCGTCTTCGATTTTCGTACCCAGTCCGGGAGTCTCTTTTTGCTCCAAAATTTTGATTTTGACAATTTGCGAAAGGGTAGCATCCAGACCGACAAGAATTCTCAATTTGCTTTGAAATCCATTACCTTCTGCCAGAAAAGCGATGCCGTTTACCTTATTCTGGTAATTATAGCCTAAGTATAATTCCCGGTCGTCAACTTGCTTGCTCTCGATTCGATCACTATAAGGCAGTACACTACTCAAAGCCTCCTTCAGGATTTTATCCTGATAGGCACTAATCTTGGGTTCGGTGAAGAGATTTAGAAATGCCAGTAACGAACCCGATAAAATTGCGCTCAAGGTCAAAACAAGAACCAATTTGTAGGATTTTGTCATCGCACATTTTCTCCAAAAATAGTGGGTCTGGTGTAGCGATTAATCAGCGGCACAAATCCATCCATTATTAGAATAGAATACATGACTCCTTCGGGTAGTCCACCGAATAAGCGAATAGTAGCGAGTAACAGTCCGGCGCCGCAGCCATAAATCCACATCCCTTTCGGGGTGATTGGTGAAGTCACCATATCGGTTGCCATAAAGAAAGCACCTAACATCAAACCACCGGAAAAGAGGTGGAATATCGGATCGGGATATTTTGCCGGATTCAAGATCCAGAATAGTCCGCCGATTAAAAAAACGCTTCCCAGATAACTGACGGGAATGCGCCAGTCAGCATATTTCTTAATCAATAAAAAGACACCACCAAGAATAATAAACAGGGCGCTTGTCTCACCAATGCAGCCGCCGACATTTCCCATAAACAGGTCAAACCAGGGAGTCAAGGTTTTTTCGAATTTAAACGAGCCCAGGGGAGTGGCGGTAGTAATTGCATCAATTGTAATTGGCGAAACCCAGGTGGTCATTTTGACCGAAAAACTGGCTTGAAGAAATGCCCGTCCGAGCAAAGCGGGATTGAAAATATTATAACCTAATCCACCAAAAATCTGCTTCCCGATACCGATAGCGAAAATAGAACCAAGAGCGGCGTACATTATTGGAAAAGTTGGCGGCAGCGTCATCGCCAGCAGTAGACCGGTCAGAAACGCACTGCCATCGCTAATAGTTAGTTCCTTTTGCCTCATTTTATTGATAATTGCCTCGGTAACCACAGCTGCAGAGATGGATGCAATCATCGTCAGTAATACATGAGATCCAAAGTTGTAAACACCAAAAACCACGGCTGGCATTAATGCGGCAACCACCGTCCACATAATTTTAGGAACGCTCTCTTGACCAGCAAGATGTGGCGAAATAGTGAGCAGCAAATTTTTAAGTTTTGCGCTTTCTTTTATATCAGAGGGTGATGTTGTCGGTTTTGATGCGCTTGCGCTTGTCGGTTGAGAGGTCACATTTTCGGATTTTTCGTTCATTACCATTATCTCGACTTTATTTGGATTCTTTGGCTGCCGCTGCTTTCTGCCGCTCTTGCAGTTCACTGACTCGCAGTTTTCCGGTTTTAATCCATTGAACCAGTGGAATCTTCGCCGGGCAGACATAGGCGCAGGAACCACATTCGATACAGTTCAGAATCCCCAATTCAGCGGCTCGCTGCCAGTTTTCAACCTGACTGAAGCGGGCAAGGCGGGTCGGCATTAAATTCATTGGGCAGGATTCGATGCATTTACCGCATTGAATGCAGGGATATTCTTTGGATTCAAGAGGCAAGTTATCTTTTAAACAGACAATGCCACTGGTGGCTTTGATAATTGGAACCTGAAGTGTATGTTGAGTTAGTCCCATCATTGGACCGCCCATGATTACCTTGACTGTGTCATCGGTTAGTCCACCGCAGAAATTAATTACATCTTTGAATGTTGTACCAATTCGAGTGATCACGTTCTTTGGTTCCCGGATGCCGTCACCGGTGACGGTTACAACTCGCTCGATTAATGGTTTCTTTTTAGTAACTGCCTCAGCCACGGCAATAGCTGTCCCAACATTATTTACCACGACTCCTACTTCCAGCGGCAATCCGCCAGTGGGCACGGTGCGGTTGATTGCAGCTTTGATCAGCATTTTTTCGGCACCCTGGGGATATTTCACAGTCAGCGGAATGACAGCTATATTAGAGAAGGGCTTGACTGCCTCAGTCATCTTAGCGATTGCATCCGGCTTATTGCTCTCGATTCCAATAACAGCCTGCTTAACGCCCAGGGCTTTCATTAGAATTCGGGTACCTAAAACCACATCGTCAGTCTGCTCCAGCATCATGCGATGGTCAGCGGTTAGGTAAGGCTCGCATTCGCAGCCATTCAGGATAAAGGTATCAATACTTTTACCCTTGGGCGGCATTAATTTTACATGAGAGGGGAAAGCTGCTCCACCCAGACCAACAATTCCGGCTGCTTCGATCATTTCAATAATTTTGTCAGACTTTAAATTTTCCCAATCTAAATCTTTTACTGGCATCTCAACCCATTCGTCATTGCCGTCGCTGACGATATGAACCATGAGACTGTTCATCCCGAGAGGGTGGGGAAGGGTATCAATAGTTTTGATTGTGCCTGAAATAGAGGCATGTATCTGGCTGGAAATAAATCCGGTTTTGGTACCGATCAGTTCACCGGTCTTGACTGACTGCCCTTTTTCAACTACTGGTTTGCAGGGCGTCCCGATATGCTGTTGAAGCGGAATAAATACCTCTTCCGGTAGAGGTAATCTTTCCAGCGGCTTGTGTTCGGTATAATTTTTAAATTCTGCCGGGTGGATTCCTTTTTTGAAAGTTTTTAATTTCATTTATTGATGAAACCTTTACTAAATCAGGATTAAAATGGTGATAAAATCCGCCAAATTTATTATCAATTAAGTTGATCTGCTCGTGATTAAAAACCGAATGAAAATCGGAGTAAAGAGTGGAGGCGGCGGGAATTGAACCCGCGTCCGAAAAAGTGAGTGGAAAAATCACTACGTGTGTAGTCTATTGTAAATTTCTCGCTTTTCCCTCGACAATAGACAAACTTTAGGAAAAGCCAGTCTGAAAGAATTCATTCCCGACCTTCAGACGGTAGCCGGGAACTAGCCTGTCTTATCCACGCCCTCAATCAACCAACAAGCAAAATTGAAAGAGAACGGTCGCTTAACTAAGCGTAAGCGACGTTGCCAAACGAATTGGCACTTGACGTGATTCAGGTTTATTAACGTGGCCCTCCTGAAAACCACGACACGCAATTCTTCGACTCTGCGATCCCGTCGAATCCATTCGCCCCCTCAAAGAACGCTGTAATTTACATTTATCCTCTAAAAAATACAATGAACCTGCAAATCCTGAAATAGCCGATATCATTATCTAATTAAAGAAGAAATTGTTCCATCGAATCATGAATAATTTTCATTTTCTCGTGAACAAAATATTTGGAATAGTTGGAAAAGTGATGGGACAAGGAGTTACCGGTATGATCCCGATTTCAGAGTAATTTATTTTTAAAAATAATCTCGCTACTCTTCAAACAGTATTTTGAGATAATCCTGCCAATAAGTTTCCCAGTTGTAGCGACTGAGTACCTGTTTGAAAAGAATATCGCTGTGAGATAAATTTTCCTGGAGAAATTTCGCCAGGCGATTGGTATTAGCTCCCGGACTTTCATCGGCTGGTAAATAAAAGACTCCATCGTTGGCAATTTCCCTGAACACCGGTAATTGCGTTACCGCGATTGGTGTTCGGGAAGCACCTGCTTCGAGAATCGGCAATCCGAAGCCTTCATCGAGGCTCAAATACAAGACCAGATGCGCCACAAAGTACAAGTCATGGACGACATTGCGGTTTTTTTGGGGTGGGATGCCGAGTTCATTGAAGACATCGTCCAAAAAAATCACATTTTCCGTTAATTCTTGATCGTTGACCAAATCCTGGAGATGTTGCGAGTAGGAAGTTAATTGTCCATTTTCCCGTTTGGGTGGACCGGTGATAATGCCGAGAATCTCTGGGAAAGTTGATTTTAAGATTGCAATTATTTGAATGCTGCGTTCGATATTTTTACGGGGAATTTGCTGCGCCGGGATTAATATCAATGGATATTTATAAAATAGAGACAGATGTGAAATTACTTCAGTTGTCTCGTCATGAAAATTTAAAAAGTCCTGATATTTCAATACGTTGGGAATAACAGCGATTTTTTTTCGGGGAAGATTGAGTAGCTCTGCAGCTTGCCTGCGCCGGTATTCGGAAACAGCAATATAGCTCACCTGCGGCAGGGCTGATTTTAACAACGTCCAGGGACGCCGGTTATAGAGCTGATTTTTGTGTTCATCCATTAGCCAGGCCAGATCGTGAATCCAGAGGTAATATTTCTTATCGGGATTCTTCTCAATGTAATTCCAGAATGCCTCGGTGGCGGTGAGATTAAAAGGCATTGACATGATATTATGGATGATGATAGTGGTAATATTACCAACTTCAGTTTCGATTTTTTTCTGCAGATTTGTAAGACGTAATTCATAATTTTCTGGCAAAGAGCCCAGTCGGAAAATCCGTTCGGCTGCTTGCGAATGAGGATTATTCGGACTTAAATCCGGAATCAGGCTGGTCTTGATATTCTGTCCCTCGATATTGCCCTCACCAGCCAGGAGAGTTACATAGTAACCATGTTGAGTAAAGACCTCAGCCTGGGGCTTGAGAATACTTTCGACTCCGCCAATTACCGGCGGTAACGAATAGTGAGCAATGATAATCTGTTTAATTGGCTTCATCAAAAATCTTTCATAACCGGAGCGTAATTTAGGAGATATTTAACTGAAGGGAAATAATTTTACGGCTAGCACTTTGGGAATATCATTTGGAAGTTGAATCTGGTTTAGTTTCTGAAAAGGGGAGAGCCACCCAACTTACTTCCCGGTTTAGGCTATCATACTGAATGACATACAGAATTTCATTGGCATAATCGAAATTGAATTCGGTTCTGGTTAACATTCGGTCGTTTTCGCCTTTCGTCCAGGTTTCACGAATTAAATCGCCGCGTTCGTTGTACTCCCGATTAATTCGACCGACGGTCGTACCGCCGGCGGTCTGGACTTCATTCAAGATCGGTCTGTGCAGCGAATCAAACGAGGTGACCGTAAGGTAATCGGATTGGGTGGGTATCCAACCCCGACCTTCGATCTTCTCGATTAACTGTTTTTGGATGTCATCGGGGTAGTAAGTCGTTCTTGAGATTAATAATGAATCCCGATTAAATACATCTTTTACTTGAAGATCGCCTGAAGAATTGTAATAAAATTGGATTTGCTGCGAAATATTTCCATCGGGTTCGATGAAATCCAAGCGGCGGATCAGATTTTTCTGGTACTCGGCTCTCAGAAAGGATTTGCCAGCAACCTTTGCCGGTCTGACGTCTGTTCCGCGAATAAAATCATTATAAGATAAATAGTATTTAACTATTATCTGAGCCGACAGGATAGTCATTAAAATAAATAGAGCTAAACAGAACCGATGTATGCTACTTTTCATAATTGATTGACTCCTATTTTAGCTCTTTCCAGCGGCCGTCGGTTTTCGGAATAATCGGTGAATTCTGCTTGATATAATCAACGATTGCCTGACGTAAGAGGGTGCCTGAGTAGTTGATTTTGTCCGGATGAATAGTCGTCAGTCGGTCGTATCCGGAATTGCCTTCGGCAAGGTAATCCGAGACTGCCAGAGTGTATTCGCGGTTTTCTTCAATCGGTTTTCCGGCAAGGTTGAATTTTACGACCCGTGAGCCGTCGGGCTTGTGGCGATCAATCACGATTTGCGCTCCGCCTACCAGCATTCCGTGGCTGTTACCCGCGACCCGATCTTCGATAAGCTCTCTGAGAAATCCGCCGGTAACTTTCATAACAGCGAGCCGGTTACCGAACGGCATTACGTTGAATACATGGCGGGGTGTTATCGGACCTGCGGGTAAATCAGACCTGACGCCGCCGAAGTTGGAAAATGCTATATCTGCCCGTGTACTGGCGATCATCGCATCGGTCAATAAATTCCCCATCGGTGATTCGCCGCTTGAAGATCGAGTCACTGGGCCGGTCGTACGGCCGATCACAACATCAAAACCTTCTTCGGCTTTTTTAACCCAGTGGTCTATCAAATTACCAATGCTGGTATCCGGCAGGAAATCATCTTCGAACAGGGTGAAAATCATGCCGTCATCGGTTTCGTAATCGTAGCCAGCCAGCGTACCGGTCTGGCGATGAATATAAAAATTAACGTGCCCGAGGTTACTGCCGTTGGCATAATTCTGGAAGATCAGGGTGTGATTCAGCGGATCTTCCCAGGGGTCGTAAAAACCCTTATGCAGATGACCGGAAAATATGACGTCTATTCCCGGAACGCGATGCGCAATAGCTTGAGCGCTGGTAGTATAACTCTCCGGTAACTTACCATTTTTAAGGTTGGACATCATTTCCTTATAACCTTCCCCCGGGTCGTAAGCCAGCCAGGCATGCGTCACTAAAATGATTGTGTTGACGCCCTGCGCCTTGATTTCGGGCAGGTAACGGTTGATGCCGTCAACCTCGGGGCGAAAATCTAAATCTTCGACATGCTCCGGGAAACTCATGCTGGGCGTAGAAGACAGAGTTGCCCCGATTATTCCAATTTTAATTCCCTGAATTTCTTTGATGATATACGGCTTGATGAATTCCGCTAACTCGCCGGTTGATTTGCGATAGAGATTTGAACCCAAGAACGGAAAATGGGCTAACTCCGCGAGTTTTTTCAGGTTTTGCCAGCCGTTGTCGAAATCATGGTTGCCGACGGTCAGGACGTCATAGCCGACCGTGTTCATGTATTCGATTACCGCCTCGCCTTCCGAAAGCGTTCCCAGCGGCGTGCCCTGGTAAATATCACCGGCGTCGAGCAGCAAAAATCCCCAGTCATTTTGGGCGGCTTCCCGGCGTTTTTCCAGGATGTAGCGCCCGGCTACCGCGCCACCACCTAAAACCGGTGGAAAATCGGGATTGATGAAACTGGCTTCGCTGCGGTCAATTCCGCCGTGAATGTCATTGGTAAAAATAGTGACGATTTTCAGATAGTCCCGTTCGGGAAATTGCTCCGCGGAAGTAATTATTGCCGAAAGCAGGATGAGCAGGAGAGAGTATAATAGATTCAGCTGCTTCATAATTAAAAGTTGTATCCCAAGGTTATCATTCCGACCAATACGCTTTCACGGATGGTATCGAATTCGACCCGTTCTTCAGCAGCAATCGGGAATAGATCGTGATATTCGTATTCGCTGGTTGTGAAAGATCCCGATATTTCCAGATTGAAATTGCCAAATTGATAACCGGTTCCGGCGGTGAACCAGTTGCGGTCCAGATCGGCATCAATCGGATTGGGATCGTGGTAGAAACCCAGCCGGAAAGGTACCCCGGAGAAAAAAACATGCTCGATGCCGAGGTGAACTTTCATCACATCCCGGTATTGTATTTCTTCTTCGAATAAATTGGGGGGAATTATTACCATCTCAGTTGTGGGTGTTAATTGGTACTTTACAGAGGCGTTTTTCCAATCCTGGTACGCCAGTTCAAGAAATAATTGAGTTGGAATGATGTTGACCGGTTTGAAACAGAAGCCCAAGCGCAATTCGCCCGGCTGGCGGTAGGTGATTTCACTGATCGTGTAGGGATCTATTGCCAGCACCGGTAAGGTTTCGGTTGAATCATTGAGTAAATACAGCAATCCGCCCTTTTGTACGGTCTCGTACGGGAAACGATAGGCTGTCGAAATACTAAGATGTTTGGTAATATCAAATGTCAAGCCAATATTGCCGGTGACGATTGTTTCGAACTTTGGTTCGGCACTGTACGAAATGGTATGGTCGGACGACTGATAGATGCTCTCTTTAATGACCTGAATCTCGTAGGTCTGTTCGGCATTGTCCGTGGTGCCAATGTTCATTCCCAAACCGAGCCACAGAGATTTGATGGGATTCAGCGCCAGTCCGAAGGAAGTATTATAAGTCGAATGGCGATTTGACATCCGGTTGTAGCCGACCAGCGGATCGCGATTGTATTCGCCGTACAATGAGCCTCTGACTTCCTCTTCATACTGAAAGTCAGCGAGGTTAGTATGATTGATCAGCATTGCCAATCGCAATTGTGAAATTAGCCGCAGATTGACTCCTATTTGGAAATCCGGGTACCAGTTTTGGTTGATGACATAGGTGTTGTCGGCTAAGAAATCGCCATAGCTGTCCTGCACCGGAAAGGAGCGTTTTTCCTCAATGGAAAAAGCATTAAATCCGATAATTAAAGATAATCTCTGGTCGCTGAGTCCCAGCAAGGCGGAATTGGATAGTAACGCCGAAGCACTGCCGGCATCGCCCCAACTCGAAAGACCGAGTGCCGTGGAACGGGCATCGGCAATACCCGGTAGGTCGCCGATCAGCGGACTGAAAAAACTCTGTCCCTGGCTAACTATACATAATAAAAGAATCAGTGTGAAAGTGTAAAATTGTCGTTTCATTTAAAACCTATAATCAAGTTGGATTCTGAAATCCGAGTAAAATCTTTCATAATAGACTTCGCTGACCACCGGGTCGGAGTCGGTGTCCGGGATGTCAATCGCACTGCCGACCACATTGGTCAACGGTTCATGCAGATCGAAGCTGTATTTCAAACGGATGGAGAGATCGCGCGAAAGGCGCGAAAAAACCGTTACCCAGCCATGCAGCGCCCGCGTGTCAGTGTTAAAAACCCGGAAATCGGTATCTTCAAAATTCCAGAAAAAGCCGCTATATGTCATAAGTGAACCGATTAATTTGATTCTTTCATTGATGTTATGGGTAACCGTCATGCCAAGGGCATCACCGGGTGAACCGGCACTGCCGACATAGGAAGTCGAACCGGTTTCGGCATTGATCACCAGACGCGAACGTGGAGTAAATTCGGTATAACTATTCGAGTAAAACAGTTTCACCTGATTATATTTTGCCATACGGAGCGTTGCTTCCAGTCGGGTTTCATTTGCTTGGTAAAAGACCGGCGTCAGAGTGTTAGTCTTGTCGCGATACTGCCATTTCTGGCGAATTTTGAAACGATATTTGAAGATGGGACGATACTCCAGGTTAACGACTGTCCGGTTGTACTGGGCATTGTCGGCAACGCGCGTCCAGACGTCATGTTCGGCCGTTGCGATTAGGCTGCGATGCAATTGATAGCGGGTGGATAAATACAGACCGCGTTCCGCCTGCGGCTGGGCTGTTCCGCTGTATAAGTAAGCCAGCACCGGATCTTTTAGATAATAGACATCTTCATAGATCGTTCCTTTAAAT
>Ga0315537_1003233_pt1 | contig 12184 bp, 9 predicted proteins | sample SalMarSW160270MG_FD_203091 | JGI IMG/M metagenome (GOLD analysis project Ga0315537, IMG submission 203091) | Salt marsh sediment microbial communities from the Plum Island Ecosystem LTER, Massachusetts, United States - Salt Marsh Sediment SW1602-70 ... | reverse complement strand
ATTTGCTGCTGCCGCCTTTCAGATGATCGGCCATCTGCCGCTTATTGTAGAATTGCTGCCGAACGACCGCGATGACGATCATATTCTCGCTGTCTTTCGCCTGCGAGAATGCTGGGGTGCTGTCGCAAAATCCAATTTTACCGGACTTCGATATCGTGAACCGGTATACCGAAGCCTGCGCGAGTTGATTATGTCGTACTTTGAATCGTATTTTAATATTGCCGGCGAAAGAACCTTGCTCGGCTATACGGTTCCATTGAATCTTCATCGATTCGATAAACTCAACTGGCTTTTCCAAGACAATGCGATGGATGATATTGGCGATGCATTGAACAATATTCGGAAATATCGTATTATGACACCGGCAATGGCACGGAAACTTTCACGTGTCGATCAGCGTTCATATAAAGCAGGCCTTCTTGGTTCAAAACAATCGGGTCTTTTCAAACCATAACAAAGGAAAAAAATTTTGTCAGAACAAACGAGTTTAATCGAAGCTATAGAACATCTTCCCGAAGCTCTTCAAAATGCAGTACGCGGACTATCGGACAAACAACTGGATACACCTGTCGGCGAAGGTAAGTGGACCATCCGGCAGATTGCACATCATATCGCCGATGCTAATATTAACGCATACACACGGATGAAACTCGTTGCTACCGAACAAAAACCGATTCTAAAGCCATATAACCAGGATCAATGGGCAATTCTTGAAGACGGAAAAAACGGTCCGATTGAACCAACCTTAACGTTTGTCAAGGGGCTGCATGAACGATGGATTGTTTTCTTGCGGTCTCTGCCAGAGACAAGCTGGGCAAGAGAGGGAATTCATCTCGAGAACGGCAAGGTGACTCTATTTGATATTCTGAGACTTTATTCGAACCACGGTAATTCTCACCTGCAGCAAATCATTACATTCCGCCAAAAAATGAAATGGTAGACGGGAATAAAAAATGCCTCACGAATGGATTAAATCGTTTCCAGCTGCTATAACGGTCTGTGATACACACGGAATTATCGTTGAAATGAACAATAAAGCAATCGAGGATTTCCATGACAGCGGCGTTGAAAAACTGCCCGGGAAGAACCTGCTCGATTGCCACCCGGAGCACGCACGTAAAAAGGTAGAAGGAATACTCATTACTCAAAAGCCGAATTACTACACCATTGAAAAACATGGAGCAAAGAAATTTATTTATCAAACGCCCTGGTATCAAGATGGAAATTATGCAGGTTTTGTTGAACTGAGCATTCCTATTCCATTTGAGATGCCTCACTTTATCAGGACATAAGAATACAGGAGGAACACATATGCAATTCCTTGAATGGGAAGACACATACAACATCGGCGTAAAAGAGATCGATATTCAACACCGCGGATTATTCGATATCGTAAGCAGACTTTTTACTTCACGTAACTACAAAACGGAAGGAAAATATTTCTTCGCAACGCTTGTTCAGTTCATTGACTATACAAAAGTTCACTTTGCCACAGAAGAGCGTTACATGCGGGAAGCAGAATATCCTAAATTAGTCCAGCATCAGCAGCAGCATACTGAATTCTTAATTGAGGTAATGAAGCTATCACGCGATTGCGAAAAGAAGGAGCCCGATATCGAACAAAAGATTCTCAATTTTCTGAAAAGCTGGTACATGAATCATATTTTGGGAACCGACCGGGATTATCAAAAGGCTCTTTTAGATAAAGGATTTAAATAAAGGCGGAAAAAATGAAAACCATTGAATGGCAAGACGAATACACTGTCGGCGTAAAGGAACTTAACAATCAACACAGGAACCTGCTCGATATAATAAACATGTTGCTTAAAGAACAGAGTGATAAGTACGAAGCATCTAAATTTAAATCTGCACTCACCTCGCTTATTCATTATGCATACACGCATTTTGCGACAGAAGAGCGATATCTTTTAGAAGCACGTTTTCCAAATCTCAACCAGCATGTCCTGGAACATATTGATTTTATCATGAAAACACTCGGCCTCGCCCTGAAAGTTGAAGTCAACAGAGATGAATCGCGGGCAGAACTTCTCAGGTATTTACAGGATTGGTATTCTTCTCATGTACTCGTAACCGACAGGCAGTATATTCCATTTCTTGCATCTATAGAAATATAAAGAATTGTACAATACGTTAAATGCGGCATCCATTTTAAATAATATTTTTTAGGAGTATGTTATGCTTAAAACTTATCATTTCTCTCGAATAATTGTATTTGCAATAATCTTTATTTTAACCATAGGGATATATATGAATGCACAGACAGTACATCCTGCTTGGATGAAAGATTCTCAATTAAAACTTGAAAAAGAACTCATCGCTAAATATGGCGAATCGCAAAGTGCACGCCTGCAAAAAGGATTGAAACAAGTTGCCGACTTCTGGCAGGGCGAAGACGGTGGCGCTGCTGTATTCGAGAATTTCATACGCACGCATTTTGCAGGCAGCCAAACGACTCTCGATGCTATGTTCAAACGTTTTGAGTACCTGCTCGAGAAGCTCAACGGACACATGAATGAAATCGGACTTGCATTCCGGGAACAATCAGACCTGGATCAGGGCACTATCTATCCCTTTGACGAGACATTTGCGGCATTCTCTCCCGGTGCGCACATCACCGACGATTTTTTTAAAAACAAACTCGCATTCATCGTACTGCTTAATTTCCCGCTTACAACATTGGATGAACGATTGACAAACGGCGGGCAATGGTCGCGCCGTCAATGGGCAGAAGTAAGGCTCGCACAGCGTTTTTCAAAACGTATTCCGGCAGAAGTCAATCAGGCTGTGGCGGAAGCTGCTGCTATTACCGATCAATATATCGCAGAATACAACATTTACATGCATCATCTCATCGATGCAAAAGGCAGCCGCCTGTTCCCTCCAAAGATGCGCTTATTGTCACATTGGAACCTGCGCGATGAATTGAAAGCCGATTACAGCGACAAGGGGAATGGAATTGCCAAACAGAGAATGATCCAGCAGGTGATGGATCGGATTGTAACTCAGACCATACCGGAAATCGTAATAAATAATCCTTATGTGGATTGGAATCCGTTTACAAATGAAGTAAAACCGGCAGCTGTAAAAGATTTCGATGCATTCCCGAAATCGAAAAATGAAATAAATAATTCACCCGAACCGGATACACGCTACGCAACACTGCTGAAAGCTTTTCATGCCGTAAAGAAAGTGGACCCTTACTCTCCCACCGCACCTACTCTTATTGCGCGTCAGTTCGATGAAAACCGGGAAATTCCGGAAGAACGGGTAAAAGCGATTCTTGAATCGGTACTCAACTCGCCGCTCGTGCCGCAAATTGCAAAGCTAATTGAAGAAAGACTGGGCAGGCCGCTTGAACCTTACGACATATGGTATAACGGTTTTCGAGCAAAGGGAAAATATTCCGAGGCACAGCTCGATGAAATAGTGAAAAAGAAATATCCGACGCCCGATGCTTATAAAGCAGACATGCCGAATATGCTCATGAAACTCGGTTTCAGCAAAGAGCGTGCGGCATATATAGCCGGCAATATTTTAGTCGACCCTGCTCGCGGTTCAGGCCATGCTGCAGGTGCAGGAATGCGTTCGGCGAAAGCACATTTACGTACTCGTATCGGGAAAGACGGCATGGATTACAAAGGTTTCAACATTGCCGTTCACGAAATGGGGCATAATGTCGAACAAACACTGTCGCTTAACGATATCGATCATTATTTTCTCAACGGCGTACCAAATACCGCTTTTACCGAAGCTATTGCTTTTGTTTTTCAAGCACACGACCTCGATCTACTTGGTATATCAACTCCAGACCCTCAAAGTGACGCACTTAAAACATTGAATGATTTTTGGATGACTTATGAAATTGCAGGCGTTTCACTTGTGGACATGGAAATATGGCATTGGATGTATGATCATCCGGGTGCAACTCCCTCGGAACTGAAATCCACTATGCTTAAAATTGCAAAAAATATCTGGAATACGTATTTTACACCTGTCTTTAAAAAGAAAGACGTTGTGCTGCTGGCAATTTACTCTCATATCATTCATTCATTTCTCTATATTCCGGATTATGCGATCGGTCATTTGATCTCTCATCAAATCGGAGCACAGGTCAAGAAAAGCGGCAATATAGGCGCTGAAGTAGAACGTATTGTAAAAGCCGGCTGTATCGCTCCGGATTTATGGATGAAAAATGCAACCGGTTTGCCTGTCGGCAGTGAAACGTTACTTGACGCAACCAAAAGAGCATTAAAAGAATTCAAGAAGTAAAATGTTTGAGAACCTTGTCAAAGTTACTTGAGTCCAACCAAGAGAACTTTGACAAGGTTTCCCAAAACCCTTCGGAAGGCAATTTCTAGACACCCAACCAATAAGTCAGTTTGATCATAAAAATGTTATCTGCATTTGAACCGATAAGCCGGTCAAAAGAATTTCTCATATTGAATGTTCCATCTATCACTTTATCATTTCTGCTTTGTGTCCACACAAAGAACAGAGTTGAGCCGGGCATATATTCCCACCTTAAAACCGCATTACCGCGCAGAGAGACCCTGTTGAAATTCGGATGATTCATAGAAATCACAGGTGCCGGCCCGGATCCATCTGCATCCAGATAAATCTTGCGGCTTCCATCGCTGAACGTTGAATCTGCAAACGAGGAACCGTTCTTCCCGAAGACATTAAAATCAAATGACCGGGAACGGGCAAATTCTTTAAAGTTTGTATAATCTCCGGTTGCAAAAAGAGGCTGAACAAACATCTGAAAGCTTAAAGTCGGAGTCAATGTCCAATTAACTCGAATCCGGGCAGATAATTCCTTGTAACTCAAATCAGCGAATATGTATCTTTTCCCGTATGTTGACACTGCCAGCGCATCGGTAAACGGATTATTACCGTTTTCAACCCATTGTGTTTTACTCGTATTATATGCATATTCCGGCCCGATGGTAATCGATACATTCGAAGTGGGGCGCATTGTGAGATATACTTCTAGATCACGATTAGTAGCATCTTTACCTTCGTATGTATAATAATATATTTCTCCGATATAATCATTTCGACTATCAGTATAAAATTCAAAGCCATATTCGTATGCCTCAGGCTTCAACATCAGCGGTCCGCCGCGTGTCTTCTGGTTGTCAAGTCTTTCAAAAATATAATCGTAGTATAAGCCGAGACTGAGATAATTTGTAAACTGGTAATTTGTTCTTCCCCAAATTCCGCGGCATGTATAATTACTTCTAAAATCACTGCTGGCGAAATAAGCCAAATATTGTTCTATGTACCGGTAATATTCCGTCGGTTCGTTCCATTTATATCCTGTTGCGATATGATAATTTAAAATATCCGTACGAGTGAGATAACCGAGATCGCCGGATTCAAAATCCGGGCTAACAAAACCTAAGGCTGAATTAAGCATCCATCTGCCCTTTTCTTTATTAAACGTAAATCGGCCTGCGTAACCGGTCATAGATGTTGCTGAACTATCGACGGAAAGATGGCTTGCATCGGGGCGTTCAAAATAATGAGGCCATCCCTGCTGGAGATCGAGCATGCGTTCTTTTGAACCTGCGACATGCGAAAATACAGTCCGTCCTGAAATCATATATTCTTTATCGGAATCAAAAGCCGTCCAGCCGTCCAGTCCGCCGACAAATGCATCCGAATTCACGGCAGATTTCACTCCATTATCTTTAAAAAATCTATGCGCAGCTGTCGCGAGCATGCCTATCCCCTGTTTCCCGTCATTAAAATCACGCTGCACGCGTGCTATTGTGTACGAAGATAATGGCTCCACTTCCCAATCTCTCTGAAAACCTGACGTGTCCACTCTCGCATATTCACGATTCGTCACTGCTTCGATAATTCCGACATTCCAGCCATCGAACATTTTTCCTGTAAGTTTTGCTGCACCCAAAATACGAGTACCTTGAGGGATCTCCGCGAAATCATGATCCGGGAGTGATCTCGTTGGAGAGCGGCCGATTCGGCGGCTGTAAAATATACTGGGATCAGACCAGTTAAAAGTCCAATAACTGGTAACTCCGCCGTAGCCGAATGAAAAGATATTCATACCTTCAAGAAAGAACGGGCGTTTCTCGTTATAGCGTGTTTCCTGATCGCTTAAATTAACTACCGCCGGATCAACTTCTACCTGGCCGAAATCAGGATTTACGGCTCCATCGATTGTTAAATTACTTCCCAATCCAAGTTTGAAGTCTAGACCAAAATCAGGTTTATATTTTGAACCTGAATTAAAAGGATCCCCTGATTTATGCTGCAGGTAATCGGCGCGTCCTGTTATATAAGGAGTTACTTCAAAACGGGATGGCGGAGTGATCTGTTCGATACCGACAAGCTCTGAAAAACGCGACATAAATCCGCTCTCATTACGAGGAGTATAGACCGTATATGATTCTTCTTTTTTCCGTCCGATCCACCTCACAAAACTAATTCCCCAGACATATCGTTCCTGATCTTCAAAACGGAGCTGCGAAAAAGGGATCCGCATTTCCATAGACCATCCGTCGGAATTTATTTTCTGTCGTCCTTCCCATACACCGTTCCACGATCCATCCGTCTCGTTTTCATTATCGTTATACAGAATTCCATCCATAAGCGTTCCGGCTGCAGAGATTATGAAGTAATATCCATTCCGCTTATCGTGATAAGAGTCAACAGCTACGGCAAATTTATCGCCCCCAACGTCATCGTCCCTGCGTGAGAGTCGTGCAATAATCGAATCCGGATATGTATCTTTCAACATAGCACCTATATACAGCGCTGCATCGTCGTACGCAACCCAGACTTCCGTCGGTTCGCTTACCTGCTCCCCTTGATTAGGGTTTTTTTGGTAAAATTCTTTTACTCCCGGCTGCCTATAGACCGACTCGGATAGAATTCCATCAACCTGAATAGATTCCGTAAGACGAACGGCTCGAACTTGTTTTACAAATTCAGGGGAAAACCCATAGACAGGAATAGAACCCAGGAATATGCTTAAGAGAAGACAAAGGATGATGCGCATAGTACCCTAATATGAATAATAAATTTAAGAAAAACTCTTCTTTGGGAATTAGACTTCTTTTTCGTGCAAAAAGTTGGGTAACCGATAATTTATATCTGACTATTTTTAATAAAATACGTGTATTTTTATGTTTTTGTTACAGTAAAAAGCAAAAAAGATAATATTGATTTCTTACTCCTTTTCTGAGAAATAATCCAATATGACAAAAACTTCGAGAGAATGTAAAAGTATTAGAAATTACTAAATGTTCTGCTGATAGGATTGCCAGCATACTGGTTTTTGGAGGCATGACTGTAAAATCCATTGTTTACAACACTTTTAGGCTTCCAGTCCAATGGAAGGCACTCTTGCATTTCAATGACCTTGTAGAGCCCCGCCTGCCGAGTTTACTCGCTCTCATGTTGTTCAGGAATTGAACTCCTGAACCCTTATACTGTTCGAGAATTAAACTCTCGGACAACAACAATTTAAAAAACACATAGTGTCGGTAAGTACGCGGGCTGGACTGACATCACTGATTAACCATATTAAATTGAGACAATACCAACAACCTTAATTTTTAAAAGAGGGTTTTTTAACTTCACCTAACCGCCAATATTTTTTTTATCATCTATTAATTAAAAATAATTATTGTATTACTTAATTTAATTGATTGCCCCGGAAACGGGGTATTTTTTTAAAGGAAGGAACAGTTGAACCTCTGAATATAAATCTTTACATTATTATTGTATTTAATACGAAGTACTATTTTTTTTGATGCCCGGATTCTGCCAGAGGCGAGTAAAGGCAAAACTTCCGCCTGCGTCTCTAAAAAGAGACTTCGGCAGGTAAAGGCAGATGCACTAGCTTGTTCTTTTATCTTTTTATTAATGCCCGGATGGCGAAATTGGCAGACGCGCTAGCTTCAGGAGCTAGTGACCGCAAGGTCATGGGGGTTCAAGTCCCCCTTCGGGCACTTAAAAGGGTAATAAAACAAACAGTTCCCTTTCAAATAGAAAGACCTCATATAACGAGGTTTTTCTTTCTATATTAAAAGCAATTCTGGTTTTTAACTATGGATGTCTTTTTTTACGAAGCGTTTGAAGAAGAAGCTAAATCTCTGAAGACTTTTATCGGAAGCCGGTTCGCTTATAAAATGACCGATAAAACAATTCAGGAAATCGGACACACTACGCCGCCTGCCCGTCTTATCAGCATACGCACACAATCTGCCATTCCAACAGAATGGTCGGATAAACTCGATGGCGCTCAAAGCAGAAGTACTGGATACGATCATTTAAAGAAATATTTAGAGACAATCCGTAAACCTCTTCCCTGCGGTTATCTGGAAGAATATGCAACGCGCGCCGTTGCAGAGCATGCAATTCTGCTTATGATATCGCTGATGCGCCGGCTTCCGCAGCAGATGATTCAATTTAAAAGCTTCAACCGGGACGGACTTACGGGCGGAGAATGTGCAGGAAAAAATCTTCTAATTGTAGGCGTAGGACGAATCGGCAGCGAGATTGTAAAAATTGGTACCGCACTCGGAATGAATGTCCGGGGTATCGATATCGTACAGCGCCATAAAGAAGTATACTATGTAAGTAAAGAAGAAGGATTTTCCTGGGCAAATGCCGTTATTTGCGCTATGAATTTAACTCGGGAAAATCGCGGTTATTTCTCTTACGATCTTTTTAAACATGCTCATCCCGGAGTTGTGTTTGTGAATATAGCGCGGGGCGAGCATGCACCTGTTGCCGATTTGATGCGTTTGTTAAAGGAACAACATCTTGGCGGACTCGGACTTGATGTATTTGAAGACGAACCGAACATTGCCGTCGCTCTTCGAAGCAAGCACTCGAATACTTTTCCGGCAGCTCAGCTAATAAAGGATTTACTGCAACACCCAAACGTCCTCTTTACACCGCATAATGCATTCAATACCAAGGAAGCCGTCCGGCGAAAATCTCAATTCAGTATCGATGAAATACTGTACTTTCTGGAGAATAAAGATTTCCGATGCCGCGTGCGTTAACTGCAGCAGCACATCTCCTCTGTGATGTTTTTTATTCAACTAAGCAAAATTGTTGAGAGAGGTAAAGTGTGAGTTTTTCTACTCAAACACTTTTTCCTATATTAACAATACAATGCTTTCACTCGAACACATTACACTTGAGTTTGGAGAACGGACACTCTTCCGTGATATCTCGACAACAATCGGCCCGCGTGACCGCATCGGATTAGTCGGCTCCAACGGCAGCGGAAAAACCACGATTCTTCGTATAATTTCCGGTTCATCGCAAGGAGAAAGAGGAACCGTTAAGAAAGCCCATTATGTAACTGTCGGGTACCTCCAACAGGAAACGATTGCCTTGCACGGTAAAACGCTTTATGTGGAAGCGGAGACAGCTTTTGAAGATATAATTGATGCACAGCAAAAACTAAGCGAAGCACAGGATACTCTGGCGGATCTCGATCCGAAAAGCAATGACTACACCGAAACCCTGGAAGTCTGTGGCGAACTACAGCATAAACTTGAAGATCTCGATGCATACCGGATGTGTTCGAAGATAGAACGCGTTTTAAATGGATTAGGATTCTCGCAAACAGATCTAAATCGGCCGACGGAAGAATTCAGCGGCGGATGGCAAATGCGTATAGCGATGGCAAAACTGCTGCTGCAGGAACCGAGTCTTCTACTCCTTGACGAACCGACGAACCACCTTGATCTCGAATCGCTACAATGGCTGGAAGAATATCTTCGCCAATATAACGGCGCTATTATCCTTGTCTCGCATGACCGTGCATTCCTGGATAATCTCACATCACGCACGTTTGCCCTATCTACCGGAAGATTTGAAGAATACGCCGGCAATTATTCTTTCTATGAAAAAGAACGTCTTATCCGGCGCGAGCTTCTTTTAAACCAGCAACGGAACCAGCAGGACCAAATCAAACACACAAAGGAATTCATAGATCGGTTTCGTTACAAAGCTACTAAAGCCCGGCAAGTGCAAAGCCGCGTGAAGATGTTGGAAAAGATAGAAATAGTGGAGGTAGAACCCGAGGAGGAAGAACTTCGTTTCAGGTTCCCGCAGCCGGTTTCGAGCGGACGCGTTGTTATGGATTTGCGGGGAATACAAAAGAGTTACGATTCGCTGCAGGTTTTTGATCATCTTGATTTCAAAGCGGAACGCGGCGACCATATTGCAGTCGTTGGTAAAAACGGTGCCGGAAAATCAACACTCGTCCGGATTATTTCAGGAGAGGAATCATTTGAGAAAGGAGAACGGATCATCGGACATAATGTTATGCTCTCGTACTTCGGCCAGGATCAAGCAGACGAACTCGACCTTTCCAAAGATGTTCTTCAAACGGTAGAAGAGGTTTCTTCATCGGATACAAAAACACAATTACGCACACTTCTCGGTTCATTTCTTTTTCACGGCGACGATGCGTTTAAAAAAGTATCGGTGCTTTCCGGAGGTGAAAAAAGCAGGTTAGCACTTGCACGTATGCTTTTACGCCCGGCAAATTTTCTGATTATGGACGAGCCTACGAATCACCTCGATATGCGTTCGAAGAAAGTGCTGCAAACTGCTCTCGAGGAATATGAAGGGACGTTTCTCATTGTTTCGCACGATCGTGCTTTTCTCGAACCGATTATAAATAAAGTTTTGGAATTACATCCCGGCTCGATGCGCCTTTACCTCGGTTCAATGTCCGAATACTTTGTAAAGAAAAAACAGGAAAGCCCGTCTTTGCAGACTGCTTTAAACAGCAAACCCTCGGATAATTCGAAAGCAGCAGCGCATGCTGCCCGGCAGGAAGAACAAGAACGCAAGAAAACGAAAGACAAAGAATTACGCACATTGAAACGTCAGTTGGAAACAATTGAAACCGAGATTGCTCAACGAGAGCAGAAAAAGAGCGAGATCGAACGCCTTCTAGTTGACCCGGAATTGTATAAAAAAGGCGAGGAAGCAAAAGCTATTTCAGCAGAATACAAGTCGGTTCAGAATGAATTAGAAGACGCTTATTGGCGCTGGGGAAAGCTGTCGGAACAACTTGAGAAAACACAATCCGTAAAATAAATCTCGCACACTTGCAGCCGACATTGTTGATGTCGGCTCTCTGTAATCCGTAATCCGATCGACCATAGATTTCCTTTTTAGTGTATAATCCATCAAGTCCAATTTCATCGATATATATAAATACTCGACTTATTTATCTTGCCGGTCATTTGCATGCTTGTATCGATTTTTCCGTTCATTATACACTTATATCAGGTAAGGATTAATCCGTCCTGTGCCGGGCGGATGCCCGGCAAATCTCTTTGCATTTAAATAATTATGTTTCGTTATAAGTTTTGTATACCATATTTGATAAATTCAACGTACTATTCCTAAGAGTTAATTGTATGAAGGTATAATTGAGAACATAAATACATGGATACGACAGCATCAAAACCTAGAGTACTTATTATTGATGATGACGATTCACACCGCCGGCTTGCTCAAGTGATATTCGAGCGGAACGGATTTGAAGTATCTCTTGCATATGACGGTAGTGAGGGAGTCCGACAGGCGATTATCAATCCGCCCGCCGTTATTGTTCTCGACCTTATGATGGAAGGACTTCATGGTTTCGAAGTCTGCAAAATGCTTCGGGCTAATTCAAATATGCGGCGCACAGCTATTATCGTCACATCCGGGAAATCATATAAAGCCGATGTGGACAAAGCTATACAATTAGGAGCTGACGCCTATGTAGTAAAACCGTTTTTACCAAAGGAACTTCTTGAAATTGCCACTCTCTACATGAACTTACGAGCGAGTCAGCCATGATGAATATTCGATTTTGGGGAACACGCGGATCTATTCCATCACCTGGAAAATCAACGGTGAAATATGGCGGTAACACATCGTGCGTTGAAGTACGGGCCGGCCAGCAAATATTGATCTTTGATGCAGGAACGGGAATACGCGATCTCGGCAACCATCTGATGAAAGAATTCGCATCTCAGCCAATGATGACATTGCATCTCTTCATCAGTCATACACATTGGGATCATATTCAGGGTTTCCCGTTCTTCATGCCTGCATATGCGAAAAACTTCCAGTTGAATATCTACGGACCTCCTGCACGCGATAA
>Ga0315537_1003232_pt1 | contig 12185 bp, 9 predicted proteins | sample SalMarSW160270MG_FD_203091 | JGI IMG/M metagenome (GOLD analysis project Ga0315537, IMG submission 203091) | Salt marsh sediment microbial communities from the Plum Island Ecosystem LTER, Massachusetts, United States - Salt Marsh Sediment SW1602-70 ... | reverse complement strand
ACGTTAGGCGGCGCACACGCGCTCGCCCGCTTCGCGCGAGGCTCACCATGCATCGTCCCTGACGTAAAACTTCAAGCGACACTGGCAACGCTTCCCGTCGAGGCGCTGCGCTTAGAGCCCGAGACCGTGTATCTGTTGCGCCGGCTCGGCCTGAAGCGCATCGGCCAGCTCATCGATCTTCCCCGCTCGGCCCTCGAGCGCCGCTTCCATGCCAAGGAGGCTGCTGAAGCCGTCTTGCGCCGTCTCGATCAGGCGCTCGGGGCTCGCGCAGAGAAATGCGAAGCCCTGCTGCCCGCTCCCGACTTCATAGCGCGTCTCCCTTTTGCCGAGCCGCTCATCACCCATGATGGCGTCCTCGCCGGTCTCGATCATCTCGCGGAGGCGCTGTGTCGCGCGCTGGCGCGCGCAGGCCGCGGGGCGCGGCGCGTGGTCCTGTGGGCCGCGCGCACGGACGGCTCTTCCGCCGCGATCGAAGCAGGCTTGAGCGCGCCCTCGCGCGAGACTTCGCATCTCGTGCGGCTCCTGAAGGACAAGGTCGAGACCATCGACATGGGCTTCGGCGTCGACCTCATGGCGCTTGCCGCGCTCACCACCGAGTGGGTGTCCCTCACCCAGACGAGCTTGACGGAGACGGACGGTCTCGGGCCTGAGGTCCTGATCGACGCGCTGGCCAACCGGCTGGGGACCAGTGCCGTGCGCCGACTCTTCCCGCGGGCGAGCCATATGCCTGAGTGCGCGCAAGTCTCGCGCAGCGCCTTTGTCGGCCTCCCCGCCTGGACCGATGATGCGCCCGCCAAGCCGCCACGGCCATTCCTGCTTCTCGCGCGCCCCGAGCCTCTCACGGTTCTCGCCGAGATCCCCGAAGGCCCCCCTGCGCGCTTCACCTGGCGGCGCGTCAGCCGCCGTGTCGTCAAGGTGGAAGGGCCCGAGCGCATCGCGCCCGAATGGTGGCGTGCGCTTGCCTCCCTCTCCAAACCGAGACCGCGCGACTATTACCGCATCGAGGACGAGGACGGCTGCCGTTACTGGGTGTTCCGCGAAGGGCTCTATCAGGAGAACGCGGACGAGCCTCCGTGTTGGTTCCTGCATGGGGTGTTCGCATGATCCGCTACGTCGAGCTCGACGTCACCACCAATTTCACCTTTCTGCGCGGCGGCTCGCACCCCGAAGAGCTGGTGGCAACGGCCAAGGCGCTTAGCCACGAAGCAATCGCCATCGCCGATGCCAACACGCTGGCCGGCGTGGTGCGGGCCCATCTCGCGGCAAAAGAAGTCGGCATCAAGTTCATCCCCGGCGCGCGCCTCGTCCTACAAGACGCCCCAAGCCTGCTCGCCTACCCGACCGACCGCGCGGCTTACGGCCGGCTCTGCCGCCTCCTCACCCTCGGCCAACGCCGCGCCGAGAAAGGCCAATGCACGCTCTTCCTCGAAGACGTCGCCGCCCATACCGAAGGCCTCATCTTCATCGCGCTTTCGGAAAAGCCGAACTTCGAAGCAGAACTCCACCGCATCAACGAAACGCTTCCTGTGCACACACCCCTCTATCTTGCCGCACGCCATTCTTATCGCGGCAACGACCACGCCCGTATCGAGGCGCTGGCACAGCTCTCAGCACGCGCGAAAATCCCTCTCGTCGCCACGGGCAGCGTGCTCTATCACGCAGCCCATCGCCGCCCGCTCCAAGACGTGCTCACCTGCATCCGCGAGAAATGCACGATTCCCGACGCGGGCTTCCGCCTCGAAGCCAATGCCGAGCGGCATCTGAAACCACCGAGCGAGACGGCGCGCTTGTTCAAGGGCCACGAGGAGACGCTTCGGCATACCATCGAGATCGCGCAAAGCTGCACGTTCTCCCTCGACGAGCTGAAATACGAATATCCGGACGAGCCGGTGCCGGAGGGCAAGACTCCGCAATCGCATCTCGAGGACTTGACCTGGGAAGGTGCCAAGTGGCGCTTCCCGGACGGCATCCCCGAGAAAGTGCGCGACACGCTCCAGAAAGAGCTCGTGCTCATCGCCGAGCTCAACTACGCGCCTTATTTCCTCACCGTCCATGACATCGTGCACTACACGCGAAGCCTCGGCATTCTCTGCCAGGGCCGCGGCTCCGCCGCCAACTCCGCCGTCTGCTATTGCCTCGCCATCACCAATGTCGATCCGACCGAGATCGATTTTCTGTTCGAGCGCTTCGTCTCGCCCGAGCGTAAAGAGCCGCCCGACATTGACGTCGACTTCGAGCACGAGCGCCGCGAGGAGGTGATCCAATATATCTACGCCCGCTATGGCCGCGATCGCGCCGGGCTCGCCGCGACAGTCATTTCCTATCGTGGCCGCTCTGCCGTGCGCGAGGTAGGCAAGGCGCTCGGTCTTAGCGAGGACACTGTCGCCGCGCTCGCCGCCACCATTTGGGGCCTGAGCAATTCGGCGCTGCCGGAAAAATATGTGCGCGAGGCGGGACTCGATCCGTCCGATCCGTTACTCGCCCGTTGCCTCGAACTCGCCCACGAGCTGATCGGCTTCCCCCGCCATCTCTCCCAGCACGTGGGCGGCTTCGTGCTCACGCGCGGGCCTTTGTCCGAGGTCGTCCCCATCGGCAACGCCGCTATGGAGGACCGCACGGTCATCGAATGGGACAAGGATGACCTCGACGCGCTCGGCTTGCTCAAAGTGGATGTGTTGGGGCTCGGCATGCTCACTTGTATCCGCAAAGCCTTCGCCCTGCTGAAAGAGCATTACGGCAAGGAAGTCACCCTTGGCACCGTGCCGCGCGACGACCCCGCCGTGTACGACATGCTCTGCAAAGCGGATTCCGTCGGCGTGTTCCAGGTGGAGAGCCGCGCGCAGATGAACATGCTGCCACGGCTCAAACCCCGCTGCTTCTACGATCTCGTCATCGAGATCGCCATCGTCCGTCCCGGCCCGATCCAGGGCGACATGGTGCACCCCTATCTGCGCCGCCGCTCAGGCATGGAGCAAGTCGAGTTCCCCTCGCCCCATCCTGACCACGGGCCGGAAGACGAGCTCCATCAAGTGCTCGGCAAGACCATGGGCGTGCCGCTGTTCCAGGAACAGGCCATGCGGCTTGCCATGGTGGCGGCGAAGTTCTCCGGCCCCGAGGCGAACGAGCTCCGCCGCGCCATGGCCACCTTCCGCCGCCGCGGCACCATCGGCAAGCTGCAAGACAAGATGGTCGGCCGCATGACGGCGCGCGGCTATCCGCCGGAGTTCGCCGAGCGTTGCTTCAATCAGATCAAGGGCTTCGGCGAGTACGGCTTCCCCGAGAGCCACGCCGCGAGCTTCGCCCATCTCGTCTATGTATCGTCCTGGCTCAAATGCCATTACCCGGCGGCCTTCGCCTGCGCGCTGCTCAATTCTCAGCCCATGGGCTTCTACGCGCCCGCGCAGATCGTGCGTTGCGCCCGCGATCATAGCGTCGAAGTGCGCGCGGTGGACGTCAATCACAGCCATTGGGACTGCACGCTTGAGCCGATAAATGGAGATTGCGCATTGCGCCTCGGCTTTCGCCAGATCGACGCCTTCCGCGAAGAGGACGCCAAAACCTTGGTGGCGGCACGCGACGGCCTTCGGCCCGAGACCGAGCCGCATCTTTTCGCGCCAGCGCTGGCGCGCTCCGCCTCGCTGCCCTGATGACCGAGCGCCCAGACATAATCCGCCACGCCATAGGCGGCGGTATGAGCGGCGCTTGGCGGCAGCAGCGCCACAGTCTACTTGTTGGCAGGCTGTACGCCCGCGTTCCGATTGCCGGAAAAGCTGATGCGCCAGATGCGGCCTCCCTGATCGTCGGAAACGTAAAGCGCCCCGTCGGGCGCGACCGCAACGCCGGACGGCCGATGATCGGCCGCGCCCGGCTCTTTCACCTTGCCGGCAAAGCCGTCTGCGAAGACGACGTAGTCTCCGTCGGCCTTGCCGTCCTTCAGCGGCTGGAACACCACGTTGTAGCCGCCTTGCGCAAATGGCGCCCGGTTCCAGGAGCCGTGAAAGGCGATGAAGACGCCGCCGTCATAAGCGGCCGGGAACTGCGAACCGGTATAGAAGGTGAGATCGTTCGGCGCCCAATGGGCGGGGAAGAAGGCGACCGGTCCACGCTTCTCGGCGCAGCCCCCGACCGTCTTGCCGCCGTCGCCGCCATATTCCGGCGCCAGCACCAGCCTCTTCTGCTCATCATCGAAGTAACATTCCGGCCAGCCGTAATCGGTATCCTTCTCAATCCGCAGCAGCTCCTCGGCCGGCAGATTTGCGCCTTGCTTCGGCGTATAGAGCTTCGGCCAATTGTTGTGCAGCTGGTCGCGGCCCTGTTGGACGGCGAACAAGCCGACGCCCGGATCGACGGCAATGCCGTCGGCATTGCGGATGCCGGTGGCATAACGCTCGGCAGGAGAGAACGCCTGCCCCATCTTGTTCGCGTCATAGCGCCAGATGCCGCCGCGAGTCTTCAGTTCGGTACAAGGGGTCTCGCCTGGCGAGCCGGGGACGCGATTTCGCTTCTGGCAAGCATTGGTGGCCGAAGCGACATCGATGAAGAGATTGCCTTGGCTGTCGATCGCGAAAGGGTGCATCGGGTGATCGCCGGTGACCGGCAGGCCAGAGACGACGGTCTCTGGCGCACCCTCAGGCGCGATGCCTTTCTCCGGCAGCTTGTAGCGCACGATCTTGCTGCCGGATTGCGCATAGACATAGCCCTTGTAGAGACCGATGCCCGTGCCGCCCTGTTTGGCCGTCGTGCCGAAGCGGACGACCTTGTCGGCCTTGCCGTCGCCAGTCGTGTCTTGCAGAGCGACCAGAAACCCGCCGGAAGGCGCGGTGCTGCCTCGCGTATTCACGTAGACGATGCCATTCGGCGCGACCGCCATATGGCGCGCGCCCCCGAGATGATCGGCGAAGATCGTGGCGCAGAAGCCGGGTGGGAGCGTGATCCCGGCATGATCCGGACAAGCATCGCGGCTTGCCGCCGTCGAAGGCGCGCTACCGCCAGTGAGCGCCAGCAGGCCGTCCGCGGCAAGTGCGAGACCAAGCAGACCTGCGCGGAGATACCTATGAGATCGAATGGAAAACTTGGGAGAAACGTGTCGCATAGGGATGGCTCGTTCTGGTAACGCCTTTCCATTTTAGGCGTTCCGCCGCCCGACGCAGTAAGGGAGGCTCAAGCCTTGTCCAAGCATAGAAGCGTCAAGCCACAGCAGCAAAGCAGCCGCGCCGCAACCAAGCCTTTCTTAGACGTGCGCGATCTGTGGCGGCGGAGCGGCGTCAGCCGTGCCGGTCTCGAAAAGCTTGCCAGCGCCGACGCCTTCCGCTCGCTCGGCCTCGACCGCCGGCAAGCTCTGTGGGAAGTGCGTGGCCTGCCGAAGGAAATTCCCCTGCCCCTGTTCGATTATGCCGACACGGCCGAGACGGGAACCGAGCCGCAGATCGCCCTTCCCGTCATGCCGCTCTCCGAGCATGTGGTGAACGACTACCGCACGCTTCGCCTCTCCCTCAAAGCGCACCCGATGAGCTTTTTGCGCGCCCGCGCAGCTGCCGCGCGCATGGTTGCGTGTAATGCGCTCAAATCGGCGCGCGATGGTGCGCGCGTGCACGTCGCCGGCATCATCCTCGTGCGCCAGCGTCCGGGCTCGGCGGCAGGCGTGGTGTTCATGACCATCGAGGACGAAACCGGCGTCGCCAATGCGGTGATCTGGCCCAAGGTGCTGGAGCGCGAGCGGAAAGTGGTCATGGGCGCGCGGCTCGTCGTGGTGCATGGCCGCGTGCAGCGTCACGAGGACATCATCCATGTGGTGGCCGAGCGCCTCGAGGACCGCAGTGATTGGCTGCAACTTCTCACCGTCGACGGCGCGGCCATGCATGCGGCCCTTGCCAATGCCGACGAGGTGCGCCGGCCCGAGCCCGGCTCCTGGCGCGCATCGCGAGAAAGCCAAGACTTGCCGCTTCCCCTCTCCGCCGCCGACCACATCAAATATGCGGGCGGCGAGGATTCGCGCGAGAAAGACGAGCGGCGCCATCCGCGCTGGCACCCGCGCAACGAGCGCATCATCCCTAAATCCCGCGATTTTCGCTAGGTTAGACTGTCTCAAGGTGACGCAGTAGCCAACTCCGCCAAAGCGACTATGCTGCGCGCCATGTTTCGCCGTGCCTTTGCTGCCGCGCTTGCGCTTCTCCTGCTGGCCACGCCCGCGCTCGCCTTCGACCTGCCCGAAAGCGCGAGCGGCTTCGCCCCGAAGCCGCTAGTCCATGCGAAGAAGCATATGGTCGTCGCCGCCCACCCGCTGGCCGCGGAGGCGGGGCTGGCCATATTGCGCAAAGGGGGCTCGGCGATTGATGCCGGCATCGCCGCGCAAATGGTGCTCAACCTCGTCGAGCCGCAGTCTTCCGGCATCGGCGGCGGCGCCTTCGTACTCTATTGGGATGCAGGGGCCGAGACGCTCACCAGCTACGACGGCCGCGAGACCGCGCCGGCCGGCGCCACGCCCGGGCTCTTCCTCGATAAGAACGGTAAGCCGCTGCCGCGCGAGGCCGCCATGCACAGCGGCCTGTCGGTCGGCGTGCCCGGCGTGCTCGCCGCGCTGAAGCTAGTGCATGACGAATACGGCAAGCTCCCCTGGGCTGAGCTGTTCCAGCCGGCCATAAAACTCGCCCGCGAAGGGTTCCCGGTTTCACCGCGTCTCGCCAAAATGCTCAGCCAGACCGACCCCAAAAGTTTTGCGCCGTCGGCTCGCGCCTATTTCTTCGATGCGGACGGCCATCCCAGGCCCACCGGCTATATTCTCAAGAATCCCGCGCTCGCCGATACGTTTGAGATCATTGCCCGCGACGGGCCTGGTGCGTTCTATGAAGGTGCTATTGCGACCGATATCGCGAAAGCGGTTCAAAATGATCCCCGCGCGCCGGGCACGCTGTCGACCGAAGACCTCGCGAGCTACGACGCCTTACCCCGCTCGCCGATCTGCGTCCCTTATCGAGGGCGCAAAGTATGTGGCGCAGGCCCGCCATCGTCCGGCGGGGTCACGGTCGGCCAGGTTCTTGGGCTTGTCGAGCCGTTCGATCTCGGCACGTCTCCCTTCGACCCGAAGGTCTCGCATTTGATCACCGAAGCCGAGCGTCTCGCCTTCGCCGACCGCGGCCGCTATCTCGCCGACCCCGATTTCGTCCCGGTGCCTGTGAAGGGCTTGCTCGACAAGGACTATCTCTCGAGCCGCCGCGCCCTCATCGATCCTGCCCACGCGCTCGACGTGGTGAAGCCGGGCACGCCCCCAGCCATACCGCCAAGCGCTTTCGGGAGCGATCACACGCAGGAGAAAGGCGGCACGAGCCAGGTATCTGTCGTCGACGATTCGGGTGACGCCTTCTCTATGACCACGAGCATCGAACATTCATTCGGCGCGCGCACCTTGGTGCGTGGCTTCCTGCTCAATAATCAGCTCACCGATTTCTCCTTTCTGCCCAAAGACGCACAAGGCAGACCGATCGCCAACCGGGTCCAGCCGGGCAAGCGTCCGCGCAGTTCCATGGACCCGACCATGGTGTTCGACCAAGACAACCACCTCGACTACGTGCTGGGTTCGCCCGGCGGTCCAGGTATCATCCTGTTCAACCTGAAGACGCTATTCGCTCTATTGGACTGGCAGAAGAACGCGGCCGAGGCCGCCGCGCTGATCAATTTCGGCGGCACCCCGCGAGGCACGCTGGTCGAGAACGGTCCGGCGGGGGACGCACTGGCCGCAGGGCTCGAGGCCAAGGGTCACGTCGTGCGCCGCCTGGACATGACGAGCGGGGAGCACATCATCGCCTTGACGCCCAATGGCCTCGAAGGCGGCGCCGATCCGCGCCGGGAAGGCGTGGCACTTGGGGACTAGTCCCTAGGGGCTAGACAGGCACGCTCCTCCTGTGCACCCCATGCCCGATGACAAGCCACGCTCTTAAGATCGCCATCCGCGGCGCCGGCATTGTCGGGCTGTGGCAGGCGCTGACCCTAGCCCGCCGAGGCCACAGCGTCGTGCTCACCGAGCGTTCCGCCGCGCCGTTTGCGGACGCATGCAGCCCGTATGCCGGCGCCATGCTCGCGCCCCGCTGCGAGGAGGAAAGCGCCGAGCCGATCGTGCGCGAGCTCGGACTGCGCGGCATCGCGCTGTGGAAGGAGACCTATCCCGGGACCATCGCCAATGGCAGCCTCATCGTCGCCCCGCCGCGCGACCGTGTTCTGCTCGACCGCTTCGCGCGGATGACGAAAGGCGGCAAGCGCCTCGACGCGGCTGCGATCACCGCGCTTGAGCCCGATCTCGGCCCGCGCTTCGGCACCGGCCTCTATTTTGAAGGCGAGGCGCATCTGAACCCGGACGCGGCGCTGGCCTTCCTCCTCGCTGAAGTGCAAAAGGTCGGCGTCGTGGTGCAATTGGGCCAAGCCGAGATCCCGCCAGGCGCCGATCTCATCATCGACTGCCGCGGCCTCGCCGCCAAGGACTCCTTTCCCACCCTCCGCGGGGTGCGCGGCGAGCGCATCGTGGTGCGCGCGCCCGACATCGCCATTGTGCGGCCCGTACGGCTGTTGCATCCACGTTTTCCGCTTTACCTCGTGCCCTGGAGCGACGGCCTGTTCATGGTGGGCGCCACGGCCATCGAGCGGGAAGACGCAGGCCCCGTTACGCTGCGCTCGGCACTCGAACTCCTGAGCGCTGCCTATGCGCTCGATCCCGCCTTCGGCGAGGCGGAGATCTTGGCGCTTAGCGCCGGCGTGCGCCCAGCCTTTCCGGACAATCGGCCTAGGATTATCGCCTCGAAAGGCTATATCTACGTCAACGGCCTTTACCGGCATGGCTTTCTGCTGGCGCCGGTCATGGCCGAGCTGGTCGCGGATTATGTTGAGACCGGCGCCACCAACCCGGAGGTGTTCGTTGCAGATCTTGCTCAACGGTGAGCGCGTCGCCACCGACGCACGCAACCTCGATGAGCTTTGCGCCAAGCTCGGCTTCGCCGAGGCGAAGGTCGCCACGGCAGTCAACGGCAGCTTCGTGGCCGCGTCCGCAAGGCCCGCGACGCAACTCGCCGAGGCCGACGAAGTCGAGATCGTGGCCCCAAGGCAGGGCGGCTGATGCTTGAGCTTTACGGCAAACGTTTCGCCTCGCGCATGCTACTCGGCACGGCGCAATACGCCTCGCCAGACATCTTGCGCCAGGCAGTCGAAGCCTCGGGCGCCGAAATCGTCACGGTCTCGCTGCGGCGGGAATCGGCACGCGCCCGAACTGGCCAAGGTTTCTGGGCGCTCATCGAGCAGCTTGGACGCCGCGTGCTTCCTAACACCGCCGGCTGCCGCACGGCCAAGGAGGCAATTGCCACCGCGCAGATGGCGCGCGAGCTATTCGGCACCAGCTGGATCAAGCTCGAAGTCATCGCCAATGACGATACGCTTCAGCCGGAGCTGTTCGGTCTCGTCGAGGCGGCCACCGTGCTCTGCGCCGAAGGCTTCGAGGTGCTGCCTTACACGACGGAAGATTTGAGCGCCGCCGAGCGCCTCGTCGCCGCAGGCTGCGCTGTGCTCATGCCGTGGGCGGCGCCCATCGGCTCGGCGCGTGGCCTCATCAACAAGCCGGCGCTGCAAAGTTTGCGCGCCTATTTTCCCGACACGCCCCTCATCGTCGATGCCGGCATCGGCACGCCGTCCCATGCGGCAGAGGCGATGGAGATGGGCTATGATGCCGTCTTGTTGAATACGGCCGTGGCCAAAGCCGGCGATCCGGTGAAGATGGCCGAAGGCTTCGCCAAAGCAGTCGAAGCGGGACGGCTTGCCTACGAGGCGGGACTGATCGAGCCGCGCGACATGGCCTCTCCATCAACGCCGGTGGCCGGCACGCCGTTCTTCAAGATCGATCACGCCTCCTGACGGCGACTGTGATCCATCTCGACCCGTTCTACCCCATCGTCCCCGACACGGATTGGCTCGCGCGCCTCTTGCCGCAAGGCATCAAGCTTGTGCAGCTACGCATCAAGGATCAGAAGACCGAAAACCTACGCGTCGAGATCGAACGGGCGATCGCCCTTTGCGCCGCGCATCGCTGTCAGCTTGTGGTCAACGACTATTGGCGCGCGGCGATCGAGGCGAAGGCCGACTTCGTGCATCTCGGCCAGCAGGATCTCGCCGCCGCCGACCTTGCCGCCATCAGGGCGGCGGGCATCAGAATCGGCGTCAGCACCCACAGCTATGAGGAGCTGGAGAGAGCGCTTGCCGCGGAGGCCGACTACGTGGCGCTCGGCCCGATCTACGCCACCATACTTAAGAAAATGCCGTGGGCGCCGCAAGGCCTCCCTCGGATTGCGGAGTGGCGCGCGAGGGTCAAACGCCCCCTCGTCGCCATCGGTGGAATCACTCCCGAGCGCGCCCCGATCGTGCTCGCAGCCGGCGCCGACAGTGTCGCCGTTGTGACGGACATTATGACACACCAAGACCCTGAGCTCAGGACACGAAGTTGGGTCGCTGTCACAAAGCCATGGCGCCGCTTATCAACAGATTGTCCACAAGGATGACTGCTGACTTTTGGGTTGACCCTGCCTCCCCTGGCGGGAATCATTCCCCTGGCGATTTGGAGGCTGAAGCGGGGACTGAGATGAGTTATCGGCTCGATCCGGCATTGCCGATGAGCGAGGCTTTGCGACGTGTGGCCCTTGCCGAACTCGACATCGCCCACACCGCACTTGCGGCTAAGGCGGATCGCCACACCGGGGTTCACGGCGCCCGTAAGTGCTTCAAGAGATTGCGCTCTTTGCTACTGCTCGCGCGCCCGGGCATGCCTGAGCCCGTGTTCGCCAATCTGACCACGCGCGTTGCCAGCATCGGCAAAGGCCTCGCCGCGGCCCGCGATGCCCAGGCGCTGCTCGACGCCGTCGACGAGCTCGAACGGAATACCGAGCAGGGTACGGGTGACGTCCCGATCCGATCCATGCGCGGTTGGCTGCAAAAGCGACGCCAAGCCGCCGAGCAGAACCTCGAACGGAGCACCGCCTCGGAGGCGATGCACCGGCTGCTCGACCTTCGCCCCGCCTTTATGGCCCTTGCAGTCTATCCGGACGATTTCAGCCCGCTCGCCAGGGGGCTTGAGCGCTGCTATCGGGCCACGCGCAAGAGTTTCAAGGCAGCCTTCAAAACCGATGAGGCCAACGAGGTTCACGAGTGGCGCAAAGGGGTGCAGCATCATTGGCGGCAGATGCAGCTTCTTACCCCCTGTTGGCCGTCGGAACTGTCGGCACGTGCGGACGCGGCGCGCTCGCTGTCGCAGATTCTCGGCGATGACCACGACGTCGCTATGCTCATCCACCTCATCTCAACGCCGACCATGACGTTCGGCAGCCCCGAAGAAACGACTGCTTTCATCAAGCGCTGCCGCAAGCGGCACAAGGCGCTGCGCAAGGAGGCAAAGGTTAGGGGCGAGAGATTGTTTGTCGAGAAGCCCGGGCCGTTCACCGCACGCATCCACGCCTACTGGACGACCGCGGCAGTCGGCGACGACAGGCCCGGCATACAGCCTCCGCAGCAACAAGACAACGTCGTGGTCTTTGGCGAGCGCGCATGGGGCGCGCCGGCCAAAGCTAGGGCCTAACTTCCATCCCATCATAGGAGACTTCCCACCCGGCCGCCTTCACGGCGGCCCGCTCCGGCGAGTCGTCGCGCAGCACCGGGTTGGAATTATTGATGTGGATGAAGATCTTGCGCGCAATGCCCAGCGGCGCCATCTGCTCGACCGTTCCCTTCGGCCCGGACATGTTCATATGTCCGATGCGGTCGCCGGTCTTGTTCATCAGGCCTTGCACAATCATCTCGTCGTTGGTGTAGAGCGTGCCGTCGAAGAAGAGGAGCGGTGCGCCTTTGAGACGCGCGCGCAAGTCATCGTCGAGACCCGAGCAGCCCGGGATAAAGAAGAAGGACTTGCCGGTCTTGTCCTCGGTGACCTTAAGGCCGACCGTGTCGCCCTCCTGGGTACCGTAGCTTCCGCCCGTGCCCACCTCCTCGTCCTCGAGATAAAGCGGAATCTTGCCCGGCACACCGAAGGCCTCGATTGTAAGCCCTACGGGACCGGCTGGGCCTTCGACCGCGAACGCCTTGCCGAGCTCCATGGTCTTGCGCTTGACAAGATCCGGGTTGAGTACGTCGAAGATGCTGTTACCGGCTAGCACGTCGAGCACACG
>Ga0315537_1003231_pt1 | contig 12188 bp, 7 predicted proteins | sample SalMarSW160270MG_FD_203091 | JGI IMG/M metagenome (GOLD analysis project Ga0315537, IMG submission 203091) | Salt marsh sediment microbial communities from the Plum Island Ecosystem LTER, Massachusetts, United States - Salt Marsh Sediment SW1602-70 ... | reverse complement strand
TTATCAAAATCAGCGGTGCTCCAGTAATATTCATCCGCACCCATATCGACCCGGCCGTTCACCATGCGAGGTTCACCGTCAATATCCGTTTCAGGCGGATTGGGATTAAAGTCGGGGTCGCCTGCATCGATGCAAGATGAATTTACATCCAGATGATAATTATTTGCATCGGCGTCAACAAAACAGGGGTCGCAATTGATATTTGTCCCGCCCGGCCAGCCACCTTGAACATCGCAGTAGCTAACAGTCGGATTAGACGAATAGTTGTAAATCTCATTGCCATCGCCTTGTGCATAATTAGCCCAAAAGATACAGTTTGTTACTATTGGAGAGCAATTATCGTAGTTATCCATACCGCCGCCGGTACCGTTATACAATGCAGAATTTCCGCTAAAGGTACAGTTTATTATATCAGGAGAAGACCTGTAGTTTCCTATCCCACCGCCGCTGCCGTCATATTGAGTGATCTGATTTCCATAAAAAATGCAGTTAGCTACAATTGGCGAAGAGTTGATGCGGTTATACATGCCACCACCATAACCACTGGCGATATTATCAATGAAAATACAGTTGGTTATATTCGGACTAGAAGAATCATCGTTACACATCCCTCCGCCAGTAATAGCTGAATTGCTTCTGAAGATGCAGCTTTTTATCGTCAGTGAAGAGTTATAGTTGTGGATTCCGCCGCCACGGCAATTAGGGCCATCGGAAGCGTCTGCATTTCCGGCAATGATTGTAAAGCCATCGAGTATGGCGTCACTGACATTTTCACATGTTACAACGTGGTAAGAGTTGTCGTCTGGGTCATTTTGGTCGCCGATGTCGCCGCTTAAAATCGTCTGATATATACCCGGGCTGCGTGGCCCACCTCCCGGTGGAAACCCGCCGTAAATATCTACGCCTTCGACCATTTCGAAGGAAATCGACCTGTCGTCTCCATCGGTCGGTTTATACGTTCCGGCTGCCACCAATATCCGGCTGCCGCAGCCGTTGTGTGCCCGTGCCAAAGCATCCTGCAAATCGGTATAAGCATTTTGCCATGACGTCCCTGTGTTAAATCCCCAAGTAGCCGACTTATCCACATAGATAGTATCCCCGCCCCAGCAGCAGACATTGGTATTTGCCGTGGTGAAGCTACAATATTGGTCGCCCTCTATATCACAGTAGTTGGTAATTCCTCCTAACGGTTCAGCAAGCTCATTGACCACAACCTCCAGAGTAACTGAATTTGAATCGCCCGGCGAGAGTGTCCCGATTTGCCAGCTATATCTGTGCAGATAATAATCATAGTTAGGGTCAAAAGGGTTATTGGGGTCAACCTCAATAGGCAAATAGTCCGTTATCACAACATTGCTGTCGGAATCGCTGTTGGCGTAATAGGTTATAGTATAGGTTATACTATCGTAGGGTGCTACACAATCAGCGACATTATCTTCCTTGACCAGAGCCAGGGTGGGAAACGGCTCTTTGTAGGATACATCGCCTGCTACAGCCACGCCCGCAGGATTGCCAATATCACCGGATTCCCACGACTGCTTTTCCAGATTGGAATCGTAAACCATAAGCCGGTCTTTTGGAGGATTGGAGTAATAAGTGTCACCTGAGTCCCCATAAGTTGTTATATAGACAAGAGACGTTTCCTGGTCAACGGCTATACCGATTACCTCAGTTCCAACATCAACCAGTGTTTCAGCAGTATTTGGTTCGGCTGACAAATCATACTGGCTTAAATAGTTCCGTAACCCACCTGATGGATACGCTTGACTTCTTCCCGTATAGACATACTGATTTTCAACATCGACAGCAATACCTACCGCTCTTTGTGATAAAGTAATAAAATCAGTATTCAGGTCGTGGGACCAATCGTTGGTATCGTAGAACCGCACCTTTGTTTCGTTGCTTGTTACCCAGAGACGCTTGTTTTCTTCATCAAGTGCAATTCCCCACGCGCCACCAACATCACCATATACAAGGCCTTCTAATTCAACCTGTTGATCCAAAGATAAACGTGGTATTCGAGGATCCCAAGAATAAACGTAAAGATTCGACGTTTTTCTATCAACCGTATAAACCTTTTGTTTTGTACTATCGAAAACGATGCCGGCTAAATCTGATGCACCCGGGGCTAATACGGTGTCAACGTAACTCATCGTCTTAGCGCTGATTATCTCAATTCTGTTACCAGGATTTTGCCCAGAAGCATATTCGTGAGTTATAAATAGAAATGCTGACTCTATATCGATTGCAATGCTTATCGCACATGGGATAGACAGAATTATAATCTTTTTGATAGATTAGACCATTACCTTGAATCTCGTATGCTTGTATTACTGGCACAGAGTACTCATAAGTACCCGTGTCTGAAATAACATACACCGATCTTGCATTAGCTATACCGGAAATAATTGTTATGAAGGTGGTTACTTCCCAGATAACCGCAACCAGTATTTGTTTGCTTGGCAACATTTTAGTCTCCTCCTAAAAAGTTTTTTGTTATTTACAATTACTTTCGTTTTCTAAAGAACAGGGCCCCTAAGCCAAGCAATAAAACAGTTGATGGATCAGGAATCACTATTAAATTTAGACGTTGTTCTTGGGGATAATTCTGAAACTCAATAATCTCAAAAGGCGAATTATCCGAAAGAAATCCTCTGAGGGTGTACCCTTCGTAATTAAAGCCATAACCGTAGATATTTAGTGTGCATGAATTATTAAAATACGGTTTACCAATAGTTACATCTCCACCATAAATATTTACTGTGCTCGAATCTGACATTCCAAGACCGTCTGCGAATATTGTTCCCCCATAGATGTTTACTGTACTTGAGTGCCATGTTTCGATTCCTCTTTCTAATTCACCTCCAAAAATATTCACAGTGCTTGAGTTATAAGTAAAGAAACGGTATACACTACCGCCGAACATATGGACAGTGGTAACTTCAGGTGGTGTATCATATACGCTGACAATATCATAAATATCTCCGGTCCTGATGATGGCATCGCTGCGAAACTCCACATTTACCGCCTTGACCGGGCAAACTACAAACAACATTACCCCCGCCAGAATGGCTAAGCCATAAATTGTCCTTATACTTTTCGTTTTCATCATTACCTCCTAAAATTGGGTTTTAGTGTTTCAGAAAAACTCCGTCCTTCATTATGTTTTATTATACCACAAAACTACCCTGTGATAAAGAAAAATTATGCCTTAAGAGTAAGCCACCGAAGGCAAGCATCAATATGCTCGTAGGCTCAGGAACAGCAACAGCATTTAAAGCATAGAAGGGAGCATCCATTGCATATCGGGGGTAGAAAGTGCTGGATGTTAAGTAGACTGCATCGTCTATAAAAGTAAATACAAGAAGAATATCACGGCCTGGGAAAGTTGGATTGGTACTCTCTGAAAGGAATTCGATTTGGCTTTCGCTTACAACAGTCCCTTCCAATTCGGTCATGTAAAAGATGTCACCAACACTATCTCCCCAAATGTCGCTCGTGACAACCCAGTTAAATGATGCAGTGCTCGTATCGTAATCAATTGTCAATTGGAATTGCCCTTCAATGGGGTAGGGACGACTCCACCCATGCCAGCCAAATATCTCCATTATACTTTGGTCAGTCAGGAATTCGTATGTGGTTGTGACAATTGCAGCCGACGCCTCTGTACATCCCAATATGGCCAATGTAACTATTGCGGCAAAAGTTAGCTTTTTTAAGTTCTTTCTCACCATCCCTAACCTCCTCAAATTGATATTTTATTTTTTGAGCCGCTTCTTCTTATTGCGTGATGACTTGGCCCTCATCCGTCACTCGTGTATTATACCACTTCATATGAAAATTGCAAACAAAAAACTGCAAAAGGATTCGGTATGGATGCGAATTTAATTGGCCTTGTAAATCCTTCCAAACAAAGATAGATTAATAATACTATGAAAAGGTTTTCCATCGACACGCTCGGCTGTAAAGTTAATCAATATGAAAGCCAGCAGATTCGAGAGCTTCTCGAACGGCTTGGACTTGAGAAGGTGCAAACTGCCGACAGGGTGAACCTTGCTATCGTCAATACCTGCTGCGTGACTCATACGGCATCAGCCAAGAGCCGACAATATATCCGGAAGGCACAAAGGCAAAATCCCGATGCCACTGTAGTTGTTTGCGGCTGCCTGCCAACCGTGCAGCTTGGTGAACTCAACGGCTTAGGTAAAAATATCTGCATCATCAGAGAACGCTATGCTATAGCGGAGGTGTTAAGCAGTATTGTTACAGGACGGCCTACAAAATCCAACCTTAACTTTGAAAACAAGCTGGTTTGCAAATCTGAACTGCCGAGCTTAACTTCTTTTAAGGGGCATACGCGAGCTTTCCTAAAGGTGCAGGACGGCTGTGATGGATATTGCAGCTACTGTATTGTGCCCAAGACCCGTCCTGTCATTTACAGTAAGCCGGTTGAGCAGGTTCTCCGGGAGGCACAGACCCTTGTTGAAGCCGGCCATAAGGAAATCGTCGTTACAGGAGTATTTCTTGGCGCTTATGGCCAAAAAACCGTGAGGAGAAAAAACCGGCCTGACTCGCGGAACGACAAGTTGGCTGAGCTTCTCGATAAGATGGCACAAATACCCAATCTCGCAAGGATACGCCTGAGCTCTCTGGAGCCGGCCGATGTTACACCAAGATTAATCGACACCTTCTGCAAAAATCGTAACATTATGCCGCATTTGCATTTATCGCTACAGTCAGGCTCAGATTCAATTCTAAAGAAAATGCTCAGGCAATACACCGTTGAGGAATTTCGAGAAAAGGTTGATTTAATTAAATCCCGTCTCGACAGGCCCGCTATAACAACTGATATAATTGTTGGCTTTCCGGGAGAAACAGATTCTGATTTCAAACAAACCGTCGATTTGGCAGGGGACACCGGCTTCGCAAAGATGCATATCTTCAGCTTTTCGCCACGCAAGGGCACTGCAGCAGCAAGTATGCCAGACAAGGTAGATAATAAAGTTATAAAGAAAAGAGCACAAATCATGCGTGATTTGGGAACCGAGCTTGGCATAAGCTATCGTCAGCAATTTATCGGCGAAACTACTTCAATTTTGGTGGAAAACCACAACGGACAGGCCTGTGGTCGAAGTGAGAGGTATTTTATGGTCTATCTTGAACAAATTGAGAATATTCCGAAACAGAATGAAGTAGTTAATGTGAAAATGATTAAAAATAGGGTAGATGGCCTAATTGGGCAAATTTGACTGATAGGGCGTTAAAATAGGGCATTTTATCCTTCTCCAACACACCTCTGATACTTGGATTCTAACCTCGATTCCTTAAATTCTCTGATGAATAATAGCGCATAAAATTCTATAAGTCCTTATGACATCGATATATATGGCATAATAAGATAAAATAGACAAGAATGTTTATAACAATATATTTTTCATAAGACCTTTATTAAAAAGAGGTTATAGATAAAACTACCAATATTTCTTTGTTTTTCAAGAGAATTTAGGAAAAAAGAGTTGACAAATGCGGTTTAAATTGGGTAAAATTGAATCGTATCTCAAAAAAGGTAAATGACAAAAAGAAGCGTTTTTCTATATTAGGGATACACTTCTCTTTGGGCACAAGAGACTCTGTAAAAATTGTGTATAAGGTTTAACGTTTAAGGAAGGAGTGTAAGATGAAAAGAGTATTTGTAATTTTAATAGTGGCTGCGTTGGCCACTGCGGCTCAGGCGTGGACGGAGATCGATAACTTCGATAGCTACAGCACCGGCGACACAGCGACCGTGACCGGAGGTGTTTGGTCCAGCAAAGTTGATGATTCCACTTCCGAAATCGCTACTTCCGGGAGCAGGCAGGTGCTTCAGATCTCAAAGCTCGCAGGATCTGGTGGCTGGGATGGTTCCGATATGGACCTCACCGGAACCGGCGCGGCTCTGGCCGTGGGTGAAACCCAGACCTATTTCTGGGAGGTTAAGGTTAACACTGGTTGGCCGGAAGGCGATTGGGTTTATGACTGCATGATGGGCCTCAGCCCTGACGTCAGCAACATCGACCAAGTCGATGCATGGAAGGACTTCAGCGTCATGCCCTTCATCAACAACGGTGCGCCTGATCCGTTCATCAATGCGAATGCCCCGACGTCGCCATGGTGGGCTCCTATGACTAATGACACCTGGACCAATGTTTGGGTTGTCGTTAACAATGACGAGGTTGATCCGACTTTCGACCTGTATTATTCGACAGGCACAGATGCCGCTGTACTGGTTGCTGGTGACGCTGATTGGCGGAACTTTGCTGTTAATTTGGATCTCAATGCGATCGGCTTCATGGCTGGCGGCTGGGACCTGAATTCTTACAGTTTTGACAACGTCTACTACACCGATGGCGTGGATTTGACCAACCCGGTTCCGGAACCTGTAACAATGGTTCTTTTGGGATTTGGCTCTCTGGCATTGCTCAGACGCAGGAAATAGTAAGCAAGACAGACGCAAAATGAGAATTGTAAACTGTCTGTTATAATAAGCAGACGTATATGACAATACACCCCTTGGCCGAGCTTCTCGGCCAAGGGGATGGTATATTTCATAAAGTAATATCTTTATGTATTGGTAAAATACTTCTCTTTAAGCACAAGAGATATTTTGAAAATTGTGTTTAGGATTTTAATATTTAATTTAAAGTGAGGAGTGACAGATGAAAAGAGTATTAGTAATTGTAATAGTGGCTGCGTTGGCCACAGCATCGCAAGCGGAACTCATCGATTCATTTGTGAACGCCGATTTTGATTCTGGTATCGTGACTACCCCCGGGCCGTTTAAAGGCTTTGACGCTCCCGATGCCCCGGAGATCGATGGATGGACGAACTATCCTGCCGGCCCTTTGAACGACGCAGGGGTTGAAGGACCGGGTGCTTGGTGGGCACCCTATGATATCAATGCCGCCTTTATGTCGACCGGTGACGGCGCCTACAACATGAGCTCTTACACCATTCAGTCTGGTGATGTATTTACCATTGGATATGTAGCCAAGTGGTGGACCTGGACCGGTGCTGCTGGTGAATGGACAGCCACCTTGTTCTATGACGATCCCGCCAATGTAATCGGTACCTACGTACAGAGCGGTCTTACCGACGGTTGGATCGCATATTCTGACCCTACTGGCATTACAGCAACTGGCGAGTCGGTCGGTGGGACACTCGGTCTTATCATGCAGAGTACGGGGGGCGGGATAGCGCAAATAGACGAAATTACGGTTGATGTCGTCCCGGAACCGGCTACAATGTTGCTTTTGGGCCTTGGCTCACTGGCATTGCTCAGACGCAGGAAATAGTAAGCAAGACAGACGCAAAATGAGAATTGCAAACCGTCTGCTATGGTAAGTAGACGTGTAAGACAATATCCCCCTTGGCTGAGATTCTCAGCCAAGGGGGATGTATTTTAAAAAGACCATATTTAAGAATATCATTTGCTCTTATAGCCCATTTATGCTATAATATATTTTTGGAAAACATAGTCTTTTAACAAGACCTTACATAAATAAAAACGTAGCTGAAGTGACGCATAATAATCTATTCATAAAATCATACGTTCGTGAGAATTTTTATTCTCAATAACACTTTTTATGGTTCAACTTCCGTGGAGTTGACAAGTGAAAAAGTCGTTTCTTTATCCGGCATTATTTTTAGTTCTTTATATACATCCCAACATTCAGGCAGGTATGCTGCATCGTTACAGCTTCACTGATGGTGATTCTACAGTGGTGGATTCTGTTGGTGGCGCGAACGGAACGCTTCAGGGCGGTGCCGTGATAAGCAGTAACGCTGTTCAGCTTGACGGAAATAACGATTACGTTAACCTGCCGGGCAACCTTATCACCGGTTTTACCAGTGTAACTTTTGAGGCGTGGTTCAGTCATTCATCAAACGGCACCTGGACGCGCGTGCTTGATTTTGGTGATACCAATCCCTCGACAGACAACGGCAGGGATTATATCTTTTTTACATCCGAAGGAGGGAGCAGCCAGGCACGTCTGGTTATCTCCGACGCCGACCCGGGGTATAGTAATGAAGAAATCGCAAGCACTTCCGTTATTAGCTATGACGTTCCGGTCTATATCGCCTGTGTTTATGATGGAGAGAATGACACGATGAGTCTCTATGTGGACGGGGGATTGGCGGATTCGATTGCCGTATCTATTCCTCTCTCATCAATTGATAACATTTACAGCTATCTTGGCCGGTCGTTATATAATCCAGACCCTTATCTTGAGGGCTCGATAGACGAGTTCCGTATTTACGATGAAGCATTAGAAGAAAGTGTAATCGCCCAACATTATCTTGATGGTCCCGATGCAATCGGTCCCTCACCTATAGTCATAGAGGAAACGGAAGGTTCGACAGAGGTTATCGAGGGAGATAGCACTGCCGACGAATATACTGTCGCCCTTGCATCACAGCCGGATGATACTGTCACCCTAACAATTGACCCGGATGAGCAGTTAGACATTGGCAACGGCCGCGATAATCCTATCGATATCGTCTTTGACACACAGAACTGGGCCGACGAGCAGATAGTTGTAGTTAGGGCTTTTGATGATAGTGTTTTGGAGAGCGAGCCACATACAGGATTTATTAGTCATTCCATTTCAAGTAATGACCCAGATTTCAATGACGTGCCTTTGCCTTATGTGCGAGTTACGGTTTGGGAAAACGAATGTGGCGCATGGGGATATAATTACGCTGATATAAACTATGACTGCATAACAAATTTTAAAGACTTTGCAATCTTTGCCGGCTACTGGCTATCCGAGCTTAATCCCATATCGCAGGAAACATTAGTATCGGATTGGCTCAAGTCAACTCATCCTTACTCCGACGATGCACAGCCCGGCCCTGTCCCAGATTCGCCGGAACAATTGTTTATAGAACCTGACGAAATAGTTTGCGAAATTGATGAGAAAGTATATGGCCATTTCCTCGAGCATATCTATCATTCCGTCAACGGCGGGCTCTGGGGAGAATTGGTTTGGAATAGAAGTCTGGAACAGTGGTCCAATGGTGCGGGGGCTTGGTCTATTGACGGAGACGAGCTCGTTCAATCATCATCGGAGACGGATGTCCGTCTGTTATTTGGCAGTACGGCCTGGCAGGATTACGAATATAGTTTGCAGGCCAAGAAGACAGGCGGTTCTGAGGGCTTTCTGATTATCTTCCGTGCGAATGGAGACGATTTCTACTGGTGTAATCTCGGCGGCTGGGGCAATATTCAACACGCATTGGAAAAAAGCGTAACCGGCGGAGGCAGAGGCGTAGTCGGTCCGGAAGTTGCCGGCAGCATTGCCACGGACCAGTGGTATGATATTCGCATTCGTTGTGAGGGCAACAGGTTCCGTGTGTGGTTAAACGATGACCAAATAATCGATTACACAGACACTGACAGCCCGCATCTATCCGGCCAGGTTGGACTGGGTACCTGGTCAACCACTGCGAGATTTAGAAACATCACCGTCACAGAAATAGGCAGCGGGACGACTCTCTATAGCGGCCTGCCGAGTGTAGGAAATAACCAGGCAGTCCCTCTATACTGGACAAGTTATGGAACCGGCTCATTCTATTTAGATGCCGGCGCCCTGAACAGCGATTTTTGTTTAAGGATTGTTAACGACGACGGAACGGAGACCGGTATAGAGCAGACCCCGTTTAATATTACAACCCAGCAATACAGCGGTTCAATATGGGCCCGTGGAACAGCGCCTGGTTCGATGGTGGTCCGGCTCTTGGACGGCGAAACTGTCCTGGGAGAAGAAACTTTACCATGTCCCACTATAGATTGGAACGAATACCCCTTTAGCATTACGCCGGCTACACCGACACAGGACGCCACACTTCAGGTTGGAGTAACAGGCAGCGGCACTGTATATCTTGACCAAATCAGTATGATGGGGCAGGACTCAATAGATACCGGCGGCTACAGGCCTGATTTGCTCCAGGCCGTTAACGACCTGCGCCCGCCTGTCATCCGCTGGCCCGGAGGATACTTTGCCGAGCTATATCGCTGGAAGGATGGAATAGGCCCCCAACATCAGCGCGTAAAATACCCAATCGTTGCCTGGGATGACCTGGAAGTAAACTCTTACGGCACAGATGAGTTCATTGCGATGTGCCGCCTTGTCGGGGCCGAGCCGCTCATAGTAATAAACATTGGGACCCATGATTCTTATGAAAATCGCTTCGAGTACTATCAGGATGCATTAGATTGGATTGAGTACTGTAATGGGTCGGCTTCATCTGCCTGGGGCAGCGTGCGGGCTAAAAATGGCCATCCGGAACCATATAATGTGAAATACTGGGAAATTGATAACGAGACGTGGTTCCAAATGGACGCCAGCACGTATGGTCTGGCTGTGCTGGAAATTGCACCTATGATGGCGGAAAAAGACCCGAACATCAAGATAATAGCCTGTGGCAGCGGCAGTTATGACCAAGACTGGAATCAGATCGTGATTAGTATGTGCGCCGATATCATCGACTATATCAGTATCCATCATTACGAGGGCCCCGACAATTATCGAACCGGACCAACCAGCTTCGAATCTTTTATAGCTCAGTTGGGCAATATTATTGCGGATTCTTCCAATCCGAACGTGAAGATATTTATGTCCGAATGGAATGCCCAGAGCACCGACTGGCGAACAGGTCTTTATGCAGGAGGATTACTGAACGGATTCGAACGTAACGGCGATGTCTTTGAAATAGGTGGCCCGGCTTTATTCCTGCGGCATCTATCCGCTACAAGCTGGGATAATGCTTTTATTAACTTCGACCACACGGGTTGGTTTCCGGCCCCCAACTATGTAGTAATGAAGCTCTGGCGTGACAACTACGCTGCCTATAGAATCAATATGACCGGCTCTACCGGAGACCTTAATGCAATAGCAACCAAATCCGCCGATGGAAATGATATCTACTTCAAAGCCGTTAACCCTACCGATGAAAGCGTTCCGGTGAAACTGGTTATTTCCGATACCTTCGCTGTCGGCAGCGCCTCGCTAAAATTGATAGCGCCTGACTCCTTATCGGCCCGCAACACTCTCGAAAATCCAGATGCGGTGCGTGCGGAAGATGGCTATGTAAGCATCAACGGCCAAACAATACGTTTTATGATGCCTCGACTTTCAGCCGGGATTGTCCAGGTCAGCCGTGAGCAGTAGTTGTCATTGAAAGGTGTCATCTATCTCCTGCAATATAATCCGGTGCCGGCCATTCAACTTCACTGGCGGGCAGAATCCATATTAGATTTTACAGGTCTGATAACTTTTCACTTCTCTGGTTCGTGTGGAACGTGCCGGATGATGGCGGGGACAAATCAGGGTGGATTCGAGTAATTGATTGCAAACATCAGTTTCTTGCCTGCATTCTCTTATAACTTTTGAAAAAGTGGAATAAAAAAAGTGTTTTGCTGACAGATTGTTTGTATGGCATTGTGAATCAAGAGCTTATGCATTTTTGCAGAATACCATCAAGTAGCACATATACCCATTTTTCAGCGTTTTTTCTTGACTGAAATAGCCAAAATATGGTATAAATAAAGATAATGGTGTCTGTGGATGTTTGTTTTCCAATCTGTGAAATTATTGCGTTTTTTAATTAGAAAAGGTGTTGTTATGGGAAGGACGGGGCTACAAGTGCTGGTTTTGTACTTCGCAGTAAAACCTTATTTCTCACTATTAACGGCTCATAATGAGCATTTAAGGGAGGATGTAAAATAGGCCCTATAAAATCATTATATAAACGCGGATTTTGATGGATGGGTGAAATTCTATATAGCTGTTTCAATAAAAACAGCAATGTATTTTTTGTTTTTTAAAATCAAATGTAGTCACTTTTTTAACCTTTAATAAAGGAGGTATATTATGTGTAAAAGATTTGTTCTTTTAATTTCTCTACTGATGGTGCTGGTGATGACAGGCAGTACCTATGCAGAGACGGTTGCCTACTGGCGATTTGATGACACGGGTGACCCGACCATTAACATGAGCGAGACTGGTTTGCAACCTGGTGTCCCAGGCAATCCCCTGCCGGACTCAGACAGCAGGACCGTCTGGCGAAAAGCGGCACATGACTGGAGCGGCAATGGTAATCACCTGACAACATGGCAGTATGCCTGGGCAGGTTTCGAATGGTCTTCC
>Ga0315537_1003230_pt1 | contig 12190 bp, 9 predicted proteins | sample SalMarSW160270MG_FD_203091 | JGI IMG/M metagenome (GOLD analysis project Ga0315537, IMG submission 203091) | Salt marsh sediment microbial communities from the Plum Island Ecosystem LTER, Massachusetts, United States - Salt Marsh Sediment SW1602-70 ... | reverse complement strand
ACCCTGTTCAGCCATTTCCAGACTGTGCTCTTCGGCTATCTCACCCAGTTCGTCGTCCCAGATTAGCCTTGGTGTCCCTCTACCCATCCTTTCCTCGTTGACCAGCGCCAGTACCTCGCCTTCCATCGTTTCTATCTGGTTAGTCGTCCCCTCCTGTTGAGTAGATGGTTGATTTAACTGGGTGGTATCGTTAATAAAGTCCTTGGCGCTGCTGGCGCTGACGGCGAAACCCATCCCTTGGATGTCTTCGCCGGCCCACCTGCCGACGAGCACGCCGACTACCTCGGCCTCGAAGTTGAGCAGCGGCCCGCCGCTGCATCCCGGGTTTACTGCGGCATCCGTTTGAATCAAATCGACCCCGTCGAAGTTACGGAATGCGGAGACTATCCCTTTGGAAACCGTGGTCTCGCCCTCAAGCCCCATGGCATAGCCGATAGCCAGAATCTCCTCCCCGCTTTTCAGTTGCTCGGAGCTTCCCATCTTTACGTAGGGGAAGATTACTCCGCTGGCAGCTATCCTGACGAGTCCCAGGTCCTTCTTCTCGTCCTGCGAGACTATGCTGGCCTGGTATCTTCGGCCGTCGTACAGGGTGGCCGTAACCGACTCCGCCCCTTCAATCAGGTGATTACAGGTGAGGATGTAGCCGGTGCGGTTGATAATCATCCCCGTACCGACATAGTCCCCGGCCTCCAGTCTCACGATGGCAGGCCGGACAGTCTCCACGATTTCGGTAACGTTGCCCTGTGAGGTGCTGGTCTTGACGAATTCGGTGAAGCGGTCGCCCTGGGTCTTGAGGTATGCCAGGGTGCTGTCCTTGTAGCTGGCCAGCGGCTGCAGACCGGAGAAGGCGAGGATGACCACCGTGATTATGAGCAGCGCACTGGTCAGCTTGAAGCTGGGCCGCGCCTGCCGGAAATCGGGGCTGCGCAGCGTATGGATGAACCAGCTTATAAAGCCGATTTCCAGGAACAGTATCACCAGGTTCGAGGTTGTATTCAGGCCCTGGGCAGAAAGCAGGTAGATTCTTCGTATGATATCGGCGATGCCGGCCACCACCAGCAGGCTGAGGAATACCTTGCCCACGCTGCGCAGCCTCCTTTGTGTCCGGTAGCTTAAGTGGAATCGCTGCGACAGGTCGCCGGTGGCTTCCCTTAAGGCCAGAATCCCGATGGTGAGACCGGTGGCCAGCCAGAGAAGGCCGAACACGTTGGGTAGGTTCCAAATGTTGAGGATGATTGCCAGGCCGACGATAATAAAGACCGTCCTCAGGCCGTTAACCACCAGTGCCGTGGGCGGCTGCGGCGCCTTCACCCGGGCCAGATAGTGCCTTAGCCTGGGGAAGTACAGCGCCTCGATGGTGCTGCTGAAGCTGACGGCCTCCCATATCCATGAGCCGACGAAGAGGCTTAGCGTCACCTGGTGGCTTATCCCGACGACCCCTGCGGGAAGCACCGATACCCTGATTGCCGCCAGAATCCCCAGGAGGACGAACCAGAAAAGGAAGGGCCGGTACAGCCGGGCGATGAAGAGCGACAGGCCGACCCGCTTCGTGCCGACCTTCCACTGGTTGTACTTGTCAAAGACCAGCCTTCGCAGCCAGCGTCCCACGATGAAAAGGGCGATAAAGGCTACTACGGGCAGGGCAATCAACTGCCAGTTTTCATTTAGCCACTGAACCCAATCAGGCACTTTAACCTACCTACCCCGGAAGCCGGTGGCCCGATGGAGTAATCTCAAGAGAACACTAGAGCAATTGTATCACAAAAGGCGCTGAAAGCCATCATAACGGGCCCTGAAGAGAGTAAGCGGCGCCCGCCCTTTTGCGGTGATGACCGGGATTCCCTTCGGGGGCTGTTGATTAGCGGCGGGCTCCTGTATTAAGATGTTGACAGAAAGCTTTGAGTAAAGAGCTGATAGCCCCTGTATCGGGGGATGGTGAGCGCTCTCAAATATTAAAGGAAAGGGGGGTATATTTGTGCACGCTACAATCCAGAAGCCGATTGACGAGATTACGGGGTATTTCCGGCCGGGAGAGAAGGTCTTTATCGTGGGGTGTGATAACTGCGCCGCCAAGTGCCGCTCCGGGGGGATACCCGAGACTGAGGAGATGACGGAACGCCTCAGAAAGCGGGGGGTGAATGTAATCGGGTGGTGTGTGCCTCAGCCCAAGGGAATCTCGCTCTGCAAGCTCTCGAACACGAAGAAGGTTCTCCAGGAAGAGTACGGTGAGCAGACCAGGGAGGCGGACTCCTTTCTGGTGCTTTCCTGCGGCCAGGGCTTTCATACCGTGATGGATGCCACCGATGGCGGCTGTGTTCACCCCGGGTGCGATACCATCTTCGGCGGCGAAACCGTGTCCGACGATTTCATCACTGAATACTGCTCCCTGTGCGGCGAGTGCATTGTGGAGTACACCGGCGGACTGTGCCCGGTGACCCTCTGCGCCAAGAGCCTGCTCAACGGGCCCTGCGGTGGGGCTAAGGACGGCAAGTGCGAGGTGGACCGGAACCGCGATTGCGGGTGGCAGCTAATCTATGACCGGCTCAAGGCTCTGGGACGCCTTGAGCAGATGAAGGACTATATGCCGCCCAAGAATTATTCCCGGTGGAGCCGGCCCCGTTCCCTGACCCTTGCCCAAGGAGCCACCACCTTCAGCTCATTGGCCGGCGAGCATACCGTGGTTACCCATGACTAAGCTAGAGAGATTATGACAATTGGGGGTTGTAAATGAGCAAACTGAAGCAGGCCCTTGAGGGCGGGGGATTCGTGGTTACCGGGGAGATGGGGCCGCCCAAGGGGGTAGATGTATCTCACTGCCTGGAGGACGCCGAGAAGCTGCGCCGCCAGGTGGTGGCCATAAACGTTACCGACCTTCAGAGTGCGGTGATGCGGGTCGGCTCGATGGCCATGTGCGCCAAGCTGATTGAGCGGGGGCTGGAGCCGGTTTACCAGCTTACCTGCCGCGACCGCAACCGGCTGGCACTTCAGTCGGACCTGCTCAGCGCCTGGGTGCTCGGCATCGAGAACGTGCTCTGTCTTAGCGGTGACCATCCCAGCCTGGGTGACCACCCCGAGGCAAAGCCGGTCTACGACCTCGACTCGGTGCAGTTACTCAAGGCCGCCGCTACCCTGAACCAGGAGTACGACATGACCGGGCACGAACTGGAAGGCAGGCCGGACTTCTTCCTGGGGGCGGTGGTCACCCCGGCCCTTGAGCCCATGGAGCCCCAGATAATCAAGATGGAAAAGAAGGTGGCGGCGGGGGCCAGGTTCTTCCAGACCCAGGCTATCTACGAGCCGGAGAAGTTCGAGCGCTTCATAGACCGGGTGCAGAGATTTAAGGTGCCGGTTATGGCCGGCATCGTGGTCTTGAAGAGCGCCGCCATGGCCAGGTTCATGAACGAAAACGTGGCCGGCATCAGTGTTCCCGATAGCCTTATCGAGGAGATGGCGGCGACCAGTAAGGAAGACCGCAAGAAGAAGAGCGTCGAGATTTCAGCCCGCCTTATCCGGAAGATAAGGCCGCTGTGTCGGGGGGTGCACATCATGCCCCTGGGCTGGGACGAGCTTGTGCCCGAGATTATCAGGGAGGCCGGGCTTAACTAGCCTCCGCTTGTTATCGTGCCGCGGATACTGGTGATTCTATGGCTCAAGAGGGTTATCGAGGTGACTAGCGCATGTTAGGAAAGGACTTCTTTACCCCGCAGTCGGTGGCCGTAGTCGGGGCGTCAAACAACCCGGATAAGATAGGGTACGCCCTGGTGAAGAACATACTGGAAAGCGGCTACCGGGGCGAGGTGTACCCGGTGAACCCCGGCGAGAGCGAGGTGCTGTCGCTAGTGTGCTATCCCGGGGTTACCGATTTACCCCGGAGGGTAGACATGGCCCTTATCGCCGTTAGCTGGCAGGCGGTGTTCCCCGTCTTGGATGATTGTGCCGCCAGGGGAATCAAGAGGCTGGTCATGATTAGCGCCGGCTTCAAGGAGGCCGGGGAGCATGGCTCCAGGCTGGAGAAGGAACTACTGAAGGCCTTGAGGAAGCACGGGATGAGGCTCCTGGGGCCGAACTGCCTCGGCTTCATTAACACCTCGTTACCGATTAACGCTACCTTTGCCTCCGGGGTATTCCCCAGCGGCGACATGTCGCTAGTCGCCCAGTCGGGGGCGATGCGTCAGTCCTACTGGGACTGGTCTCGGGAGAGCGGCCTCGGTCTCAACAGGTTTATCAGCCTGGGGAACGAGGCGGACATCACCGAAAGCGACGTCCTGGAGATGCTCAAAGACGATGACCAGACCAGGGTTATCATTGCCTACCTGGAAGGTATCGCTGACGGCGAGCGCTTCCGGAGGGTGGCTGGTTCGCTTACCCCGGTTAAGCCGCTCATCGTGTTAAAGGCGGGCATCACCTCGTCCGGTTCCAAGATGGCCCGGTCGCACACCGGGTCTATGGCCGGGGCCGATGAGGTCTACGACGCCGTCTTCAAGCAGACTGGCATCATCAGGGCCCGGTCGCCGGAGCAGCTCTTCGACTTCGCCTTTGGGCTCTCCTGCCAGCCCCTGCTATCGGGGGAGAGGTTGGCCGTGGTCACCAATGCTGGCGGCCCCGGCGTCACGGCCTCGGATGCTATCGAGAGGGCTGGTCTCAGACTGGCCCGCCTGGCCCGGGATACCGTCTCCAGTCTGAGGGGTGAGCTCCCCTCGTTTGCCAGCCTGAATAACCCGATAGACCTGACGGGAACCACCACCCCTGATAACTATGAGAGGGTCTTACGAATAGTCCTCTCCGACCGTAGCGTGGACGGCGTCCTGACCATATTGTGTCCCCAGGGGCCACTTGATGTCGCTGAGATTGCGGGCGCAGTGGTCAGGGCTTCCCGGGGGTGTGGTAAGCCGGTGTTCACCAATTTCATGGGGGCGGGGGACCATCGCCCGGAGCTAGCGGCTCTCAGGGAGAACGGCATCCCCAACTACCCCTCGCCGGAGAGGGCGGTGGACGGTTTTCGGGCCATGCACCAGTACCGGCTCTGGTTAAAGAGAAGACGGGAGGTAGCAGTAACCCCGGACTATGACCGTCACCCGGCGCAGGCGGTGTTACAGGGGGTGGAGGGGTGGGGGGTTAAGACTGCGGGCGGCTTGGAGGCGTTGCGGGTACTGGAGGCTTACGGCTTCCGGTCGCCCCGGGCCGGGGTGGCTAAGAGTATCGGGGAGGCGGAAAGGCTGGCCGGTGAGATAGGCTACCCGCTGGTGATGAAGGTTGTTTCTCCGGATATCATCCATAAGACCGAGTTCGGGGGCGTCAGGCTGGGGGTGAGCACCCCTGAGGCGGTGGCTAGCGCCTACGCAGAGATTACGGAGAGCGTAAGACGGCTTAAGCCGGAGGCAAAGATAACCGGAGTCATGGTGCAGGCCATGACCGAGGGTCGGGAGGTTATCCTGGGACTTAAAAGGGACCCCCAGTTCGGGGCTGCCATTATGTTCGGGCTGGGTGGGATATATACCGAGGTGCTGAAAGACGTGAGCTTCAGGGTGGCGCCGATAACACCTCAGGATGCCAGGGATATGATTTCCGAGATTCGGGGCCTTCCGCTGCTTACCGGCGCCAGGGGTGGTAAGAAGGCCGATATCGAGGCCATCGCCAGGTGCCTGGTGGGGCTTTCTCAGCTGGCGCTGGATTTCCCCCAGATTGTGGAACTCGATATTAACCCGCTTATGGTAGACGAGCCGGGTAAAGGGGCGGTAGCGGTAGACTGCCGCCTTGCCCTTGAGTAACTATCTAAAGGTGCGTTACATTATCTAGCAGGGATCACATCTTGGTTGAGATTTATTCGGTTGACCAGATAAAGGGCTCTTTGAACTACTTGAGCAAACTCTGAGCGGATTATTTATTTACGGAGGACGTTAATTACTCCTGGTAAATAAAATTATCGCTCTACAGCAATTAGAAGTCTCACCCTTAATGCCTTACATGAGATGTTATCATTTTGCAACCTTTTCGGCAGTAATTTGATTACTTTTTAATGGAGGCAGTGATAATATTCCGGTGTTAAGCTAGCTAAGCGAGGTTACTCTATATCTCATCGGAGGTGCTGAAATGAAGAAACGAATAATCCTGGCCTCGGCATTGACCATTCTCTTACTGCCAAGTCTGGTGGCTACCAGCTGTGCTCCGGGGACGGTTACTACCACCCCGCCCGCAGAACCGCCGGCGACCGTTGTTCCGGCGCTTGCTGATTCGGCCCCGGAACAGCCATTGCTGCCCAGTATTGCGGATGCGGTTGCCGCCGTCAAGCCATCTGTGGTGGCTATCGATGTTGAGGTGGTGACCACCGACGCCTTCGGCCAGCCCTCCACGAGCCGGGGGGCGGGGTCGGGGTGGATTCTCAGCGAGGACGGCTATATTGTAACCAATAACCACGTTGTTCAGGATGCGGAGACGGTGATGGTGACCCTGGATGACGGCCGGGTTTTCCCCGGCGAAGCGGTTCATACCGACCCCCTTACCGACCTGGCGGTAATCAAGATTAATGCCGGGAACCTGCCGGCGCTTGCGGTGGGGAGCTCATCGGCGCTACGGATCGGTGACTGGGTGGTGGCCATCGGTAACTCGCTCGGTATGGGAATCAGTGCTACCCAGGGGATTGTCAGCGCCCTGGATGTCTCGCTGTCTTCATCCTCGGGACAGACCCTGCTCGGTCTCATCCAGACCGATGCCGCGATTAACCCCGGTAACAGCGGCGGGCCGCTGGTGAATATGGCGGGTGAGGTGGTGGGTATCAACAGTATCAAGATTTCGCAGGTCGGAATCGAGGGCATGGGTTATTCCATAAGCATCGACGAAGCCGGCCCGCTTATTGAGCAGCTAATCGAGACCGGTTACGTGGACCGCCCCTGGCTGGGTATCAGCATCTACCCGGTGGACGCACAGGTCGCACAGAGTTATGATTTGGGGGTCGACCACGGCATCCTGATAACCGAGGTCGTCGCCGGCAGCCCGGCCGAGGCCGCCGGTCTGGAGGTGGGTGATGTGATTACCGCCATCGGCGGCCAGGAAGTGAGCGATGCCCGAAACCTGCTTGCGGCAATCACCTCGCAGGGGATAGGACAGCCGGTGGAGATAACCTATTTCCGCGGTAAAACCGAAGAGACCACCACCGCGACGCTGGCCGAAAGCCCGCCGCCGGAGTTCCAGTAAGTAACTCGCGCCTGCCAGGAAGGGTCGTTTCAGGAGATATATGATAAGAGGTATGTGAAATGTACCAGAAGATTTTGATACCCTTAGACGGCTCCTACTTTTCGGAACATGCCCTGGAACATCTTGATGCAATTTCTATGGATAATGGCCCGAGCGTAATCCTGCTGAGAGTGGTAGAACCGACGACCGCCCTGATTGCCGGTGGCTCCGATGCTCTTGAAATGGCAACGGAAGCCGAAAAGCAAACTGAGGCTGATGCTCACGAGTACCTGGCCAAGATAGCTACTGGCTTGAAGAAAAAGGGGATGAGTATCGAGACGGTGGTAACCGACGGGCGTCCGGCCGATGAAATCCTGAACTACGCGACCGATAATAAAGTGGACCTGATTATTATGAGCACTCACGGGCGGTCGGGGGTATCTCGGTGGTTTTTTGGTAGTGTGGCGGAGAAGGTGATTCGCCACGCCACAGTTCCGGTGCTGATTTCCCCACCCCGCGGCACCAGGGCCGGCCGATAGAGGTTTGGCAGCCTAGCGGAATTAATATGTAGAGATGTTAAAAAGAGGAAGACAGCCCGGTAATAAAGACGGTAAAGAGCTGGGAAGTACGGCTTCCGGGAGGAATATCAGGCGGACACCACCATAGCGTTTAGGGGAGCCCGCCCGGTGCAAGCCGTTTTGACTAGCTTTGCCTGTGTCTATTTCCTTGGCCTGTGTAAGTATTTTCAGCAACACATCTAGCTTTGTGGAGCGGGTGAAGGGATTCGAACCCTCGACGTCTTGCTTGGGAAGCAAGCACTCTACCGCTGAGTTACACCCGCTCGAACCGTATCTATTTTAACCCCAAAAATCATAGCTGTAAAGTGAAGAGATACCTGGCGCTTTAGTAGCCGGGGGTATACGTAGATGGACAGTATGTATTGCCTGGAAACACGTATAAAACTTGATAGTAGGTGCTACATATGCTACTCTACTTTCGCAGAGCGTAAGCGCGAAATTCTTCACCCAGGCCCCGACTTCATCGAGCCCGGATGGAGGGTGCTTGCCTGGTTCGGGTAGTCTTACCGAAATAAAACCGTGAAGGGGGAGTTACTAGTATGGACTGGGGAATGGCTAACCGCATGGCACAGTTAATTCAGGCAGACGGGCACGCCCTCTTTTTACCGGTTGACCACGGCTATTTTCAGGGCCCCACCAGAAAAATCGAAGAGCCGCGTAAGACCATCGAACCCCTGATGCCCTATGCCGACGCTATCTTCATTACCAGGGGTGTCCTGCGCAGTGCGGTGGATCCGGGTAGTACCAAGCCCATCATCCTCCGGGTGTCCGGGGGCACCACCGTCGCCGGGAAGGACCTGGCCGGTGAGGGAATCACCACCTCTATGGAGGAGGCTCTCCGCCTTAACGCAGCGGCGGTGGGCCTTTCTATCTTTGTCGGCAGCGACCATGAAAGGGAGTCCCTGTTAAATCTGTCGGCGCTGGTTAACGAGGGCGAGCGCTACGGTATTCCGGTGATGGCGGTGACTGCGGTGGGGAGAGAGCTTGCCAAGCGGGACGCCCGCTATCTGGCCCTGGCCTGCCGTGTGGCCGCCGAACTGGGGGCACGGGTGGTAAAGACCTACTGGTGTGAGGGCTTTGACAAGGTGGTTCAGGGCTGCCCGGTGCCGGTGGTTATGGCCGGCGGCCCTCAGGTTGACACCGAGCTTGAGGTTTTTCGTTTTGTCTATGACGGCATAGAGAAGGGGGGCATCGGGGTAAACCTGGGTCGGAACATCTGGCAGAACGATTTCCCGGTGGCCATGATTAAGGGGATAAGGGCTATTATTCACCACCGGGCCACCCCGGAGCAGGCTCAGGAACTGTATGACAGTGCCAAGAACGAGGCGAAGAGCCCGTGACAAAGACCACCATGCGCGTCGCCCGGTGGTATAACAACCGCGATATACGCATCGAGGAGATACCGATTCCCCGGATTGGGCCCGGTGAGCTGCTGGTGCGGGTGGCCGCCTGCGGTATCTGCGGCAGCGATGTCATGGAATGGTACCGTCTCGACCGGGCGCCCCTGGTGCTGGGTCACGAGATTGGCGGACAGGTGGTGGCGGTGGGCGAGGGGGTGGAGAGATACCATGAGGGCGACCGCATTACTGCGGCGCACCACGTCCCGTGTAACACCTGCCACTACTGCCTGAGTGGCCATCATACCGTCTGCGATACGCTACGCCGCACCAACTTCGACCCCGGCGGTATGGCGGAGTTTATTCGCTTGTCCCAAATTCATGTCGACCGCGGGGTCTTCCTTCTGCCCGATGAGGTATCCTACGAGGAGGCGACCCTGGTGGAGCCGCTGGCCTGTGTCCTCCGGGCGCAGCGGCGGGTAAATCTACCTCCGGGAAGCAGTGTCCTCGTTATCGGCAGCGGCATCGCCGGGCTCCTTCACGTGCAGCTGGCGCTGGCTCTGGGGGCCGGCCGGGTGATAGCCACGGACATAAGCGAGCCCCGCCTGGAGGCTGCCCGGCGCTTCGGGGCGGAGGCCAGCCTGCGGGCTGATGAAGACCTGCCGGCCCGTGTCCGCGAGCTTAACGAGGGCCGCTTGGCCGACCTGGTAATCGTGTCCACCGGGGCTAAGTCGGCGCTGTTTCAGGCGCCGGAGGTGGTGGAGCGCGGGGGCACCGTCCTCTTCTTTGCCCCCACGGAGCCCGGCATCGCCATCCCGGTTTCGGTAAATGAGCTCTTCTTTCGTAACGATGTCACCATCACCACCTCCTATGCCGGTAGCCCGGCTGATTATCAGGCGGCGCTTAGTCTAATCAGGGCGGCTAAGATGCCGCTGCGTCACATGATTACCCACCGCCTCGGCCTGGCCGAGGCTGGTCTGGGCTTCCAGCTAGTTACCCAGGCCCAGAGCTCCATCAAGGTCGTTATCGAGCCTTCAAGGTAGTCCAGCCTGGGAGAAGGCGCCGGAAACGCCCTGGTGATAGCTTAAGGTCGGCGGTATGCAGTTTTGTTGACATTTATTTTCCGATTGTGCTAATTTTGGGGCGGATTTGGCCGGCAACACAAGGGCGCTAGTTCCATCGAACTAAGGAAAGGGGGAGTCTTAATGAAAATTGAAAAGGAAAAGCTACTCTGGATGTACCGGACGATGGTCCGGATTAGGGTCTTTGAAGAGAGGATAGGGGTCGAGTTTGCCGCCGGTAAAATCCCGGGCTTCGTCCACCTGAGCTCGGGACAGGAGGCTAATGCGGTGGGTGTCTGCGCCAATCTGAGAATCAACGATTACATCACCAGCAACCACCGCGGTCACGGACACCTGATTGCCAAGGGGCTGGCCCTGGACATAATGACGGCTGAGGTTTTCGGCAAGAAGACCGGTGTCAACAAGGGGAAGGCTGGTTCTCAGCACCTCACCGATATGGCCGTCGGCTGTCTCGGGGCGGAAGGGATTCAGGGGACGCCGGTGCCGGTGGCCGTCGGGGCCGCCCTATCCGCTAAGCTGAGGGGCACCGACCAGGTTGCGGTGGCCTTTATCGGGGACGGCACCCTGAATACGGGCAGGTTCCACGAGGGCTTGAACCTGGCCGCCGCCTGGAAGCTTCCCTTTATCTGCTATTGCGAGAACAACACCTGGGCCGAGTCCACCAATATCTATGACGTTACCGCGCTCACCGACATCAGCCAGCGGGCTATGGGCTATGGTATCCCCGGGGTGGCGGTTGACGGCAACGACGTCTTCGCTGTGTATGAGGCCGTACATGAGGCCGTGGCCCGCGCCCGGAAGGGCGAGGGCCCTACCTTTATCGAGGGGCGGACCTGCCGGCGGCGCGGCCATTTCGAAGGAGACAGCCACCTCTACCGAGGTAAAGAAGAGAAGGACGAGTGTCTCAAGAAGGACCCCATTCCCAGGTTCAGGAAGAGGCTGGTTGAGATGGGCACGCTGACCGAGGCGGAAGCGGACAAGATTGAGCAGGAAGTAAAAGAGGAGATGGACAGGGCGGTCAAGTTCGCTGAGGAAAGCCCGTTTCCCGAGCCGGAAGAAGTCTACACTGACGAATTTGCGTAAGGAGGCAAGGTAAGTGAGAGAGATAACCTATCTTCAAGCGATACACGAAGCCGTCGATGAGGAAATGACCCGTGATGATAAGGTGTTCGTCTTCGGCGAGGATGTGAGGCAGTGGGGGGCACCTCTTGGAGAGTTTCAGGGTTTGTTCAAGAAATACGGGCCGAAGCGGGTGCTGGATACCCCGATTTCGGAGACGGCCATGATTGGGGCGGCCATCGGCTCGGCGGCCACCGGCATGAGGCCAATCGTGCACATAATGTTCGCCGAGTTCCTGTCGGTGTGCTGGTCTGATATCTTCAACGCCATGTGTAAGCCGAGGTACATGTCGGGCGGCAAGATTATGTTCCCGGTGACCATTATGTCCTACTGCGGCGCCGGTATATCGGCGGCCGGGGAGCACTCCGGGTGTCTCGACGGCATGGAGATGAGCATTCCGGGGCTCAAAATCGTGGTCCCCTCCACGCCGTACGACGCCAAGGGGCTGATTAAATCGGCCATCCGGGAGGATAACCCGGTTCAGGTATTCTACCACAAGAAGCTGATACTGGGCGGGCTGAAGGGCGAGGTGCCGGAGGAGGAGTACACCATCCCCCTGGGTAAGGCGGATGTTAAGAGAGAGGGTAGCGATGTAACCGTTATTGCCACCATGCTCATGAACCATCGGGCGCTGGCCGCCGCCGAGAAGCTTAAGGCAAAGGGCATCAGTGTCGAGGTGATTGACCCCCGCAGCCTAGCCCCCCTCGATAAGGAGACCATCTTTAAGTCGCTCAAGAAGACGGGCCGGCTGGTGATTATGGTCGAGGAGCCCAAGGCGGGGAGCTCGGCCTCGGAAATCGCGGCCGTGGTCGCCGAGGAGGCCTTCGACTTGCTCAAGGCGCCCATAAAGAGGGTCTGCGCCCCGGATACGGCTATCCCCTTTTCTCCGGCCCTGGAGAAGGAG
>Ga0315537_1003228_pt1 | contig 12191 bp, 11 predicted proteins | sample SalMarSW160270MG_FD_203091 | JGI IMG/M metagenome (GOLD analysis project Ga0315537, IMG submission 203091) | Salt marsh sediment microbial communities from the Plum Island Ecosystem LTER, Massachusetts, United States - Salt Marsh Sediment SW1602-70 ... | reverse complement strand
TGGATGCCGTGCGCGGGGTCAACGTGAAGCCTGGCGACGCTGACAAGGCCCTCGCCGAGCTCGCCTCCCGCGGCGCCCACCTACAAAAGTGAGACAAACAGCCAGGCTCTTTGTCTCAAATTCGCGGTTCAGAAATGAGACAAAGAGCCTGGCTGTTTGTCTCAGTTTTCAAAAAGCGTGCCAAGATGCGCAAGCTTAAGGTAAAAGCGGTGTTGTTCGACATGGACGGGGTTATCACGGACACGATGCCCTATCACTTCAGGGCCTGGAGGCGGGTCATGAAGGAGAACGGCATCGACGTGACGGAGTGCGAGGTGTATTTGAGGGAGGGTCAGCCGGGCCGCCGGACGATCAAGGAGATCTTTGCCGAGAGGGGGTTGGTATTCGATCCTGTCCTCGCGAAGAAGATCATTCGGGACAAGGAGAAGCTCTTCAAAAAGATCGTGCGGTTCGTGAGCCATGCGGCGAAGAAAGGCCTGGTCCTTGGGCTCGTGACGGGCACGGCGCGCCATGAGGTCAAGAAGATCATGCCGGCTTCGCTGCGGCGCTCTTTTCGTGTGTCCGTGACGGGTGATGAGGTGCGCCACGGCAAACCCAACCCCGAGCCCTACCTCTTGGCGCTCAAAAAGCTGGGTATCCGGCCCTGCGAGGCCGTCGTCCTTGAGAACGCCCCCTTTGGTATCCATGCGGCCAAGAAGGCGGGCCTGACCTGTATCGCCCTTGAGACATCCCTGCCCCGGACATACCTGAAAGACGCGGACATGGTCTTTTCCTCCTACCGGGAACTGGAGCGCAAGGTCATCTTGACGCCCCTGGACGGATCCCTTTGACCCCCCGGACAGACCCCTTGGCCCCCCGGACATTTCGTTGACGCTCACCCTTTTTGTTGATAAGATAAAAAATTACGAATGGGAAAGTTCACCTTTGTGCCGCATACGGCCGACGTGGCGGTCCGGGTACAGGCCGGCTCGCTCAAGGACCTCTTTGCCACGGCGGCCAAGGCCCTGTTCGCGGTGCTGGTCGCCAAGAAGGCCAATGGCCCGGCCGCCGGCCTCGCCGAGCTCAAGATCGAGAAGACCGGCGACACCCTTGAGGACGTGCTCAAGGCCTGGCTCGATGAGCTCCTCTTTGAATTCCAGGGAAACGGCCGGATGCTGCACCGCATCAAGTCATTGAGCGTCGGCGAGGATGCGGTCAGCGCCTGCGTCCTTTTGTGCGACTTCGACCGCGCCTCTTATGACTTTAAGGACGAGATCAAGGCGGTCACCTACCACGAGATGAAGATAGAGAAGGGCCGCCGCGGCTGGCAGACGATGCTGATCTTTGACGTGTGAACCGATATGTGGGACGGCCCCTTAGAGAAGATCGACGATACCCGTTGGCGCATCCCCAAGACCTACAAGCCGGGCATGCGCGTTGACGGCATCATATACGCGGATGAGAAGCTCCTAAAGGATATCCGTCACGACAAGGCCTGCGAACAGGTCGCGAACGTCGCCTTTTTGCCGGGCATCGTCACCGCGTCCCTGGCCATGCCCGATATCCACTGGGGCTACGGGTTCCCGATCGGCGGGGTCGCGGCAATGGACGTCGAGAAGGGCGGGGTCGTCTCGCCGGGGGGTGTAGGGTACGATATAAATTGCCTTTGCGCAACTACCTATGTTTTCAATGAGTTAGGCTATAAAAAACAAATAAAGGATTTTGAAAAGAAATTCGGTGATGGGATCTTGCGCTGTATGGATTTTAGAAAGAATAAAGAAGACCGAGCACGAATAGCCGCGTTCATGAAACAAAAACCTTCGCGCACCGTGCTCTCCCTTGTTACGGAGTCCGGCAGACAGATAGAGGCGACCGAGGACCACCCCTTTTATACCAAAGACGGCATGAAGCCGGCCGGCAGATTGAAGATCGGCGAAGAGGTGGCCACGTATCCTTTTTCAGGAGTAGAATACGTGGAGCCGAGCCCTGAGATTCTCTTAGGCGAAGAAGATTTCAGAAAGGCCTTGCAGGAGCGAGGGAAGGATTCAAGAGGAAAAGCCCTTGAACAGATAATCAATCACGCGAAGAAAAGGGACCTGTTGCCCTTAAGATACGACTCCTGGCAGTTGCCGTATCTTCTGCGGATCATGGGATACTGCTTCGGCGACGGCAATATCTGTTTTACGGGAAAAAGAAAGCGCGGCGTGGTCTGTTTCTATGGCCAAAAAGAAGACCTGAAGAAGATACGGGAAGATCTGAAAAAGATCGGTTTTGAATCAGGGCTTTATTCAAGGCCCAGACATCACAGGATAAAGACATCCTATGATGTCGTGGAATTCGATGTTGTGGAGGATTGGCTTAAAGCCGGTTCAACCTGTTTTGCGGTTTTACTGGCGGCGTTGGGAGTTCCCGTCGGCAACAAATGCCGCAATCCCTACCGCGTGCCTCCGTGGTTGTTCAAGGCGCCATCGTGGCAGAAGAGGTTATTCTTGGCCGGTTTATTCGGCGCAGAGATGTCTTCACCCAAGACGATGACGGGGCTGGGGTACAATTTTTACTGCCCCGCCCTTTCCATGAATAAGACCCTGGAGCACGTTGAAGATGGGAAGAGATTTTTAAGGGATATCGGGATCCTGCTTTTGGAATTCGGGGTTTTTTTCCAAGAAATAAGCGAAAGAAGAGAGTTCACGAACAAAGAAGGCGTTGTTTCTCATCGTTTGCGCTTAATGGTTTCAAATAAGCCCGCCAACTTGATTAGGCTTTACGGCACGATAGGTTTTGAATATAACCAAAAGCGGAGGTTCTTGGCCAATGCCGCTGTCGGCTATCTCGGGCTGAAAAAAAGGGTCATCGACGAAAGAATGCAGGCGATGGCAACGGCGGCGGCGCGCTACCAATGCGGACTTTACCCGCCCCAATATATTTACAATGCCTTGACGTCCGAATATGTCTCGGAAAGGTTTTTGGAACGCTCTTTGTATGAATCTCTTGACAGAGAACCCAGGATGTGGGGGGATGATCCGACATTTGAAGAGTATTTGGAACGAGCCACAGCCGGGCTGGGGCGATCGGGGATGGTCTGGGAGAAGGTGGAACACATAACGGACATCGAATATGACGATTATGTGTATGATTTTACCGTCGCCCATCCGGACCACAACTTTATCGCTGATGGTTTTGTCGTCTCGAATTGCGGGGTGCGGCTTTTGCGCACGGACCTCGAGGTCGACGATGTCACTCCACGCATCAAGGATTTGATCACGGCCCTCTTTCAGACGGTGCCGTCGGGCGTGGGGTCCGAAGGCAATATCCGCGCCGATGCCAAGGACGAGAGAGAGATCATGGTCCGCGGCGCGGCCTGGGCGGTCCAACAGGGTTACGGCAGCGAGGCAGACCTGGAGGCGACCGAGGAGCGCGGCGCGATAGCGGGCGCTGACCCGGACGTCGTCTCCGAGTACGCGCTCAAACGCGGCAAGACGCAGTCGGGAACATTGGGTTCCGGCAACCACTTTTTAGAGGTCCAGGTCATCGATCAGCTCTTTGACCAGGAGCTGGCCGATGCCTTTGACCTGCGTCTCGGACAGGTCACGGTCATGATCCATAGCGGCTCGCGCGGTTTCGGCTTCCAGATCTGCGACGACTCGCTTAAAGATATGAAGCGCTGCTTGACAAAATATCAGATCAACGTGCCTGACACGCAGTTGGCGTGCGCGCCGGTCACGTCGCCCGAGGGAAAGAACTATCTGGGCGCCATGCGCGCGGCCGCGAACTACGCCTGGAACAACCGCCAGTGCCTGATGCACCTGACGCGCACCGCCTTTGAAAGGATCTTCGGCGCCTCCTGGCAGAAGCTGGGGATGCGCCTCATCTATGACGTGGCCCATAACATCGCCAAGATCGAGAAGCACGTCGTCAACGGCCGCGAGCGGACGCTGTGCGTCCACCGCAAGGGCGCGACAAGGGCCTTCGGGCCCGGGCACCCCGACCTGCCCCAGGCGTACCGCGCGACCGGCCAACCGGTGATCATCCCGGGGGACATGGGGAGGAACTCGTATCTGTTGGCGGGGGCCCAGCGCGCGATGGAGGAGACCTTCGGCACGACGTGTCACGGCGCCGGCCGCCTGAAGTCGCGCATGGGCGCTAAGGCCTCCATTTCTTTTCCCGACCTGATGAAGGAACTGGATGCCAAGGGCATCGTCCTCATGGCCGCCAACCGGGGCAAGGTCGTCGAGGAGGCGCCGCAGGCGTACAAGGATGTCAACGACGTGGTGCGCGTCGTCCATGAGGCCGGCCTCGCCCGCCGCGTCTGCCGCATGAGACCGTTAGGTGTTATCAAAGGCTAAAATAGTGTCGTTTCTGCGTAACTTTAATAATATCAAAACGTTATGATTAAATTCCGCTTTTGCGCAAAGAGAGGTTGCGATGCTTGACGTGAGATTGATCAGGGAGGACCCGGAGGCGGTGCGCGCCTCGTTCGCAAAACGCGGCACAAAGGCGGACGTGGACACGATCCTGTCGCTGGACGCCGAGCGCCGGCAGATCCTGACGGCACTCGACGACCTGCGCCGCCGGAAGAACGAGGCCAACGACGAGATCGGCCGTCTCCTCAAAGAGAAGAAGGACCCGAAGGCGAAGATCAAGGCGATGAAGGCCGTTGCCGAGGAGATCGATGAAAAGGAGGGCGCGCTGCGGGTGAAACAAGAGACCCTCGACAAAGAGCTCTTGCTCGTCCCGAACATCGTCCATGATTCGGTCCCGGCCGGCGATGCGACGAAGAACAAGGTCGTGCGCCAGTCAGGTGTGCCGCCTTCCTTTGCCTTCAAGCCGTTGACGCACATGGAGCTCGGTGAGGCGCACGACACGATCGACTTCGCCCGCGGGGCCAAGATCGCCGGGTCCAACTTCATCCTCTACAAAGGCCTGGGCGCGCGCCTCCAGCGGGCGCTCGTGAACTTCATGCTGGACCGGCACACCGCCCGTCACGGCTACCGCGAGATGTGGCCGCCGGCGCTCGTCAACCGCGCGAGCATGACGGGGACCGGCCAGTTACCGAAGCTCGAAGAGGACATGTACCGGTTGAGGGACGAAGACCTTTTTTTGATCCCCACGGCCGAGGTCCCGGTGACGAACATCCACGCCGGGGAGATCCTCGACGAGAAAGATCTGCCGCTTTATTACACCGCCTACACGCCGTGTTTCCGGCGCGAGGCGGGCTCGTACGGCAAGGACACCAAGGGGCTGGTCCGCATCCACCAGTTCGACAAGGTCGAGCTCGTCAAGTTCGTCAGGCCGCAGACCTCCTTCGACGAATTAGAATCGCTCGTCGCGGACGCCGAGGACATCCTGCAGGCGCTGGGCCTGCCGTACCGCGTCGTCTTGCTCGCCTCCGGCGATCTCAGCTTCGCGGCGTCGAAGTGTTACGACCTGGAGGCCTACGCCCCGGGGATCGACAAGTGGCTGGAGGTCTCGAGCTGTTCGAACTTCACGGACTTCCAGGCGCGGCGGGCCAACATCCGTTTCCGCAACAAAGAGAGCAAGAAGACCGAGTTCGTGCACACGCTCAACGGCTCGGGGGTCGCCCTGCCGCGCGTCGTGGTGGCGCTTTTGGAGAACTTCCAGCAGAAGGACGGCAGCGTCGTGATCCCCGAGGTGCTGCGGCCGTACATGGGGGGACAGGAGAAAATTGAAGGACCGGCTCTTTAGCGTCTTGAAGTTCGTCCTGGCCGTCCTGCTCGTGCCGATCGTCATCGGCGTGACGGCGGCCTTCCTGGACGGCCTGCGCGCGACGGACAGCCGTATCGCGGCGGCCTTCGGGTGGGGAGCGATCGCGTATCTCGTGGTGCACATCCTTTTTTACGCGCCCGCGCAGGTCTTTGACGCGGGCAAGAAGATGTCCGAGCAGGCGGTGGATTTCGTCTTCCCGCTGGTAAAGGTGGCGGGCTTCTGCATCCCGATCTTCACGCTCTTGTCGTTCGGGCTCTACGCCCTGGTGGCGGCCGCCCGCCAGAGCGCGGACACGCTGCCCTTTTTCGTCTTCTTGGCGTCGTTCACCTTCACGATGCACATGGTCTTCTCGGCCAACGCCCTGAGGAACAAGAAGCCGGGGTGGCTCAAGGAGAATTACCTTCTGACGATCTTCATCATCTACATCGCGTGCCTCATCATCATCGCGCTCGTCTTTTCGTTCCTGACGCCGGACTTCGCCCTGGCGCATTTTTTCAAGCGGTGCGGCCACGTGGCCGGTGCGATCTACTCGGCGTCCTGGCGGCAACTGTTCGACATCGAAGGGAGGCCCCGTCCATGATCGCCCTGTTCGGTCTGTTCACCATCATCGTCTTGTCTATCCTCGTCGTGCGCATCGGCGCGACCGCCCTGGAGCTGACGGGCCTGTCGGCGGAGATAGCCTCTTTCCAGGCGCAGTCGGCCTTCTCGGGCGTGGGCTTCACGACATCGGAGTCGGAGATGATCGTGACGCACCCGGTGCGCCGGCGCATCGTGCGCATCCTGATCCTTCTGGGCAGTGCCGGGGTCACGACCTCGATGGCCGCCCTCGTCTTGACCTTCATGGGGGAGACGGGTAAAGACGTGGCCGTGCGCGGGGCGGAGCTGGCCGCCGGCGTCCTGGTGATCCTTCTGATGTCGCGGCTGCGGCTGGTCAATGTTTTAATGAAGCGGATGATCATGAGGGCCCTCCGGCGCTGGACGAAGCTCCACATCTACGATTACGAGCAGCTGCTGGGCCTGGGCCACGGGTACGCCATCTCGCGCATCCGCATCCACGCCAAAAGCCCCTTTTGCGACAAGCGGTTGAGCGAGATCAAGCCGGAGGAGGGGATCCTGGTGCTGGCGATCTACCGCCGCGAGGCAGGCCGCGAGACGCACCTCGGCGCGCCCCACGGCGACACCGTCATCCGCGCCGGCGACGCCCTGGTCTGTTATTCACAGAAGGAGATCGGCGAGTTTTTTAATCCGAAGTGAGATTTTGGAATTGCCCCGCACCACAGGAAGGCAAGCGGCGGTGACGCGGGGCCAGAATCGCAGCCTCTTGCTATCCAGCGATTTTGGAGAGGTGCCAGAGCGGTTGAATGGGGCGGTCTCGAAAACCGTTGTGGCCGTAAGGCTACCGAGAGTTCGAATCTCTCCCTCTCCGTATTGATTTTTTGATATCGTAACTCGTTGTATTCGCAATGGTTGCAAACTCTCTCCGGATTTGTAATCCACGCTGTGCCCAAAACGTGCCTACCGAAAACGGATAACGCATGAAAGTCCTATACTTGGATGAGTCGGGCGATCATGATCTGATCCATCTCGATCCCGAATATCCCATTTTTGTCCTGGCCGGCTGCATTATGGACGAGGAGCATGAGCATGACGTTTTGGCCCCGGCGTTCACGAATCTCAAGGCGGAAATGTTTGACGACAAAAACATTGTTTTGCACCTGGCGGATTACACAAGGAATAAAGGCTGTTTTGGAAATCTATGTGATAAGTCCTTCCGGGAGAAGTTCTATTTCGGCCTTAACAAGATCATTCAGGATATCGATTTTGCGCTCATCGCTTGCATCGTCGATAAGAATGAGCACGTCAAGCATTATAAGAATGCGATAGATCCTTATCTTTTATCGCTGGAAGTGGTGCTTGAGCGCTATATTATGTTTTTGAAGAGAAACAGAGAGAAGGGGATAGTCGTTGCGGAGAGCAGAGGGCAACAGCTTGATAACCAGCTGAATTTGGCCTTTTTGGACCTCAAGATCGGCGGCACCCGGTTTTTACGGCCCACGGATATCGCAGATACGATAGTCGATTTTCGTATAAGGAAGAAAGACGAGAATATCGCCGGTTTACAGCTGATAGATACGATCATCAGTCCGATAGGAAGGAGGTATTTGGGCAGGAAAAACTATTATATCGATTACGATATCATAAAGGGTAAGTTTCGTAGCCATGATTGCGGGAAATACAAAGGATATGGCTTGATCATTCTGCCCAAGAAAGAAATTGGGCAACCCCCGCATACGCAGTGATTGCCCGAAGTTCAAATCTATTTCTATATAAAATATAGCGCGATTATGGAAAAAGTCAAGTAAAACTTTGTGCCCATTTTGTGCCCGTCAAAAGGGAAAATCTTGTAAGACGTGGGGAAAACTTGTATAATGTGCGGACATCTTAGGGTATTCAGAAAATAGGCGGTTATGCCGTAACTTGTTATAAACGAGCATGTTGGGGAGAAGTGTTTGACCGAATCTCTCCCTCTCCGTAGGATATTATCAAGATCTCATCTCATTGATATTAAAGGAGTTGGAAAGCTGTTACGATCATTTGATAACCCTTGTGCCCAAAATGAGCCCATGCGATGAACAAGAGGGAGGGCGCGTAGGATAAAACCGAACTGAGAGGTTCGGTTTTTTAGTTTGCGGGACGGCCGTATACATTGGTCCGGTCCTCAGGGAAAAGGGGAGTTGAAAATGTTATCAAAATATGATAACATTTTATAAATGGGGAAAGCGGGATGTCTCTATGATCCTTAGACTGAAAGAAGCGGCTAAGGAGCGCGCTCTTACATTAACGAGCATCGCTCAAAAGCTGGGCATGCACCGGGCGAACATGTCTGCCATCGCATCCGGGAGCAGAGGCGTATCGTTAAAGATGTTAAATAAGATCAGCAACATACTCGACATGAGCCTGGACGAACTCGTTTACCCGCAGGAAGGTCCGCGAGTTTTTAAAAGCAGAATGGCAGAGACCGCTTTACATCATATCGAAAATATCAACTACGACGGCGTTGATAAGACATGGGTGGACCGGGTGATGCTGGCCCAAAAGACCCATTACAGCAAGGCACGCAAGGCCCGCTGATGAAAAAGAGGAAGATCACCGATCCTTATGCGGAACTCTTGGACAGATTTAATCGGGAGGGCGTTGACTATGTGGTGGTAGGCATGTCGGGCATTAATTATTATGCCTCGAAGGCCCAGGAGACCTTCGCGACCCAGGATTTCGATATATTCGTAAAGCCGACGATCGGCAATGTAAAAAAGGCCGTAGACGTATTCAAGGCACTCGATTATAGCCTGGCGGTGAAGGAGGGTGAACTAAGGGACTCTTTGGTCAAAAAGGTCGTTTCGCAGAAAAGTACGATCTCGGCCACAGATCCCTACGGGATCGTGTTTGAGCTGATCTTGGCCGTCTCGGGCTATCGTTTTGATCAGATGGAAAATGGGGCGACTGTTTTTATCGTAGAGAATGTGCCCGTGAAAGTGGCACCATTACGAAAATTGCTCCGGTCCAAAAAAATAGCCGGACGAGAGAAAGATCGTTTCTTCCTCAAAAGATACGAGATGCTTTTAAAGGGAAAGACATAAAGAACAACGGATGACCGCCGTGCCCGCATGGTGCTCCTCCGAAGGGAACATCTTGTAAGGCGTGGGAAAAACTTGTGGTATGCGGGGACACCGCACTCTCCTTTGATATCGACGACAAAAGTGGTAGTATATTGAAATAGAAGAAGTTGGGGAAATAGGGCAGATGTCCCGGCTTGAGGCCGGGGCGCCGCACCTTGATGTGTGTTTTGCCGCCTCCGTGATGTTCTGAATATGATAAGCTGTGCTCGAGGCAGAGACGCCGGTACGCTGGGGTTCTGGGACTCCGCGGCGATCATCTTTGCCATCGTGGTCGGCGTGGGCATCTTCCGGGTGCCCGCGGAGGTCGCCCGGTATCTGTCGTCTCCCGTCCTCATGCTGGCGGCATGGTTGGCGGGCGGGGTCGTCTGTTTGTTGGGGGTCCTTTGCTTTGCGGAGCTGGCCGCCGCCTTTCCGGCCTCCGGCGGAACGTATGTCTATTTACGGGTGAGCTTCGGCCGGTGCGCGGCGTTCCTCTTCGGCTGGACCGAGTTGACGGTGATCCGGACGGGCTCCATAGCTTCTGTCGCGTTCATCTTTGCCGAATACCTGCAGTCGTTCTTTGCTTTTGATAAGCTCTTCGTGAAGTCTGCCGCGGTCGTGATGGTCCTGTTGCTGTCGTTCGTCCACCTGGCCGGCCTGCGTTACGGCAAGAGGATCCAGAATATCTGCGTCTTCGCGAAGATGGCGGCCTTGATCGGCGCGATCGCGATCGGGTTCCTCTTCCATAAGGGCAGCCTCGCCCACATCACGGCGGCGCCGGCCCCTGGTCCGCCGAACCTGCTCTCCGCGTTCGGCCTGGCCCTGGTGCCGGTCCTGTGGACCTACGGGGGATGGCATGAAAACACCTTTATGGCAGGGGAGACGCGGGATGTCACGCGGACGGTGCCCCTGGCGCTTTTTTTCGGGATCTTTGCCGTCGCGGCGCTCTACCTGATCGCGAACTTCTTTTTTGTCTACATGATACCCGCACAGCGCCTGGCGGGTTTGTCTCTCTTCGCGCCCGAGATCTTCGGCATGCTGTTCGGCCGGTGGGGCAGGAAGGTCTTCGAGGCGCTGATCATCGTTTCGTCGCTGGGGTGCGTCAACGCGATGATCATGACCGGCAGCCGGGTGACGGATGCCCTGGCGCGCGACAACGCGCTCTTTGCGTCCCTCGGCGCGACCGCGACGGGTAACGGCGTCCCCCGGCGGGCCATCCTCTTCAACGGCCTGTGGGCGGTGGCGTTGATCGCGTGGGGGACGTTTAACAAGCTCTTGTTTTTCACGGGCGTCGTCTTCTGGATCTTTATCGGGTTGACGGCGGCGGGCCTCATCGTGTTGCGGCGCCGCGCCCCCGGAGTGCCCCGGCCGTACCGGGTCTGGGGGTATCCGTTCGTGCCGCTCCTTTTCGCCGCGACATGCCTCTTTTTGACCGTTAACGCGCTCATCGTGTTTCCCGGGCAGTCGCTCTTCGGTTTGGGCCTGGCGGCGAGCGGTATCCCGTTGTACCTCATTTCAAGAAGACGGTCCGATTTTTTGAGCCGGTCAAGGGAAGGGATGGTATGATAAAAGGGTTCGGTGTGCGTAAGGGCGTGTGGGTGTTCGTGGCGGTGGCCGGGGTGCTGGCCTTATGGGTGGCGGTGTTCCCCGTGAGGGGAAAGGAACGGATGGGGGACGCTTTGCCCCTGCCGGCTACGGATCCGCAGACGGACCGTGGGCTCGTCGAAGACTTCCACCGGTTCTATTATTATTCGGGCGTGTTGAAGGAGACGACATTCCTGGGGATCCCATCGACGCAGAACCCCTGCGACAACTGGAGCCTGCAAGAGATGATATCGGAGATAAAGCCCGACCTTTTGATCGAGACCGGGACCTATAAGGGCGGCACGACGCTCTTTTACGCCATGGTCCTGGAGCAGGTCAACCCGGACGCCAGGATCGTCACCATCGATATCGAGCCGCAGGTGGCCGAGGCCTCCGGATACGATGTCTTCAAGCGCATGGTCGAGGTCGTGACGAGCGATTCTGTGGCCCCCGAGCTCATCGAGAGCCTGAAGGAGCGGGCGAAAGGCCGCAAGGTGTTCGTCGTCCTCGATTCGCTCCACACGAAGGAACATGTTTCCAGGGAGCTCGCGGCGTATGCGCCGCTCGTCTCCGTGGGCAGTTATATCGTCGTCGCGGACACGAACGTGAACGGTCATCCCGTCCTGCCGGGGTTCGGTCCCGGCCCCTACGAGGCGGTGGAGGAGTTCCTGGCCGGTCATCCCGAGTTCGAAGCGGACCGCGCGCGCGAGAAGTTCTACCTGTCGTTCTATCCGAAGGGTTTCCTGAAACGGGTGCGCTGACGCCGATCCCGTCCGCACCGCCGACACAGAGGAGCATATGGAGAGAAAACGCGTTGACGTCGAGGCGAAGATCCTCGACGCGGTCCTGGGAAAGATAAACCTTCTGCAGAACGATGAGGAGAAGAGGAGCGTCGTGGCGCGCATCATCAGCGAGCTCTACGGCGCCACACCCAAAGAGACGTTCATGCAGAGTCAGGTCATGGACGAGTTGACGGACGAGGAGCGCCGCCAGCAGTTCCTCGACCAGTTTTTCAGCTACGGCGTCATCGAGGACCTCCTCCACGACCCCGACGTCGAGGACATCATCATCAACTCGCTCAACCCCATCTATATCCATCATACGTACAAGGGGTTGGTCCGTAGCGAGCGGCGCTTCGAGTCGCAAAGGGCCCTCGACGTCTTCATCAAGAAGCTGGTCGTCTTCTCCGGCCGCGCCGGCCTCAGGAAGCTCAACAATCTGGAGCTGGCGAACATCCAGGGCCGCGTG
>Ga0315537_1003226_pt1 | contig 12193 bp, 8 predicted proteins | sample SalMarSW160270MG_FD_203091 | JGI IMG/M metagenome (GOLD analysis project Ga0315537, IMG submission 203091) | Salt marsh sediment microbial communities from the Plum Island Ecosystem LTER, Massachusetts, United States - Salt Marsh Sediment SW1602-70 ... | reverse complement strand
GAAAAAAGCATTCCTTTTTTGACAGAGGTTATAAAAGATAAAACATTATATTGGTATGACAGACGAAACGCTGCATTGTCATTGGGCTATATGGCAGATAGAGGATTTAATGTGTCAGATGCCATAGAGCCATTATCCCAAATAGCTCTCGACCCTGAGGAATATCATAATCTAAGAATTAATTCGATAATCTCTTTAGGGTTAATAGGTGATTCTAACACCATTCCGGTTTTTCAAAAGGCTCTTGATGACCCGAATTTTTCTGAATTTGAAAAAGAGAAAACGATTCCAAGATATTTAAGACCATTACAAGATAATAATATTATTTCTGATGTTAATGAATCAATATAAGTACCATATATTTAGAAGTGTCTATGTTTGTTAAATGCGTAAAGGTATTTCAATATTTTTCTTATCTATCACTTTAGCATCCGGTGTTTTTATTTCTTCAATTACATTTTTTAAGGGCAATCTTCTAATCCTTTCAGGTCCATTGGCTTTATGGGTAGGTATAGTAAGTCTCCCAAAAGAACCGAAGGAAGAGCTTGCAAAACAACATAAAAAATCTCGCAGAATCAGGAAAAATACAAATCCGCAACAAAATATATTATCTCTAAGAATCTTGATAACAACTCTTGTATGGGCGTTAGCTGTTGCTGCTTTATGGGCTATAATCAACCAGCCGGCAGAAGCGATTAGTGATGCTCAAATAGATAAGGCTATGAAAGATGCAGCAGCTCTTTTTAAAGAAGGTAAATATGACGAAGCTCTTGCCCGCTTTTGGTCGGTTCAGATACCTGAATTTTTCCCAAATCGTCTGGCCCAAAAATACCATAACATCGGTTTGATTCAGCTCAAGCTTAACAAAACTAAACAAGCAGAAGCTGCCTTGCAGAAAGCAGTTTTTTATGATCCCAAAGACTTCGACGCTTATTATCTTTTGATTCGTTTAGCGTATGAATCTGAACAATATTCTGAAGCATTAAAATATTTGAATCAGGCAAAATTGCAACTGAGAGAAGGCGAAAGCTTACCTGATAAATTCTGTTTTTTTGAGGATAATCTGAAAAACCTGAACAAACAGCCATAACCTTTTTTCGAAAACACATATGTTCCCTTATTTAATCAGATATGGCGGTTTATCGGTTCCGGCATACCCAGTTATATATGGCTTGGGTATTGCACTCGGGGGAATGGTATTATTGTATCTTGCAAGTCGTGAGGGCCTTAACGTTCGCAAAGTCGCTCACATTATTCTGATTGTCGCGTTGTCATCGCTTCTGGGCGGGCGTTTATTTTATGTCCTTCAGCACATAGGTGAATTTCGTGGCAACTGGGACAGAGCCTTTATATTATCTGATGCGGGTCAGGTTTTTTATGGTGGCTTGTTATTGGCAATCCCTGTTATATTTATCTACTGCAGATTAACAAGATTGCCTGTAAATCGCATATTTGACCTTGCTGCTGTTTCCGCCCCTGCAGGTCTTGCTCTCGGCCGTTGGGCATGTTTTTGCAGAGGCTGCTGCTACGGTAGAATAACCGATTGTTCCCTGGCTGTAGAGTTCCCCAAGCATATTGATGTTCATGGCGACGTTGCTGGAAGCCTCTCTTTCTTAAGGCATGTGGAGCAGGGTTTGATAAATGAAACAGCGCAGTACAGCCTGCCTGTCCATCCTGCCCAGATTTATTCTTCGCTCTTATCTTTAGGAGTTTTTTTAATTATGCTCTGGTTTTGGAAAACCGGTAGGGTCAAAGGAAAGCTTTTATTAGTGTATCTTGTTCTCTATACCTTATCGAGATTTTTCGTTGAATTCTTCAGGGATAACCAGATGGCATTTGGCGGTTTAACAATAGCACAGGTTTTAAGTATAATTATATTTTCCTGCGCTGTTTTTGTTCTTCTAATATTTCACTTTAGAAAGGAGGCGACGAAAGATTAACTTTTGAATTAGGCAGGAGGGTCGAGAAGAAAGACTGCGTAACCGCTGCTAATACGAGAAGGTACTACTACAGCTACAAATGGCAGGTGCTCGAGGAGCGGAATAGTTCCGACGAATTCATAAAACTGTTCGCTTATGGTAATTATATAGACGAATTGCTGCTTAGCCTGGAAGTGCCGAGCCCCGGCTATCCGCTAAGTCCAACGTATCTGCGAACTTACGTGCACGACCATTTATACAGCCCTGTGGCATTTTTGCATGGTATTACGGGCAACTGTTACGAACGCTACGAGTACGATGTTTACGGCAATCCGCATATAATGAGTGCCAGCTACGAGCCGCGGGAAACAAGTAATTACGGAAATTGCTACTTGTTTACAGGCCGGAGAGTAGATATATTAGACGATAGTTCTCTTAAAATTCAATACAGCCGTTTCCGGTATTATGATTATTACATAGGTCGTTGGTTAGAACATGATCCATTCGGTATAATACCAAATTCTTCCTGGCCAAATAACTTCAGTATAACGGGGCAATATGTAGATAGTCTTAACCTATACGAATATGTCCAAAGCAAACCTTTGGAAAAAACAGATCCTTTTGGCCTGGCATGGAAAATCGAAAGAAATAACGGACAATACGCCACCGCTGAAGTTGAGTTGTCTCCTGATACTATAGCAAACTTGGCACCAAAGATTGGCCTTGAGGTTGGTCAGTTCAAGAAGTGGCTAACTTTTGTAAATAATAAGATTAAAACTCTCAAAGGGAAAAAAACTTTGATACAATTAAAGTCAACAGATAAAATTTGTACTAAAGAAAAAGTTAAAATACCTAATTTAGTTTTGGCCTACTGGGCTGGTTGGGGAGGTGGTATTGGCAAACATTTTGTCGATTGGGGTTATGACGTTGGAGATTTAGAACAAAGAGGATTTTTTGTTCTTGAAGATGAAAATCAAACAGCAAATTCGTTTGAACTTACTATTGAGCTGTTTCAAGCTACGAAAAAACTACACGGTATTTATGCCTGGGGCCACGGAAACAAGGAGGGTTTTTTAACCCATGAAAAGTATAATGGAAATTCAGAATATTACTCTTCTTATAGTAGCTGGGCACCAAAATATAAAATGGCCTTGGGTATTATATGGGCCTGTTACAGTGGTGATGGTGGAGCGAGCCCTTATTTTTCTAGCAACGGTATATTTAGAGGCCACGCGGGTAAACTTATTCCACTGCCACTTCATGCTTATGGTCCGAGAGTAAAATCAATCGTGCCACCGGGTGCTCAAGGGACAAAAAAATAAAGGAGACCAACAGTGAAAATAGCAAATAAATACATATTATTAGCTCAATTTTCATTTATATGTTTGGCGTTAGGTGGTTGTTTTTACCATGAATCGGCGGAGCAAAGGCAATGGTGGCAGCGTCAATCAACTGTTAATGGGATGATTGCATGTTGCGATGGTAATCTTGCTCCTTTTTTAATGAGGACGCAAATCATTTCTGTTCTTAGAAAACCTGACCTGATTTTTAAACCTAGGGAACTTGAGAGGAATTTACCGGGCGATGTTGCGTATAAAAAGAAAGTAATGAATGATATTTGGAAAGCTTATCGTATTGCGAAAAGACATAACAATTCTTTTAATTGTATTGATGTTCCTAATTTTTGGGAATCATGTGATGATTTTCTAAATTGTTTGCTTTTTATATACGATGAATCAATGCATTTCAAAAAACCTAGTCCTCAATGCATTAAGGTTGGTTTTACATGTTATATCTATATAATTGAAAATGAGAAGGTGATTGCATATACACCAAGTGCTTTTTGGGAACCTTTGGTGATAAATGGTAGTAGTAAGAAAGAAAATAAAGGGAAAACGGATAATTGATGATTTAAAGAGATTTGCTAAATAGCAACTTTTAACAGCTCTTTGAAAATCCAATATAACAGAAACAGATACCTGGACTACTACACCGGCCGATGGCTGACACATGATCCCTTAGGCTACGTAGATGGAATGAATTTATATGAATACGCTAAGAGTAATCCGCTTGTATTAACAGATACTCTTGGTGGATGTGGTGGCGGCGGTGATGGAGGTATAGGTGAAATTGATGTTGATTTCTCGGGTATAGATTGTAATCCAGATGCATACGATAGTGATAAATATTTTCTTAGGGGATGGAAAGAATAATCAGAATCCTGCAGATTTCGACTGGTTTGATTACCAGGAAGATCCGAACCTGCCTTATATCCGGTCTGTTGGTTCAGAAAAGACGGAAAACAACTTAGAAACACCGGCTGTCGTTTCCGCTACATCAAGTATGATTAACTCCTTGAAGCATTGACAATTGATTAAAAAAGCCCATTATTATTAGGTCAAAAAAATGGAGAACTTTTTTGTTCCCCATTTTTACAGATTAGGGTAATAATATATTGCCTGTTGGGCTAAAAAAACTTTTAAATTAGCGGTCTCGATCGAACAGGGGAAATCGCAATAACGGTTTTGAGTGTTGTTTATGTTCTCTACAGAATGTGCCTGACTGCTTGATTTGAGAATACGTTATCATGAAGACGAACAATTAACGAAATTGTTTTTGAGGAGTGATGCTGGTTATGAACCAAAATAAAATGATCATATCGTTATTTATGCTTCTGACTTTTGTTGGGACTTTAAAAGCCCAGGAATTAAAGCCTGCGCCCCAGGTGCGGACGATTAACGCCAATTTAGGAGCCGAGGCCGGTCCTCTGAATCGGATGTTTCAGGTTTGTGTCGGGGCGGGGCGGGCCAACGAGGGTCTGCGGGCTGACTGGCAGCGGCAACTTGCCTATGTGCGTCGTGAATGCGGTTTTCGATATCTGCGCTTCCACGGACTGCTCTGCGACGATATGGGAGTTTATAGCGAGGATTATAAAAACGACGGAAAGCCAATCTATAACTGGCAATACATCGATGAGCTTTTTGACTTTATGATTAGCATCGATGTAAAACCCTTTGTGGAACTGTCCTTCATGCCATCAGCGCTGGCAAGCGGGCCGAATACTATTTTCTGGTGGAAGGGAAATGTTACACCACCAAAGGATTATGCCAAGTGGGAAGATTTGATTAAGGCTTTGGTCACTCATTGGAAAGAACGCTACGGCGAAAATGAAGTTGCAACCTGGTATTTTGAGGTATGGAATGAGCCGAATCTTGACGGTTTCTGGATTGGCGACAAGAAAGGGAAAACCGATGAAGAATTCGCCGAATATGCCAAGCAGGAGTATTTCAAACTTTACACCTCGACGGCCAAAGCAGTTAAATCGGTCTCTCCCCGTTTTCGTGTGGGCGGGCCGGCCACAGCCGGATGTGCATGGGTACCGGAAACCATTGATTTCTGTGTCAAAAACAACGTGCCGATAGATTTTATTTCGACCCATCACTACTGTGTTACTTCGGGCTTTCTCGACGAAACCGGGACCTCAGGTACCTTTTTCTCAAAGGATCCCAATGCGATGTCCGGACGCGTGCATGATGTTCGCCGGCAGATCGCCGCGTCGGCCCGACCCGGGCTTGAATTACATTTTACCGAGTGGAGTTCCTCGTACACCCCGAGCGACCCGATTCACGACAGTTATCACAGCGCCGCGTTTATTTTAAACAGCCTGCGACGTTCCGGCAGTGCGCCGCAATCTATGTCGTATTGGGTTTTTACCGATATTTTTGAAGAAGCCGGGCCTCGTACGACACCGTTTCACGGCGGTTTTGGTCTGGTCAATTATCAAGGAATCAATAAACCTGCTTTCTATGCCTATCAGTTTTTAAACCGCCTTGGGACAATCGAACTCAAAAGCAATGATGAAGCATCATGGATCAGCAAGGATAACAAAGGCGGGATACAGGCCTTGTTCTGGGATTTCACGATAACGCATCCCGGCCGGAAGGTGCACAATCAGGTATTCTACAAACGCGATCTGCCTCCCGCGAAGACGACACGGACGACTCTGCGCATCAGCGGTCTGAAACCCGGCCGCTATGCAATGACTTTCTATAAGGTCGGTTACCGGGTCAACGATGCCTACGCCACCTACTGCGATCTCGGTTCCCCCAACCAACTGACCCGGACGCAGGTTGACTTCATCAAGGAGAAAAACGATGGCTCACCGCTCGATAGTAAGGTTGTTATCGTTGGTGATGACGGCGTCTTCGCAAGCAACTATGAGGTGCGTGAAAACGACGTATGCCTGGTGATGCTTTTGCCCTTGTAAGATTAAAATAAAGAAGCGATAAAAGCCGAAAACCGGTAAAATCGAGGAAACGGGAGCAGAGGTTCTGGATGACAAAGACACTCTCCGTTCGCTGGCCGACAATATGGTCCAATTTTTAGTCAAGGGCCCATGTCGGCGTTGTTAAAATATCTGCTGGTATCATGGCCTTTCATTATAGCAGCATATGCCAGCATTTGTCACCGCCTGTACAGATTCACTGCGAGCGCAGGTTGAAATATTTTAAAATCAATCAGTGTAAGAAAAATACCCTTTAATGTCAATTTACTCATCCAAGCTATAAAATCTTCAGGGATTTTCGTGTTCTAATCTACATAAATTGTGATTGCGCTAACGAAATAGCCGAAAAGAGTTAGCTTGAATTAGGAACAAAGATAATCGGACCAGTAATCCGTTGCTCTTTTTATAATATACGAATAACTAGTCCGTGTGTCGGCGGTTCAACGTAATTGTTCCTTAAAGCATCTTTTCATTGTATCTTCCTGACGCAGATGTTTATCTTTCTATGGGGCTGTCAGAATATTGATTTCGCTGGCGCTGGTGTACTTAGCGTTATTAATCTCAGATAGTGAAACAAGCTTAAAATACCGCGCTTGAACTTCGCTCTTAAAGTCAACCGTATGCAGACGAGAGCCTCGACGGAAAAACCCTGATGCGGCTTTATCCCATTTTTCACCATCCATACTGACATAAAATTCATATTCGCGGATATTACCATTAGAATTATTGTCCTGGCGGGGAAGATAGGTAAAACCCTTAAGTTTCATCGTCTTTTTCATGTCCACCTGTATGAAATGCGGATGTTCGGTAACGTTTTGCCGCCAGCGTGTGTGCCAGATAGTACCAGGATTGCCATCGATGGCGTTTTTACCAAAGTCACCGCTTTCCTCGCTGTTAACGCTGACAGCCCAGCCGCTGCGGTCCACTTGAGGGGTAAAATATATCATAGTCAAAACCGGGATAAATCCATCTTTATATGCCCTGACAAAGATTCTTCCACCACGAGTGATAGCACTGCTTTTATTGTACGGTTCAAACTTGTCGGGTGTATCATACGCCACATCCAATTTTGCCTCCGAATCACCGCAAAGCAATTCGAGTTTATCGGCGCGAGTGTTTTCGAATCTCGGCGATTCGGTCATATAAAAGCGCTGTCGTACAGATGCATCGACAGCTCCGTCAAAGGGCTGAATGCGATAACGAAAACTGTAGTGGCCGGGTTTTAACCGGTATTGTTCGAGTGTCGCCGGCCCACAACTGGCCCCACCCAGACCGGTCAGACCCGCATTAAGACTGACAACGATTTTGCCGTCGGCAACCAGGTCACAAGGGTATTTTTTAGAGGCCATCTCCTGTTGGGTGAATTCCAATGCCCCGAAATCCATCCGGTCCGAAGCCGCAAACAGAACACCTTTACCGGATTCATCGCTCAGAGCCGCCCAGCGAACATCTGAACGGTTACCGCAGAATTGCGGCTTTTGATAAAATTCGTACATCTTCTTAACAGTGGTTTGATACAGCCCGATATTGGCGGCGGCCTTGCGATCTACATAGTTTTCGAACGAGCCGCGGCCGAAATATTCAACCTGAGTCAGGTCAGGAGCTATCTTCATATCAAAACCCACACGCGGCAATACAGCAGGACCTTCTGTCATATCGATACTGTTGTCAGAAACGATCACTCCATTGCCGTCAACACACCATCGTGTCAACACGTAATATGTGCCGGCTTCGGGGGAGATGTAATTACAATACATCGTAATGACACAAACGTCATTAATCATCTGCACATCATAGTCGGTCACTTCCGGAACGAAGGTATCCAGCCCTCTCCATCCGAATCTGTCATTATCACCCGGGGCACGATAGATCGAGCAAAACGGCCCATCATCTGCATTACTAATGATTGTCTTGCCGTTCAGTTTCAGGGAGGCAATACTACCGGTTGTTTTGCTGAAGACGACCTCAGTTGGACCAGCTGAAACCTTTATACTATCGGTAAGCTTTTCAACTTTAGGCGCCGCACTTTTGGCCATCCACTCTTTCGGAGTAGTTATGGGCAATTGAAACTGGTAATACGCCTGCTCAAATCCTTTTTCGGCATAGAGCTTATCCTGTGCCAGTTTCCAGCTCAAGTTCACAAAGTACTCAACACCGCCCTGCGGGGTGATGGGCTTAAAGGGTATCGTAACTTCTTTGGATGTTGCCGCGGGGATTGAACCGGTCTTGAGTCGGCCGGACTGAATCACTTTGCCGTCAGCGTTCAGCTCCCAATCGCAGGTGAACTGGTCCAAATCGATGAAATCATACTCATTGCGGATACGAATTTTGCCCGCCGCCGCATCGAGCACATCGACCCAGATGGACTGATATAGATACTTGACCTCGTGCAGTTTGGCGGTGTTTCGCCGGTCCGAAGTAACCACACCGTTGACACAGAAGTTGCCGTCGTTGGGCTGGTCGCCGAAACTGCCTCCGTAGGCGAAAAAGTATTTATCACTGGGTTCTACACTACCTCCAAACGGAGCTACAACGGCTGTGCGACCGTTATCGCCATACTTTGCACGAAGGCCCTGGTCAACAAAGTCCCAGATGCAGCCGCCGATGAGCGATTTTTCGCTGCGGTACAGTTCCACATACTCCTTCAGATTGCCCAGAGCGTTGCCCATTGAATGAGAATATTCACAAAGGAAGAAGGGTTTCTCGGGATTTCCTCTTGAATAATTTCTCAACCCCTGCAGGTCCCAATACATACCACTGTTAATATCACCAAACCTGCTATTGCCTTGGTAATGAATAGGACGTGAGGAATCAACTGCGAGCATCGCTTCCCGCTGGTACCTAAAGTTTTCACCGCCTCCGGCTTCATTTCCCATCGACCAGAAAATAATACACGGATGGTTTTTATCGCGATGCACCATGCGCACCCCACGGTCAACTTGAGCCGCCCGCCAGTCCGGATTATTGCTCAGTGACCTGTTACCGAAACCCATCCCGTGAGATTCGAGATTAGTCTCATCCATAACATAAATACCGTATTTGTCGCATAACTCATACCATCGAGGAGTATCCGGATAATGACAGGTACGCACGATATTGATATTGTTGCGCTTCATGATGAGGATATCCTTTACCATCATTTCCTCAGTCATAATCCGGCCCCGGTCGGGATCGATTTCGTGACGATTGACGCCCAGGAATTCTACAGGACGACCATTGACCAACACCTGCAAATCGGCAATCTCCACTGTTCGGAAACCTACCTTACTTGCAGTCGATTCACCGGCTGAACTGGTAATCACCAGAGTGTAAAGGTACGGCGTTTCCGCTGACCAGGTGTTGACCGTCCCGGCATCCAGCTCCAGCGACAAGTTTTCTGTGCTGTCCATTTTTATAGAAGCTGTTCCGGAAACTCTCTTAACCTTTTTCTTATTTGCGTCGAACAACGTCGCTTCAATTTCCACTTTTTCATCTTTAGACGAAGCATTATTAACTAAAACAGAAATATCCAACTTGCCTTTTGTATATGTTTTGTCCAGGTGGGGCAGAATAAATAAATCGCGTATTGCCTGCTTTGGCTGAGCGTAAAGAACCACATCACGATAGATACCGCTGAGTCGCCAGAAGTCCTGGTCCTCCAGATAACTGCCATCGCTCCAGCGATACACTTCAGCAGCCAATAGATTAGTCCCGGTTTTGACATATGGAGTAATATCGAATTCCGCCGGGGTCATGCTGCCCTGTGAATAGCCAACCTTTTGGCCGTTGACCCACAGATAAAATGCGCTCTGGACACCTTCGAACTTCAGAAAAATCTGCATCCCATCCCAGTCCTTCGGTACCTGGAATTCATACCGATAACTGCCCACCGGATTGGGCAGCCTACTTTTGGTAAAATTACGCCGTACCGAATCCATAATACGAGGGGGATTATTGTTGTTAAAAGGATAGGTGACATTCGTATAAATTGGCAGGCCATAACCCTCAACTTGCCAGTTTGACGGAACGGGAATGGTTTTCCAATCGCTGTTATCAAAATCCGTTCTGTAAAAATCTTTTGGGCGCTCGGCCGGGCTGGGGACCCAGTGGAATTTCCAGTCACCGTTGAGCAGCTGCATCCGGGAAGAAAGCTCAGAGGTCATTTTTGCCGCATCAGCTTTATCTTCATACACCGCCATATGTGCGTGCGGCTTGACAGTATTAATATGAAAAACATTTTGATTTTGCCAATCTTCTGCTGCCACTACACAAGTAACGCCTAAAATTAATTGCATCAGAATAATGTTAACCTTAGTCATAAATTTTGCCTTTCTTATTTATATTTCGGTTGTTGAGCGAATTTGCGCATTCTATTAATCGTTATTGAATACCGTGTAATGTCAACTTATTCATCTAGGCTGTAAAAGCTTCGACTTCATTAACTTAAATCGATCTTAGATTCCATAATTATATTCGATTCTTACAGTATTTTCATCTATAATATCTTCCCTCAGTAACATATAGATTAATATTTAGGGTGATGAAATGAAAACTCGACCTTGGACAATGTTGTTGGTGATAGTGCTATAGGAGGGCTGCATTAGATGTAAGATGAATAAGTTGACAGTACTAGATTGGTGTTGATGAGCAATTCGAAAACTTGAAAATGACGCTTTAGATATTATATTTCTTTTTTTTCATCAACTCTGAAACTGGATTAACCTGGGCCACTATTTGCAACAGAATTTGCAACAGATACGCACGGTTGGCTCTCGGTTGCTTCTCGGCCGGCATCATAGGTCTTTATTTTGTAGTCATATGTCATTTATTTGAAAGCACTTACAAAACCCGCTAACGGACTGAAAATCCGTGTGTCGGCGGTTCAATTCCGCCCCTGCCCATTCATAAGCTTTGTTTTTTAAAGAACTTATGCCAAAAGCAATTCGGCATACACATCGATAGTTTTTTGGAGTGGGTCAGTCGTGTTAAGATTTGGTTTCTTCTTCGCCTCGTAGCAGCACCTTCTCTGGATAGCTTTCGTGGAGAAGCCGTGATTTTTATGAGCGTTGAATATTCAATATTCTGGTCAATCTGGGATTTACAGATTAGGAACTTTCAACAGCGCTCATAGGATATTAAAATCCGACGGTTAAGCAATAATTGGAGCTCTTATAAAAGGTTCAGAGAACTTACGAGAAACGAACAAATTACCAAGCTTGCGATGGGCAGGTTCTTTCCTCCTATTGATTTATACTTTAGACATCGGTTCAAACAAACGCAGGTTGACAGAAGATTAGATATTCCAAAGAGGAATTTTTTAATTAGAAAAGCCTCATAAAAACATAAAATCCGTATGTTATGGCAAGGAACTACAAAAAGGTTATCCCACGGGGAGATGATTGTGGAGTAGACAACATAAGCCTTGCGATCTGATACCGTCCGGGTGGTGATGAAGCACGAAATTAGGAATTTTGCTATGCGTTCTGTGTCTTCGCCTATCCATCATAAGTTTACTTTGTTCTATCCTCAGGTGCATAAAACAGATGACCGTTGCATTGGCAGTCCGAAGCACCAAAACCCGGTATAGGCAATTCAGACATTTTGCCCAGCTCTTTCGCTAATTTGCATTCATATTTACGTGGTCTAGGAATTGTAATAGCCCAAGCATCCTTGCTTTAGAAGAAAGATAATCAATATGCCATTTTAAAGGTTTTTTCTTATTGCTGTGGCGTTTGAGCCTGGCCGATAGATTCCTCTGAGCACTACCCGCGTAAAAATATGTTCCCTCTTTGAAATGGAACTTTCCCAGTTTGCCCACACGAATCTTTACTGGTCTGGGCAGGTAAAATATTGCAATGTAAAGACCGTTATCCAAAATTGCAATGCTCCTGTAGCCTAAAGTGTTTTACCAAAGCATATTAGAAACAACATTTAAGCCTTTTGCTTGGCCTGAATCGCCCTTCATTCCATCTTTGATGGCAAAAACTGGCACTGTTGGATGCAGCTGGTA
>Ga0315537_1003223_pt1 | contig 12198 bp, 11 predicted proteins | sample SalMarSW160270MG_FD_203091 | JGI IMG/M metagenome (GOLD analysis project Ga0315537, IMG submission 203091) | Salt marsh sediment microbial communities from the Plum Island Ecosystem LTER, Massachusetts, United States - Salt Marsh Sediment SW1602-70 ... | reverse complement strand
AGTGGAGGAAAACTGCAACCCAGATGGTTCCTGTTCTCAGTGTGAGGTAGCAGATTAAAATTCCGAATGGAATAGCCAGGATGGTTTCCCGGGCTCCCTTGGGAAGATGTGCCAGGGAGTAAATAACCGTATTTACAAGGATTGCCGGCCATATACCCATTGCATCCTTTGTTTCGAACAACAAAAAACCCCGGAACATGAACTCGTACGAGACCAGGTAAAAAAACCAGGTCATTGAGTTCATGACGATGAGCGAAAAATTCCACACCGGAACCCGGATCTGGGGATAATGAACCAGGTTGCCCGGATTACGGGCGAAAAGGGCCTGAAAAAAAACGATCAGAACACCAAGAGCTAAAATCCAGAGGATCGATTCCCTCAAATTGACCGTACCAATACCATACCGGGTAAGATCCTGTGAGAAAACCGTGTAAATAACTGTGAGAGGTATCAGAAGAAAGAAGAAAACGCCGGCATAGCGCTGGAAGAAAATCCACCGGACCGCTCCCCTTTCTTCTCCGAATTTTCGATTAAATAGTTTGTGTAAATACGAGGAGCGTATGGTAAACCAGTAACCAACAAGGCAAATAATTACCGTTGTAAGTGATACAATCGCTTCAAAAAATTCCGGTTCCCATTCAATCGAATTATCCATTTTTCTTCGTTACGGATCGTTACATTTTGAGATCAAATCTACTATGGATGGAGGAGATAAACAATTTTCTTGTAAATTCGGGGAATCAGTTGATACGGATCACCATAACCAACAGGCTCTTCGTGAACAATATAATCACGAAGAGCCTTATCCCGGGAAATATACATGCATGCAGTGTTACTTTTTATTTTAGGGTGTATTCCTTTTCAGGATTCTGTCCGAAGCGCTAATAACAGCCTTACAATCGCTGTGTTCCAGGACGAAAAAAGTGCGGTAATTACGGGACAAATAACAGATAACAAGGGAGTCGCATTGCCGTATACAACGGTATTTATTGCCAATTCAACCCTGGGTTGCATTTCGGATGAAAATGGAATGTACCGGCTGGACCATGTTCCCTACGGACAACATATCCTGGTCGTATCTTATGTTGGTTATAAAACCCATGAAAGAAAACTGGTTATTAATACGGATGAGGTGAAACAGGATATACACATGACCCCTTTGATTGTTGAATTAGAAATGGTTGAGGTGGTGGAGAGAAAGAGCAAAAGCACCTGGAGATCAAACTACCGGAAGTTTAAGAACTGTTTCCTGGGAACGACACCCAATGTATCGGCATGTGATATTTTAAATCCGGAGGTTTTACGGTTTCATTATGACAAAGAGTCGAAGGTTTTAACTGCAGGAGCAAACGAAATGCTGGTTATTGAAAACAAAGCCCTGGCACATCACACTCTTGATCAGGATGGATTCAGGGTAATAAGGACAAATGCAATGATCCCATTTGCCAATCAGAGGCAGGAAAAAAACAAACCGGAACCGAAATTATCTGAAGAGGGCGATCTTATCAGGAGCAATACGTCCATGGAATATGAGAGAATGTTGCTCTTCAGTTCCGCTTATATGCATGTCCGCTATGTGTATGAGTCGGACAACCTGAGGGGAATGGGATATCAACGAACCATTGATAAGATGCAACCCTATCAGGAGTCCTGGATCCAACCCTTGTCCACCAGAATCATTTTTCATGAAAATGGATATCTGTACGACCCGGGGTCAATTATGGTGTTTGGCTACTGGGCGAGAGAAAAAATGGCCGAAGCCTTGCCACTGGACTATACACCCCGGCAATAAAAGATTCTTATCTTTAAACAGCTGATTTATAAAATATTTTTCTTTTGATATGCAAGTAATAGAACCACCGGATTATTTTGAAAATCCTCAATACAGCGACCGGATCGATAGAAAGCAGCTAAGATCAGCAAGAAGATTTGCAAACTGGGCTAAAAAATCGATAGAATTAGCAGTCGATGGTATGAACAGAGAAGCCGATGAAACAAGGGCTATGGGAATTGCTTTTTTTCGCATGCTGAATCAAAAATTACGGTTAAATGAAAGAGATGATCCACCCACTGAAGAAGAGGTAAAAAAAGCCATTGAACAATTGAAAGACGTAGGAAGATTATCGGTTTTTGCATCAGTGTCAATTCTTCCAGGAGGTGCGGTATCCCTTTTGGGACTGGAGTTACTTGCCAGAAGATTCGGCATTACCAATTTTACGCTGATACCTTCCTCGTTCAGAAAGAAGAAAAAATAGGGACACTTAATAATTCGAATATTCCATGAAAACACTGATTATTTTATTGCTTTCGTTTGTGCTTGTTCTGCCTGTTCAAGCACAGAACTACCCACCCATCTTACCTCTGGAAAAACAAACTGAATTGTATAACAAGAACCTGGAATGGAAATTGAATCACGTTTTGCCTGATATCATGCGTCGCGAAGGATTGGACATGTGGATCGTGATCTGTTTTGAATATACCGAAGATCCTGTATACAGAACATTAACAACCTGGCCCGGAGATGGTGCACGAAGACTATCGATCCTGATCTTTCATGATAGCAAAGATGGTTTTAAGAAACTTTCTGCCACCTGGCATGGACCATATGCATCAGGGTATATGTATGAGGGCATCTTTACCGATCAATCCGGCGGAGCGGAAGGGCAATTCAAAGCAGTGGCAGATTATGTTCGAAAAGCCGATCCGGTGAAAATCGGAATCAACTATGATAACAGCGTTATCGATGATTTCAGCCATGCCAACGGATTGTCTCATTTCCATTATGAAAAACTGTTCAATGCTCTGGACAGAAAATATCAGGAAAGGCTTGTCTCTGCCAAAAATGTGGTTATTGGATGGTTTGAAACACGGACTCTCTGGGAAGTTAGCTTTTTTAAAACCTGTTGTGAAATTGCCCATGGATTGATAAAAGAATTCTTTTCAACCGCAGTGATTATTCCGGATGTGACCACCCGCGATGAAGTCCGGTGGTGGATCTGCGAACGCATAAAAGAGATGAAACTGGATTACTGGTTTTTTCCTTCGCTGGATATTATCCGTTCACCGGAAAACATCGAAATGTATGGGATGGGTGACGTCATTCATCGTGGAGATCTCCTGCATTGCGATGTGGGCATCAGTTATATGGGATTGACAACCGATATGCAGCACCTGGCCTATGTGTGTAAACTGGATGAAACGGATGCCCCCCGGGGATTAAAGGATCTTTATGCTAACGGTTTGCGGTTCCAGGAAATCATCCTGGAGGAGATGTTGGGTGGCAGATCAGGGAATGAAATTTTAAAGAATGTTCTTGAACGGGGGAAAGAAGAGGGGTTGAACCCCACGATGTACAGCCATCCGGTAAATTATTTTGGCCATGGCTCGGGAATGACCATTGGACGAACGGACAACCAGGAATGGCTCCCGGGCACCGGTGAACACCCTCTCTATCCGAATACTACTTATGCCATAGAGTTTAATGTCTCGGGTACAATTCCTGAATGGGAGGGGAAAATCATCCACATGGGATTGGAAGACAACATGATCTTTGATGGAGAAAAAGCCGGGCTGGTTGACGGATATCCCGAAAAGATGTATATCATAAAATAAAATTATACGATGAAAGAAGAACCAAAGGGAGAACTGACCATACAGGTCCTGGCCATGCCGAAAGATACCAATCCGGCAGGTGATATTTTCGGAGGATGGCTGGTTTCACAAATGGACATTGCCGGAGGTATCTTTGCTCAGAAGATTGCTAAAGGACGAATCGTTACGGTTGCCATCAATTCAATAACCTTTAAATTGCCGGTTTTCAATGGAGATATTTTATCCTGTTATGTTGATGTGATTAAACAAGGGAGAACATCCCTTACCGTCCATATTGAAGCATGGGTAAACCGACGATACGAAATTGAAAAACAGATCAAGGTCACCGAGGGAAATTTTACTTACGTTAAGGTTAGTGATGAGAGAGTACCGATCCCATTATAGAAGAATCAAATGCCGGAACAGTTCAAATTTGAATAATTTCTCTTACATTTATATAATCTTAGGTCCAAGTAAATAGTCTTTGACAAAGAAGAACTTCGTATTGATTAACAGCGATGAAAAAATCAATCACTTTCTGACTTGTCGATCCATTAGTTCTGGATAGGCATCCAGCGGATATACCTGAAATGAAATCAAATCAAATCAATTTATTGACTGATGCAGATATTCATAAACTACCTCGTTTCAGCATTTCGAAATATTTATAAGAGCAAGGTCTTTTCTGTTTTAAACCTTCTTGGCCTTTCGGTAGGCATAGCTGCCTGCCTGTTGCTTTTGCAGTATGTTTTTTATGAGCATAGCTATGATGAATTCCATGCACAAAGCGAAAACATTTATCGGATCAGGTATGATGCTTACCGGAATGGTAACCTTATGTTTTCCTGTGCTGCTGCAGTTCCTGCAGTTGGGCCGGCAATGAAAGACAATTTTCCCGAGGTTCTTGAATATTCCTGGGCATTTCCGTTGGAGGGTATTGTTTCGACCGATGATAATCTTTCTTTCCGGGAGAGGAAAATACAAATTGTCACCCCTTCTTTCTTGAAGATGTTTGATTGGGAATTGCTGTTAGGGGATACCTCTGCATTATCGAAACCCTTCACAGCGGTTGTAACTGAATCCACGGCAAAAAAATATTTCGGCAACCAGGATCCAATTGGTAAAGAGATTGTTTTCTGGGGAGAAAATTCCTGTGAAGTAAGGGGAGTGATAAAAGATGTTCCGGATAATTCCCACATAAAATTCACTGTACTTATTTCAGCGGAAACATTGCATCAACTTTCCGACAATCAAAGCAGGATAGCATGGGGCTGGTATGATTTTAATACATATGTTCTTCTGGAGGAGGGAGCGGATCCAATGGCTTTTCAACGGAAGTTTGCAGAATGGCTGGCAGAGGAAAAAAAAGAAGAATGGGAAGAACACAACGGTTATCAGGAATTTATCCTGCAACCAATAGAAGACATACACCTGTATTCAGACCTCCTGCAGGAATCTGAACCTGAAGAAAACGGAGATGGAAATGTTGTTTCAGTTCTTTCTCTTATCGCTTTTTCAGTACTCATCATTGCCTGGGTAAACTACATCAATATGAGCAGTAGTCGTGCACTTGAAAGAGCCAGGGAAGTCGGTATACGCAAAGTTGTTGGAGCCCATAGACAACAGTTGATTCGCCAATTCCTTGCCGAAGCCTTGCTGATGAATATCTTTGCTGCTGTAATTTCTGTTTTGATCGTAGCTCTTGTTCTTCCTTCGTTTAACCAGCTTACCGGAAGAAACCTGACAATGGCTCTGTTTGTCGAACCCCTTTTCTGGGCAGGGCTTACTTTACTTTTTATTGTTGGAGCACTTCTGTCCGGACTTTATCCGGCATTCATAATCTCTTCTTTCAAACCGGTTGAAGTATTGAAAGGAAAATTCAGTGATTCGGGAAAGGGATATCTTTTAAGAAAGATCCTGGTAGTTTTCCAGTTTACAGCTTCGGTGGCCTTTATTGCTGGAACATTTCTGGTCTACTCACAGTTACGGTACATGCGCAATCAAGATCTCGGAGTGAATATTGAACAGACACTGGTTCTGAGAGGACCGGAAATGGGTATTGATACAACCTTTACCGAAAGATTCAGAACGTTTAAAGAGACAATAAACTCAATTTCAGGAATCGACCATTTAACTGCATCGACAAACATTCCTGGTGATGAAATCTTTTGGGCAAGTGGCATACGAAAAATAAATGAAGAAGTAACCAGGGGGGTTATGTATAAAATTGGAATGGACGAAGATTATATTCCAGCTTTTGATATTGAACTTCTTGCCGGTCGTAATTTTTCACAGGATTATGGAACAGAAGATCTGGCAGTCATCATCAATCAAAAAACGGTCGAATTTCTGGAATATGATTCACCGGAGGCCGCAATTGGTCAGAAGGTTTATATTGCCGGTGAAGAGAGGCATATTGTTGGTGTAATAGCTAACTACCACCAAATGTCACTGAAACAGGAACCCATTCCTTTACTCTACCATTATATACCGGCAGACAACACCTTCATCGCCATGAAAATAAGTCCTGAAAGAATGAATCAGGCAATCGAATTACTGAGAAGTACATTTAATGAATTTTTCTCCGGAAATCCGTTTGATTACTTTTTCCTGGATCAGTTTTATGATCGTCAATACAGGATTGAGAAGCAAATTTTTGTTGCAATCGGTGTGTTTTCATTGGTTGCTATAATCATTGCAGCATTAGGACTATTCGGGCTCTCTTCGTATACTGTTCTTCAGCGGACAAGAGAAATAGGAATTCGAAAAGTAAATGGGGCAAGCGTTACCAATATACTTTTCTTGCTGTCAAAGGAGTTTTTAGAGTTGGTCCTTATCGGCATTGTGATAGCCACCCCTCTAACCTGGTGGGCTATAATAAAATGGATGGACAACTATCCCTACAAAGCCGGTGTTCACTGGTTCGTTTTTTTTATAACAGGCCTGTTGGTGATCGTGTTTGCCTTGATAGCTGTCACTACCCAAACAGTAAAAGCTGCCAATACTAATCCGGCCCAATCACTGAAATACGAGTAGCGTGCTATTTTTACCCTATCCAAACTCCACACAGTTTTTCTCCGAAAGGTTACTCCTCATTGGTATTCTAACATTAGAATTAATTGAATTTCAATATTTTAGCGGTTAAACAAGAACTTTTTTTCTCTTGCATTCCCCGTGCATTTTTTGTATTTTATATGAAATCAAGATTCTGATAAAGTATTAATTATAGTATTAATCAACCCGTTACAGGATTTTCGATAAAGAAGCGTTATGGCCGGATCAGATTTCATATTTCCTGTAAACACCCTGTTGGGATGCAAATATTCTGTCTTAAAGAAGATTGAGCGTGTGTTTACCATCGACCTGAAGTTCCGGGATATTTTTATCCGATCGAAGGCAATAAGCAGAATCATGACGTTCATTTCCACATTTGATGACATCCGTTACAGGCAACTGGAAAAAATGGTTACTATTGAAAAACCACCCGTCTTTATCATTGGTCACTGGCGAAGTGGTACCACTTTTATTCACAATCTTTTAAGCTGTATGAGTGATGCTGCTTACCCGACTACTTTTCATACGGTATTTCCCAATAACCTGTTTGCATTCAAGGGCATTATCAAATGGATCATGCAATTTTTTTTACCGAAAAGGAGACCGGTTGATGGGGTGAAAATGGATAGCAGCAATCCGCAGGAGGAGGAAATCGCTTTCGGGAATGCATTTTTTTTCAGCTACTATTACTTGTTTTACTTCCCGAAGGAGTATCATGAAATTGCAGAGCGGTTTTTATTCGTTGAACACATCACAGATGAGGAGAAGAGCCAGTTTGCCAAAAATTATCTCCGCTTTATCAAGCAGACAATGATAAACACCGGAGGATCCAGGTACATTTCGAAAAATCCGCCCAATACAGCCAGGATCCCCATTTTATTAACCATGTTCCCGGATGCAAAGTTTATCTATTTATCCAGGGATCCATATGAAACACTGGTTTCTACCTTCCGGTTCTGTAAAGCGTTTCTTAAAACCCTGCAATTGCAGGAGGTGAGTTATGCTGAATTATGGAAGATCATAATGAATACTTACCGTTCATTGATCGAACGCTATCAGAAGTATAAAACATTAATACCGGAGAATCAGTTGATTGAAATTCAGTATACCGATCTGATCAAAAATCCGGAACATATAGTTCATAGAATTTTCGACCGGTTTTTTCCTGAACAGGATTCAGAAAAGGAAAAAATTATTCAGAAAATTCCTTCTTATACCCTCCATAAAGTAAATGCCTATCATTTTAATGCCGATTTTCTTCAGCGCGTCAATGATGAAATGGGATCCTTGATCCGGGAGCAGGGATATTCCCTGAAACATTAGTAAACGGTGTCAATGGATATTTCTCTATTTGTTTTTTTTATCATCAATATAACGAATGGTTCAATTACCACATCGTTGTACAGGGCAAGACCATCCAGACATGCATCAATGGTGAGCTGATTGCTGAGTATACGGAACCGGATGAAGCATACAGACCCGAGGGCATGAAAGGCCGCGTCCTCTCTTCCGGAACGTTCGCTTTCCAGTGTCATGATCCCGGAAGTGTGGTTTAAACGGCAACGACATCTGGATCCCTGATAAGGATTTGTAGATCATACCAGACGATGTAAAAAAATTACCGGGGATTAATGCAAAAAGAAATGATACGATGACTCAAAATATTCATTAGTCATCGTATCACTCAAACATAATAAAGTCTCACCGGGTGACTTGCAGTCACCCGGTGAGTAAGTTTCCCCTTACAAACCGAAAGCATAATAGTATGTGCCCGGATAACTTATGAAATCCTGATTTCTCTTGCCGGTTTTGGCTTTACTTCATCGCGCTTGGGCAGTGTAATGTGGAGAATACCATCGGAATACTTTGCGTTGATCTTCTCACCGTTCACAAAGGTTTCCGGAACGGTAAAACTCCGCTGGAACGACTGGTAGCTGTATTCCTTCCGGGTATACGTTCCGCTTTTTTCTTCGTTTTCCTCTCTTTTTTCTGAGGAAATCGTCAACCGACCGTTGTCGAAGTTCACTTTGAAGTCCTCTTTCTTCATGCCCGGAGCTGCTACCTCGATCAGGTAATCATGATCGGTTTCTTTGATATTCACAGCAGGCAATGTGGAATCGGAACCTGCAAAGTTCGAACTCGACCAGTCCATCAGGTCCCCTTCAAAAAATCGGTTCAATAACGAAGGGAAGGATGGGAACATACTGTCTGATAATCTTGCTAATGTCATGGCTAAACCCTCCATTATTTGTGTTCACATCCAGTGAACAGGTTAAACATTTCATTTTATTCCGGGTTGATTCGCAACCCAACACAGAATAATCAAATGGTATGCCATGCCGCTGGTATTATCTTTTGCAGATTTGAGTTAAATACCAGATAATATGATAGATATGGGTTTAATAAAGAATGTAATGATGACCTTTTTACGGAGGATGATTTCGTTGTACCCCGTCAATATGGCATAAAAAAAGTGAAAAGACGCCATAATGGCAGTAGGTTTAATTCACCGGGTGATTCCAAATCACCCGGTGAGAATATCATGGGTGCCTGGTAATTTCCGGTCCAAATAAAGTTTTCCTTGTACCGTCTGACCCATTCCGGATCTCCGCCCGGATGACCCGGTCGCCCGCCTGAACGAAGCAGTCGGGCAGGGGCGGGTGACGGATAGGATTTCTAACCGATACCTTTCCTATGTATGGTTTGGTGCAGTGCGGTCCATGGAAGGATTTCCCAGTTAATAGCAATGCAGTTGGCCCGTTTTCCTTTGATGATCCTTTTCTAAAGACATGTCGTCCCTACGGGACTATTTAATTTCCGCTTAGCAGCTAAATACTGGTTTACGGATGTGTGAAGAGATTATTAATCAGCTTCGTATTAGCAGAGTTCTTATAGCCCCGTTAGGCCTGCCTGCCATGCCTCCGGCAGGTAAACCGTCAGGCAGGGGCGGCATGTTTTATAGAATAGATTGCAAACACGGTAAACCGGTTCAACCGGGATTTTCATTCCGGGGAAATCGTTTCATGAACCGGGAAATCCGGACGGTGGTATGGATATTTTCATTCTGAAGTACCCATTTTAAAGCAGCTACGCCATTGATCGGTTTTGTTTTTTCTCTGTCCCAGTAAGCACCTGCCATGGTTTTCATCGCAATAATCCCAATGCCTGATTCCGCTGCATACTGGATAGCATCTTCCAGTTCTTCCCGGTTTTTCCGAGAATACGGTATAAAAATTTTTTATCATTTTCGATGGATTCCTGGTGTGCCAGTGATTGTGGGAAAGATTTGGAAATCAAGCCGGCACCGGCGACAGTCAGCAAACTATTACGCAAAAATTTCCGACGGTTTTGCATGGTTGTAAGGTTTAGGTTATCGTCAAATTTAGGGACAAGTTTAGTCTTTCCCTGAAAGATGTCAAGGGCAATTAGGAAAACAGAGTGATACCTCAAAAAAATAGTGAAAAAAATGGACACACTGAAAAATAGTGATAAGTGCAGAACGGATTATTGAGGTTGGCCGGTAATATTGAAACCGGCGACATAAAAATCCTTATCGATTTCCAGAGATCCTGGCTTTATATTTTCAAGAAAAGACCATCCGGTTTTGGGTTTAAGCCAGGTCTTATTTCCATTGAGGATAACTTTTACCGGCATATCAAATTCCCGGACAGCGTTTCCCCATCGGTATGCCAGCTGGTTATTCACAAACCGGTATTCCAGGGTAGGAATGCGCACATCACGTAGATACTGGTCAAAGAAGTGATTCAGATCATATTCGGTGTGCTCGTTCATATACCATTCGATTTGTTCAGTTGTTACTGTCTGATGCCAGAAGGTTTTGTTCAAGCCCCTGAGAATCTGCCTCCACTGTTCGTCGTCATCAATAATCTGGCGCAAGGTATGTAGCATATTAGCTCCTTTGGAGTACATATCCCCCGATCCTGAATCATTCACATCATATTTTCCGATAATTGGGCGGTCATTCCGGATATTGGATCGTACGCCGCGAAGGTATTCAGCCCCTGCTTCCTTTCCGAAGAAGTAATCGACATAAAGACCTTCGGAATAGGCAATGAAGCTCTCATGGATCCACATATCAGCAATGTCCTTGTAGGTGATGTTATTGGCGAACCATTCATGGCCCGATTCATGGATGATGATAAAATCGAATTGATCGCCCCAGCCTGTTTGACTCACATCCCTTCCGCCATAACCGTTTTTATAGCCATTCCCATACGTTACCGAACTTTGGTGTTCCATTCCGGGATAGGGTACCTCAACCAGTTTATATCCGTCTTCATAGAATGGATAGGGACCGAACCAATGTTCAAAGGCCTTCAGCATCATGGGAGCCTGTTTAAAATGTTCTTTTGCTTTTTTCAGGTTATCCCGGAGGACATAGTAATCGCAATTGAGTTTTCCCAGCTCACCCTGGTAGATCTCCCCGAAATGAACATAATCACCCACATTAATATTCACGGCATAGTTGCTGATGGGATTGGCAACGAACCAGCTCCATGTTTTTGTACCGTCTTTATTTTCTGTCATACCGCGAAAACGGCCATTCGATACATCCGTAAGGTTACCGGGAGTAGTAACAGTAATCAGCATACTATCCGGCTCTTCATACATATGGTCTTTACACGGCCACCAGAGGCTTGCTCCTGCTCCCTGGCAGGCAGAAGCCACAAACGGATTCCCCCGGTTATCGCGTTTCCAGGCGATCCCTCCGTCCCATGGTGGTCTTTTACTGACTTTTGGTTGGCCGCCATAAAAGACGGTAATTTTTTTTATAGCACCAACCGGTTGTTTCTCCGCCAGATCAATAAACCAGGCATTCCCATCCTGAGTAAACTTCTGCTCTTTATCATTCTGAAGGATTTTTTGGATCGACAGAGGGGATTGCAGATCGATCTGCATCCGGTTATTCTCTGTCAGGACCTTGTAATGTAGAGTAACATTTCCCATAAGGCTACTGTCTGAAGGATCTACTGTTACATCCAGGTGGTAATGGGTTAGTTTCCACCACGCTCTTTCAGGTGTTATTGAACCCCGCAGGGTATCCTGCCGGGTAAACTCCCTGGATTGTGCAGATAGCAATCCGCCGACCAGGAAAACAGCTAAGATGGTAAGCAAAAGTCGTGTCATATTCATAGTCGTATTCCTGCAGTTCTTTATATAAAGGTAGGGTATTCCTGTTTATCATTCAATATGCTGATGTATATAATGAACAACCTGATGTCGTTATGACGAACATAACAACATGGATTATCGTTCGATAAAACCCGGTCTTTTTGCCCTTATCTCCCGGTTTTTTCTTACCAGGAGCAGCATGTCCTTTGGATTTGAATATGGGTTGAAGTATATTTATACATCCAACCACCGAACGATTTAAAGTACATCTAACATGAATAAAATAAACATTATTTTCAAAACCGCAGCTTGTTTGTTTTTCTCCCTGCTTACAGCAGGAACTGTGTTTGCTCAATTACAGGGATTTCAGCTGCTCAACGAACCCATCGACATCAGTCCCGATTTCAAGGATTTCAAAAA
>Ga0315537_1003221_pt1 | contig 12203 bp, 9 predicted proteins | sample SalMarSW160270MG_FD_203091 | JGI IMG/M metagenome (GOLD analysis project Ga0315537, IMG submission 203091) | Salt marsh sediment microbial communities from the Plum Island Ecosystem LTER, Massachusetts, United States - Salt Marsh Sediment SW1602-70 ... | reverse complement strand
TCTTACCGAAACCTTTCTCTTTGACAAAAAGGGGATCTTGTGGTTAGTAAGGATTGAGTTCATGTGGCACTTCTTTGTGTGGCAGTAGGAGCTATACCAGAACGTCATGTACTACCGAGAGGAGGGAGGGAACCCCTGATACGTTGACTGTGAAGCGGATCAAGATCGGCACTCGCGGGAGCACGCTTGCCCTGCGGCAGACCGCAGGGGTGGGGGAGCGGATCGCCCAGCGGCATCCAGACCTGCATATAGAGGTGGTGCGAATCAAGACGGCGGGTGACCGGATCACCGATGTGCCCCTGGCCCAGGTGGGGGGGAAGGGGCTCTTTGTCAAGGAGATCGAAGAGGCCCTCCTGCGCGGGGAGATAGACCTGGCGGTGCACAGCATGAAAGATGTCCCGTCCGAGCTTCCGTCGGGCTTGCACCTGGGGGCCGTCACCGAACGGGAGGATCCACGGGATGCGTTGATCTCCCGAGAGGCGCAGGGGCTGCGGGAACTTCCCCCCGCGGCCAGAATCGGGACCTCATCGCTCAGGAGAGGGGCCCAGCTTCTGGGGATCAACCCTCAGTGGGAGATCGTCCCCCTACGGGGGAACCTTGATACCAGGATCAGGAAGTTGAAAACGGAGGGCCTCGACGCAGTGATCGTGGCCGCCGCCGGGGTTCGCAGGATGGGCTTGGAGGACAAGGTCACCGAATATCTGCCTCCTGAGGTGATGCTCCCGGCTGTCGGCCAAGGGGCCCTGGGGATCGAGTGCCTGCAGGAGGGGGAGATCAATGAATTGATCGCCTTTCTGAACCACCCCCAGAGCGCCATGGCCGTGGCAGGGGAACGGGCCTTCCTGCGCAGGTTGGGGGGTGGGTGCCAGGTCCCCATCGCCGCCTATGGGGAGGTACGGCGAGGGGGGCTTTTCATGCGTGGTTTGGTGGTCCGCCTCGACGGCTCTCACCTCTTCCGTGCCGAGGCCCAGGGGACGGACCCCGAGGGGGTGGGGAAGCAATTGGCCGAAGACCTCCTGAGCCAGGGGGCCGAGGAGGTCCTGCAGGAGATATATGCCAGTTTGCCGTGAAATTGCGTTACCATAACAATAATATACGTTTTTAGGAGGATCATCAGATGGCGAGTAAGGTCTACTTTGCGGACCTGCGGGCCGGGGTCAGGAGGAATCTGCTCGACAAGGTAGGGGAGTTGTTGGACACGGTGAATCTCCCCCAGCGGATTAAGACAAAGGGAATGGTGGCAATCAAGCTTCACTTCGGTGAACGGGGGAATACCGCCTATGTCAGGCCCGTCTTTGTGCGCCGCGTCGTCGACCGGGTGAGGGAACTGGGTGGGAAGCCCTTTCTTACCGATACCAGCACCCTCTATGGAGGGACCAGGTCCGACGCCGTATCTCATCTCGTTACGGCGGTTGAGAACGGGTTTGATGTCTCGGTATCGGGGGCCCCGATCATAATCGCCGACGGCCTCAGGGGAAACGCCTCGGTGCGCGTACCGATAGAGGGAAAGGTCTACCATGAGGTGAGCATCGCCCATGCAATCTACTATGCTGACTCGCTTATCGCGGTGACGCACTTTAAAGGGCACGAACTCACCGGTTTCGGCGGGACCCTCAAGAACATCGGCATGGGGTGCGCCAGCCGGGAGGGGAAGCTAAGCCAACACTCCACCCTCGGGCCCAAGGTAAAGCGAAAAGCATGCGTGGGGTGCGGGACCTGTGTGGAGTGGTGCGCCTATGGGGCCCCCCAGATGCGGGATGGGAAGGCCTTTATCAATCCCGATACGTGCGTGGGGTGTGGGGAGTGCATTGCGATCTGCCCAGAAGGGGCCATCCAGATTCAGTGGAACGAGGCCGCGCCGGCATTCCAGCGTAAGATGGTGGAGTATGCCCTCGGGGCCCTGAAAAATAAAGGCAAACGGGCGGCGTTTTTGAACTTCGTCACCCAGGTGAGCCCCTACTGCGACTGCTATGGATACAGCGACGCCCCCATCGTAGGGGATGTGGGGATCCTCGGCTCGGATGACCCGGTGGCAATTGACCAGGCCTCAGTCGATCTGGTGAACGCCCAGCCGGGCAGTCCCGCCTCACCCTACACCAAAGACCTTTCCCCGGGGACGGATAAGTTCCGGGCGGTGCACCAGAAGGTGGACTGGGGGGTCCAGTTGGCCTATGCCGAGGAGATGGGTTTGGGTAGGAGGGAGTACGAGCTGGTATCTTTATAAGGTACGTACACCATACAAACAATGGTGGGTGGGGCGAATGGTCTAGGAGACCTTGTTGAAGAGGATGCAGATGTGAGTCCCTCCGTTGGCGAAGCCGTTGAGGAGGGCAGAGCCGATCTCTTTCTTTTTGGCACCCTGGGTCGTATAGTCCAGGTCGCACATCGGGTCGGGTTCGCAATAGTTGATCGTGGGGGGGATGGTCCCCTCATGGATGCACAGGACAGCAGCACACGCCCTGATCCCCCCTGAGGCGTCGAATTCACCGATCATCGACTTGACCGCGCTCACGGATATCTGCGCTACCTCCTTGCCGAAGACCTTTTTGATGGCGCTGGTCTCGGCCTGATCCAATGCCTCGGTGGAATTGGCCGCAGCGCAGATATAGTCCACCTGGGGGAAGCTACCCACCGCCTGTGACATAGCTCGAGCCATCGAGGAACCGTCCCTATCGTAGCTCCAGACCCCGTCGTTACACCCCACCATGCCGTACCCCACTACCTCTGCATAGATGGTGGCACCGCGCCCGCGCGCATGATCGAGGGTCTCCATGACCACAACCCCACTTCCTTCTCCCAGGACAATCCCATTCCTGGTGCGATCAAAGGGACGCATCCCCTCCGGATGGGGAGACCGCTGGGGGGAGAGGGCACCCAGGGTGGCGTATACGTTGTACAGGGGTTCACTGATCTCATCACCACCGCCAGCGAGGACGACCTCTGCCTTGCCCCGGCGCAGGGCCTCGAAGGCGTGGACGATGGCGCTCTCCGCCGAGACCTCTTTATGGGAGAAGGTGGTGTTGATCCCCTTGATCCCGAACTCGATGGAGGCGTGGCTGCAGATGGCGTTGGGGACCGAGGTCTGAAACAGGAGGGGAGCTACCTCTTGGGGGCCGTTGCGCACCAGGTCCCGGAAGAAGAGATCGACCGTCTTGGAACTGCCCAGTCCCGTTCCGATCATGATCCCTATCCGTTCGGGATCTTCTTCCGCCATCTCAAGGCCTGCGTCCTGGATGGCGAGCTTCACCGAGGCCGCCACCATCCGACTGATGCGATCCATGCGGCGCACATTGGTCGGTTTGATATAGCGTTTGTACTCAGGATCTTCTACTTGATACCCTAGATGTGAGCGGAGATGACCCACCTCAAAGCCCTGAATGGGCTTGATGCCGCATCGGCCCGCTATACAGCTCCGCCAGAACTCTTCTACCCCGATCCCAATAGGGCTGAGGATTCCGATCCCCGTCACTACGACACGATTCATAGGTACTCAGGATACAAATTTTAGGAGCGGTATGCAATCTCTAATCATTCATCACCGTGCATGCGCATAAAAACCTTGGCAGCGATCCCGTGCATGGGGTATGATGTGCCCGAAAGGAGGAGGTATGCCTCCGGTCAGGTTACACGTGAAACTCCTGGAGATGAGCAAGAATCCCCTGTCCCTGCTCTATGTGGCCTATCGTCAGTGTTACTCTGACCGCTGGGCGGGGGATATGTGGGAGGGAGACGGGGACGAAGAACAACAGGCCGCCTTTCTCAAAAAGATGATGCATTCCGGTCACGACAGCCCCCTGGAGCATGTAAAGTTCACTTTTGCCGTTGAAGGGGTCTCCCGGGCCTTGACCCATCAACTGGTGAGGTATCGGGTGGCCTCGTACTCCCAGCAGAGCCAGCGGTATGTGGATATGAAGCATTTCGGCTACATCATCCCCCCTTCAATTGCCGGTGATGAGGCCATGCGCACGGAGTTTGAGCGGTGCATGGAGGAGATCCAAGGCAGTTATCAGGATCTGCTGGCTCGGTTCGCGGAAAAGGGCGTCACCGGAGAGCGGGCCCATGAGGATGCGCGATTCGTCCTCCCCCAGGCCGGGGAGACAAAGATCGTGGTCACTATGAACTGCAGGGAGTTGTTGCATTTCTTCTCCCAGCGGTGCTGCCAGCGGGCCCAGTGGGAGATCAGGGCGTTGGCAAATGTGATGTTGGAGATATGTCGCGAGAAGCTACCCCCTGTCTTTGAGAATGGTGGCGCAAAGTGCGAACGCCTGGGGTACTGCCCGGAGGGGCGGTTCAGCTGCGGCAGGTTTCCGCTGAAGGAAGATGTTATAAAGTCACATATTAAATAGTATATTTTGATACTAAATAATATAAAAGATTTATCTTTTCTCAACATTTTCGTTGTGAGGAAACAAAAAGGCCAGGCATGATGCCTGGCCTTAAGTATAGGACTAGACGTTCAGAATTGACTTAGAAAAGCCCCTTCACCAAACCCGTCTTGACATCCACATCGACCTTGCGGAAGGCAGGGCTTGAAGAGGTACCGGGCATGAGGCTGATGGTCCCCGCAACCGGGCAGAGGAACTTCGCCCCGGAGTAGATCAAGACGTCACGGACGGGCAGGGTCCATCCTTTGGGGACACCCTTCAGGGTCGGGTCGTGGGTGAGGCTCAGGTGGGTCTTCACCATCATGGTGGCGTAATCATCGTATTTGGGGTCGCCCTCGAGCATCTTGGCCTTGGCCTCTGCATCGGGGGTCCACGATACACCATCGGCCCCATACACGACCTTGGCGATGTTATCCACGCGCTCTCTCAGTTTCATCTCCAGGGGATAGAGGAATTTGAAATCACTCTTTTGTTCACAGGCATCAATTACTGCATCGGCGAGCTCCAGGGCGCCATCACCGCCCTTAAGCCAGTGCTCGCTGAGCGCACAGCGGGCCCCGGCCCCCTCGGCTGCCTTGCGGACCATGGCGATCTCGTCCTTGGTGTCGGTATGGAAGGCGTTGATGCATACCACCGGATTCATGCCTGATGCCCTGATGGTGTTGATGTGGTGCAGCATGTTGGGAAGGCCCTTCTCCAGAAGCCCCAGGTCTTCCTTGGTGTAGGAATCGGGCAGGGGCAGACCAGCCACCACCTTGGGGCCGCCACCGTGCATCTTGAGGGCCCTGATGGTGGTGGTGAGCACCGACACGTGCGGCTTGAGACCGCTGAAGCGGCACTTGACGTTCCAGAACTTTTCGAAACCGATATCAGCGGCGAATCCGCTCTCCGTTATGTGGTAATCAAACATCTTCAACGCGATGCGATCGCCGATGATGGAGGACTGCCCCACGGCGATGTTGGCAAAGGGGCCAGCATGCACCATGCAGGGTTGATACTCCACCGTGCAACAGAGGGTGGGGTTGATGGTGTTGCGCATCCAGGCGGTCATGGCACCACCCACCTCGAGGTCGCCGGTGGTTAAGGGGTTCCCCTTTTTATCGAAGGCAACGGTGATCTTATCCATCCTCTCGCGCAGGTCTGCCAGGTCCGTGACGATGGAGAGCATGGCCATGAGCTCCGAACCCACGGCGATACCGAACTTGGACTGCATGGTAAAACCGTCCATGCGGCCGCCGAGGCCTATGACGATGTTCCTGAGGCTCTGGGCGCAGAAGTCCAGAATCCACCCCATCTCCACCCTGGTGGGATCGACATCGAGACGACGCATCCCGGTGCGCTTTTTCAGTTCCTCATCGTCATAATTGCGCTCGTGTTGCATCCTGGCGGTCAAGGCCACCATGGCCAAGTTGTGGGCATTCATGATGTCGTTGATATCACCGGTCAGCCCCATGGAAAATTCGGTCATGGGGATAAGCAGCGCATTGCCACCACCCGCCGCGGTTCCCTTGATATTCATGGTGGGGCCGCCTGATGGTTGACGCAGACAGCCCCCGACATTCTTGCCTCGTTTGCCCAATCCCTCCATGAGACCACACGATGTGGTGCTCTTCCCTTCACCCAACGGTGTCGGCGTAATAGCGGTTACCTCGATGTACTTGCCGTCCGGTTTTTTCTTGAGCCGCTCGATGATCTTCATAAAATCGAGCTTGCAGAGTCTCCCATAAGGGATGATCTCATCCTTTTCCAGGTTCAGTTTGTCTCGCCACTCCTCAGGGGTCGGCATGTTCTTCTCTGAATCCTCTGCAATCTGCCAATCGGACATCTTGGTGGCATCGTAAGCCATATGTAACCCTCCTTTCGCGATTAGTATTACTGCCTTTCGTCATGAAAGGCCCTGTGCCAGAACTTTTACGCCGCTATCAATAAGTTCCAAACTTCACAATGGGATGTATTATATGAACCTCTCCCCTTTGTCAAGAGACATTTTGTGTCCTCGAAGGGGATATTACACCCTGCCGAGGGCCGTACCGGGGTCCGCAGGCGGTGCTTGACAAATAAGATGAGGCTATGATTTAATGATATACACAAAAAATTTTTGAAATCTGGAGGGATACAGACGATTATATGAAGAGGACTTATCAACCAAGCACGATCAGCAGAAAGAGGACACATGGATTTTTGCAGCGGATGAGTACGAAGGGGGGACGAAGGGTCTTGAAGCGCAGAAGGGCTAGGGGGAGGAAGCGGCTGACGGTATAGGCCATGCCTCAAAAAAACAAGAATGAGGGACTGCGAAGAGAAGAACGCTTGAGAAAAAAGGGGGACTTCGAAACCATTGCCAAAGAAGGCATCAGGAGACACACGAAAAACTTTCTCATCATCGCGAGAAAGAATGACCGGGGATTTTCCCGCTTGGGAGCGGTCGCAAGCAAAAAGGTGGGGAAGGCTGTAGAGAGAAACAGGGTAAAAAGATTGATGCGGGAATTCTTTCGGAGGAACAAGGATAGACTGCCTCCCTCTACTGACTACGTAATCGTCGGCAAGAAGGGGGCTCAAACGTTACACTATGACCAAGTGGTGGATGAACTGAGCGCCCTCGTGAAGCTCCGCACGGAGCAGGGGCAGAGGAGTGGAAGTGCTTCCCTGTAAACGTCCCATGTGCAGGGATATGGTTATAGGGATCATCAAGGCGTATAAAATCTTTGTTTCCCCCCTCTTTGGTCCCACGTGTCGGTTCTACCCGTCCTGTTCCAGTTATGCTATTGAGGCCATCAGTATGTATGGATTGTGGCGTGGGATCCTTCTCTCAATAAGACGAATTCTCAAATGTCATCCTTTGCACCCTGGCGGTTACGATCCTGTACGATAGCCCTTTGGTGCCCCATTTACGCTAGGAGGTCGGTATAATGAACACGCGATTGATCATCGCCTTAATTTTTGCTGTGCTTTTGATGTTGCTCTACCAATTCTTATTTATCAAACAGCCGCCAAAAGAAATCCCCCCGGGCAAAGAGGTAGCGGTAGCGGATAAGGGTGACGAGAGGACTAAACCGGAGGATGTACCACCAACGGTCCCTTTAGCGCAGCGAGGGCCGAGAAAGGGGGTGGTGTATCAGGATGTCGTCGTCGATACTCCTTTGTACACAGCGACCTTTACCACCTACGGAGGCAGACTCAAAAGCTGGAAGCTCAGAAACTATATGGACAGGGTCCCTCTTGATCCGCTGGGCAGATTTGTGCAAAACCAGGTGAAGGGGCTCTTGGGAAAGCAAAAGGTGGATGAGACCCCGCCGCAACCTGTTGACATCGTGACCACAACGAGCATGGCTGATTCACCGTTGGGGATTAGTTTTAGTAAAGGTAGGATCGGATACGACGAAGGAATCCCCTTTGTTCCCTCCTCTACGAGGGTCACGCTGACGCACCAGGGGGAGGAGCAGACCATCACTTTGCGCTGGAGATCCCCCCGAGGGGAGCAGATCGACAAGCGGTTTACCTTTTACGCCGATACCTACCGGATGGATATGGAGGTTACCATCTCCCCACCCCCTCGTCGGAGTGCGGGCGAAGACACGCTGGAGCTGGAGTGGACGGCAGAAGTTCAAAAAGAAGACAGGAGATACGGGTTTTTCGGCCCCATCTATTATGCCGATGGCACCTACCACAAGATCAAAAAACCACAGAAGATAAAGGGAGAAGGAACCGTCGTCAAGGAGACGGATTGGTTCGGCTTCAACCAATACTATTTCATCGCCCTCATCTACCCATCGACACGGGGAACGAGCCTGAGATTGGACCGTGACCCTGACGCAGAGATTATTCACAGCACCCAGTTCACCCCCCTGGAGTTGCAGTCGGGGGATAAGGAGAGGGTATCCTATACCCTCTTTTTGGGACCGAAGGATTCTCACCTCCTCTCGCAGGTTACCCCAACGGCCACGGCGGCCAGTCGGTATGGCTTTCTGCACATTATTGCCGTTCCCATCGTGTGGTTCCTGAACTTCACCAATACCTTTACGGGCAACTATGGACTCGATATCATTATCATGGCCATCTTACTCAAGATCCTCTTCACCCCCCTGACACACAAGAGCCAGCAGTCGATGAAGGAGATGCAAAAATTGCAGCCGGAGATCAAGAAGCTTCAGCAGAAATATAAAGATGATAAGCAAGCGCTCAACCGTGAGACCATGGAGCTTTATAAAAGGCGCAAGATGAATCCCCTCGGCGGCTGCCTGCCCCTCGTCCTCCAGATGCCGGTCTTTTTCGCCCTCTATCAGGCATTTCTCGGCGCTATCGAGCTCAGACACGCCCCCTTTATTTTGTGGATTAGAGATCTGTCAGACAAGGACCCCACCTATATCACCCCCTTGCTGATGGGGGCCACCATGTTTTTGCAGCAAAAGATGAGCGCGGTGTCCGCAGACCCGGCCCAGATGAAGATGATGTCCCTCATGCCCATCTTCTTTACCTTTATTTTTCTGAACTTCCCCTCTGGACTAGTTCTCTACTGGTTGGTCACCAATATCCTGGCTATCGGGCACCAATTTTACATCAACAAGAAGGGGTAAGGAGGCAAGACGATGCCGATCGAGAAAGAGGCGAGAAGCGCCGAAGAAGCCATTAAAGAGATATGTGAAGAACTCGGGAAGGAAAGGGACGAACTGGAGTTTGAGGTCATTGAAGAGAAATCCCGCGGCATCCTCGGGCTGATGGGGAATAAGCGGGTACGGGTGAGGGCGAAATTAAAAGAAAACCCGAAGGAGAAAGGCCCAGAGAAAAAACAGGATGCTCAGAAGGCAGGGGTTGATGCCCTCACCTATGCGAAGACGGCCTTGGAGAGGATCATCGCAGGTATTGCGGTCTCCGCCCAAGTGGAGGGGCGAGTGGAAGGGGGGACGATCTATCTGAACATCAAGGGTGATGGAAGTGGATTGTTGATCGGCCGACATGGTCAAACCTTGGACGCCATCCAGTATATCGTGGGGAGGATTGTGGGCAAGCAGCTGGGCGAGAAGCGGATGGTAGTGGTGGATACGGAGAGATATCGCGAGAGGAGGCGAGAAAATCTGGAACAGGTGTCACGGCGCATGGCTGAAAAGGCCAAGAGTACGGGGAGGGCCGTCAGCCTCCAGCCTATGAGCGCTAGTGACAGGAGGATCGTGCACCTTGCCCTGAAACACGACCGTGAGATAGAGACCAGGAGCGAGGGAGAGGGGGGTATGAGGAGTATCAGGATAATCCCCCGCAAAAAGGGATCGTAAGGGGATGTTCCACGTGAAACACTGATCCAAACAGAGGGGTTTGCCCATACGTTCTTTATAGGGAAATATCCAAAGGGCCTTTGCTTATGCACAGCGAACAAAAAGGTCCTTTGAAGCTTCCAAACAACTATATCCACTGTGAGAGTTCTATGAGCATGGTGTTGCAGGGAAATGAGGATGACACCATTGTTGCCATCGCCACGCCTTATGGAGAGAGTGGTATCGGCATTGTGCGGATAAGCGGGCCGAAGGCCACGCGGATCGCGGAGAGGATCTTCCGGCCTAAGAGCGGACCGACAACCCTCCAGTCGCACTACATCCGCTACGGGGAGATCTACGATCCCCAAAGAGAGCGGGTCATCGATGAGGTCCTCCTCACCTATATGGCCGCTCCCAGGACCTATACCCGGGAAGATGTGGTGGAGATCAACTGTCATGGAGGTTTTTTGGTGCTGCAGCGGGTGCTGGAGGTGGTCTTGCGGGAGGGGGCCAGGGGGGCCCTCCCCGGCGAGTTCACCAAACGGGCCTTTCTCTCCGGGAGGATAGACCTCGCCCAGGCCGAGGCCGTCCTGGATATTATTCAGGCCAAGGCCGATGAGGGACTTCGGCTGGCCAAGGAACAGCTCCGTGGGAGACTCACTCGGGAGGTTGAGGGGCTGCGGGAGGAACTCCTGGAGATCCTCGCCTCCATGGAGGCATATATAGATTTCCCTGAGGAGGATATTGATCCACCCTCTACGGAAGAGGTTAACGAGATGCTTCATCGTACCCTCGCGAGTGTAGAGGGATTGATCGAGGCCTATGAGGAAGGAGAGATATACCGGGATGGGGTGCGGGTGGCCATAGCGGGTAAAGCCAATGTGGGCAAGTCTTCCCTTTTGAACCAGTTGCTGGAGAGGGGACGGGCCATCGTTACCGCCGTGCCCGGTACCACCACCGATGTCATTGAAGAAGCGGTTAACATATCGGGTGTCCTTGTCAGGCTTATGGATATGGCGGGTTTACGGGAGCCACGTAATGAGGTTGAGCAGGAGGGGGTGCGACTCGCCAGGGAGCGGTTGTCCGAGGCCCATCTCATTATCCTTATGGTCGACAGGAGTCGCCCTCTGGACGATGAAGACCGACGCATCTTTCAAGAGGTAAAGGGGAAGCGCATGGTGCTCGTTCTCAACAAGGTAGACCTCCCTCCATGCATGGAGGCGGAGGAGGTAACGAAGGCAATGGGGATGAAGGACCTCTATCCCATTTCCGCCCTGCGGGGGGATGGCATAGAAGAGTTGAAGAGGGGGATGGTAGATGCCGCTGTAACGGGGAGGGTAAAAAAGGGGGGGGGAGAGATGGTCCCCGTTAATCTGCGGCACAAAAGGGTGCTGGAACGGGCGAAGGCCGCCCTTGAAGAGGTTATGGAGGGACGAAGGCGGGGGATACCGTGGGACCTCACCGCCATCGAGACCCGCCAGGTTCTCCATATCCTGGGGGAGATTGCGGGGGAGACGACCCCTGAGGAGGTCTTGGAGACGATCTTCGCCCGATTCTGTATTGGAAAGTAGGGTTATACGCATTGTCAGCTTTTTGACAAGGGGTTCACCGTGTTATGTTGGCAGGGTTTATGCGAATTACCAACCGTGCATGCAAGGTACGAGAGATGATATGGCCGTTGCCTGATTCCAAACCGACAAAAAGGTTTGACGAGATTAGTGTGCTCAGCTATTGTATCATTTCAAGTTTGCAGGTTGAGAAAAATTGGGTTTTTATTCAGACCTCGTGAAAAATATCTATGTCTTTAAAGGATAAAATAATCCAACGAGAGGCAGTGATAGGGGTTATCGGGCTTGGCTATGTGGGTTTACCCCTTGTCAGAGAATTTATACATAACAATTTTCAGGTACTCGGTTTCGATATTGATGCGAAGAAAGTAACTACCCTTAACAGCGGCCACAGTTACATACATCATATCCCCTCCGAGCTCATCGGTCAGTTCGTGCGTAGTGGTGCCCTGGAGCCCACCGGCGACTTTTCCCGCCTGAGGGAAGCAGATGTCATCCTGATCTGTGTTCCTACCCCTTTGGGGAAACATTACGAACCCGATCTTTCATATGTCTTAAGCACCACCGAGGCCATTGCATCCACTTTGCATGCAGGACAACTGATCGTGCTTGAAAGCACTACATATCCGGGCACCACCGAAGAAGAAATACTCCCCATTTTGGCAAAGACAGGACTGAAGGTAGGAAAGGATTTTTATTTAGGTTATTCTCCTGAAAGGGAAGATCCTGGCAATCACCAGTTTCCCACCGCGAAGATACCAAAAGTAGTCAGCGGCGCAACCAAATCGTGCCTCGAGACTGTTAAGGTCTTATATGAACAGATTATAGAACAAATAGTACCAGTATTATCAACGAGGGTGGCAGAGTCTGCGAAACTCCTCGAAAATATCTATCGCGCTGTAAATATTGCATTGGCCAATGAACTAAAGACGGTTTTTGACCGTATGGGGATCGATGTCTGGGAAGTCATCGAGGCGGCTAAAACAAAACCATTTGGCTACCAT
>Ga0315537_1003216_pt1 | contig 12212 bp, 7 predicted proteins | sample SalMarSW160270MG_FD_203091 | JGI IMG/M metagenome (GOLD analysis project Ga0315537, IMG submission 203091) | Salt marsh sediment microbial communities from the Plum Island Ecosystem LTER, Massachusetts, United States - Salt Marsh Sediment SW1602-70 ... | reverse complement strand
CAACAATAAACCCTAAGCACTAAATTCGAAATCCTAAACAATATCAAATGTACAAAATCCATAATTTTCAAAAGAAAATGAGTACAAAAAGCCAAAATCAAGCAAAATTAATGAAAAAGCACTGTGTGCCTCATAACCTCTGTGCCTTAGTGTCTTACAAATCGAAATCGATTTGGAAGGAATTTGAAAAAACAAAGCCAATTTCTCAATTTATTGAATCCAGACTGATATTATGCTTGTTGCGTTAAAAAATACGTGCATGAAAATCGGCCGAAATAAAGAGCCGCTCTTTTCGTATGAATAGCCCAGGCCCACGCCGAGCACGTAAAGCGCCGGCCAATGCGAGATATCTACGTGCATCATTACGAACAAACCGGAGCTTAATGCAATCGAAGCCCATGCTGCGTATTTTACATTCAGAATCGAACGTATCGTCGTCTGGAAAAGACCTCGAAACAACAGCTCCTCGAGAAAAGGCACTACAACGACGGCGACAACTGCGACAAATATACGCGGCAGCAACTGGGGATATTCGCTTAATGTTTCGAGCTCCTCATGCCGTTGCATTTGATATTCAGCGCCGTAGAAAAATCGTCCGAAATACATTGTTACCGTAATTGCTATCATCATAAGCGGCCAGATGGTGAGCAGATTGATAAAAGCAATGGGAAAATCTTTATGGATGGTTTTGAAATTCAATCCGAATCCCTTCAAACCTCGTACAAAGAAGGGCCTGACTAAAATGACAATCACTCCCACTATTATCAGCCCGCTGATACAAAAAATAAGATTGTTAAGAACAACGCTGTACCAACTCTGTAAATCACCGAAAATCATCACAGTGATCCAGCTTCCCATTCCAACCAGCAGGTACGATGCAAAAAAAACAGCAAAGGGCAAATAAAGAGGCATATTATTTCGTCTTGGCACGGAATTTTCCAGGGCCTTTGTTCCAAGGGATGTTTTCAGTAACCACCCGGCAAACAGGAAAAAACCCGCCAGACAAATGTAAAAATCTGCTGAAACCGCAGAGACTAAGAATTCTTTGATAATTTCAAGAACATTCATAGATATATCTTTTCACGAGCTTGAAAATAAATCATTCTTGTATTACATTATTTGTTTCTTTTCAAGGGAAATAGATTATGGATATATTTCGTATCGAAGGACCGGTCCGGCTTTCCGGCAGTGTCAGGATAAACGGTTCAAAGAACGCCGCCCTGCCGATTATGGCGGCAACCATTTTGGCGCCCGGCAAATCAACCCTCCGGCGTGTGCCCCATCTTTCCGATGTCTCCGTGTGCGGCGAACTGCTCGGCCGGTTAGGCTGCAAACTCAGCCGTAATCCGGACGATGATTTGTGCATAGACTCGACGGTGATTGATAATCCGGTGGGTGAGTATGAGGTTGTCCGCAGGATGCGCGCCGGCATTTGCATACTCGGCCCGTTACTCGCCCGGTACGGCAGAGCGGAAGTATCGATGCCCGGAGGATGTGCTATCGGCGACAGGCCCGTAAATCTCCATCTTAAAGGTCTTGAGGCCCTCGGCGCACAAATCCATCTTAAAAACGGCTATATTATCGCCGAGACGCCGAACGGTTTGAAAGGCAAAGAGATTTTCATGGGAGGTCCTTTCGGCTCGACTGTACTCGGCACAGCAAATGTGCTGATGGCGGCGAGTCTCGCAAAAGGTCGAACTATTATCGAATCGGCCGCCTGCGAGCCGGAAATCACGGACTTGGCCAATTGTCTGAATAAAATGGGGGCAAAAATAGAGGGAATCGGCTCACCCAGATTGACTATCGAGGGAGTGAAGCAACTGCATCCCGTTGAGTTCGAGGTGATTCCGGACAGAATCGAAGCCGGTACTTTTATGGTCGCCGCTGCGATTACTTCGAGCCAACTGAAACTGGAAAACTGCCGGCTCACAGATATGATGGCCGTTGTCGATAAATTAAGAAATATCGGCGTCACAATTGATGCACTGGGTGACGGCTGTGTAGTCGCCCGATGTGGCACGATAAAACCCGCCGATGTTACAACTCAACCATATCCGGGTTTTCCCACCGATCTGCAGGCCCAGTTTATGGCCCTGCTTTCACTTGCAGAGGGCAACAGTATAATAACTGAAAAGATTTTTCCCGACAGGTTTATGCACGTCGCGGAACTGACTCGAATGGCGGCGAACCTTCGCAAAGAGGGATTAGTAGTAATCGTAGCCGGTGTCAGGAAGCTCATAGCCGCCCCGGTAATGGCATCGGACCTTCGGGCTTCGGCGGCGCTTGTTCTGGCCGGCCTGGCCGCCGAAGGCACAACAATCATCAACAGAGTTTATCATATCGACCGGGGATACGAAAGAATCGAAGAAAGACTTAATCCCCTCGGAGCAAAAATCATCCGGGAGAATGACTAAATCAAATATACCTTAATGAACATAAAGCGAGCCGGCTTTCAACCAATCATCGTGGGACGCTGTCGCTCGCCCGCTTTCTTGTAATGCTCAAGGGCGCTTTCACGACTATCAATATCTTCTTCAGTGAACAAGAGACTTGTTTGGCCGACGAGTATCTGGTCACCTTCTTTTAAAACCGTCGGGTCGGTCATTTTGCGATTATTGATGAACACGCCGTGTTTGCTGTCCATGTCTTCAGCACGGTGCTCGTTCGTATCCTGGAGATATCGTATCCGAAGATGCTTTCGAGAGACCATATCATCCAGTATCTGCATCGGCAGGGCCTCGGCCCTTCCAATCACATTTGTACGCCTGCCAAGCGGCAGGTATCGGCCTTTCTGGTCTCCGGATGTTATTATTATAGACGCCATTGTAATTCCTTATGACAAATACCTGCGGATGCATATACATTGGTCAATCAACAATCGCATTCATACCAATCTACTCTATCAATATAGTATCCGTAATTAAGAATACAGTCAATTTTTTTTGAATTTATCAATTTTTACCATTTTGCAAACGTCTTTCTTAGTACATTGCTACTAAAATAGTCTGAATTGACAATAATAGCTGCTTATGGGCGATACTATTGAAAAAAATGACAAAGAGACGGACGGCAAAAACGCCCGCCCTACTCGTAACTTCAACGATTCGCCCCAAAAATCAATCGGACAAATAGGGCCCTATAGACTGCTCAGTATTCTTGGTGAAGGTGGTTTTTCCATCGTTTACTTAGCTGTTCAGGATAAACCAGTCAAACGCCGGGTGGCACTAAAAGTCATTAAACCCGGAATGGATACAAAACAGGTTATCGCCCGTTTTGAAGCCGAGCGTCAGGCATTAGCTCTGCTGGACCACCCGAATATCGCCCCGGTATTCGATGCCGGAACAACCGAAGCGGGTTTGCCGTATTTCGTAATGGAAAATATTAAGGGCATTCCCATCACGGAGCATTGTGACCGGCAAAAACTGACCATTGAAGAGAGACTTGAGCTTTTTCTGCAGGTATGCGAAGCCGTCCAATATGCTCACCAGAAAGGTATTATTCACCGTGATTTAAAACCATCGAATATTCTGGTATCACTCGGAGACCGGAAAGCTGCCCCAAAGATTATAGATTTCGGAGTAGCTAAGGCTATCACGCAATCTTTAACCGAACGGACACTATACACCGAACAGGGCCAGTTTATCGGCACGCCGGAGTACATGAGCCCCGAGCAGGCGGAGATGGGCGCCCAGGACATTGATACTCGTTCAGATGTTTACTCGCTGGGTGTGCTGCTTTACGAGCTGCTTGCAGGCACTTTACCGTTTGAGACCGAAACACTTCGTGAAGGCGGCATCGACCACATCCGCCAGGTTATTCGCGACCAGGAACCAAAGAGACCGGGTACTTGTCTGACGAATCTGGGCAAAGGAGCCCGGAAGATTGCCGCTGACCGCAGCACCAACATATCGAATCTGTCCAGACGTTTGAACAGAGAACTCGAATGGATCCCTTTGATGGCGCTGCGTAAAGACCGTACACGTCGTTATCGGTCTGCTTCGGAGCTTGCAGACGATATTCGAAATTATTTGGACGGCGTTCCTTTAATCGCAGGCCCGGAATCAACGGCATATCGATTTAGAAAATTCATACACCGGAACCAGGCCCTGGTTACCGGTATCGCAGTGGTATTAGCCGTACTTGTCACAGGCATTATTTTTTCAACACTTTTTGCCGTCAAAGCCGCTCGTGCCCGCTACGAGGAACACCTCGCCCGAAACGAAGTTGAGCGTCAAATGAAAATCTCTAAAACTGTGAGCGACTTCCTGCGCAACGACCTTCTCGCATCGGTGGACCCGTACGTTACCCAGGGCCGGGAAGTCACCGTGCGTTCTTTCCTCGACGCAGCAGCGGAAAAACTCGAGGGTAAATTCGAGAATGAGCCACTCGTCGAGGCATCGATTCGTTACACTTTAGGGAACACATACCGCAACATCGGCGACTTTAGCCCCGCTCAGGAACACCTTGAGCGTGCTTACCGGATTCAGAGTGAACAACTCGGCAGGGAAAACCCCGAAACACTCAGCACAATGGAAGCCCTTGCCGGGGTTTACTGGAGACAGGCTCGATATGACAAAGCGGAGGAGCTTTTCAATAAAACCGTGGAAGGCAGAAAAAAAATACTGGGACCGGAAGACCCGAACACACTATATTCAATGAATGGCCTGGCCGTGCTTTACTTTTCTCAGGGCAGGTACCGGGAAGCTAATTCGCTATATGAAGATATGCTTGAAATCAGCAGTACGGTATTAGGTGAAGAGGATGTCACTACGATACTGTTCAGGGGCAACCTTGCCACGGTTTATCGATTTCTGGGGCTTTATCAACAATCCGAAAACATGTACCTCAAAGCTATCGAACAGGCCCAGCGGGTATTCGGCGACGAACATCCGGACACATTATACTCGATTAACGGTCTTGGAATGCTTTATCTGGCAGAAGGTCGCTACACAGAGGCGGAAGGTAAATTACTTGAAGCATATGAGTACGAGTGCATAGTTCTGGGCCGGGAGCATACGGAGACGTTAAATTCAATGAACGGCTTAGGAATGGTTTACATAGCACAAGGCAGATACGATGATGCAAACGACATATTAAACGATGCGTATAACCTTAGCCGCTCAGCACTAAGTGAAGGGCATCCTACTACACTTACTACCATGAATTGTCTGGCCATACTGTATAAAGAGGTTGGACGAAATAACGAATCCGAGTCGATGTTTCTTGTTACACTTGAAGGACGAAGATACGTTCTGGGCGATGAACATCCCGATACGCTCGAGACAATGCACAACATGGCCGGGCTGTATATTGCTACAGGTCGGTACGATGATGCGGAAAAACTTCTAATCGAGACTATCGAAAGCAGAAGCAGAGTACTTGGAGAAAGACATCCGAACACACTGGAGTCGATCAATGCTCTGATTGCACTTTATGAATTCCTGGGTAAACAGGAACAGGCAGAAAAGTGGAAAGAAAAGTTACAATCAAGCATCAACATGTGAATGTCAAATTAGGTTTTGAAATATAACTCATCAATTCAATTACAAGGCAATAGCAAAAAAATATTTTTTATTTGACATACGTCGGAGCCCCTGATAATTGTACCTTTGCTCTTTGAAAATAAGATAGTCTAACTACCGGTCCTGATACTTTTATTTCGGGATATTCAAACGGGAACGCGGTTAAAATCCGCGGCGGTCGCGCCGCTGTAAGCGTCTGTTCCGATCATTGAACCGGAAATCCAAAGGACATTTTACAAATTTCCAGGCGTAATAAAAACGTTTTGGAATTAATCCACTGTCCACTCGCCAAGTAAATTTGGCGCGGATGGGAAGGAGTCTTGAGGTAAGATGCGAGCCAGAAAACCTGCCTGTAGTTGGTAACACACTCACAGAAGTTCCATTTTGTTATATCTGCAAAATGGAACGTTAGAGTTCCCGCGAACTTGGAACGCAAGTGTGGCTTTCCAGCCTGATATCAGGTCGTTAACTATTTTTTAACATGGATTGACATTACAAAAACCGCCGTTTCCTTCATGGGAACGGCGGTTTTTTTATTGATATGCCCTCGCGTAAAGGGCCGGATCAAATGAAAGGAGGTCAGGAAAAATAATACTATAACCGTGTGTGTCAAAGAAAATGATGAAGAACATAGAGAAATCTTAAAAGAGCAAAGAAACATTATAAACGGAGGTGAGCAAATTATGATATTAGAAAGATTCATTAATTCAGGGCATTGGATTTGTATTATTGTTGTTTTCACAATCGCCGGTACGTCAAACGCAGAGATAGCCACATTTGACGATTTAGTTCTGTCACCAGAATCCTACTGGAACGGCTCGGACGAATCGGGCGGCTTTACCAGTGGCGGCATATACTTTAACAACAACTATGACCCCGTCTGGTTTTCTTGGGACGGTTTTGCATATTCGAACATCACTGATACGACAACATCGGGATTTGCAGCCCAGTACAATGCCATTACAGGAGCAGGCCAGGGAGGTTCGCCCAATTATGTCGTTTGTTTTGTCGGCTGGAGTTCACTGCCAACTATGATACTGAACACGCCCGGAATTGTCGATGGTCTGTACGTAACAAACAGCAACTACGCATATTACTCCATGCTTTACGGAGATGCCTTCGCCAAAAAGTTCGGCGGCGAGACCGGCGGCGACCGGGACTGGTTCATGCTGACTATTAAAGGCAGGGATGCCAACGGCGTCACGACCGGAACCGCCGATTTTTACCTGGCAGATTACAGCTTTGAGAACAGCATCGACGATTACATTGTCGATACGTGGCAGTATGTTGATCTAAGTTCATTGGGTATTGTCAAAAGTATTGAGTTCGCCTTAAGTTCCAGTGACACCGGTGATATGGGTATGAATACACCGGCTTCCATTGCCATCGATACCATCGTATGCAGGCCGACAAATACACAGGCCGGGCCTTATACCGAAGAAGGAATCAGCGGATACATAGATCCCAACGACGGCCGGCGAGACGCCGAACCGGACGAGCCTAACGCGATCGTTAACCCGATATTCCGGGGCTGGGCCGCAGAGGTGGTTGACTACCATCAAACTGCCGGCGTTGACCCGCAATGGTCTGATCCAAACAAGGCACTTGGGCCGGTTACGGGAAACTCTTATGACATTTTCAGTCTTGGCGAGCTTAGCAGAGAGCAAATTAATCAAGGCGAATCTCAGGGATGGATAACTGTTACTTTCGACGAATCTGTTCGTAACGTCAAAGGATATGATTTTGCGGTCTTTGAGAATGGTTTAATATCAAGTCAATATGATCCGGGCAAGGGAATTATTTCCGGAGAATTGTTTGCCGAGCTCGCTTATGTAGAGGTCTCTTCCAACGGAGAAGATTTTACAAGGTTTCCGTCAGTGTCTTTAACAGAACAATCCGGAAATATGTGGAGCACAACCGAAATAAGCAAGGTCTATAATCTTGCCGGTAAGCACCCCAATGCCAACGGCATCTGCACCGGCACGCCTTTCGATTTGAGTGAAATTACAAATAATTCCGATGTTATCTCCGGTCTCGTTGATATAAACGATATCAGATATGTAAGAATAGTCGATATTCCCGGTAGCGGAGACTTTTACGATGAGGCCTTAATGCACATCGATCCTGACACCTGGCCCGCCTGGGATTTTTATTCGAACAATCATCCGATTTTTGACGCATGGCAGACATACGGTTCCGGGGGATTCGATTTAGAAGCGATAGGTATCCTCGAAGAACAGGAATATTCCGCGGATATTAATCTGGACGGCATAGTGGACCAGTCCGATTTGGATATGCTCGAGTCGGCCTGGAATACTCACTTCGGCCAGCCCGGCTGGATAGGCAGATGCGACCTGGCCGAGCCGAAAGACCTGTTCATTGACGATTCCGATCTTGAAGTATTGAACGCTCAATGGCTTCAAACAGAACAATGGCGTTATTAAAAAAGTCTGGTTTGACTGAATTATATGCGTAAACAAACAGAAAAAGCTTTTAGCCTGATCGAGTTGTTGCTGGTAATTTCGATAATAACTCTGCTGCTGGCCATCATTATGCCGGCCCTGGCGGCGGCAAGGTCCGGGAGCCGGGCTCTGGTATGCAGGTCGAATCTTCGACAGATTCTGCTATCGAATATCGGCTATACTACCGACAATGACGGTTTCTATATCCCGGCCGCCAGTGACATGTGGGATAACGCCGGATTGCATCGCTGGCACGGTGTACGAGAGACTCTTGACGGTCCGTTCGACCCGCTAAAGGGACCGCTGGTGGGATATCTGGCCGATGGTCGGGTAAAAGAATGCCCGGAAAAAGTGGACTTTATGAAAAACCAAAACTGGGACACGAATTTCGAACAGGGCTGCGGCGGCTATGGCTACAACATGAGTTATATCGGCAGTCGGCTTTGGCAAAATGGTATCAACAGCCTGCAGGCATGGAAAGATGCGTATGCCACAACGACCCGTGTAACAGAGATTGCCGCACCGAGCCGGACTTTAATGTTCACGGATACCGCGATGGCAAATGACAATATATACCTGATAGAATATTCTTTTGCCGAGCCGCCTTTTACCGTTTACAACGGCAAGACCATAACCGGCTTTTACATGTCACCATCGATTCATTTCCGACACAGGAACCATGCAAATACAGGCTGGGCCGACGGCCACACCGGCCAATCACGGATAGCAAACTCGTGCCTGAAGAACATTTACGGAATCGATTCGGCCGATATGAAATTAGGCTGGTTCGAGCCGGTTAATAACACACAATTTGATTTGGAATAGAAACATAATAATTAAAAAAGACAGCCGGCAATAAAAAAGGGCCTATACTAATAATATAGGCCCTGTATTTTTCCAAGCTTATGTTTCAACCATAAACTACTAAAAACAGCTTAATCATCCAGAGGAGTATAAAGCCAAATATCATCGATGAAAACCATTCCTGTGCCGCCGATTGTACCGGTCCTGTCGAAACCAATAGTTAACGTCGTGACATTATTCAGATTAATGCCCAAAGAAGCCAAATCAACGGAAAATTCCTGCCATTGCGCCAGCGTCAGGTCTCCGTCGAAGTTGCTCCTGGCGCCGTTAACCTTAACGTACATCTGCTCTGCGGAATTATTAGGATCACCGTAAACCCACATTACCAACGTCTCAGGAGTACCTACCGACCAGTCATTACCAACAGGCAGTTCACCCGGATTAACAGTAACCTCTGAATAACTCGCCGTGGTATTATCATATAACACCGGCGCCGATTGCTCGCTTCCATGAACAATTGTCATCTCTACAAAGTGTTCATCGTCGGCAAAAACCGGTTCGGGATAACCCATTGTCGAGCCATTTGTTGACGGATTATCGTACCCGTCAATCCACGTTAAAAATATCCTATTACTGCCCTCTTCTCCGACATTGAGGTCGTTGTAAGATTCGAAATCATCGACAACAATATACTCTGTCGTCGAGAAACTCCATGTATCGCCCTGCCATACCGGCACAGCTTCGTTGTCATTTACTTCATCGATTCGCCAGTAGTAGGTGCTTCCCAGATCAAGAGACAAGGGACCGTAGCCAATCTGGTCAGTGGTCAGAATAAAAGACGTTCCACCCGTAACAGCCTGCTGATCCGCACTGAAGTACACGTCGTGCTCATCCGCCTCTCTGCCGGCCATCCAGCCAAGAACTACATCAATTGCGACATCAGTTTCCTGATTATCCGGGGATGGATATCTTGCATGGACGGGTACTTGCATGAAGCGAACTTCGCTTAAACCGAACTGAGTCAAGAAACCATTGCTCCAGTTACTGGTAGCGGTAATTCTGACATATTGCGCCACCACACCACCAAAAGGAACAACGCTGTTGTAAGTATAGTCATCTGAACCGGTCGCCGAAGCAAATTCGGAGATACTACCGATTGGATTCCAGTCAGTCCTATCGGTCGAATACTCGACGGTAACATTCTTTAGACCATACCAAAAAAGAATATCTCCTCCATTATAGTTCCAGACCAACATCTCAGACAATCTGTAAGGCTTACCGAAATCATATTGTATCCAGACAGGTCCGGATGCGCCGGAAGCCGTGAGCCACATAGCTGAGGTACCGGTTGAGTGTGTATCATCATCAAGACCTGAACCGTTTATAGTATTATCAGGCTCCTTACCTACCTCATAACTGGAAGCCGAAGCAGTTATATTCTCACCGGGTATCTGATACGTATAATATTCGACGGTGAAGCTCCATAATTTGCCTTTGAAGACCGTTGTATCCGGGGGTGCATTAACCTCGTCCACCCGCCAGAAATAAGTCTGGCCGAATTCGAGACGCCCGGCATTATAAGTAGGATCGTCCAAGGCCGGACCAACCAGTAGAGGACTGGTTATATCGGCTGCATTAACATCGATGGAATTGGTACCGAAGTACACATTGTGCGTATTTGCAAATTCACCCGGTATCCAGCTAAGGATTACATCACGGGCCACATCATCATCTCCATTTACCGGGCCCGGATCAGTGGCAAATCCAACAGCCTTCACGAAATCTCCCTCGAGCAATGTACCACTACCACTATCCGGAGAATCTTCTATTGTCAGAATGATCGCATTATCGCCCACTTCAACCGGCGCCAGCAGAAATACTACAATTCCATCCACATCGCTGTTTAGGAAATCCGCTAATGCCTGGTTTGTTTCGGTTGACTCTCTCGTTCTGCTTACAACTGCAAAATTCATAAGCGGGCCGACCAAATCCGCAAGGTCCAGCTCAACTGGTGAACTTAGGGCAGGAGTGGGATCATTTTGAACACCCGGAGCGTTATTCCAGGTAAGAATATTCACATCAATGGAATCCAGCTCTTCTTTAATTCCATAAACAGCTACGTCGCCGGCGTCATGACCATCGATACTAAAACTCACATTAGCGAAGGCACCATCTCCACTTTTAAGATCTGAGATATCGAACTTCAGGAATCCTACACGCCGCCTGGGAGCCGTAATGTCGCGTATATGAATACCATCATCACTGCTATGGACTTCGTCCGGCCCATCCTGAGAATCATTCGCAACATAGCTATCTTGTGTGGGGAATATGCTGAAAGATGTCGCCTGCACACCGCTTGCAAAACTAAACAGCAACACTACAGGAACTATACAAAACAATTTCTGACACATCATAAACCTCCTTCAAAATAGTTGGAATAATAACAAACAGGAATAAATTCTTTCTTTCTACTTCAAAACATATATCTGCTTAGAATGATGTATCTTGAACTCCTCACACCTTCTTTCTCTAAGCAAAAATACAAAGTTCAAAGCTATAAAATAGCGTTTATCGAATTTGAATACACACCCTATGAAAAAGTGCAAATTTACATGTTATACCTAAATACAACCCTGGCTATCCTATACATTTTATACCAAATCAGGATGTTATTCGTCAAGAAAAATTACCTGCCATAAGCGATTTTGAGGTAAACTATGGTTTAATTCCTTTTATAGCCCTATCCACCCGGCAAATCCGCTTTGCGTTTTATTCGTAACCGCATCCTATGACTATCTTCTGACAAAACAACACGGCCTGTACCTAATCAAAGGGTACAGGCCGTGAAATAATACAAAATTCGATATATCAACTGTAAAATTCTGCCATTTACATACTATACTCCTATCGCCGCTGCAATTATGGCAGAGAAAGCAGATATAGACGAATATCGTCAACGAATATCATCCCGGAATCCCCGGCTGCACCGGTTCTCTCAATACCAATAGCAAAAGATGTGACGTTGCTCAGATTAGTATTAAAATCAGCCAGGTCAATTGTAACTTCCTGCCAGGCTGTCAGTGTCAGGTCAACGTCGGATATCACCACTTTGACACCGTTAATCTTAACATACATCTGCTCGGTAGCAGGATTATTCGGATCGCCATATACCCACAGTGATAACGTATTGGGTGTACCAACGGTCCAATCATTGCCGATAGACAGATCAGAGGCACTTACTGAAACTTCTGAAACACTTACAGTACTGTTGTCGAACAGTAAAGGCGCAGATTGATCACCGCCGTGTACAATATCAGTTTCAACAAAATGCTCACCGTCGGCAAATATCGGATCAGGATAACCAATAGTTGAGCCGTTAACCGAAGGATTGTCATATCCGTCGGTCCAGGTAAAGAATATCCTC
>Ga0315537_1003215_pt1 | contig 12213 bp, 13 predicted proteins | sample SalMarSW160270MG_FD_203091 | JGI IMG/M metagenome (GOLD analysis project Ga0315537, IMG submission 203091) | Salt marsh sediment microbial communities from the Plum Island Ecosystem LTER, Massachusetts, United States - Salt Marsh Sediment SW1602-70 ... | reverse complement strand
GAAGAATTCGAGCAATAACAACTTTGTTCGAAAAGTTTTAACCGCTCGGCTCAGAATCTTCCAGTTTTCTGCACTGCTCTAATGTCTTTTTCACCTGCCAGCGCACAAAATGCGGAGCTCCAAACAGAAGATAAACGCCGAGGGCGAGTATGATAATAGGCTGAATCAAATTTGCCCAGCTGAGCGATGCGAATCCTGATTCTCTATAACCTAAAGCGCGATTCCCGAATACTTCCAAAGCAATTATCAATCGGTACAAGGCGCTGACAAGGCAGTACAGTCCCGCGAAAATGCAGGACAGCCGTAAGGCCGCCGGAAACCACGCCACCTGCCCGGCAGTTTCGTCAGTTGTGCTGCGGCCGATGATTTTTTCAGTCAGCCAGTCCCGCAGATGAAAAAAGAAGTACCAGAGAAGAAATATAGCGATTGATATTAGCAAAAGCCCGATTAATACGGACCAAAAAGATTCCTGCGAGTGGTAAGCTATTGCGATTGCTGCAGCCTGGATTATGCTGGGGATGATTTTGATAATGTAAAAAATCCCGATGGCGGCCAGGATAATTCTTGTGAAATTTTTCGTATAATTCATATTCGGTCTCCTGAGCGTGAGCTTGAATTTTCGGAAGTTATTTTTCGTGCAGAAGATTTTCGCACCTGCCATCCGACATAGGCAGGTGCGCCAATGATAAGGTAAGTCACCAGGCAGAGACGGACCAGGGAAGTCAGCACGGTTGCTATATCCCGGATTCTTTGGGGCAGTTGATGGCTGAATCGCTCGGAGCCGAAGGCGGCAAAAAGCAAAGCGCGCGACATTGCCGGCAGCTTCGCAAGGTAAACAATGTATTGCAGTGCTCCCGGAATGAGTATAAGACCGGTGAAAACTACAGTTATACGAAGAGCATTTACGAAGTCCGGCATTTCGACGAGCGTTTCGCCCGGTTCCAGCGGCCCGGCAAGATGATATGAAAATCCTCGGTCTCTGAACAAGGCAAAATAAACCACTAACCCGAAGAAAAAATAACTGCAGGCAAGAATTATTGACCCTGTTTTTATGCTAATCGTATCCGCCAGGAGCATCAGCAGCACGTTCACTGAGCCCAGGGTGACATTAATACAATAGATCCCGAGCAGAACTACGACGCATCTTGCTGTAACCTGCATTTTAGTCATATTTATCGCCTTGCTGAGATTGAGTTGAAACATTCTAACCTTACAGACGTTCGGGGTCGAGATTTCTTCAGCGTTTTTGCCAAAATCGGCATTTTCAGTACTGATAAGCGAGGTTTTTGGCCGATACATATTTTTTAACAAAAGGCTTGATTGCCCCGGTTTTCTCGAGTATAGTTCTGGGCCTTATGCCCTGCCGTAAGGGGCAGGACTGGTAATCTGGATATCAGCAAATCAGGATATCAGGCAGAAGGGAAGCGTACCTTTCCTGATAATCCGATAACCTGTTACCCTGATAACCTGCAATGTGGGTCAGCAGTATCACGGCGTGGCTGACTCAAGCCTCCGGCAGGGCCCCGTCAGGCCTCCGTTGCCCCTCAGGGGCAAGGCGCGGGGGTCCCGTGACAGCTAAAGATTTGAACGTAAGACGTTTGCGGTTGCGAAACTCGTATCGGTTGCGTTGACCGTAAAAAGTTCTTAGGCCGCAGCCGCAGGGCGATTTACGATGCGAGCCCCTGCGGCGACTGAGCGGGGACAAGCAGCGCAACCGTCAGGCGCTTAACGAGTTGAATTTACCCGGTGGTGTAATCGGTAACACATGGGCTTTTGGTGCCCATATTCCAGGTTCGAGTCCTGGCCGGGTAGAGGTTTAACCGCGGAGTTCGCAAAGTCCGCAGAGAAAAAAATATATAAAACTCTGCGTGCACTGCGGCCTCTGCGGTAAAGGTAACTATAGATTATGAAGACAGTTGCGATAATCCTGGCCGCGGGGATAAGCAGCCGAATGAATACTCGACTGCCCAAGGTACTGCACGAGGTCTGCGGCAGGCCGATGCTGGCATACGTCCTCGACGCCTGCCGCAAGGTCGGCGTAGATAAGATGTACGTCGTCGTAGGTTGTGGCAGCGAGCAGGTTCAGCGGTGTTTCCACGCCCCCGCGTCTTCCGACGCGAGTCGGGGCGGCGGGGCCGATGCAGGTGATATTGTCTGGGTCAGGCAGCAAGAGCAGCTCGGAACAGCCCATGCCGTCCTGTGCTGCGAGGAGCACCTAAAAGATTTCGACGGCCAGACACTGATTCTCTGCGGGGACGGACCTTTGATTCGCGCAGAAGTCCTGCAATCGCTTGTAGATAGCTACCAGGCAGGCAATCTCGCCGCGGTCCTGGCGACCGCTGTCCTTGACGACCCGGCCGGGTATGGCAGAATCGTCCGCGATGATAGCGGGCACATCAAGGCTATCGTCGAGCATAACGATTGCTCGGACGAGCAGCGCAGGATAAAAGAAGTCAATCCGAGCTATTATCTGTTCAATAATAAGATACTATTTGAGGCACTGGCTGAAGTCAGGCCCGATAATGTCAAGGGTGAATATTATTTAACCGATGCTTTAGCGATAATCCTCGGCAAAGGCCACACCATCTCGGCTGTAACGGCGGTCCGGCCGGAAGAGGCTGTGAGCGTTAACGACCGTCAGCAGTTGAGTGTCGTCGCAAGGATAATTCAGCAGCGTATCCAGGCTGAACTTATGAATAACGGTGTGACCATAGTTGACCCGGCTAACACCTGGATTGACGTCCGCGCTGTAATCGGGCAAGATACTATCATCGAGCCTTTTACCTATATTCAAGGTGGTGCGAAGATAGGTAACTTGTGTCACATCGGCCCGTTTGCCTTTCTGGCTGACGGTACTGTTATTGATGATGGTGGTGTGGTCGGGCCCGGCCGGATGTTTTCAAAAAATGACGCAAGAGCAATCGGTTTGAAGGCTTAGCATGGAGGTACCAGAGCGGACATGAAGAATGACGACCTGAAAGTCTTTTCCGGAACGAGTAACCCGAACCTTGCCGGTAAGGTCTGCGGCTACCTTAATACCGAGCTGGGGCGGTCCGAGATAGAATTGTTTCCCGACGGCGAGAAGGTCATCAAGGTTGACGAAGACGTCCGCGGCAGGGACTGCTTTGTCGTTCAGTCAACCAGTCGGCCGGTGGAGGTGAATCTTGTTGAGCTGCTTATTTTTATAGATTGTCTGCGAAGGGCGTCGGTCAGGCGCATAACCGCTGTAATACCCTACTACGGTTACGCCCGGCAGGACAGAAAAGACGAAGGCAGGGTCCCCATCACCGCCAAGCTCGTTGCTAACCTGATAACCACCGCCGGCGCCGACAGGGTATTGGCCATCGATTTGCACGCCCCGCAGCTTCAGGGGTTCTTCGATATCCCCGTTGACCATCTGACGGGCGAGCTGGTCCTGAGCAAGCACTTCAAGCAGAAGGGATTCGAAAAGCTCACGGTTGTTTCTCCTGATGTGGGTAATCTGAGAATAGCTGCACGGTACGCCGGACATCTCGGCGGTGAGCTGGCGATAGTGCACAAGAAGCGTGTCAGCGGCTCCAAGGTCGAGGCCCGTGAAATCATCGGTGACGTTAAGGGCAGAACCGTCCTTATGTGTGATGACATTATAGCTACCGCCGCCACTGTCTGCAGCGCCGCCGAGCTGGTAAAGGACCGGGGCGCAGAACGCGTATATGTCGGGGCGACGCACGGTGTTTTTTGCGGTGCCGCCATCGAGCAGTTGGCCGACGCGCCAATTGACGAAATAGTGGTCACCGATACAATCCCCTTGGCCGCCGACGTCGAAAAGCTCGGCGTAAAGGTTTTGACCGTCTCGAATATGCTCGGCGAAGCGATAAATAGAATTCACAATGATGAATCGGTAAGTAGTTTGTTTGAGGACTAAAGATTAAAAAGGCACAGGTGCGCAGGCCTTGTGCTGTGTTTAAGGTGTGTTGTTATGGAAAAAAGTTTGACCCTTAAAGTTCAGGTTCGTGAGCAAACAGGAAGTAAGCCTGCGACCCGTGTCCGCAGCGAGGCTAAAATCCCTGCCGTGGTCTATGGCCACAAGGAAGAACCCGTCGCCGTCTCGCTCGACAGACACGATTTCACCGAGGCTGTCCATCACGGCCACCGGCTGCTCGATGTCCAAATCAAGAGCAAGAAGGAAAAGGTCATAATAAAAGACCTGCAGTACGACTACCTCGGCAAGGAAATCATCCACGCCGACCTGATGCGTGTGAGCGCTACCGAACGCGTCAAAGTGGATGTACCTGTCGAGCTCAAGGGTATAGCGAAAGGAACTCACGAAGGCGGAATCGTCGAAGAGCACCTCGACCATCTGGAAATCGAGTGCAAAGTCACCGAAATTCCCGACCGTGTCATTGTTCGGGTAACCGACCTGGCCGTGGGTGATAATATACATGCGTCGGATATTGAATTACCCGACGGAGTTAAACTCATAACCGACCCTGACGCGCTTGTTGCAGCCTGCCACGTAGTGGCCGCAGCCAAGAGTGCTGAGGAGGCTGAAGAAGAGCTGCCGGCCGCGCCCGAAGTGATAGGTGAGGCTGAGCCGCAGGAAGTGGAAGCTGAAGAAGAAAGCAAATAGCCTCCTTCAGATGGCAGGTACACAAACATCAATGAAAATGATTGTCGGCCTGGGTAATCCGGGAAAAGAATATGCTGATACAAGGCACAACGTCGGCTTTAGAGTTATAGATGCACTTGCATCGACGCTGAATACGAGTGTCAGAAAGCGCAAGTTCGGTGCACGCCTCGGCGAGACCGAGTTTGAAGGTAGAAAGTTAATACTGTTGAAGCCCTGGACCTTTATGAACCGTAGCGGTCAGGCTGTTGCTACAGCGGCAGGCTTTTACAAACTGCCGCTGCAAGAGCTTCTGGTCGTTACCGACGACATGGCCCTTGAGCCGGGAGTGATTCGCATGCGTCCAGGGGGCTCTGCCGGCGGTCATAACGGGCTAAAGAGCGTCATTGCGGCTCTGGGCAGTGAGGATTTCTGTCGGCTGCGCTGCGGTATCGGCTCTGCCGGTACAGACGACGCATACGACTATGTATTGTCGAATGTGCCGACGGGGCAGCAGGCGATTATTGACGCTGCCGTCGACAGGGCGCGTGACGCTGCTCTTTGCTGGATTCGCAGCGGTGTTGACGCAGCAATGAACGAATACAACAGACCGCCTGATAAAGAAAGTCTGTGAACTACATTGGGTTCACAGCCATAAGCCCAACGTGGTTTATGGCTCCTATGCTCTGTTATAGAGGAAGATACGAATAGAAGGTACGAACAAAAGTTTTACCGGAGGTATGTAACTTGAAGACTGTTGCAGCCAAGCTTTACGAAGGAATGTTCCTGGTGGATTCGGCTCTTGCCGCGTCCGATTGGCAGGGTGTAAATGACACCATACGGTCAATCCTCGAAAAAGTCGACGCCGAAATCGTCTCTGTGAATAAGTGGGACGAGAGAAAGCTTGCCTATGACATCAGGGGCAAAAGTCGCGGTACATATATTCTCGCCTACTTCAGGGTTGACGGCTCGAAGGTCACCGAAATCGAACGGGCGGTACAGTTGAGCGAAAACATTATGCGGGCGCTCATTCTCGGCGTCGAGAACCTCGACGAGAAGTACAGAACTAAAGAGACACCGGCCTTGAGTGCTGAAGGCCCGGCCTCCGAAGATGCAGAGCAGTTTCCCGGCCCGACTGAGTTTGGCGAAGCCGAACGCGATACTGAAGAGCGAGAGGCCCAGAACGAGGAAACCGGGACGCAGGATGTCGAGCAGGCGGACTTTTCCGACGAAAGCGAGCAAGACAAGCAACAATAAATTCCTTTTGTTAAGGCTGCTTAATCCCCTTAGGGCGCGGCGGCTTTATAGAAAGGCAGGTGGAATATGGCCAATTACAACAAGGTATTGTTAATCGGCAATTTGACGCGTGACCCGCAGCTTTCGTATCTGCCCAGCCAGACCGCCGTAGTTGAATTTGGTCTTGCGGTCAATAGGCGATGGAAAGGCAAGGACGGCCAGGCGCGGGAGAGCACCTGTTTTGTTGATTGCCGCGCCTTTGGCGTCACGGCTGAGACAATAAATAAATATATGACTAAAGGCCGCCCTATTTTCGTCGAGGGCAGGCTCGACTACGATACATGGACGGCCCAGGACGGCACCAAGCGCAGCAAGCACCGGATTACCGTGGAGAGCTTTCAGTTTCTCGGCGGCGGCGGTGGAAACGCCGTCGCAAAAGGCGGCCCGGATTATGACACCGGCAGCAGTCAGGACGTCCCTGATGCAGGACCAGCCACGGGGCCGGATGATGATATACCGTTTTAGCCGGCGGATGAGTAGATACCTGTTTTAGAGTATCAGAAGTGATGTTAGTGCTTGAGGACATTAGGTAAAATTTATGGCAATGCAAAGAGCGAAAACAAGAACAACAGGCGGTGTCACCACCGTACGTGAGCAGACCCAGTGCCGCTTTTGTCGAAGCGGCGCCAAGTACGTTGATTATAAGGATATCGATACGCTGAGCAAGCTGATGACGCATCGCGGCAAAATTTACTCGCGCAAGCGAAGCGGCAACTGTGCATCGTGCCAGCGCAAGGTTAAAAAGGCTATCAAGCGGGCGCGCTTTATGGCCCTGCTGCCTTACACAACGTGATGGGGGACTGGCTCATTTTTCCGGCTGTTTTTGCCGGAAAAAGGTGCCCGTTCCTTTTTTGAAAGGACAAGACGTGAAGGTACTTTTAGTGGAAGACGTAAGCAAACTCGGCTGGCTTGGTGACGTGGTCGAAGTCAACGAAGGTTACGCACGAAATTACCTGCTTCCGCAGGGTTTGGCCAAGCCGGCTACGGAGGCGAACATAAGGGCTATAGCGGACGAAAAAGCTAAACGTTCTGAGGTGCGCCTGGCCGAGAGAAAACACCTCGAACGGGCCTGTGCAGCCGTCGAGGGCGCCGAGGCCGTCATCGCATCAAAGGCCAACGAGCAGGGACACCTGTTTGGCTCGGTCACGGAAAAACATATCGCCGAGAACCTCCGTGCTCAGGGCTTTGCCGTCGCTGATGAAGTTGTGCAGCTTCCCGAGCACATAAAACAGGTCGGTAGCTATCAGGTAAAGCTCAGATTCGCGGACGAACTTACTGCAACGGTCAACGTCGTGGTTGTAGCCGAAGGTGCCGACCGCGCCGAAACCGAAACCGTTTCGCACGCCCCCGCCCCTGTCTTACGACAGGAAGACGCAGGGGCGAGTCGGGGCGGCGGGGCAGAGCAAACCACTGAACAGGAAGTTGACAGCCCCGCTAGGGATGGCATTGTCAATGGCCAAAACAACAGCCAATAAGAACTCTGGTTCCCTTTCAGCCGGTGTGGCTGCAAGGGCAGCTCAGAGAAGGATGCAGTCAGGGGTCGAGCCATTAGGCAGGGCACCTCGCGACGTCGAGGCGCGCTGCGCTCCGGAATCGCTCGCGGCCGAGGCCGCCGTGCTCGGCTCGATGATTATCGATGCCGCTTGCATAGGTGAGGTGATTGAATATCTCGGCGCCGACGCTGCAGATGCGTTTTACCGCGTCGAGAATCAGATTATATTCGACGCGCTTGTCGGTCTGTACGAGCGCAACCGCGGTGAAGGCATTGATGCGGTCCTGCTGCGCGATGAGCTCGAAAAACGAAAACAGCTTGAAGGTATTGGCGGCGTCGAGTACATCGCCAGAATTCTCGAATCCGTCCCCTCCTCCGCCAACGTCGTGTACTATGCCAGAATCCTCAAGGATAAACAGATGCTCCGCGAACTGATTACAGCGGCAAGCGAAATCCTTGACTCCGCCCATGATATTAGCGGCGAAACTGAAGAGAAGCTCGACACAGCCGAACAGAGGATATTCGCCATTACAGACAGGAAGATTACTACCCAGGGTACCGCAATAAAGGACCTGGTCACGAGCGCTTATGAGCTTATCGAGAGACGAAGCGGCCACCATGTCACCGGCCTGGCTACCGGGTTCTACGAGCTTGATGAGCTGACATGCGGCCTGCAGAACGGAGAGATGATAGTCGTTGCAGGCCGGCCCAGCATGGGCAAAACCTCATTTGCCCTGAATATCGCCGAGCATATCGGCATTATCGAGCAGCAGCCCGTTGCCATATTCAGCCTTGAAATGGGCAGGCAGCAATTAGCCGAAAGATTCCTTTGTGCGAACAGTAAAACAGACTCGCAGCTTGTGCGAAAAGGGATGCTCACGACCGAGCATTACCAGAAACTGGTCGAGTCATGCGGCAAACTTGCCGAGGCTAAAATTTATATTGACGACTCCGCCGGCATCACTCCGCTTGAGTTGCGCGCCAAGGCCCGAAGGCTCAAAGCGCGGCACGATGTCGGGTGTATTTTGGTCGATTACATGCAGTTGATGAGCCTCGGTGCCGGCCGGGTAGAATCTCGTCAACAGGAAATCACCACAATCAGCAGATATATCAAGGCCATGGCCCGTGAGCTCGATGTGCCGGTCGTCGTAGTCAGCCAGCTCAACCGGGCGCCCGAGGGCAGGGAAGGCCATCGACCCAGAATGTCCGACCTGCGCGAATCGGGAAGCATCGAGCAGGACGCCGACGTCGTTATGCTCCTGCACAGGGAGGATTACTATCATCGCGGCGAGGATGGCTACCAGGAGGACAACACAGCCGAAATCATTATCGCAAAGCAGCGTAACGGCCCGACCGGAGCGGTGAAGTTGACTTTCCTTGAAAAATTCACAAGGTTTGAAAACCTTGCTCATGCCGATGAACCTTTTTAGGAGTATTACCTATGGTATGGCCAAGCCGGGGAGCAATGTATAAATCAAGATTGGCCCGCGCTGCTGTAATCGTGCTGTGGTTGATGATTGTGGTCTGTGGCGCGCACGCCCAGGTCCAGGAGCTGACTATCAGCAAAATTGAAGTTGTCGGCAACCGCAGCGTCACCGACTCGCAGGTCCTTGCCACGGTCCGCAGCCGCGTCGGGGCAATGTTCAGTACCGATATGGCCGACGAGGACACCAGAAGGATAGCTCGCCTGCCCGGTGTCGAATACTCCTATTACAGCACCGCGGTTGTTGACGACCGCATTGATCTGACCTTTGTGGTCGTCGAAAGAAATATTGTCCGTGCTATCATCTTCACCGGGAACGAGCAGTTCAAATCCGGCCAGCTTGTAAAAGAGCTCGACTTCAAGCTTGGTGACTACCTTGACCCCCTCCAGTCCAGGGCCGGTATTACCGCCCTGGTCGATTTTTACAAAAGTAAGGGCTTCCCATACTGTCAGGTCATCCTCGACGCCGACAAGCTTTCCGAGGGAAGAATTATCTACCACATCAATGAGGGCAAGCGAGTAAAAATCAGCGACGTCCGATTCAGCGGGAATCAGACCCTCAAAACCAAAGACCTGGTGAAGGTGGTTAAAATCCGAAAGAAAAAGTTCGTCGTCTTTACGAGATACTACGTCGAAGATGAGGTCGTCAAGGATGTCACCAGCCTGCAGAACGTTTACTACCAGAGAGGTTTTCTCGACAGCAAAATCGAGCCGAAGCTCGAATTCAGCGAGGATAAGGCCTCCGCCGTGCTCATCTTCCAAATCACCGAAGGGGCCGCCTATACTGTCGGGCAGATTCAACTGGCTGGAGTCACCCACTTCGACGAAAAAGAGTTGCGTGAAAAACTCAAGCTCGAGGTCGGCGAAGTTTACAACGAAAAGAAGGCCGATGCCGACGTCAAAAAGCTGCTCGCCGATTATCGTGAGGCTGGATTCGTTGAAGTCGGTGTCGAGAAGAAAAAACAATTTGTCGGTGATGATAAGGTCAACGTCGAGTATGACATCAAGCCGGACGGCCGGTTCAAAATCGGGCGAATCAATATCACCGGCAACAAGGAGACCCAGGATAAAGTCGTGCGTCATGTCCTCGACGAATATGATTTCAAACCAGGCCGGTGGTACAATGCCGACACCGCCCGCGGCGACGGAACCGGCTACCTCGAAAAGCTCATTCGAAGCACGGCCGTTGCCCAGGCGGCAACTGTTACGCCCGTGGGAGATGACCCCAACTTCCGGGACGCTCAGGTCAACATCACCGAGGGACAAACCGGCATGATTCTGCTCGGGGCGGGAGTCGGCTCCGACAGCGGCGTCGTCGGACAATTGGTATTCGAGCAGAGAAATTTTGATATTAAGGACAAGCCCAAGAGCCTGTCGGAATTGTTCACCGGAAAGGCTTTCAAAGGTGCGGGCCAGACGTTCAGAATCGCGCTCGAACCGGGCACCGAGGTCAGTCAATACTCGGTAAGCTTCAGCGAGCCCTACTGGCGGGACAAGCCAATCTCGTTGGACCTGGCCGGCTCAAGCTACATGCGCGGGCGGGAATCCTACGACGAGGAAAGGATAAAGGGTTTTCTCGGCTTTGAGAAACGTTACAAAAACCGCTGGCGCCGGAGTATCTCTACCAGGGTTGAACGGGTCGATGTCGATAGTATTGACCTCGACGCACCTATCGAAGTACGCAAAGATAAAGGCACAAATTCTCTGTACGGTGCAAGGTTAGGCTTCGGTAAAGATACCCGAAACGACCGCTTTAATCCGACCGAGGGATTCACTTTCGATATGGGCTACGAGCAGGTTGCAGGCGATTATACCTTCGGCATCGTAGATGCCACTTACCGTTACTATAAAACCATACACGAGGACCTCGCCGAGAATAGAACCGTCCTGGCTATAAAACTTCTCGGCGCTACTACCGTCGGCGATGCGCCTGTTTTTGAAAAGTTTTACGCCGGCGGCAACGGAACCTATGGTATCCGGGGTTTCGAGTACAGGGGCGTAAGCCCAAGAGGCCTGCCGTTTAATGCTGCGACGAAAACCTTTGGCACAGAGAGGAAGGACCCCATTGGTAGCGACTGGATTGCCCTGGCTAATGCCGAAGTTACGGTCCCGCTGAGCAGCGAGACATTCTCGGCGCTGTTCTTTGTTGACAGCGGTATGGTGGAGACAGGTGGATACCGCGTCTCCGCCGGTACCGGAATCCAGATACTCATACCGCAGTGGTTTGGACCCGTGCCCATGCGGTTCGAAATTGCCGCGCCGCTGATGAAAGACAGTGGCGACGATACTCAGGTCTTCAGCTTCTCTGTGGGAAGACTGTTCTGATTCTTTTTGGGTTCCCATTTTTCGATTTTTCGCAAAACGGGGCCTGTGTGAAATTGAAAAACTTTTTTCGAAAGGGCGAATTGATGAGCAGGAAAACCATCCTTGCTTGCTGCACCACAGCCATTGTCGTTATGGCTTTGGCTTACGACGGCAACGTTGCAAAATCGAAATCCGAGCCGGCCGGTTCCGTGAAAATTGGTGTGGTCAGTGTTAAACGTATCTTTGACGAGTCGAAGAAAAATGCCCGATTTAGAGACGAACTGACCGCCGAGCAGGAAAAGGTGTTGGCCCAGCTCGAGAAGGCACGGGCCGACATCGAAGCCGAAAAGGCCGGACTGAAGACCCTAAAACCCGGCAGCACCGAGCACATGGGCCAGGTAAAGGTGCTGATGGAAAAACAGGCCAGGCTCAGTGCTGAGCAGGAATTCCAGAAGCAACAGCTCGCAATCAAGGAACGCCAGTGGATTGAGCAAATGCATAATGACATCGTCCGCTTCACCGGGGAAGTCGCCAAGAAGCGCGAGCTGGACATCGTCCTCGAAAGCAGTGAAATTGACCTGACCGAGGTTCCCGACGACATGCTGGTCATGAGTATCCTGATGCGAACCGTGATGTACTCCGCAGGCGGCGTTGACATCACCGATGAAGTCATGGCCCAGCTTGATGCCGGAAAGTAAAGCGTTCTCCGTGATGAGTCCACAGGACCGCTGACGTTAAAGGCTGTCCATAACCATGTTTACCACAGCTCAACTTGCTGAAAAATTAGGTGCTCGCCTCGAGGGTGACGGCTCGGCCGAGGTAGAAGCGATTGGGCCGGTCGAAACGGCATCCGGGACCGATATAACCTTCGTCGTCGATGATAAACATCTTGCGGCGCTCGCTGAGTCCAAAGCCGCCGCGGTCATTGTAAACAGGCCTGTGGGCGACTTTCGCGGCGCTCAGCTTATCGTCAAAGACGTCAAAACCGCACTGATAGAAGCCCTGAAATTTTTTGCGCCGAAGCTGATACCCGCGACCCGCGGTGTGCATCCA
>Ga0315537_1003213_pt1 | contig 12214 bp, 7 predicted proteins | sample SalMarSW160270MG_FD_203091 | JGI IMG/M metagenome (GOLD analysis project Ga0315537, IMG submission 203091) | Salt marsh sediment microbial communities from the Plum Island Ecosystem LTER, Massachusetts, United States - Salt Marsh Sediment SW1602-70 ... | reverse complement strand
TAATGTCTGTGTGGCGGAATCAAAAACGAAACGTTTGGATAGCAAAATTTTATTATCAAAATCGACAGTACAAAAAAGAAGGTTTCGAAACCAGGTCGAAAGCCCTGGAATGGGAAGTTCAGAAACGAAAAGATCTGGAAAATCCGCCGGAACCGGAACCGGAACCGGAAACGGAAACGATCCGTTTAACCTTCTTTCAGGTATCGACAATATATCTTGAAGATTGCAAGGCAAGATTCCAGAAGAACACTTGGAGACAAAAGGCATTTGTTTATCGTAATTTTTTATCATTTATTAATGAAGATCCTCCAGCAGATTCTATTACTAAACAGACATTTCGTGAATATTTAGTGTACCGCATGACTAAAGATGGTAATTGTGCGGCAAATCGAGACCTGAAAGAATTTAAAGCTCTGTTTAACTGGTGCATTCAGCAAGAGCTTCTCTTTAAAAATCCTTGCATCAATATTCGGGATTATCCTGAAGAACCAAAGGTAAAATATATACCTACAGCAGAGGATATCAACCGTATTATTTTGGTTGCCGAGCCCGATGATAAGGATTTGATTCAGATATTACGACATACGGCAGGGCGAATCTCAGAGGTATTAAACTTAACATGGGAAGACATTAACTTTGAACAAAGATGGGTCAGACTATGGACGAGAAAGCGTAGAGGTGGCGAATTACATGAAGATAAGCTTCCTATGACAGATACCTTATATAGGATTTTAAAGTACCGATGGAATAACCGGAATAAATTAACACCGTATGTTTTTCATAATAAAGACGGTTCAAAATACACTTACCACCAAAAAGGACACATTATGAAAAAAGTTTGCAAAAAAGCCGGGATTAAACCGTTCGGCTTTCATTCTATACGGCATCACGTTGCTTCTTTTCTGGCAGATTCCCAAAAAGTCTCCCACAACCAGATACAACTGATGCTCCGACACCGTAAACTTACAACAACAGATCATTATATTAAAACCCTAGATCCTCAATTAAAGCAGATCTCTAAGGTGCTTGACGAACAGAATCAAGTTATCGTAAAGAAAACAATATCATAGCCTTTAAATCGTACCGGATATCGTACCGATTTTGTTTATAACACAGATTTTTTAATATTTATTGGGAGTTACAGGGAATTCAAAGAAGCTGAATTGATAGGATTTTCTTTAATTTTAAATGGTTAGAAAGATCTATTTTAGCCTGCTAAGCGAGTGAGGGGGGAAACTTCCTCCGAGGGTTCGAATCCCTCTCTCTCCGCCAAAAAGCAAAAAGCCCGATTTTTAAATCGGGCTTTTTTATTGTCACCCTAAGCATCATTCAAGAGAAAAGCAGGTTAAGCTCTGTCCATGTCGCCCATCATCTGGTCCTTGTAAATCTGATAATATTTAAAGACCTTTTTGATATAGTATTGGGTTGCCTTGAACGGTGGGATCCCCTGATAATGCCTGACGTTTCTGCTCCCGGCATTGTATGCCGCAAGGGCCAGTTCCACGTCCCCGTTGAATTGGGTAACCAGCTTTTTGAAATAGCGTACCCCACCGCTTATGTTTTGTTTGGGGTTGAAAATATCCTCCACACCCAGCGCCTGGGCGGTTGCCGGCATCAGCTGCATAAGGCCTTTTGCACCTCTTTTGGAAGTTGCCCGGGTATTGTATCCGGACTCCGCCATAATGATTGCCTTAACAAGGGCAGGATCAATCTGGTAACGGCCGGCCGCTTGAATGACAATGGAGTGTAAGAGACGTTCGGCTTTCTTAGGGCCTATGGATGACAACCTGTATTCCATTTGGGCATAATCGTATTCCTCTACCAGCGATAGGGAGTCCGCTACCTTTGAAATTGCCGACATTTTATTGATCTCCCCGGTAGGCTTACGGCTGTTACTTGTGGACGCAACAGATACACCTATAATGATTAGGGAAATGAATAGAAATTTCACAAATCCTATTGATGCTATCTGTATGGTTATCTTTTTATCCATTATAGATCCCATTTTCGTTAGTTGATTACTTAACGATGTTTGCATAAAAAAAAGGCTGAACTTTAAACTATAATCTTTATTTTTTATATGTCAAGTAAAAAAGGCTACAATATATTGTGTTTTAAAACGGGGTGTTGCATATAAAATACCGGATTTATAATTTTTTTAAAGCGGTGTTTATACCCTCCCCGACTTTTTTGCAACAATAATATGTTTGTTGTGAAATTCATTGTTGTACCAAATTGGTCAGATAAGAAGTGTGGGAAGAAATTGCGGTTACAGCGGGGGAAAGGTTATGAAACCGTCGTTCTGCCTTATGACAAGATCTGCCGTAATAATTCCTAACGAAAACGCGCCGTTCAGGAAAGTTCGAAACTTGTGTTTGTCAAAATGATTTATTGCGCGTAACTAATACTAATGCTTAAGATTATTTTATTACGGCATGGGCTCAATTTCGACATGAATCGGTTCTATATGTTGTTGAATCGGAACACACTCGCCGGAGTATCTGATCTTGGTCAAGCACAATTTGAATAAGAATTCTGCTTTCCATTCGCTCCCGTCAGATGATTTTCCGGTAATTACTGTTTTTCTATACCTGTCCCCGCTCCATACATGCTCCGGGTCTCCCGTGCGGATACATTCACATCCGCTGGAACATCCTGTGGCGGTGCTGATCGTATTTTCTTTAATTATTTGGTCTGTGGCCATTGATAAAAGCTTGGCACTGTCCATATTAACATTTGGAGACGCAATTTCTTGTACCAAATGGGGATTTAATGCCTTCCATTCCACAATTTCGCATCTATTATTACATGTCATAACACCCTCCTAATTTTTAAGTGTTAAAAAAGCCAAATAGATTCTTGATAAAAAGTGCGGGCCAAGCCGGTTCGTTTAGCCCACAGATGGAATGTTGGAACCATGGAATATTGGGTTCTGGGCCTCCGGCTCGGAGAGTCTATGGTTCAGAGAGAAAATGGAAAATTGGGTTATTTTAAAATTCCTCCATTCCAATATTCCATATCGGAGTTAAAAATGCAAGACTAAAAAAACTGTTATTTTCAACAAATTGTAGAATTTCCAAGATATTAAATTAGGATGATCTTCTCGTCCGGTGATCCGGCAAACTCCTTCCTGGCCGCGTATCCGGTTTCAAAAACGTTTTGATTGAGTCTCCTTATCTTAGCGTTGGCTGCGGGGTCCTTCTGTTGAGGCACGTTATTGAGTATTGCCTGTATGGCCGCCTTTTTGGGTAAGGTTATGAATCGATTGTCCTTTCTTATCTTAAGATCCGCCGCGATAACTCCCAGTGAGAACGGACCCTTCAAAATCGTCAGAAACTTATGTTTCTTAAAGTCAAAAAACACCAGCCTCAGGTCATAGCCTTGGTCGATGACTTCCTCAAACCTTTTAAGATACTCATCTCGAGTAAGATATCTCGGGCCTTTGCGGCTGGCAGTAACTAAAATCGGCTCATCCACATAGAAATCGGCCACAACAGTGAGCCCTCTGGGAAAAGATTTTTCAAAGTCTCCCGCCGTATAGACGGCTCGCCAGGCCTCAGAAAGATCAAACCCGTTGACATAGTCCACGTAATGGGACACGGAACCCTTGACTTCATGTTCACGGATCATCACATCCACGCAAAGTGGACCGCCGGCCTGAGCCAGACCCCGGCACTGGTGAATGGCTGCATGAAAACCCGCTTCAATGGCTGCGTCCGCCTGTATATTTGACAGTGTGAGGTAGCCGGAACCGCCAATGGATGGATTGGTGATGGTTAGCTGTTTTTCTTTAGCCATGCCTTCCTCCTAAATCTTTTTAAGTTCGGTTATGCTGATTGAAGTCGAAAAGCTTGGACCATCGAAACTCAGGGCGCCAACCGGGCAGGGAAACTGGATACACGCCCCACAGCCGAAGCATTTGCCGGGGTCGTTGTCGAGCAGTGCATGGCACCTGAGCCCGATGCCGCAAAGCCGGCACTTGAACTTAGGTAGATCCTTGAGTTTTTCAGGCTCCTCCCGGGCCACCCGCTCTCTTTCTTTGGCAAACTTAAGATCCAGGCACTCATCGGATCTTATAAAATGACCCATCCGGATACCTGAGTCCTTGGCAGTTTTTCCCATGTCCAGCACGCAGACCCCGTCTGCCACCACCATTATTTTTTCCTTGTTGAGATACCGGCGATAAAGTTCCTTGAAGAGTTCGGCGTTGTCATTTACACGGTATGGGTTTATATGGATTACCTCGAAGCCTAAGGCCGGACCTTCTTTGTCGAAGTCCACCTCCAGGGGAATCTGGCCGCCGGTCATCCGGATGTTGTAGTTGTTATAGATGACGTTAATGGCGCCAAACTTTTTGTTTTTGGCGGCGAATTTGATCCCGCTGATATTAAAATTATAAGCGCCGTCTCCTGATGCGGTCACCACAATCTGTTTCTCGGAACAGGATTCCTTGATCCCGTCACCGACTATGGCGCCGGAGCCCATACAAAAGATGGCATCCACTATGCCGTAAGCGTGGTAGCCCTGAAGGTTGCCGCATCCTCTGTCCGCCGCATAGATGAGTTCATACCTGTCTTTGCCTTTAAGTTTCAGCTGTCGATTAAACCGTCGCATGCCCTCACGCACGGACCAGGAAACCTTGGTGTCACCGCAACCGGAGCAATTGGAAACCGGTCGCAGGTAGGTTACCTCATCCGCTGTGTTGTCTTTTGGCGCAAGATTTTGTTTGGAAGCCATAATGGTACCTCCTTTAACCATTCAAAATATGATCGATATAGGAAAACCGTTCGTATATCCTGGGTTCGTAAGGAATGCCGCGGTCCAAAACTTTTACTTCGAGGTCCCGCCGGTTTACAATATCTAAGAGTTGAAGATATATTACCCGCCCGTAGCCCTCCTCGAATACATAGATTTTTTCGATGGGATGCTTTGAAACCAGATCCTCATAAAAGGCGCCGGGTTGGGGAAACACAAGGTCGCTCTCTATTACGACAACATCCCCGTATTTTTTTAAAAGACGGTCCTTAAGAGCCGGGTCGTCATCCACCAGGCGAAAGTCCTCCCTGAAGGGACCGTTCACTACTATCACGACCTTGGGCTCAGCACCGTATTCCGTCACCCGGCTCCCTAAAAGCTCGAAGTTCTCTATAATCTTTTGTTTGAATAGGGGAATCAGTTTTGAATGAAATTTTCTTTCCCTGGGGCGGATGTGGGGGCCGATGGTGACCAAATGTTTGGGGTCCCTTGTGAAGCCTTTGCGCCGATGATTTGCATCCATGTCCAGTTCCACCACCGGGTCAACGGAAACCTCCCGGTAGGAGAGATCATAGTTCATGATTACCGCAAACGGAACACCTAATTCCTCGAAAAGGCGATAGCAGTTCTTGACGGTCGTGTGGGCGGTGCTGGGGGAGTGAAGTTCCAGGGTTGGAATTCTAAAATGAAACCCGAAGAGGACTTTATTGTCCTGCATGGTCTGTGAGGAAGTGCCTTGACGGTCATCCCCTGAGGCAATACCCAAACCTCCGGTATACGGGACAACATTAACCGCAACCCGAAGCGCATCCGCTGCAGTATTTGCGCCCAGGTGCTTAAACGAACACAGCACTCGTGCCCCTACGGGAATTCGTCTTTCCTTGTCTTTGGCAAAGACCGTATCGCCATAAACCAGGTCCCATTCTTCTTCGGTAAGGAACTCCCGCTTTTTAAAATCCCCTTTGCAGATTACGGCTCCCAGTGCCAGCGCCGCGGCGTTGTCTTCGTTGGTGGTCGTTCCCCAGTGAGCGGCAAGCTGATAGGCTGTTTGATCCAACATTTCACCCACCCTGATGGTAAAAGGGTTCCTTTTGGGGATATTCCCCGCCAGTTGCTCGAAACTCCCCTGGAGGTCCGAAATGGGTGCTCCGGGATAACCCGTGGTCACTCGTACACCCGCCTCTAAAGCTCCCCGTGCGATGGCCTGGTTGCCCGAAAGCCTCATTCTGCCTAAATCAAAACTTGCCTTAGTTTCCATTGACTCACCTCTCTAACCGTATAATTCATTTATAAATTCGATTAGTTACAGTAATCTTTATATCACCTTATCAGGCTTTTTTTTCGCATTAAAAAATATATATTCAGCAAGAATTATGCCAAAAAAAAATTGTGTAAGTCTAATTGTTTGAAATAAAATGATAAATTGGCATTACTATACCGTATGAATATGTGTGTGGCTTTTTAGCTAGAGGTAAAAATGTCTCATAAAAATAAAAACAGAGGATTACTTATTGATAGTGTAGATAATATTGGTTATGGGACAAAAAGAGCCCGATATGGGATTATTAAATCCTGTACGTTTTTATCTTTCGGAACAGTGTCCTGCGGTTGATGCCCAGAATCGATGCGACCTTGGCTTTGTGCCAACGGTGTTCATGCAGTAATTTTTCGATATATTTTTTCTCGAAACTTTCCTTTGCGGTACGTAACTTAAAATTATTGAAATTTTCAAGGACTAATTTTTCTGCGATAATTTCCGGTTTGGCCGGTTTGGATGGTGATATATCCAAAAAGTCGATTTCCTTTAAAGTGATATAGCGGTGTATCGCGTTCTGGAGTTCACGGACGTTACCCGGCCAATCGTAGCTTTGCATGGATTTAATTATATCCTTGGGAATTGAGGGTATATTATCATCATCGCAATAGGCATGCAAAAAATGATAAAGCAACAGAGAAATATCCTCTTTACGTTCTCTTAATGGCGGAATGGTGATGGGAATGATATGTATTCGATAGTAAAAATCCTCTCGCACGCTGCCTTTTTCCACACAATCCTTTAAATCTTTGTTGGTTGCTGAAATAATACGGATATTCGGTTTTTTGATTTCCCTGCTTCCTATGGGTGTATATCCGCCACCTTCAATTGCTCGCAACAATTTTACCTGCATGTTAAGGTCAAGCTCGGCCACTTCATCCATAAATAAGGTGCCGCCATCGGCCATATCTAAATAACCGGGTTTATCAATATCCGCTCCGGTAAATGCCCCTTTTTTGTATCCGAAAAATTCACTTTCAATCAGGTTGTCTGGGATGGCGCCGCAATTAACGGTCACAAAATTCTTGCTGCCACGGTTACTCAAATCATGAATGGTTTGAGCCACCAATTCCTTTCCGGTACCGGATTCCCCGTAAATAATAACATTGGCATTGGATAGAGCGGCTTTTAAAATAGTTTGATAGACGTCATGCATTTTTTCGCTTTTTCCAATAATGCTGCCGAACTGGGTAGAACCTTTAAAAGAGGCTCTCAGTCGTATGTTCTCCTCACGCAGACGGGCCTCGCTGATTCGCAAAGCCTCTTCGTTTAGCTTTCGCTCGGTAATATCCACATGGGTTCCGACAATCCGGGAAGGCGTACCGTTTTCATTCCGGTCAACAATCTTGCCTCTTGCCATAATCCATCGCCACCCTCCCTGATTTGTTTTTAAGCGGTATTCAATTTCAAATGAGCCGGAATTTTTTTTAGCATATTCATTAATCTTTTCGATTGCCGGTTCCTTATCTTCAGGGTGGATCAAGCTTTTCCATGTGTCGAAACTCTGTGGCATCTCATAGGGTTTATAGCCGAGCATGGTATAAAAACAGGGATTAAAAAAAGCTTTGTTTGTAACCAGGTCCAAATCCCATAATGCATCGCTGGTTGCCTCCATGGCCAGATCAAGGCGCTTTTTACTCTGACGAAGAGATTCTTCTGAATTCCGGTAGTCGGTTATATCTTCACCTGAACAAACAACGTATTCAACATTTCCGTTGTCGTCCAGCTTTGGGGTTTTAATTATCGATAATAATCGTTTTTCTCCTCTTCCATTAATTCCCCATTCTTCACTGCAAATCTTTATTTTTTGATCAAATACCTTTATATTGTTGGCGATTATCGTCTCAGCATCCTCTTTACTCAAAATGTCGTAAAGAGATTGGTGTTCTATATCTTTTTTTTCTAAGTTTAAAAACTCTGCATGGGCTTTATTTACCGCGCCATATGTTTTTGCATTTACTAAATACCAGATTTGAGTTTGTATGTTATCTAAAAGTAATTCCTGTTCTTCTATTTTTTGTTTCAAAGATTGTTCCGCCTGCTTGCGGTCAGAAATATCCATAATCATAGCCAGCTTGGAAATAGATCCATCTGAATGGTATATTGGCGTACTGACCACATAATACCAGTTCTCCTTTGGGGTTAGGACTTCACACCGAACGGTTTCACCTTTAAATATCCGGTCGTTAAGACACCAGGGGCAGATAGAATCACGATTTTGTAGAGATTTATAACATACTTGCCCGGCAGCGTCATAACCGAGCTGTTTGATATAATGTTCATTCATAAATTCAACTCGGTAGTCTTGGGAACATAAATATATCAACCCATCAAAAGCTTCCACTATTGCTTCCAGTTGCAAGCCTCTCTCATGCAATACCGCCTGCCGCTCTTTACGTTGTTTATTTATTGTATCTTTTTGGTTAGCCCCGGGTGTTATTTTTTTACAGATTGGTTTTTTTGTCATTAGAACATCCCCCGGTTGTTATTTTAAGTAAGGATGCTAAAAAGATCGGTTTTCAGTGAGCCGCCGAAGACTATTGTACCCTAATTTAGCGTAAACAAAACGGGAAAAATATTTTATGCGTTTGATTTATTATGGAGTTTAGTAGATCTGGATGCATTTTCATAACTCTTTTATAAATGAGATATAAATATATTAAAAAATCCCAGTTTGTTTACCCGCTGGGAAAGCCGATGACACCCCATCTTCTTCGTTATCAAGGGCTCGCAGTAGACGACTACGACTTATCCTTGGCGCCTTGGCTCTGAAGCCCTCCGACTTTTGCAACGTTAGAGTTTACCCGGCGGAAATCTTCCCGGCAAGTGACTGATAGAGATAAACCCCCATGAGACCGCCAAGCGTGTCCGCCAGGACATCCATAAGCTCAGCATCTCTGTATGGAACAAAATACTGGTGAATTTCATCACTGATTCCGTAAAGAGACGATAAAAGAACGCTGAGTATTACCATGAGTTTTACATTATGTTTTATTCGCGATGTTTTAAATGCCCTTAAAAAAAGAGCGCCGAGAAGTGCGTAGCCGACAAAATGGAGCACCTTGTCAAAGTAAGGCAATTCAGGGGCACTTTTAATGGAGGGATATGAAGACTGAATGAAAATAAAAAGACAATAAATGATAATCGTAAACCAGTAATAAAAAAAAATGTGTAATTTTTTCAAATTTTTATTATTTTTTATAGTTCACAGGGATTAGAAATCCGATTTTCTCTGGATATTCCAAAACCCTGATCTAATAATCAATAATCAATTGTTAATTATTAATTATTAACCGTTGTTTATTAACTATTATTTTCTGAACCTCTGAACCTTGAATCCTGACCCCATAAGAGCTAATTTCTTTTTAAAAATGAACGCCGGACATATTAAAAGATGAACGTCCAGAATCGAACAGACTGAACATCGAACATCGAACGCCCAACGTTGAACATCGAATAATGATGTCGCTTCGCTCCTCAAGTTACTCTAAAATCAAGTAAAATTCTTGCTCTTGTCCTTCATTCAACATTCGATGTTGGACGTTCGATGTTCGATGTTCATCTTTTTCAGTCCTTCCAGCGCAAAAAATAACTTAGCGCTTAAGCTTCAGGACCCAGAACCCCTAAACCCTATTCTAAAAACCGGTTGTGGGTCGTTTTTTACCGAACAAGATTTCACAGGGTGCGTTTTTGGTTACATGTTTTTTAAGTTTATCACACCAGAGTGACATAAACGTTCGGCAACTTCCATCCAAAGCGTCAACCTTCGCAAAATCCGCATACTCACAGCGCAGATCGCACCATTTGATTTTATGGGTTGTAACACCGGCGTTTTTTTTCATACCAAACCCGGACAAGCCGGAACCAAGAAATATTTGCCACCAAGGCACCAGACACGAAGGATTTTATTTTGTTATTCTTTCTTAGTGTCTTGGTGCCTTGGTGGCGAGAAAAAAAAAGTTAATGCGGAATTCAGGTCACAAGAAATTACGCTTTAAAAATCTCAAGATCCAGTTTTCTCTTTTTGATGTGAGAGAGAACCCGGGTTAAAAATTCTTCATGGGTGACCCCGTACCTGACGTTGCCGTCCAGGGTCCTTACGGAAAGGCTCCCGGATTCCTTTTCCTGGTTACCGACGGTCAGGATAAGCGGAATTTTATTGAGCTGGGCATCTCGCACTTTTTTGTTCAGGCTTTCGGTTCTGCGGTCCACTCCTGTCCGCACTCCGGCTTTTTCAAGTTTTATTTTTATATCATTTGAATAGGGCACAAGGTCATCATTTATGGGAAGAATAACCGTCTGGACCGGGGCCATCCAGAGCGGAAAATTTCCTGCAAAGTGTTCAATCAAAATACCAAAGAATCTCTCTATGGATCCGTAGATGACTCTGTGGATCATGATGGGACGACGCTTTTCATTGTTTTTGTCAATATATGAAAGGTTGAATCTTTCAGGCAGAGACATATCAAGCTGGATGGTTCCGCACTGCCAGGTCCGACCCAGCGCATCTTTGATATGCACATCTATTTTGGGACCGTAAAACGCGCCGTCCCCCTCATTTATTTTATAATCTTGTCCGTAGGTGTTGATTGCAGACCTTAACCCTTGTGTTGTGGTTTCCCACTCCTCATGGGTTCCGATGGACTTTTCGGGACGTGTGGAAAGTTCCAGATGAAATCCCAGTCCAAAGGTGCTGTATATTCGTTCGACCAGTTTAAGGACGCCCAGGATTTCCTCTTCTATCTGGTCGGGCGTCATAAAAATATGGGCATCATCCTGATGAAATGCCCTGACCCTGAAAAGACCAGACAACACACCACTCAATTCATGTCTGTGAACCAGACCGATTTCTGCTGACCGAACCGGCAGATCCTTATAAGAATGGGGTTTCATGCCGTACAGGAGCATTCCGCCGGGGCAATTCATGGGTTTAATGGCATATTCATCCTCATCAACCATAGAGGTGTACATATGCTCGCGGTAATTGTCCCAGTGACCGCTTTTTTCCCACAGGTTGCGGTTGAGCATAATCGGTGTTTTCGTCTCCACATAGCCTGCGGTCCTGTGTTCTTCTTTCCAGTAATCCAACAGGGCGTTCCAGATAACCATGCCTTTGGCATGAAAAAAGGGCATGCCCGGCGCTTCATCGTGGAAACTGAAAAGATCCAGCGCTATACCGATTTTGCGGTGATTTCTTTTTTTTGCCTCCTCAAGAAAATGTAAGTGTTCATCAAGCTCTTTTTTTGTGAAAAAGGCCGTGCCGTATATTCTCTGAAGCTGGGCCTTTGTCTGATCCGCCCGCCAGTAAGCGCCGGAAACCTTCATAAGCTTTATGGCTTTGATAAATCCTGTGTGGGGGAGATGCGGGCCTCGGCATAAATCCGTAAAATCGTCATGTTTATAAAATGAAATGGTTCCTTCTTCCAGTTCCGAAATCATTTCGAGTTTATACGGCTCGTTTTTGTAAAACTCCAATGCCTGGGATTTTGAAACCACTTCCCGTTTAAACGGGAGTTTGGCCTTGATGGCCTTTTTCATTTCAGCCTCGATTTTTTCAAAATCGTCCTTAGAGACGGGTTCCATATCGATATCGTAATAAAACCCGTCTTCCACGGCCGGTCCGATGGTCAATTTGGCATCCTTGTAAAGATGCAAGATCGCCTGGGCCATTACGTGGGCGGCACTGTGCCGGAGGATTTTTATGGCTTCCGGATCTTTGGTTGTGATCAGCCTGATTTGGGAATCTTGGGCAATTTTCGTATTTAAATCTGCAAGGCCGGAATTAAGTTCCATGGCGATGCAGTTTCGTGCGAATCCCTCTGAAATACTTTTCGCTACATCCAAACCTGTAGGGATGTCTTCAAAACTCTTTATATTGCCGTCGGGAAATGTTATGTTTATCATAATACTATCACCTAATCCGGACAAGCCCGCCCTTCTTCCGATCGGAATAAGGCGGACGGGCTAGAAGAAAAAAATATTTGCCACAATATCACAAAGGATATATTTACTATTGTTTGACGGTCTCGTAAAAAGTCCAACTTCTGCGTTGTGCTGCATTTCGCAATCATTCAACGTACGAAAAGTACGCCTCATGATTACAAAATTTGCACGCCTTGAATTTGAACTTTTTACGAAACCGTC
>Ga0315537_1003211_pt1 | contig 12219 bp, 6 predicted proteins | sample SalMarSW160270MG_FD_203091 | JGI IMG/M metagenome (GOLD analysis project Ga0315537, IMG submission 203091) | Salt marsh sediment microbial communities from the Plum Island Ecosystem LTER, Massachusetts, United States - Salt Marsh Sediment SW1602-70 ... | reverse complement strand
AGAAGATTATATCGAAAAAATCAAAGAGGGCTGGCTCGATGTGGATGTCATCGTGGCCACGCCCGAAGTGATGCCGCAGGTCGGGCGCCTCGGCAAGATACTGGGAGCTCGCGGTCTCATGCCGAATCCAAAGTCAGGCACGGTAACTCAGAATGTCGGTCAGTCTATCCGTGAAATCAAGGCGGGCCGGGTGGAATTCCGTGTGGACAAGGCGGGAATCGTTCATCTGGGATTGGGCAAGATGAGCTTCAGTGCGGATCAGATCAAGCGGAATGTCGAGGAGTTCCTTCGCATGATTGTCCGACTGCGACCGGCAACAGCGAAAGGCCAGTACATCCGCGGCATTTATCTCACATCAACAATGGGGCCGGGAATTCGTCTCGACCGCTCCGTTGCGGAATTCAAGTAGTCTACAGATAGTCTGGGCGTATCCATAGAACCAAAGTACCTGCGACGGCATGTGTTCTTCTCCCTCGTGCCATCGCGCATCAAAGTGTGGAAGTCATGGAAACGGTAAAGAGAGGTCGAGCGGAGCCGAAACCGTCCAAGGTGGAAGCGGTCAAGAAGCTCGCAGAGCAATTGGAGCGAGCCAAGTCCATTTATGTGACCGATTTCACCGGCCTGGATGTTGAGCTCATGACCAGACTGCGTCGGGAGTTCCGCGAGGCACAGGCTGAATATATTGTCGGCAAAAAGACCCTGACTCGGATGGCCCTGAAAGATGCGGGCCACGAGGAGCTTGTCGAGATTCTCGAGGGATCCGTGGGTCTTGCTCTCGGCTATGGTGATCCCGCTGACCCCGCGCGCATCATCAGCAAGTTTGCCAAAGAGACAGAGAAGCTGCCTGTCCGAGGTGGCGTGTTTGAAGACCGGCGGATCAAGCCCGAAGATCTGGATGTCATTCGGAGTCTGCCGACCCGCCGGGAAGCGTTGGCACTGGTCGTGGGGGTCATCAATGCCCCTGTGCAGAGTTTCGCCGGCGTTATAGCCGGCATCCTTCAGAATTTCCTTGGCGTACTGGACGCCATTATCGAGAAGAAAAAGGCCGCCGAGAGCGGATAGAATGGTCCAGGCGGCGCGACCGAGAGCCGGATGGCGGCCGTTTTGGGGCGGGCGTTGTCGGTCGCAGATTCAACTTTTAAAAAGTGCCCCCGAAATACCCGGAGGAAGAAGTGCAACAGATTATTGAAGCCATCGAGAAGATGAGCGTCATGGAACTCGTCGAACTGAAGAAGGCTTTAGAGGAGAAGTTCGATGTGAAAGCCGCGGCACCTGTGATGATGGGAGCGATGCCTGGCGCAGGAGCCCCGGCCGCAGATGCCAAGGCTGAGGAACAGACGGAATTCACCGTCGTTCTGGTATCGGCAGGGCCAAAGAAGATCCAAGTGATCAAGGTGGTTCGCGAGCTGACCAGCCTGGGCCTGAAAGAGGCGAAGGACCTCGTCGACGGGGCTCCGAAGCCCGTGAAGGAGAATGTGTCCAAGGAAGAGGCCGAGAAAGTCAAGGCCAAACTGGAAGAACATGGAGCGACGGTGGAATTGAAGTAGAGTTGGTGCCATGCCGTGCGCTCATTTCCCATTTTCGGAAGAACCGGGGATTTGGATTGCCGGATCCGGTCATTTGGATCTGGCAATCTTGCGTTTAACAAAGGGCTGGTCGTCGGTGGAAACTCACCGACCGGAGGGACTGTTTCCAGTCCGGGTTGTTCAATGCTTAGGAGTCTACCTTGCGTGACAATCGGAAAACGATTCAACGCATTTCCTTCTCCAAGATCGCGGAAGTCTTGGAGATTCCCGACTTGCTCGATGTCCAGCTGAAGAGCTTCGACGATTTCCTGCAAACAGAACTTCCCCCGAACAAACGGGATTTAAAGGGGCTGCAGGCGGTGTTCGTCAATATCTTTCCGATCATTGACAACCGCGAGGAGCACATCCTCGAGTTCGTCGAATACCATGTGGAAGCCCCGAAATACGGTGAAGATGAGTGCCGTCAACGGGGAGTGACTTTCTGCGCTGCCTTAAAAGCGAAACTGAGACTTTCGTCGCGCGAGAGAGTCGGTGATGGTGTGGGATTCGATAATACGATCGAGACCGATGTCTATCTGGGAAACCTGCCGTTGATGACGACCTCAGGTACATTCATTATCAACGGTGCGGAACGAGTGATCGTCTCTCAGCTCCACCGCAGCCCGGGCGTCTTTTTCGGCGAGGATGTGCACCCCAATGGCAAGAAGATCTACTCGGCGCGCATTATTCCCTTCCGCGGTTCGTGGATCGAATTCACCACCGACATCAACGATGTACTCTATGTGTATATCGACCGTCGGAAGAAATTCCCGGCCACAACACTCCTGCGAGCCATGGGCTATGCCAGAGACTTGGACATCCTGCGTGTCTTCGATCTCGTTGACGAGGTGAACTTGGGACGAAAGGACGTCCAGCGGGAATTCGGGCGCCAGCTTGCAAGTGATGTCGTCGATGAGGAAACGGGAGAAGTCCTCCTCGCGAGGGGAACAGAGCTGACCGAGGAGAATGTGAATGCCTTGCTCGAGGCGAAGGTTCGCACGGTGGAGGTCGTCCGCCTCCGCAAGCGGGATGTGGCTTATGATATTATCCAAAATACATTGGGACGGGACAAGGCAAAGAACCCGGAAGCCGCGGTCGAGGCGATTTACCGGGAGCTTCGCAACGGCGAACCTCCGGATGTGGATACCGCCCGCAAGTTCCTCCATCGCCTCTTCTTTGACGAGAAGCGTTATGATTTGGGCACGGTGGGCCGCTACCGCATCAACAACAAGCTGCAGCTTGATGTGCCCCGAATGGTCACCGTGTTGACCGAAAAAGATATTATTGCTATCCTGAAGCACGTGCTCAAGCTGCGTTCCGGCAAGGAAATGACGGACGACATCGATCACCTGGGCAACCGGCGCATCCGTACCGTGGGTGAACAGCTCTCCAATCAGTTCAGCGTTGCCCTGTCCCGAATGGCCCGTACAATCAAGGAGCGTATGAATCTGCGTGACGCCGAACAGGTCACGCCGCAGGATCTCGTGAATGTGCGCACGATTACCTCAGTGATCAATACCTTTTTCGGGACGAACCAGCTTTCTCAGTTCTTGGATCAGGTGAACCCGCTGACCGATCTGACGCACAAACGCCGCTTATCGGCACTGGGACCCGGGGGACTCACGCGAGAGAGAGCGGGTTTCGAAGTGCGAGATGTTCACTATACCCATTACGGTCGCCTGTGCCCGATCGAGACACCCGAAGGCCCCAATATCGGCTTGATTTCATCTCTGTGTACCTACGCCAAGATCAATCACCTTGGCTTCGTGGAAACACCTTATCGCATGGTGAAGAACGGCCGGGTGACGCGACAGATTCGATACCTGTCCGCCGATGATGAGGATCGCGTGGTCATCGCGCAAGCGAATGCACCCCTGAACACACGCGGAGAATTCCTCAGGGATCGAGTCAAGTGCCGCATCAAGGGGGATTTTCCGGTCAAGAGCCCGTCGGACATCCATTGCATGGATGTCTCGCCTTCCCAGATAGTCTCGGTGGCGGCTGCTCTGATCCCTTTCCTCGAACATGACGACGCAAACCGTGCCCTCATGGGATCAAATATGCAGCGACAGGCCGTGCCGCTTCTGCTTCCCCGGGCGCCGTATGTTGGCACCGGCGTTGAGGGGAAAGCGGCCGTAGATTCCCGTGCCCTCTTGATTGCCTCTGACGATGGTGTCATAGAATATGTGGATTCGGACCGTATTGTGCTGCGCACGAAGGTAAAGCCGGGAGGCAACGGCAAAGTGAAGGGGAAGGCGGGTTCCACTGGGCTCACATCTTTCCGACTGAAGAAATTCGTTCGTACAAATCAAGACACCTGTGTCAATCAGCGTCCCATCGTCTCGGAAGGAGAGCAGGTCAAACGGGGTCAGGTGTTGGCCGACGGATGCGCCACGGAGCGAGGCGAGCTCGCTCTGGGTCGCAATGTGCTGGTCGCATTCATGCCGTGGCATGGATACAATTTCGAGGATTCCATCATTGTCAGTGAACGAGTCGTCTACGATGATGTCTTCACCTCGATTCACATCGAGGAGCTGGAACTTCAGGTGCGGGAGACGAAGCGCGGCGATGAGGAATTGACCTGTGAAATCCCCAATGTCTCCGAGGATGCGATCAAAGATCTCGACGAGAATGGCATTATTCGGATCGGAGCGATTGTTCGGCCCGGCGATATCCTGGTCGGCAAGGTAACACCGAAGGGTGAAACGGACCTGACTCCGGAAGACAAACTGTTGCGAGCCATTTTCGGAGACAAGGCGGGGGATGTCAAAGACGCGTCACTTCGTGCGCACACCGGCATGTACGGTATCGTGATTGGCACGAAACTCTTCTCCCGCAAGAAAAAGGATCCCAAGACCAGGCGCGAAGACAAGCGTGCCGTCGACGACTTGGAAGAGAAATTCCGGAAGGCACATCTGGCTCTCCGGAGGACATTGGCTGAAGAACTGCACACGATTCTCAAGGGACGCAAGGCCGCTGAAATACGCAACCGCAATCTGACACACATCCTGATTCCCGAGGGCACTCTCTTCACGGAGGCGCTTTTGAAGGAGCTCAATCCTGATGAGGTGGAGAGTGGCTATCGGTGGACCGACGATGACGCCACGAACGAAATGATTGCCCAGGCCTTCGAGAAATACGAGGATCGTCTCTTCCAGCTCCAGACGGAGGCCAAGAACGAGAAGTATCGTATCCAGGTGGGCGACGAATTGCCTTCCGGGATTGTGCAGTTGGCCAAGGTCTATGTGGCTCAGAAGCGGAAGCTGTCTGTCGGTGACAAAATGGCCGGCCGTCACGGGAACAAAGGCGTCGTCGGTCGCATCGTGCCCATTGAAGACATGCCCTTCATGGCCGATGGCACGCCGATCGACATCATCCTGAACCCGCTGGGAGTGCCCTCGCGAATGAATCTGGGGCAGATCTTCGAAACGACTCTGGGATGGGTGGCCCATCAGCTGGGGATTTACTTCTCAACACCGGTTTTTGACGGTGCGACATTGGAGGACATCGGGCAATGGCTGGACAAGGCAGGCTTGCCGTCGAATGGGAAAACGGTTCTCTATGACGGCCGCACAGGTGAGTCCTTCGACCAGGAGGTCACGGTGGGTTACATCTATATGATGAAACTCTCTCACCTCGTGGACGACAAAATTCATGCTCGCTCCATCGGCCCCTATAGCTTGATCACTCAACAGCCGCTCGGTGGCAAGGCCCAGTTTGGAGGCCAGCGGTTCGGGGAAATGGAGGTATGGGCGCTGGAGGCCTACGGCGCCGCTAATATCCTTCAGGAAATCCTGACCGTCAAGTCCGATGATGTCAATGGTCGGGCCCGCACCTATGAGGCCATCGTCAAAGGAGACAATCTACCGGTTCCCGGAATTCCGGAATCGTTCAATGTTCTCATCAATGAACTGCGTGGCTTGGGCTTGGATGTTCAGCTTGAAGAATAAATCGATCAGCTCGATGCTTTCCCCTTTATGTGAGGAGACAAGGAGATGACAGCATTTGCGGCGCCGAAGTTGGAAGACACTGGAGATTTCTCCAGGATCGCCATCAGTCTGGCTTCCCCCGACACAATTCTGAGCTGGTCGAAGGGGGAGGTGACAAAGCCGGAAACCATCAATTACCGCTCCTACAAGCCTGAAAAGGACGGCCTCTTCTGTGAGAAGATCTTCGGGCCGGTCAAGGATTGGGAATGCCATTGCGGGAAATACCGGGGCATTCGCTATAAAGGTATTGTCTGTGACCGTTGCGGTGTCGAGATCACCAAGAAGGATGTGCGCCGCCGTCGCATGGGTCATATCAGCCTGGCGGTCCCTGTGGTCCACATTTGGTATTTCCGCAGTTTGCCTTCGAAAGTCTCGTATGTGCTGAATATGAGCACGAGGGATCTCGAGAAGGTGATCTACTACGAATTCTATGCGGTCATTCAGCCCGGAGCCTCGGGCCTGCGCCGCAAAGACCTTCTCTCGGAAGCGGAGTATCTGCGCATTCAAGAGGAGCTCGGGGATCAGGAGGCGTTGCCGGTGGACGAGCGCTTCGTGGCGAAAATGGGTGGTGAGGCAATCCGCGATTTGCTCGCCAGTGAAGACATTCCGCAACTGTGCGCCGAGCTGCGGGCACAGATCCGGACGGAGACCTCCGTTCAGCGCAAGAACGACGCGATCAAGAAGCTGCGTGTTATCGAAGCGTTCAAGGACGACGGCAGTGGTCGCCTCAATCGTCCGGAGTGGATGGTGATGGCAGTGGTTCCCGTGGTTCCCCCAGACCTGCGGCCTCTGGTTCCGTTGGAGGGTGGCCGTTTTGCCACATCAGACCTGAATGACCTCTGCCGACGCGTCATCATCCGCAACAACCGACTCAAACGGCTCATCGAAATTCGTGCCCCGGAAGTGATCCTGCGAAATGAGAAGCGCATGTTGCAGGAAGCCGTGGACAGTCTTTTTGACAATGGCCGGAAATCCGTAGCAGTCCGTTCGGACGGCAATCGCCCCTTGAAATCGCTTTCGGACAATTTGAAGGGCAAGCAGGGCCGCTTCCGGCAGAATCTTCTGGGTAAGCGCGTCGATTACTCCGGACGCTCCGTGATCGTCGTTGGCCCGGAGCTCCGGCTTCATGAGTGCGGTCTGCCGAAGGATATGGCCGTTGAGCTCTTCAAGCCGTTTATCATTCGCAAACTGATCGAGTACGAACATACGAAGACAGTCAAATCTGCCAAGCGCTTGGTCGAGAAGAAAACCGACGAGGTTTGGGCAATCCTCGAGGAGATCAGTCAAGACCATCCTGTGCTCCTGAACCGCGCACCGACCCTCCACCGCTTGGGGATCCAGGCATTCCAGCCGCTACTCATTGAGGGGAAGGCTATTCGGCTCCATCCGCTGGTCTGCGCAGCCTTCAACGCCGACTTCGACGGTGACCAGATGGCGGTCCATATTCCGCTGTCCTATGAGGCCCAGGTAGAGGCGCGGCTGCTCATGACGGCGGACCAGAACCTGCTTCATCCCGCCCACGGTCGCCCGATAGCGGTGCCGTCTCAAGATATGGTCCTTGGACTCTACTATCTGACGAAGCGGCGTCCCGGCGAGCCTTATGAATGGAAGTGCTTTGCCGACGCAAACGAAGTCATTGTGGCCTATAATGACAAGAAGATTGGGCTGCAAACGCGAATTCGTGTGCGTATCGGAGATCGGCTGGTCGAGTCCACCGTCGGTCGCGTGATGTTCAACGAGATTCTGCCGGAGGAGATCAAGGGTGAGCGCTTCTTCAATGAGATGCTCGCCAAACGACGCATCGAGGAGATTATCGATTACTGCATCCAGAAAGTCGGTATGGCCAAGACCGCGCAGTTCTTGGACCGCCTCAAAGAAATGGGATTTCTCTTGGCAACGTCCGGGGGAATTTCAGTAGGCCTGGATGATATCGAGATTCCGCCCGAAAAGGATGAACTCATCGGCAAGGCTCAACAGGATGTCGAGCGGATTCAACGGCAATATGAGGATGGAGTGATCACCGACGGCGAGCGATACAATAAGACCATCGATATCTGGACTCACACGACCACCGAAGTGGCCGAAATGATGTTTGCTCGCTTGCGCCAGTCTCGCGGCGGCTTCAACCCAATCTTCATGATGGCGGACTCCGGGGCCCGCGGGTCCAAGGAACAGATCCGACAGTTGGCGGGCATGCGCGGTCTGATGGCCAAACCGCAGAAGTCCATGACCGGCCAGAAAGGCGAGATTATCGAATCGCCGATCACCGCGAATTTCAAAGAGGGCCTTTCGGTTCTCGAATACTTCATCTCCACTCACGGGGCCCGCAAGGGATTGGCAGATACGGCTCTCAAGACGGCCGACGCCGGATACCTCACCCGCCGTCTCGTGGATGTGGCTCAGGATGTCATCGTTCGCGAGTACGACTGCAAGACCTTGCGCGGCATCTTTGTCGAAGCCATCAAAGAGGGAGAAGAGGTCACGGAACAGCTCTACGAGCGAATCCTCGGGCGGGTTTTGGCGGAGCCTGTGATTGACCCCGTGACCGGAGAGAAAATCCTCGATGCCAATACGCTCGTCGATGAGGCGAGTGCCGAGCTCATTGCGCGGGCCGGTGTGGAGCGTGTGAAGATTCGGTCCGTCCTGACCTGTGAGACACCCAATGGAGTGTGCGCGATGTGCTATGGGACGAACATGAGCTCAGGTGGCCTGATCGACTTGGGGGAAGCCGTCGGAGTCATCGCCGCTCAGTCCATTGGCGAGCCGGGCACGCAGCTGACTCTCCGCACATTCCACATTGGAGGGACGGCCGCACGCATTGCTGCGGAGTCCAGAGTGGAGACTCGGGCAGATGGGCGAACCGAATTCGAAAATGTGGAGTACATCCGCCAGGAAGACGGGAATCTGGTCTGCGCGCGACGGAACGGCATTGTTAAGGTCGTCGATGACAACAACCGCATCGTGGCCAAGTACAATGTCCCTTACGGCGCAAAGCTCTTCGTGGTGGATGGCCAGGAGGTCCAGCAGGGTGGCGTCTTGTTCGAGTGGGACCCCTATGCGGACAGCATCATTGTCGGCACATCCGGAACCGTCCATTTCGTCGATGTGAAAGACGACCAAACTTACCACGAGCGTGTGGACGAAGCAACGGGCATGAAGCAGAAGGTCATCACCGAGTCAAGGAATCGCAAATTGAATCCCCACATCCTGATTCTCGATGATGAGCGCCGCAAGGTCGGCAGCTACATGCTTCCCGTCGGCGCTCACCTCTTGGTCAGCGACAATGGTCAAATCCGAGCGGGCGACGCACTGGCCAAGATGCCCCGGGAGACTTCCCGTACGAAAGACATCACGGGAGGTCTGCCACGGGTAACGGAGCTTTTCGAAGCTCGTCGGCCGAAGGAACCGGCGATCATCAGCGAGATTGATGGAAGCGTCCGGTTCGGAACCCTGAAACGAGGGGTGCGGGAGATCATCATTACCTCTCTCGATGGAAAGACCGAGAAGCGGTACTCGATTCCCTATGGTAAACATGTTCTGGTCCATGATAGTGACCGGGTGCAGGCCGGTGAGCGCCTATCGGAGGGGTCCATTGTGCCTCAGGATATTCTGGCCATTCTGGGACCGGCGAAAGTGCAGGAATATCTGGTGCGCGAAATCCAGGATGTTTACCGCTTGCAGGGGGTTCGCATCAATGACAAGCACATCGAGGTTATCGTTCGCCAGATGCTCCAGAAGGTGCGGATAGAGGATCCGGGCGATACGGACTATCTGGAAGGGGATCAGGTTGATGGCTTGAGGTTCATCCGGGAAAACGAGAGGATGTTGAGCCAGGTTGTCGTTGAGGAGCCGGGCGACGCACCTTGGAGCAATCTGCAGATCGTCGAGAAGGTTGATTTTAACCGTGAGAATCGCCGGCTTCGTGCGGAGGGACAGACGGAGGCAAAGGCGCGACCAGCCCGACCGGCTGTCTCCACGCCTCTACTTCTGGGAATCACGCAGGCGAGCCTCTCCACGGACAGCTTTATCTCCGCGGCCAGTTTCCAGGAGACGACCCGCGTATTGACGGAGGCGGCCATCGAGAAGAAAGTGGACATTCTCTCCGGCCTGAAGGAGAATGTCATTATGGGGCATCTGATTCCTGCAGGTACTGGTCTGACACGCTATAGAAAGCTGCGCGTTGTCCGACCGCCGGAGGAAGAGGAGGAACTGGCCAAGGATTGGAGAGTCCCTGAGCCCACCGTCGAAGCTCCGATACCTGCAGCGGAAATGCTCTTCTCAAAGAATCCAGAGGAGACGAAGGCAACATAAGGTTGCCACTTGTCGTTGTTTGCTTGACAGAAAGCCGGGGCTGACGGTCTTGTCGGCCCCGGCTTTCGGATGGGTTGAGTTCGGTGTTTGATCGAATGAACTGTACCCACCGCGCTCGATCAGTGATCCCAGGTTTCCATGACTGATGTGCGGAATTTACGGCATAGTGGACCCAGACCGACGGGTTGACGCGCGTTTCTTGGAAAAGACGGTTCGGACGATGAGACATCGAGGACCGGATACCTCAGGCGTTTGGGTAAGTGAAGATCGCAAGGTTGGACTGGCTCACTGTCGCCTCGCGATTATTGACCTTGATCCCCGAAGCAATCAGCCCATGACCAATCGGGATGAGACCCTCGTTCTTTCGTATAACGGAGAGACATACAACTTTCAGGAGATACGAGGTATCCTGGAAGGTAAAGGACATCACTTCCGAACCCTCTCCGACACCGAAGTCATCCTGCACAGCTACGAAGAATGGGGACTCGAGTGCGTCCATCAATTCCGCGGTATGTTTGCTTTTGCGCTCTTTGACAAGAAAAGGGATCGGCTGTGGCTTGTGCGAGACCGTTTGGGCATCAAACCCTTGATCTACTATTGGGACGGGTCGCTCTTTGGGTTCTCGTCTGAGATTCCGTCATTGGCTCAGCCAGAGAAGTTCGATCGTGCCCTTGACACAAGTGCACTTTATGACGCACTGACCTATCTGTATATTCCGGCACCAAAGACAGCTTACCGGCATGTCCGAAAACTTGAAGCTGGGCACTGGCTCGTCTACGAGAACGGTGAAGTGTCTCTGAAGAAGTACTGGGATATTGACGAAATCGGCTCCAACGAAATCGACGAGGAAACAGCGTGTGGGCGCGTACGAGAAACTCTGAGCGACGCGGTGAGACTGAGGCTGATTTCAGACGTACCGCTCGGAGTTCTGCTGTCTGGTGGAATGGACTCCAGCACAGTGGCTTATTTCGCTCAGCAGAATTCCACTACGCCGATCACCACATTTTCCCTGGGGTTCGATGTCAAGACAAGCGATGAGCTGGAGTATGCCAATCTGGTTGCAAACCATGTCGGTAGCCACCATATCACGAGCGTCTATCACTTAACCGAGGCCCGGCGGGACGCTGGCTCCAATGTCTTCTTGTATGGCGAACCTCACGGTGACAGCTCGATCCTGCCGAGCTTCGCTGTGTGTGAAATGGCCAAGCGCTCCGTGACTGTTGCACTCTCTGGCGACGGGGGTGATGAAGTCTTCTGCGGATACACACGCTATAATGAGTTCCCCCGCCACAACCAGCAGCACAGCCACTGGTTTCATGGCGCGTTTCGGAGAATCCTTTTGGAGAACGTCCCGCTTCTCGCACGCGGCCGAAACAGGCTGTTGCGGTATCACTTGGACGAGTTCGATCTGTATACGCTTCTATGTGGGGGATTGAACAAAACTGAAAAAAGGAGCCTCCTCGACCCTGACGTATTCCATGGCTTCCGGAGTTATGACGACTACTGGCTCTATCGAAAATATTGGAAGCCAGACCTGCCGATTCGAACACGGCTCCAGTATTTGGACGTGAAGACCTATTTGGCCGATGATATTCTGGTGAAAATGGACCGAGCCAGCATGGCTCTGTCACTGGAAACGCGATTACCCTTCCTAGATCACAAATTAGTGGAAGAGGTGTTCTCCTGGCCCGAGAACATCCGGGACAACGGAAGGACTCTGAAGTACATTCTCAAGAAAGCGGTCAGAGGGCTTCTACCCCAGGAAATACTGGACAAGCCCAAACACGGATTCAGTATCCCGTGGCGAGCATGGGCACGGCACTGGGGCGAGATGCGAACCGTGTTCGGTGACGGAACGTTCTTTCGCAAGAACCTGCGGCTACCGAAATACTACATGCTGCTCGTTTTGCAGCAGTGGCTGAAGAGCAATGCTTGATAGCGCCGCGCAAATGAGATCGGGTGGTTCAAGGACTCGGGCCCGGAGACAGGCCCGCTTCGGCTCATGATTCTGTAGCTGTCTGATGGAGGGCGGCGGGGATCAGAATATCCAGAGAGGGCGGGGTAGGTGCTCGTTGATGAATGCCCTCTCTCTGGGACGGAATGTACGATGCAGGACATTCAGCACAAGGTAGATTAGGCCAAAGCACAGGACGCTCGCTAAGACTCCAATGACTCCGGTGAACAAGTGCCTGATCTGAAGAAACAGGAGGCCGGTCAAGGCACCATTCACAAGAAGGCGAAGCAGTCCCACAAGGTCAGTCCGGATTCGGAGCTTTGCGGCGACGAAGACATAGAGGATCACATTCTGAAGTGATAAGGCGATGCCCGAGATCCACACCATTGCCATGACTCCA
>Ga0315537_1003206_pt1 | contig 12229 bp, 11 predicted proteins | sample SalMarSW160270MG_FD_203091 | JGI IMG/M metagenome (GOLD analysis project Ga0315537, IMG submission 203091) | Salt marsh sediment microbial communities from the Plum Island Ecosystem LTER, Massachusetts, United States - Salt Marsh Sediment SW1602-70 ... | reverse complement strand
CCGCCGAAAAAGTACCGGAAAGAGCCCGGGCATTGTTCAATCGTTTTGTCGCGCCCATTGGTATGCATGATATGTTTCCGCCCAGAGTGTATGTCGTTAATGCGTTAATTTACCCCATGGAACCGAGAATACATCATAATCTCCTGCATGAAATGGGTTTCGTCATGGCTGCCTGGGAGGCAAACCAGGCACAGCCGGGAGCCACACCGGTCACCACCGGGCTGTTTCGTGATATAGCCAGAACATTCTGGGGTAGCGACGAAGCGGCTGATGTCACCAGCTACGAGGGAAAAGCGCTGGCCGCAAGAAACATACAGAACAGGGCCTATTTAAGGGACAGCCTGGGGCTGTGCGACTTCAACTACCCTATAACCTATTCTTTCAATACGCCGGACCACCTGGGAGACCCTTACCTTGAAGCGAAAATCTTTACTGCTGTTACCGGTATCGACGGTGATGAACTTGACCGGTATGCGGAGCGCATCTGTAACCTCCAGAGATCTATAATGTTGCGGGAGGGGCAAAAAACTCCTGAAGCTGACTTCCCCCCTGAGTTCAACTTCACCGAGCCCTTGCAGGCAATCCCTAACTCCGACTTGGCGGTGGTTCCCGGTCCCGGTGATGAACCGGTGCCTGTAAAAGGTAAAATCCTTGACAGGAGTAAATTCAAAGCTATGTTGCGGCAATACTACCATCTCCGGGGCTGGGACGAAGAAACAGGCCGGCCACGGGTTGAGATGTTATCCACCCTTGGTATCGACGACATCGCGCCCGCTTGATAACAGTGCAGACAAGGAGGCTGATATGAGGTTTAAAGACAGGGTAGCCATAATAACGGGTGGTACGGCGGGAATGGGCAGGGCCGCGGCTCTGGGATTTGCTAGAGAAGGGGCAAGCGTCGTTATCAATGGCCGAAATGAAGATAAACTGAGTGAAACGACGGATGAAATTCACTCGACAGGCGGCACCGTAACGGCGGTACGGGGGGATATCACAAAAAGCGACTGCACTAAAGCTATCGTGGCCTCGGCATTGGGACAGTATGGCCGGATAGACATACTGTTTAATTACGTTGGCGGTGATCCTGACTTGGCTCCTCTCACGCCGTTTATCGAGCAGACCGAGGATTTCTGGGACAGGATGATAGGCCTCAATCTCATGAGCACCATTATCATGTCGCGGGCAGTGCTTGACAGCATGATAAAGCAAAAATACGGTAAAATTATAAACACGGCTGCCATAGCCGGGAGAGTAGGCGGCCCGAGAATGGCAGTGTACTCCGCAGTCAAGGGTGGGGTGATTGCTTTCACCAAGGCTCTGGCTCTGGAGGTGGCACCTTATAATATTAATGTTAATTGCATCAGTCCGGGCCCTATTGATACCCCGGGCTTCAATAGAATTTTTACGGGTGAAGCCAGGGAACATGCGTCAGACATCGTACCACTGGGTAGGGTGGGGCTGCCTGAAGAAGTGGCCAGCGCCGTGCTTTATCTAGCCTCGGACGACGCGGTCTTTATTACGGGGCAGGCTCTGGCGGTTGACGGCGGCGCGACCATGGTATAGTGAAAAGCTTTTAAAACAGTATAACTTCCTTGAGGATACCCTCTCGAAGCCCAGCGTGGTAATAAGATATTATCTAGATGTTTAGTGCAAAGGAGATAAAAAAAATTCTGCCTATTGAACCCCCAAGTGGAGATAGGGGGATTCGAACCCCCGACCTCCGCGATGCGAACGCGGCGCTCTCCCAGCTGAGCTATATCCCCGTAATAAGATTATTATAGCACATAGTGCTCAGCGCTCAATCTGTTTAATCTGGTAACGCAACTTTCCGGCCGGTGCCGTTATCTCCACCGTATCTCCATCATGCCTGCCGATGAGCGCCTTGCCAAGGGGTGAGGCGATGGATATTTTACCCCGGCTCGGGTCCACCTCCCTCGGGTCGACTATCATGTAGCGGAGTTCTTTACCGGAAGCCAGGTCGCTGAGGATGATGATATCGCCGACTTCTGTCTTGAGGGTCGGCTCCTTTTTCTCACCAATAACAGTTGCCGCCTTCAGTGTCCCTTGTATCTCTTTAATACGCCCCTCCACGTGGCCGCGTTCTTCTCGGGCAGCAGCCAGAGGGGCGTTTTCGCGGAAATCCTTATCAGCGGCCGCCCACTTTATTTCATCAATGAGTTCATGGCTTCTGTTCTTGAGGTTGGCAAGTTCGACCTCAAGTTCGTCATATTTCTGCCGGGTCAGGGAGACATCCTCGGGTCGGCCGCGACTGGTGGTAAACTGCGGCCCGGATTTCGACTTCTTGGTTTTCAGGTGAGTAGCCAGATTGGTCCGGCTCCATCCTGCCTTTTTGGCATGAGCCAGGAAGGAGCGCACAAGCTCCAGCTTTTTGGCGTAGTCGGTGTCCGACACTGATAGCTGCTCGGCGTAACTGGCGACATCGGGCGGCGCCAATCTGGCAAAGGAACGCTCCCAGCCGTACCAGCGGGCGAATTTGTATACTTCCGGCTGGCTGGCCTCTCTTTTCTGGGACGACAATTTCGATAGGAAATTTGCCGCCGCTTCGCCCAGGGTGGGAATCTGGCTTTCACTGTTCACCATCTATCTCTCTCCCTATTAAAGCTATCTCATTCTAAACACTAACACCGTTAAAGGTCAATCCGTCCGCTCCCGAAGGGGAGTTTTATTATATGCATGGCTCTGGCTACCACCTGGTATCTCAATAGCCGTAATATCGTCCTGCTGTGCCAGTCGAAGGAAAGGTCTTCGGCCTTAAGTAGAGCCTGGTCAATGCCGCCGGCTTCTATAATCTTAAATATCCGGTCAATCTGCCGGTCATTCAGACGCTCGAACAGTTTCCTGGCCCAGTAGCCTACCTTGAGCTCCCGTCCCAGTTTCTTTTTCCAGCCACGCTCATAGCGTCCCAGCCTTTTAGCTGACAGGTCGTTGTCTTCAAGTGCCTGGTGCAGCGTCTCGGCGGCTATGTCAGCGCTGAGAAGGCCGTAGTAGATACCGCCACCATTGGTCGGCTTTACCTGCCCGGCGGCGTCCCCCACCACCACCAGCCTTTCACCATAGGTTCGGGGCAGCGGCTTGATGGGGATTCCGCCGTAGCACAGTTCAACCTCGGCCGAGGCTATTTCCCCCTGGGCTGCCAAGAGTGTCAGCCACTTCCTCAAGTAGAGCCCAGGACTTTTTCGCATCATCAGCCCGACTCTCGCCATTGGTGGTGTCGTGGGCACCAGCCAGGCGAAAAATCCCGGGGCAATATCACCGAAATAGACCTCCACCTCGTTCGTTCCTGTCGTTTTTACTTCAGCCTGGGCGCCTACGGTAAAATCACCAAACCTGCCAAGACCTAACCGTGAGCACAGTCCCGATGCGAAGCCGCTGGCAATGACCACGGCTCTTGTCTGGATTTCCACCCCTTTTCCCCCACTGAGTACCGTAACCCTTGCCCTGTCGCTTCCGGTTGTTATGTCTTTCACCAGGCTATTGAAATGATACTCCGCGCCGGCTCCCTGAGCACGCTCCGCCATCGAAATTTCAAAAGCCACGCGGTCCAGGATGCATGCCTGGGGCTCCGCTCGCCACAGGCTGAGGCGATTTCCGGAAGGAGAAAACAGGCTGGCGCTATTCACCTGCCTGAGTATTACTTTGTCCTCAATGGCAAAGGCGCTGGCACATTCCCGACTTATTATACCTGTGCAACAGACCGCCTCCCCCGACCGCGACTTCCGTTCCAGCACCAGTGTCCTGTGTCCCTTCTCAGCCAGCCTGAGAGCTACATAACTTCCTATTGGGCCGCCACCGATAACTACCGTATCGTACATTTAATCTCCGTTGGGAGCCTCCGGCCGGCGGGTTATAAACCTCTTAACGAAATAGAGTGCCACGCCTATAGCCGTAATTAAGATAATCGTAAAAAGTGCGTTAGCCCCGGTTATCCTCATCCCGAACAGTACGTTTAGAGCAAGGACGCTGAGCGTTACCATGGCAATGGACAGGCCAATAGAAAGGACGGCCCTTTCGATTGAATTAATACGTTTAAAAAAAACAAATGTCCAGGCAAATCCCGGGATGAAAAACACGAGGAAAAACGCAATGATAGCCCGGATGGCGGGCAGGCTCTCAGCAAATGGGATGATGGACTGAAAAAGCTGGCCGAAATCCATGCCTTTATACTACTCCCCCCATGGGGTAACTTCAAGAATTGTTTCGGTATGATGATTGCCCTGCCTGATAGAGGGAATCAGTCGAATACGCCTTTTTGCCGCAGCCGTTCAATTGCGTCCTGAGGCATGCCGAGTATCTCTCGGCAGATATAATCTGTATGCTCGCCGAGCAGTACGGGACGATTCACATCGGCTTCAGCCTTAGATAATTTTATAGGGTCCGGATGGTAATAGCGCAACCTGCCCATATAGGGATGGTCCAGTTCGCGGTAAAAGTTATAGTGATTAAGCTGGGGGTCTTCGTCGAGGTCCTTGGCGTTAGCGACCAGTCCAGCGCCGACTCCCACCGCCTGCAGCATTTTCTGTACTTGCTCTGGCGGCAGGTTAATCGTCCACTCTTCTACCAGACGGTCAAGCTCATCGCTATTTTCCACACGACCGGCTGAGGTCGCATATTTCGGGTCTTTTGCCCAATCTGGATTGCCGATAACCTGTTTAAAGCTCTGCCACTCCTCGTCGGTCATCACGGCAATAGCCACCCATCTATCGTCGCCCTGACAGCGGTAGACCCCGTGGGGAGCGGCGTGGTCGCATTTATTGCCGTTTGCAGCCAGCTCCCTATTGTTAGCCTGATAATCGAGAATCAGCGGCGTTATATAATTCAGCCCCGCTTCTATCTGGGCGTGGTCGATATACTGTCCCCTGCCGGTTCGGCGGCGGTAGTCGAGAGCCGCCATGATGGCCAGTGAGGCGTACATCGGCGAAAGCTGGTCGGTATAGTAAGTGGAGGGAGGCACGGGAGGACTGTCAGGCCAGCCGACAATCGTATCCATCATGGTCACGGCTGTCAGGATACTGCCGAAGCCGGGCTGGTCAGCCATAGGACCCGTATGCCCGTAGCCACAGGTGCGCATCATGATGATTTCCGGGTTCACCTGCTTCAGCCCCTCGTAGTCCAGCCCCAGCTTGTCCATAACGCCGGTGGGGAAGCCTTCCCCGACAACATCAGCCCAGGCTACCAGCTTTTTAAAGATAGCCACTGCCTCGGGGTGTTTGAAATTCAGGCAGATGCCGTATTCCGGGGCGGTATGGGTGATAGAAAAGAAGGCACTGCGTTCCAGGCCGATGGGTTCCCCTTCTTTGTTGGTGGGAGCGTACGGGGCGAAGAGCCTGATGGGGTCCGGCCTTGTGGCTGTTTCTACCCGTATCGTCGTCGCTCCGTAATGGCTCAGGTAATTGAGAATATAAATCCCAACGCCCGCCCAGCAAAGCTGTACTATCTTTACGCCTTCAAAAGGTTTCCTGGCCACGATATAATCTCCTCGTCTAAATGACCCCGCTTTCTTTTAGAGAAAGCACTTCGTCGGCGGACATTCCGAGTTTTTGATAAATTTCATCATTATGCTCACCGATATGGGGCGCCCGATGCCGTATTCCACAGTACCCCTGCGTGGTCATCACGGCACCACCCGGATATTTAAGAGTGGTGCCTAGTTCGGGGTGTTCGATTTCTTTCCAGAATCCCCTGGCTTCGAGCTGGGGGTACTTGAGTACGTCTTCGGCGTTGTTGCAGGGCCCTAGCTGGAAGCGGTTATCGGTCGCCAGTTTCAGCAGTTCGTCCTTGGTATGGTTCATAAAGAACTCGCCCAGTATCTCCATCAGTTTGTTGGCTTCCTCCGGGGTCATGTCCTCCCAGCTCTTGGTCTGCCATTCCCATTTCTCAAAGGAGCCGATATCAATACTGTCTTTCTTGATAAATTCCATCATGCTGAGGTTGTTTTTTGCCGAGGCCGGATTTAACAGGAGGTTCAGGGCAACATAACCGTCCTTACACTCCCACAGCAGCGGATTGTAAAACACCGACTTATCTTTAAGCGTGACCGCCGCCCGCGCCCTGCCATGTCGAGTGGGAATCTCCTCGAACAGGGCGTAAGGCCCCTCGACTTCCGCCGAGCAAACAATATCAAGGGCCTGCTGGGTGATGGCATCGACATGCTGTCCTTTGCCCGTCAGTACCCGGTGGCTTAAGGCTATCATGGTGCCGACGGCTCCGTTCATAGCCCCGAGGCAGTGGGTGTGTATGTAGCTGGTGGTCAGGGGGGGACGGTCTTCGTAGCCATTCGTATAAATAAGGCCGCCAAGCGCCCGCACCACGATATCCGGGTCTTTATAATTCCGGTAAGGCCCCTCCTGCCCGAAGCCAGTGATAGAAGTCATAATAATTCTTGGATTAATTTTGCTCAGGTCTTCATAGCCCAGGCCCAGTCCCTCCAGGTATCCCGGGGCGAAGGACTCTATAACCACGTCCGCCGTTTCAACCAGTTTTTTAAATATCTCCTGTCCCCTGGCGGTTTCGATGTCCAGGGTGATGCCTTTCTTATTGGCATTGAAAGCAAACCAAGTCAGGTTCTTTTCGGGGTCTGGGATATCCTTATAGAAAGGGCCCTTGAGACGGGCAGGGTCGCCTCCAGGCTTTTCAATCTTGATGACCTCCGCCCCGAAGTCGCTGAGCGCCCGGCCGCAGATGAACGCCTTATCGTCGGTCAAGTCGAGAATCCGGTAGCAGCCAAGCATAAGCTCTTCCTGAAACGAGCGTAAAGCATGGGTAGCGTATAGTGCGGTATGTGGGTGCAATTTGCGAATGAACATGAGGTCTCAGATATAATTATATTATGATGACGCTTGAAAAGACAAATAAGAGGGGGAGCTATCAAAGCTCCCCCTATCTAATGTTATTCCTAGGGCGGTAGGGCTATTTGGTGGTAAAGAATGCCCACCAGGGCTTTTCTTCTTTAATTACATCTACTTCCGTATTTTCAGCGTCTACCGTTAGCGTATTCTCGACTGTTAAAGGTATAAAACCGAACAGCTTCCTTCTCTCGTTTGTTCTGATTCTATAGACTGCTTTGGCGTTCTCTTCTCTCAATTCAATCTCTTCTGGCTCAATCCTGATTCTCTCCACAATAGTGCTGGGCATGAGTTTAATCTCGGCATTCGCGGTCCTTAAAACCTCGTTTTCAATGACTAAATCCGGTGCTTTAATTATGAGGTTTCCATCGTGAATAACCACCTGGGCCTCCATGGGCTCTATTTCCAGTTCTTTGTCGTTTACTCTAGCGACCACCTTCTTATCAACCGTTTTCACGACTACCTTGTCCATTTGCACTTCCCCCGGCCTTACCTCGATTACCTCCACCAGTCCACTGACTTCCTCAGCGCGGATTTCATCCTTGCTTTTTCGTCCACATCCACGTCTTCCATCATAATCTCGGCAATCCTGAACCTGTAATAATCCGTAATCTCCACTGCGGAATCAACCGCAACAGGTGCTGGTCTGGGGGGAATGAAATCAACCGGAGACGTTTCTGTTGGGGGAATCCCGCCACTGCCACCGGAGTTGCTGGACTCACCTGATTCACAGGCAATTCTCAGTTCCTCAATACTTCTCTTAAGATTTTCTATGGTGATTTTAATCTCTTCTCTGCCTCTGCGATACCCTTTCGCCTCCAGTTCCTCATCCGATAAAGCATATAAGGCTTCATAGTGCCTTAACTTCTCTTCCAGGGCTTTTACTTCTTCGCATGGGTTTACTTCGATGGGAATCATGCTATCGCTGGAACCAACTTCACTTGGCGGCAAAGGATCACTCCGGGTCGGCTGTTCCTCTTCTACAATGACGGGATTGATGCTGGCACCTGCTATCTCTTCTTTAATTACACGTATCTTTTCCAGCAATACTTCAAATTTCTCCTGATCATTGTTGTTTTCCGCCTCCTCCAGCATCCTCATCAGGTTGTCTAGTTCCTCCATTAACTGATTATTGACGGAGAGTACCTGTGGTACTGTCTGATTACCGCTGCTTCCCTGCGGTAATATAGGAGACTCTTTCGCATTCTCTCCGGTTTGGGCGAGCGCTGGAGACGCTCCGAGTATTAGAGATATCGAAAATAACGAGATTAGAGTAATACAAAATAACCTTTTCATTCTATTTTACCCCCATTTATTTATTTTCTATGAGAGTATAACGCCAGACATTTAAAAAAGTTAGGATATAAGTTCATTTTTTCAAGAACGCCTGTTTATTTCGAGATATTAGTGGTAGGTATGGTTTTTACTTCGCCTTTAGCTAATAATAAAGGGGGCTGTATCAGCCCCCATAATAATTATGTTCTTTATGGTCGGGGAGGCCGGATTTGAACCGGCGACCACCTGAACCCCATTCAGATGGTTTTAGCTTCAAAATAGCCCATTATTGCATTTATTCGTGCAAAAACGGGTATTTTTAATGTAATTTAGGTTTGTCGCAGCTCCTGAAAAAATGGGGGGTTAGGTTTGTCGACAAACCTATTGCATTTATTTTCCCGCCTTCCCTTCGGAGAATACCCTCCTTGAACGTAACTGAAACGAATTATCTTAGGACCTCCGAGGAATAGCTTTGCAAAAATCCTGAGCGTGGGGGGATTCCGGGGGGATTACGGCGGGGATTACGTGCATTAAATACAAATAGACCGGGGATTACCCGGCCTATTTGTGTCGTTGCGAGTTCTTAATCCAGTCGACTGTCAACCATAGACAGTGTAGCATTTTTACTACAGTTTGTCAAGTGTAATTGTGGAAAAAAATCTACAGGTTTTTAGTACTTTAGGTGGAGGCGACGGGATTCGAACCCGCGATAGTCAATTGACAGTCGACTGTGTTCCCATTACACTACGCCCCCACCAGCTTTATTATACCGATTTCAAGTTGGATTTCAAATTAAATTGGCCGGATTATGGAGGGATTTCATTTAAATTTATCTGCCAGTGGTATATCTGAGAATCATCTCATCAAGAACTTTATAAAAAATTTCAACAGCCGCTAAGGGTGATACTAAAACACCTTCCATACTTATTATCTCTGATGTTATTTCTCCTGAGGCTTTAATCATAGCCGCTTCTGTTTCTGCAATTATCTTTGCCATTTTTTCAAACCTCCAAATTTTTAAGTTCCAGTTTTAATAAATTTTTCTATTACCGGGGCAATTTCGAGCAGGACCTTTTTTAATTTAACAAGGTCCTGCAAATCAGTACCCACGGGGTTCGTACCTCTCCGACTGTTTCTAATGTATTACTATAGCATATTCGCTACCTCAATTGGCGCAACTCCTGTTTCACTAACTTCAATGAACCAAATACTACATTTGAATTTGTGACCTCTTGGCTTCGATAATCTGAAACCACACCAGAAAAGAGAATACATTATGCAGGCAACGGTGTGGAGAGTACTTGACTCCCAATTATGGTTACAGGTAAAAGTTCCAGTCTCATTAGGCCCACCACGCTCGAAAAAGGCCTTATTACGGTCCTGTTTAACAGGCGGGCATGGGGTCAACTTCTTGAAATTTACCCAGGATATTATAACTACCGGCGCTACCACGAAGCCCTTGGCAACGTTACTCCTGCTGATGTGTATTATGGCCGGAGGGAGCATATTCTGGCCTGGAGAAAGGAGCTAAAGCAACTAACAATTGAAGTGAGACTTAAGCACAATAGAATGATGAGGGAGCTTGACAGGGACAATTCACATGGCTAAAGTGTTCATTAGTAAGTTGTGCCTTAAATGCTGACGACGCACCGTCAGAAACGGTTGAATTTTATATGTTTTTACTCCAGAAGCTTATACTATGGAAGTTCTAAAAACCCTGCCTTATCGAATTCATAACTTAGTGGAGGTTAATTATGTTTTGCGCTGTGGCAAGCGATCAGGCTCTACCGGAAAATCTGGATAAGCTGGCTAAACTCTTTAATGAAAAGTCCATCCCGCTTCAAAAGAAGTGGCCTGGTTTCCGGGGTGTATATTTGGTAGCCAAGCCAAGCGGCGAATTCATGGTTCTAGGTATGTGGGACAGTGAAGAGCAAGCAAACGCGTGGCTGGCCAGCCCGGAGCATATAGCACTCGGCGGCCAAGTGGATGCGCTTACAATTCGCCCGCCCGATATCGGGAGTTACAACGTACTGGCTTATGACGTCTAAAAGCGTTAACCAATCCGGTCTTAAGTATCATAACGGGGCTGGCAATCAGGAGTAGAACCTCAAAATCGGTCAATTTTTTCAAACTGATTGAGGGTGTTCGACGTCAGGAAAAATGGGACACATTGAAGACATAAAGTAATGGACACTTCCAACAGGTACACCCAGGTTCCTTATTGTACTCGTTAAAGGCTCTAACAGTATCACGCCATTATTTAAAAGTGGGTTATTTTTCAGCTCACTAAAAAACTATACCGATACCCCCTCCTTTGTCAAACACTGCCACTCGCCACACGCCCTCCTTCGGGGAATAATCTCTTTGAGGCAACGATACTGTATTCGCGAGCTTGACATTTTCAATTCTAATGTTCTAGCATGATACATAGAATAAGACAGCAAGAACTTTACTGTACCGGGGTATAATAGTAATTCGGTTTTTTAAATTTTGGCATTATAGAAGCATATTCATCATAGCGCGGGCAGTTAGGTGATTGCTATCAGTCATTTCCCTGAATCCATATCGTATCATCATTGGTTAAAAGGGGGTGATGCTATGTCTGAAATAGCAAGATACATAAAAAAGAGGTCTTAAATACAGGAGGTTAATAAATGAAAAAGACGGGTTTTATCATCATAGCATTGTTAATGGTAGCATTAGTAGCTATGGCCGGGTGTGCCGAACCAACTCCAGCGCCGGCCCCAGCACCCACTCCGTCCCCAGAACCAGAACCAGCTAAACCAATAGAACTCAGCTTAACTTGGGTAGACATGAAAAATCCGCTGTATGACGGATCATTTGGCATCTGGGTAGATATGGTCGAGCAGAATACGAAGGGCAGGGTTAAAATAACCGAATACTATGGAGGCCAGTTAGTGCCTCCTCCAGAAAACTATGAAGCGGTCGTTAAGGGCACGGCTGATATCGGGATTGGTTGGATTGCAGTGGTACCCGGGCGGTTCCCGCATCTGGAGGTCATACAAATGGCGACATTAGATACACAGCTTCCTGCACCAAGCCGCGCTTATATGGAGCTTTACCAAACAGTCCCGGAAATTCAGGAAGATCTCTCTCAGACTAAGGTATTGGCTATATGTGGGCCTTCACCCGCTGGGGCGTCCGGGATAGGATTGCGCGATAAGGAAGTCCGCACCCTGGAGGACCTCAAAGGTCTCAAGATTCATGTAGTGGGAGGAAAATGGGAGTCGAGATTGTTTGAAGCCCTAGGAGCCTCACCGATGTCATTGATGCCATCCGAGCTTTATACGTCGATACAAACAAAGGTGATAGATGGCGGGATATTTATGCCCGAAATGTATCCTTCATATAATATGTGGGAAATCGTGCACTACCACGTTCGGTCATACCAATTATTCATGCCCATGTACGTGACAATGAACTGGGATTCCTGGAACAGCCTGCCACCAGATATCCAGCAGATTTTTGAGGAGACTGCCAAAGAGCAAATCCCAGATGCAGTAGACGGGTATTTTGCTGATTCAGCGGAAGCAGCCTACGAGGCTGCTGATGAACATGGGCTGAAAATTATCGATTTGGCACCAGAGGAACTGGCTCGATGGGTCGAGATTCATGAGATGGTGCGGGATGAGTGGGCAGCTGACATGGAAGCTAAAGGGTTGCCAGGCAAAAGGCTCCTTGAAGAGTGGGACAGTGTGTGCGCGAAATATTCAGTTAAATAGTAAGAAATAGCGCCGTCCCAAGCGTATAGCAGGCATAGGATAAAGAAGTGCTCGAACGGTGCGCTAATGGTGGATTGTTTGCTTATTTAGCGAAAGTTATCCGTATCCTGGACAGGCTCAACCCGATTGTGCGCTGGGTATACATCATCGGGATGGGTATCTGTTTCCTCTGGGTGTGTTTCGTATTCGCAAATGTCGTGCTACGCTATGTTTTTGCCCGACCACTTGCCGGAAGTCAGGATATTGTCCAGGTTACTTTGGTATTTGTCGTTTTCTTGGGAGTAGCATATGTACAGCTCACAGGTAAACACATAACCGTAGACGTAATCTCTAGCCAGTTGCCACCAA
>Ga0315537_1003205_pt1 | contig 12231 bp, 10 predicted proteins | sample SalMarSW160270MG_FD_203091 | JGI IMG/M metagenome (GOLD analysis project Ga0315537, IMG submission 203091) | Salt marsh sediment microbial communities from the Plum Island Ecosystem LTER, Massachusetts, United States - Salt Marsh Sediment SW1602-70 ... | reverse complement strand
TTTTCTCCGGCCTTTGTCTTCTCTCCAACACCAACAGCTTATGGAGCGCAAAATTTGCGGGATGCGGCAGAGTCAAATGAAATTCTTCCACTTTTGCACTTATGGTATTCTGCGCAAGCATATCGAGAAACCTCAATGCCTGGGCATTAACCCCGAGCTGCGGCAGCAAATATGGTTTATCCAATCCCCTGCCTCTTTCTGCAACAAGAAACTCAACGATTAGCTGTGGATGTTCGAGTCTTATATAACCCTGTGAACCGGTAAAATCGGTTACAAAACCGAGGTCTTTTAACAGTTCGGCTACATCGGTTTTAACTCTGATAGTTAACGGCTGTGGAATCAACAAATCAATATCTCGAGTCTTTAGCACGGGAACATAGTTGACGCCTGCAAAAAATGATTTGTAGAACAATGTGCACCAGCTGCCGACCAGAATAATATATTTGAGTACGCCTGCTTTATCCAGCCGGCGAAGAACCTCGACACACAAATCATACTGACTTTTTCCCACGCAATGTGCCTCTTAAAAACCTGATTTGTTTTTTGGCTTCAGCCAAAAGGGTTCTGTATTTTGCCCTGTATTCTTTTGCTTTTTTGTACCGCTCTATTTCTTCTTCGGAAACCTTGCCTTTATATACGAATTTCACCTTGCCGCGATTTCTCATAACAAGATAATAATATTCATGTCCCTTAATTCTCTTCTTTACCAGGCTGCCTTTCGGCAATTTGGCCAGTTCTCTCTCATAGCTTTTTTTCATCGCCAGAGAGTTATTCAGCTCTTCCTTTAATACACCCTTTATTGCATTCATTCGCCGTCTTACGCCTCATTCTAAAGTTACCATACAACATTACTTAAATTGTATTCTGTATGGTAACACAAGTCAAGCAGTTACCATACATTTGGGGGCTTTTAACGAATTTGTATGGTAACACAGGGCAAAATCTTTCGCCCAATATAGCCGGTATCTGCCCTGCCGTCTCTGCTCAGGGTATTTGTGCCTATCTTTACAACAACGCGTTTTACCTTACTAAAGTCCCGCATCTTTATCCTCAGCGATTAGTATACAGCGTATAGCGGTTAGGTTCTGTTTTTCGGGCAAACCATCATAACATACAATCTGTCTATTGAGTCAGACTTCAGCCAGCATTACTGTATAGTTCTTGCCATAGTGCTTTGCGCACTTCGGACAGGTGGTATAGAAAAAATACATTTTCTTCAGGTCCCGGCCTTTCGACTTTACGTATTCTTTCATCTGCTGAGCCCATTTGCCGGCGTTTTTGTACGGTCCCTCGAAGACTTTAGTCACAAACGTGCCGGAGATTTTCTTCATAGCAGCCTGGGGTACTTCTTTGCTGACTGCAATATAAACGTCAGCTCCCCAAAGCGAATTCTCATCCGACAGCAAAATTGGTTCTGGCGCAAGTGCGTCGGCATGGACAATCTTTTCCATATTTTTGACCATGACGCTGCCGAAGTTAAGTGGGATGTGCAGAAAACTCCTGACGCGATCTTTCAGGAAAAGTTTGTCCTGCCATGTTATCTCCTTTTCGTCCCATGGCTCGGGATTGAATCTTGGACAGCACCCGGTTTCCGAGTTTTCATAAAGTACATCCATAGCAATTATCCTCCCTAACAACAAAAATTCCGAACTCTTTTTGCTACGAACTCTTTGATAATAATGACCTGCACGCTAAAGCTAAAGTCCATATTCTTTACTAAGCCTGCGATGCGTGAACGTCTTATCGCCGCGAGAATAGTCCTCAACCACCTGACCGAAGCCTACCAGTTTCCATTTGTATATCAGAAGCCCTTCAAGTCCGACGGGGCCGCGGGCGTGTATCTTGTTCGTACTGATACCCACCTCCGCGCCAAGGCCGTACCTAAACCCGTCACTGAATCTTGTACTGCAGTTCCAGAAAACGTTGGCCGAATCGACAAGGTCCATAAACCTCGCAGCTTTTTCTTTATTATTAGTCACAATCGCATCGGTATGATGTGAGCCGTATTTGTTTATATGCTCAATCGCTGCATCAATGCCTTCGACAACTTTTATGGAAATGATTTTATCAAGATATTCGGTCGCCCAGTCCCGCTCAGTCGCCTTTTTGCCGCCGATTATACCGACCGTTTTTTCACAGCCTCGAATCTCAACACCCTGCTTTTCGAATTCAGCCTTGACCTTCGGCAGAAACTCACCTGCTATTTTCTTATCCACCAGCAATGTCTCCGCCGCGTTACAAACCGCCACATATTGACACTTCGAATCCACCGCGATTCTGACTGCCATATCCAAATCAGCCTCAGACTCAACGTAAACGTGACATATCCCGTCAGCGTGACCGAGCACAGGAATGTTTGTATTGTTCATTATGTGCCGCACGAATTCATTCGACCCGCGTGGCACTATCAAGTCGATATACTCATCCAGTCCGAGCATCACCGCCACGTCTTGCCGTGTTTCCAACAGCCCGAGCCATCCTTCGGGTATTCCTGCTTTTGTGCTCGCTTCTGAAATCACCTTAGCCAGCATTGCGTTGGTCTTTGCCGCTTCGCTCCCGCCTTTTAACAACACCGCATTACCGCTTTTCAGACACAGCGTCGAAATTTGCACTAGCGCATCAGGCCGGGACTCGAATATCACACCTATAACCCCGATAGGACAACTGACCTTATAAAGCTCAAGTCCCTCATCGAGTTCGGTAGCGCTTAACGTCTTGCCGACGGGGTCATCGAGTTTGATTAAACTTTCGATACCGACGATTGTCTCAGCGATTTTCTTCTCGTCGAACTTCAACCGCTTAAGCAATGGCGCAGCAAGATTATCCGCCTCGGCCTTTGCCAAATCTTCTTTATTAGACGCGATGATTTGCGCAGAACTTCCCTTTATAGCCTTGGCGATTTCCGCCAGAGCCTTATTTTTAGTCCCGGCATCAACCGCAGCCAGCTCTATTGACGCCGTTTTGGCAGCCTGTGCTAATTGTGCAATATCCATCAGTCCCTACATTCTGTATTCTATATTCTGTTCTACATTCTACATTCTACATTGGATATTACAACAGATTTGTACCTTCGCAGCGGCATCAGCTAACCCGCGTTCGGAATCTCGAATTTGTAACCGATTGTCCGCATAGTATGGATATACTGAGGGTCATGCGGACTGGGCTCGATTTTGTTACGAAGTGTGGTAATGAAGCGGTCGACCGTGCGCGAGTTTACAAAGCAGTCATAACCCCACACGGCATTGAGTATCTGGTCTCTTGTAAGCGCCCTGCCGCGATTTTCTACCATGTAGCACAGAAGCGAGAATTCCTTCGGTGAAAGCTCGATTTCCTCTTTGCCTCTATTCAGAGTTCTTCCGGAAATATCCAGCCGCATTTTGCCGAACTCAAACACATCTTCCTGTTCTTTCCTGCGACGACTCAGAAACCTCTCAACCCTCGCCAACAGCTCTCTTATACTGAAAGGCTTGGTAACATAATCATCCGCACCGAGATTCAAACCGAGAACAACATCGGATTCCTCGCCCTTGGCGGTGAGCATTATTATCGGCATATCCAAATCCTCTTTACGAATCAGCCGGCATATCTCATAGCCGTTTATCTTCGGAAGCATGATGTCGAGGATTATCAAATCCGGCCTGGCGTTAAGAGCGGCGTTGAGCCCCTCCTCACCGTCCTTAGCGGTAATTGTACGATAACCTTTATACTCGAAGTTGTCCTTCAGCCCACGCAGCATCGCCGAATCATCTTCGATTATCAGTACTGTTTCCATAGCCTAATTGCCCGGCGCCGCGCCGTTACTGTCTGCTTCCACAACAACTTCCCGCCCGCGCTGTGTTTCGATTGTATAGCACACCCACAGTCTATTCTGCTCATCATAAGCACCACCGCAATACCGCGGATTATCTTTTGAAACCATGGTTAGCGGTTTTGCCCACTCGCCCCGCCCTGATAGCTCCGACCTCTTTAATTTCCAGTTTCTCCCGTCCGCGGTCTCGCACCACAATACCGTCAAATCCCCTTTATTACTCTCGACAAAATACGGACCGCAAACATTCAATGCGACATCGGACAAAGGCTTCATTTTATCAAACGCCATGTCCGCTCCAATCCTTGGGTTCGCAATGAACACCGTCTTACGTTGACTTCTGTCGATGCTGTCCCAGGCACACCATATTCGTTTATTTTCTGTAACCGCTACCGTGGGTGTAGAATCTATATTCTTGCCGCTAACCGAAGAAACTTCCCCCAAATCCATTGTCCCCATTACAGGCCGCATGAATATCGTCGGCATCTCGGCATATCTGGAATAGCCTTTATTAGGCGGATGAAAATCCCAGCTCCACACGATTACCGCCGAGTTACCCGCCGCCGCAATGCTTGGGTCGGTATGGTCCTCATATTCAGGCACATCCGTCGGACTGACCTGGATTTCAGCAGACCATCCTGAATCATCGAATCTACGAACATATATTTCCCTGTCTCTTGAACGGCCTCGCATTTTCCGCCACTTGTAATAGACCAGCCAGATTCGCCCGTCCCGGTCGCAAACCATACGCCCATGCATAGCATCGTCGTCAGAATGCGTGACGCGAACAGGCTCGTCCCGCTCGTCCCGGTCTGTAAACGATGTTACGAAAATATCGTAATTCCTTCCGCCTGCGTTGCTCGTCCAGCAGACCTGGATACGACCCAGTTTGTCGAACAAAACCGTGCCGTCATATTCATCTGCATCTGTCGCCGCTATCGGAATGTTTCCAGACCATGTTTTACCGTCAAAAACACGTGCAAACACATCATCAGAATCATCTCCGCTGGATGCAAAGACGACACATACTTTGCCGGCGGGCCCGCAGGCTATTGAAGGAAATCTCTCGCAGATTAACCCCTTTTCAACCTCACCGCTTCTCTCAACCGTCGCCGTCATATAAGCAATGCTGTCTCTGGTCACCGTCTTTTTGGATACTACCCCTGCAAGTACCTCATCGAGCTTTTCTCTCAACACTTGCCAGGCCTCACTACCCGAAACATTCGCTTTATATACAACCTTGCCTGTATGGTCCGCCAACATCAGAAACGTCCACCCGGCCCGGTTATACATCTTCTCGACTTTTCTGTTGGTATCCATCAACTGCGGAAAACCAAGCCGGTAGTGCTTCTGAAAATCCAAAGCCGCCAACTCATTATCACCCGCTACAGTACGAACAACCGCCAGGCCGCGGGGGCCGTACTGCTGTGAAATTTCCCTGAGCAGCTCGGAATCCTGCTGACAACCGCCGCACCAGCAGGAACCGGACATCACCAACACCGGCAGACCCTCATAGTCCGCCGAGTCAATCACTCTGCCATAGGAATCATGCAGCCTGAAATTCAGCTTGTCACTGGAATCAGCCCCGGGCCTGTCATTTTCTATCGGAACATCGCAGTCCTCAGGGGTGCATACCGCCGGCGTCTTGCCGCTCTGCGAATTTGCATCCGAAAGCCCACCGCTGTCACCAGCCGCCGCTGTAAAAATGCCCGGCACAATAAATACGATAAAAACGATTATCATCCCACCCCGCACTCTAACATTCATATGCGCTCCTCTGGGTTCGAATTCCCGGAAGGAATCTTCACCATAAATTCGCTCCCTTTACCCGGCTCACTATGAACGACAATTTCCCCTTTGTGTGCTTCGACGATAAATTTGACAATCGACAGCCCCAGCCCCGCGCCTTCAGTCCGCCGCGAAAGCGAGCTGTCCACCTGGTAAAACCTGTCGAACGCCATTTTGACCTGCCTGCGTGTCATTCCTATGCCGTTATCCTTCACTGCAAAACAGACAAAACCGTTTCCCCGAAACACCTTCAGCTCAATCCGCTTATCTTCATTGGTATATTTAAACGCGTTATCCAGAAGATTAACCAGCACGGTTACCAGCGCGTCCTTGTCCGCTTCTATCATAGGTAAAGGCTTGGCAATTTCCATATTGAAATCTACACCGTTGTTCTCGAATTTGGCTTGCAGGGCCCCTACTGCCGAGTTCGCAACTTCAATCGGGCTGACCGCAGTTATTTCAAAGGCCTGCTTGTTGCGCTCCATCCTGCTGAACGTCAGAAAATTATCTATGAGGCGGCTGAGACGCTCGTTTTCCCTCGATATCAGACGAAGGTACTCGGTCGCCGTTTTTTCACTTTCGTAATTGCCCTCGAGAAGCGTGTCAACCAGAACACGCATCGACGAAAGCGGTGTTTTTAATTCATGGGTAACTGTCGCAATAAAATTGTTCTTAAGCCTGTTGAGTCTTATTTGTCTGCCGATAGCCTGAGTGGCTATCGCACCCGAAGCCAGAATCAAAACAGCAACAAGAACACCTGTCCAGATATAAATAGCAGCCTGCCTGCTCGCGGCATTTTCAAAAACACTATTATCTCTGAAATAAACGGCAACTTCAAAATCCCCAAAAATCCCACCCGCCTCCATCGTCAGGAACGGCTTGCCAACAAAATTTACATCGCCCGCTACAATCTGGCCGAGATTATCATAAACCTGCACTCCGACCGTATCGTCCTGAACTTCTTTCATCCCCTCCGCGAACACTTCGAGAATTTCTTCAGACGAAATTAATCCCAATATCGTTTTATCCTCCAAATAAAACTTCAATCCATACAAATCAGACCTCGGCTCAATTCTCCTAACCGCCCGGCTCGGCAATTTATTCAATCCCTCCGTATCAGGATAAATCTCCGCAGCTTCTATTGAGTTGAAGTGCGCGTTAATTCTTTTTTTTGCATATTCAATTTCCCTGTCGAGTTTCTCTGCCAGCCCCGCCTCCTGAGCAATATCAATCATCTTGTTTAACTGCCAGATAATCGTCTCGGCCGGAGCCGAAGGCAAGTAAGGGTCGTCAGGCTCATTATTATACCGGCCGTTGCGGAGTATCCTTCGAAGATGATAATAAAAATTCTCATCATCGGCCTTTTCATAAAGACCAGCGAGAAAAACTCGCGAATGAATTACTACGACAGCCATTTCAGAATCCATACCTTCAGGATTCGCCGGATAAGACAATTTATATGCAAGCGCGACAGCCTCTTTCTTTCTATCGAGTTTATCGAGACAACGAGCCTCCCAAAGCCGGGCCTTATACCGGGTTGTTTCCGACTGTGTTTGCTCTGCCGCCTTTTCATACTGCTCGATAGCTTTTCTTAAATTACCCTTTAGCTCCTGCTGGAAAGGTTCTATTAATTCCTCGGGCCACTGGTTTATATTTGAATCCACAATCGGATACACCAAAGCACCGCTCGAATCGTATATCAGCATCCCTTCGTAATGACCGTTAGGTACTGCCGCAAAAAGCTCAAACATCGCGTAAAGGCTAAAGCCGTTTTGGGTTTTGCTCCATTCTTCAGGAGGATTTAAGTAAAAGCGTGATGAGTATGAATCGGGTAATTCAACAAATAATTGCTGTGCCTTTTCATTATAAACGTCTATTAATTTTTGGCGCACCGCCAGCCGTTCATTCCTCACCGCCTGGGTCATAAACCAGAGCAAGCACACGGTGGGCAATATCACCGCTATCGCAAGCAGCAATATCACCCACCGCAATTGACCGCCCGCATTACTCTTAATCCTCTTCACTTATTTCGCCTCTGCCTCTTTAAGTTCAGTCAGCATTGTAATTGCCGCCTGTGCATTGTTTTTCACGGTTAAGTCACTGTCGTTCAGGGCCTGCTTAAGAACAGGTAAGGCTTCATCATTGCCAAGGCAGCCCAAGGCATAAGCCGCACATCGCCTGGCATAGGCACTGTCATCTTTCAGGGTCATATCAGTCAATATCCCGAAGCTAAGGTTGTCTCCCACTTCGCCTAAAGCCAACGCAGCCATACCTCGTGTATATTCTTCTTCACTACTGCACAGCTCTCTTAATTTCGGCAGCGCGCTGTCGATGCTTTCAAACCGGCCTTTCCACAGAATATAAATCGCCGCCCGTCTGGTCGTCATTACTCCCGAGTCAAGATACCCTGTCAATTCGCTGACCGCGATAGATTGGTCAACCTGATTGACCATCTCCATCTGCTCTGAAACTTTCGGGTCGGTCTCTGCGCAGGTCGATATCGTAAGCACCGCCTTACGAACAATCCTGGATATTTCATTCACATCGGTAATCATTTCAGCGCTTCTCGCTAAAACTACGCTTTCAAAGTGCTCTTCACCCTGCTGAACTGTCTTGGTCCACCAATATACGTCGAAGTTCAAAAGCTCTTCACTGCCCGTAGGGGGATTGCTTTGCGAAATTTTCAAAACCTTCGGCAACACAAGAAAGAAGGTTTCAATTACAGGGCTGCCGAACTGATTCTGCATTCTTAAAGCAGCGGTTTCACCCGTTCTTGAAGGCAACGCTCGTGAATCGTCTATGCTCCATCCGTAATAAAGCGACTCTCCCGGTGCAAGCGGTTCATCCGGTATCCAGTATATATACCAATGATTTGACCTGTCCTCAGCGGGGACAATTTCTATATTCAGTTCCTGACCCGTGCTGTCATACAACGTCTGGTTGGGATAGCTTGTCCCGCTCAATCTGACTTTTTCTGTAATAGTTCGGCCGGTCCAGTTGTAATAAAAACCCATACCGCCGTTATAAAGGACAAAATTAGAATCGACGTAATAGACATGGCTGTTGGCATAAAGATTCTTTTGGCCGGCTACATCCGCCGTCTCACCGTATTTCCCGGAAATAAACCTGATAACCTGTCCGTCTATTTCCTCAAAAACCGACTTTGCATCCGGCCTGAGTTTATCGAGCTGCTCTCTGGCCTTTTCCACAAGCACCTTTTGGCTTGCGTATTTTGAGACGACCTGGCCAAAATATTCAGCCGCCTTTTCTTCCTGCCCTTTTTTCAGATAGCACATACCAAGCTGGTAGGCGGCCTTGGCTGCCACACGTTGCGACTCCGCAAAATCCGCCAGAACTCTTTCATAAATCCCTATCGCCTTGTCCAAATCTCCCTCGGCCTCCTCAGCGTAAATCCCCTCCTGCAGCAGCACCCCGGCATGCTCCCCCATCGCAACGGCCGCCAGAAACACCGCCCCCAGAAAAACCAAAATTACAGCTTGATTGAGCTTTTCCATCTTCTTCTCCTTTCCCAAAAAGGGTAACAAAAAATCCTTAATTCTGACAGTAGAATCTAAGGGCCGTTTGTTACCGATTTGTTACGGTTTTGTCCTTTTTTGAAAATTTTCAGACGTGATAAATTTGATGAAAAGGCGTATAGAAACTACCCGTAAGTCTTTCCGTCCTCGTCAACGTAAATCTCACCCTTCGCCTTTTGTACTATATCAACTGCCTTAGGCATATCCTCGAGCTGAGGGACCTTGAACAAAACGCCGCAGTAACGGCAGCGGACTCTGCAGTCAACCGCCTGCTCTTTCAGTAACCACCCCTTGCCGCAACTTGGACACTGAGCTATAATACGCACCTGAAGAGCCACCGAACAAGCATTATCAGAAGTATTGTCATCTTCTTAACAATCGGACAGCAAATATCTTTGGGATGAATTTTCTCATCCGCCCCATAATATTACCCCGGACGAACTGATAATCAACTAAAATCCCTCGTCACGTCACCGTCCACACCGATTTGATTGACTTTAGAAATCAATTTTGATACAATAATAGCAACTGGGGGTGGTGAAATGACCAAGAAAATCTCTTGCCGTATTATCGATTCTACTGCTCTATCGCAAGATGAACCTGACCTGCACTTAGGCTGGTGCCTCGACACAAGTATCTATTCGCAAAGCGACCAGCCACAGGCTAAATTTACACCTCGCCGCCCGACTCGCGAACCCCACACAAATCCAAACCCCTTTGGAAAAAACCTCGACTGCTACGCCTGAACCGCAAGAGCCGTAATAATTTAGTGTCGGCCTTCGTAAGCGGCAATCAGTTCGTCCATAAAACGATTAAATTCATCATCCACGGTACAGCGCTTTGGGTCGGCATCGAACCATTCGACCGAGCGTTTAATCCCCTGCGCAAAAGGCACCGTCGCGACAAAATCCGGCACAAATCGTTTTATCTTGCTGTTGTCGAAAACAGCGCACCACGATTTGTCGCCCAGCAAAGGGCCTTCGTGGTCGGGTCTGAATTTGGCGATGAAATCCGAAGGGATATAAACCGGATTTAGTCTTGCTCCCGCGGCGTCGGCTATCGCCTTATATATCTGGTTCCACGTCAGCACCTCATCGGATGTAATCCCGAACGCGTGCCCGACGGCCTGTATATTGCCGATAAGCCCGACGAAACCTTTGGCAAAATCCGTGTTGTGCGTCATCACCCACAGTGTTGCGCCGTCACCGTGGATGATAATCTTTTTCCCTTTTCGCATCCGGTCAACTAACGTCCACGGCTTGGTCCAGCTGCTAATTGCCGCCGGTATCATATTGTCGCCGTATGTAAACGAAGGCCGAACGATGGTAACGGGAAAACCGCTCTTGCGGTACTCCGCCATAAGCCTTTCTTCGCAGGCGATTTTATCGCGTGAATACTGCCAGTACGGATTTGACAAAGGCGTCGATTCGTCAATCAGCCAGTGCGCCGGCGGCTTCTGATAAGCCGATGCGCTGCTGATAAAAATATACTGCCCCACGTTACCTTTGAAAATTTCAATATCTGTTTCGACGTCCGTAGGCACAAAAGCCAGCCAGTCAACTACAACGTCGAAGTTTTTTCCTTTCAGTAATTTTGATTTATCTTTGACGTCGCCCTTTATGACCGTCGCGCCTTGCGGTACGAATTCACTGTGCTGCCCGCGATTGAAAAGAAACAGCTCGATTCCCTTTTCCACCGCTAATGCCGAAACTGCCGAGCTGATTATCCCCGTTCCCCCGATGAATAATACCTTCACTTCCTGCTCCTTTCCTGCCTCCGATGCAAACCGCTTACTTCGCCACGAACGGCGATAGCTCGCGCAGCCGGTTTATAATCCCCGGCATCTTGGCAATAGTAAAATCCACCTCATCTTCCGTATTGTACCTGCTCAGGCTGAACCGTATCGAACCGTGCGCCGCCGTAAAAGGCACCCCCATCGCGCGAAGAACATGTGACGGCTCCAGTGAGCCGCTCGTACACGCCGAGCCGCTGCTCGCGCAAATCCCGTACTTGTCCAGCAGCAACAGAATCGCCTCGCCTTCGATATACTCAAAACTGATATTGCTCGTATTCGGCAACCGGTTCTCAGCATCGCCGTTCAATCTCGAATCAGGACAGCTCTTCAGTATCGAATTTTCCAGCTTGTCACGCAGCTTCTTCACCCGGTTATTTTCTTCGTCGAAATTCTTCATCGCAAGCTCCGCCGCCTTGCCTAATCCGATTATCCCCGGCACGTTTTCCGTACCCGCGCGCCTGCCGCCTTCCTGATGACCACCCAATATAAATGACGTCAGCCTCGTCCCCTTGCGCACGAACAAAACGCCAATCCCCTTCGGCGCGTGCAGCTTATGCCCCGACAAACTAAGCAAATCGATATTGCTTTCGGAAAGATTTATGGGAATCTTACCAATCGCCTGTACCGCATCCGTATGAAAAACAACGTCCCTTTCCCTGCAAAGTTCTGCAATTCGTTCCACCGGAAAAATCACTCCCGTCTCGTTATTAGCGTACATAATAGTCACAATCGCTGTCTCATCGTCAACCTGTTGCTCGAGCTCATCGAAGTCGAGCCTCCCCTTTGAATCAACACCAATTTCAATCACCTCATAACCGTGACTTTCCAACTGCCTGCAAACCGAAAGCACCGCCGGATGTTCCACGCGACTGGTGATTATCTTCCTGCGATTCGGCCTTGCCGACAGCGTCCCCATTATCGCGGTATTATCGCTTTCCGTACCGCAGCCGGTAAATATCACCTCATCCGGCTCACAGCCCAGAAGCTCCGCAACCTTCTCGCGAGCCTCGCGAATCTTCACGCCTACCTGCCCGCCGAAGTTATGCATGCTCGACGGATTGCCGTACAGCTCACAAAAGTAAGGCCGGATTTCCTCGAAGACTTCCGGCGCCACCTGCGTCGTCGCGTTATTATCGAAATATATCGTCCGCATTATCAATGCCTTTTTTATTTTTGATTCTCTGTGACTTCTGTGTTCTTGTATGTTGACATCAGTCATGGTTAAAGGTTCCATAGTAGATGAGTTTTGCGGCAAGGCGAGCGTAGCGAGCCGAGCCGCAAAACTCCGGCGACGAGAGATCGGT
>Ga0315537_1003202_pt1 | contig 12237 bp, 10 predicted proteins | sample SalMarSW160270MG_FD_203091 | JGI IMG/M metagenome (GOLD analysis project Ga0315537, IMG submission 203091) | Salt marsh sediment microbial communities from the Plum Island Ecosystem LTER, Massachusetts, United States - Salt Marsh Sediment SW1602-70 ... | reverse complement strand
ATGGAGATCGAGTTGTCTTTGGTCCCGGTACGAGAGGATAAGATGATTCCCTATGAGATAATGCTCTCAGAATCCCAGGAGAGAATGCTGGTGGTGGCCAAAAAGGACAAGGTGAAAGAGCTTTTGAATATTTTCAAAAAATGGGGATTGAATTCAGTTATTGTGGGTAAGGTAACAGACGATGGAATGCTCAGAGTGAAAAATCATGGTAAGGTTGTAGCTGAGATTCCGACAGATTGCTTAGTTCTGGGTGGTGGGGCTCCGGTTTATACCCGGGAGAGAAAAAAACCTCAATATCTTAAGAAAACTTCGCAGCTAAACTTAGCTAAAATTAAAATGCCCGAGAATTTCAATCAGGTATTAATTGAACTTTTAAGTTCCCCTAATATAGCCAGCAAGAAATGGGTCTTTGAGCAGTATGATACTATGGTCAGAACCAACACTACAGTAGGACCCGGTTCGGATGCAGCTGTACTGAGATTGAGAAAAACCAAAAAAGCCATAGCTTTAACATCAGATTGTAATCCCCGTTTCTGCTATCTGAATCCTCGAATGGGAGGAAGGATCGCAGTGGCAGAAGCAGCCCGGAATCTGGTCTGCTCAGGAGCTCAGCCCGTGGCTATTACCAATTGTCTTAATTTTGGTAATCCCTACAAGCCTGAAGTATACTGGACCTTCTACGAGTGTGTGATGGGGATGGGTGAAGCCTGCAGGAAATTCGAGACTCCGGTTACTGGGGGTAATGTCAGCTTTTACAATGAGGATCCGGAAAGAAAGGTCTTTCCCACGCCTGTGATCGGGATGCTGGGAGTAATTGATGATTTGAAACACATCACCACTCAGTGGTTCAAAGATCAGGGGGATCTGATTTTGCTTCTGGGCGAAAACAAGGAGGATCTGGATGGATCTGAGTATCTGAAGGTAATTCATAAAAAGATTTCAGGCAGTCCAAAGATCAATCTGGATGTTGAGAAAAAAGTTCAGGAGGTTGGTCTGGAGGGGATCAGAAAGGGGTTAGTCAAATCAGCTCACGACTGCTCAGAGGGAGGACTTGCTATTGCCCTGGCAGAGTGCTGTATAACTGCACCAGAACCAATCGGCGCGCAGGTGAACCTAAAGGATGAAATCAGACCGGATTGTCTACTTTTCGGTGAGTCTCAATCCAGAATTATAGTGACTGTTCACGAAAAGGATTTGTACCAATTGGAAAAAATAGCTGATGAAAAATCTGTGCCCTTAACCCTATTAGGAGAGGTTGGTGGAAAAAGACTTAAGATAGGTAACTGGATCGATCTATCGATAGATGAGCTCAAGAATATATATTTTAGTTCATTGGGAAAAATAATGGAGGAAGCTGTTTAGCTGTTTTTTATCTTGGGTGAAGCTAAAGCTTCACACTCCACACAGTTAGAAGATTTATAAAGTTCTTGACAGAAACTTTAATATCTATTAAATTTATATAGTGATGAAAAGAATAACTTTCTATGTGTTGAGGTAATCATTAAAATCCGATTTTGATTGTGATTATTTTCACAAATTACGTATAATATACAGAGGAGGTGAGAAAGCTTAAATGAGAAAATCATTTCTGGTTTTAGCGCTTCTTTTGGGCGTTATTGTTGTTTTTTCAGGCTTAAGCTGGACTGCTCAGAAGGAAGCCAAAGAAGAGGCTAAAAAAGATACCGTCAAGGCTGCCCCGGAAGCTGTGTACAAATATATGGGAGCTACATCCTGCAAGGGATGTCATAATGTCACTATGAGAGGGAAGCAGTTTGACGTGTGGAGCTCCAAAAAGCACGCTCAGGCTTACAAGACCTTAGCTAACGAGCAGTCAGGTAAAATAGCCAAAGAGATGAAGATCAAGGACGCTCAGAAAAGCGAGAAGTGTCTGAAGTGCCATGTGACCGGTTATGGAGTTGCGGATTCCCTTTTGGGGGAAAAATACTCCGTGGAGGAGGGAGTGACCTGCGAAGCCTGCCATGGGCCGGGCGAAAAATACAAGTCGATGAAGATGATGAAGGACAAGGAGCTGGCTTTGAAGAATGGTTTGATCGAGCCTACAGAGGAGGTCTGTGTCACCTGCCACAACAAAGAGAGCCCGACCTACAAGCCTTTCAAGTACGCAGAGGCAGTTAAAGCTATCGCTCACCCCTATCCCGAAGTAGAGGAGAAAAAATAACTGAGGAAAGATAGAAAATGGTTTTTTGGACCGACAGATTTCTGTCGGTCTTTTTTTGTTTCAAATCAGGCTATTTTCTCGTATTATACAGATTGCTAACTTAATTAACTTGCGTTTGATATGAGAGTTTTTTCAGCAAAATTTATTTTTAAACTTAAATTATTGGTATTTCCCCTTTTACTTTTATTTATTTTTATCTCTAATCCCCTGGCACAGGAAAAGGTTACTCTGAAATATCCAGTAAATATTCCCAAAATAGATGAGAAGACCGCAAATTTCTTAGATACGCTTTCACCTGATTCTACATCAACTTTCTGGATTTACTTCACTGATAAGGAAATTGACACACAATCTAATTACAAAAAAGCCATTGACAAATTACCCCAGCGATTGACATCCAGATCCCTGGAAAGAAGGAGACTCAGAGGGAAAGAGGAGCTTTTCGATTTCACCGACCTTCCGGTTTCGGCTAAGTATGTAAATGAGGTGGAATCCAGATGCAAAAAAATAAGGATCGTTTCCCGATGGTTGAATGCTGCGAGCGTGGAGGCGACCAGAACCGAAATAGAAAGGATATCGGAGCTTCCTTTTGTCAGGTCTATTGGAAAAGTTGTGACTTACTATAGAAAAAAACCATCTGATGAAAATACCAAAACTCTTTATCGCCCTCCTGAGAGTTTGAGAAAGCCGGGATTGTTGGATTATGGTCCATCTTATTCCCAGCTTTCTCAGATTCACGTGCCTTCACTTCACCAACTGGGATATCATGGTGAAGGAGTGCTGGTTTGTATGCTGGATACCGGATACAAAAAGGACCATCCGGTTTTTCAAAAGGCTTTTGAGGAGGGTCGGGTTTTAGCAGAATATGATTTCATCAACCAGGATTTAGATACCCAGAATGATTCGCTTGATACATACGATCAACACAATCACGGAACCTCTACCTGGTCAGCTCTGGGCGGGGAATATGATGGTTCTCTTTATGGTCCGGCTTATAAAGCTTCCTTCATTTTAGCTAAAACCGAGATGGTGTGGCAGGAAATACAGGCAGAGGAAGACTTATGGGTGGCAGGAATAGAGTGGGCGGATAGTCTGGGTGCGGATATTGTCTCCAGCTCTCTGGGATACAACGCTTGGTATAGCTATGAGAATATGGATGGTAACACAGCGGTTACCACAATTGCAGCTGACTTGGCTGTATCCAAGGGAATTGTGGTGGTTAACTCTGCTGGAAATGAGAGACAAAAATTTTGGCATTATATTATTGCACCTGCTGATGGGGATTCAGTTATTGCAGCAGGCGCAGTGGATGAGATGGGTGAAATAGCCTCTTTCAGTTCAGCGGGTCCCACTTATGATGGCAGGATTAAGCCGGACGTTTGTGCCAGAGGAGTTGATACCTATTGTGCCGTACCTGATGAGAATTTCTGGTACATAGATGGTACCTCCCTCTCTGCACCTTTGGTAGCAGGAGTATGTGCCCTGCTTCTGCAGATCCACCCAGATTGGAATCCAGTAACTATACGAGACTCCTTGTGGCATACTGCCTCCCGAGCAGATAACCCGGATACTCTTTACGGGTACGGAATAGTAAACGCGCTTAAAGCCAGCAGATTACCCAATCCCCTTTTGTCCTCATATGATTTTGATTTCTTTTCCTATCACCAGCAGGGAGATCCGGAGCCACAATTTCTGGAGATAGTCAGCACCGTAGAGGAAAATTTAAACTGGAAGGCAACTCCCGAGGCAAGCTGGCTGACCATTACCCCGGATTCCAGCAAAACTCCTTCAACCTGCACCCTATCAGTCAATACCTCTGGTTTAGAGGACGGAATTCATAATACATCTATTGAAATCGTGGCTGAGAACGAGATTAAATCAACCCAGACTGTTGATGTGACTCTGGTCATCTCCGGTATGGGAAACGTCTTGATATATCCCAATCCATTTAAAGATAACCTGACCATTAGAGTCAAAAAAAGCAAAACGGAAAACAAAGTAAAACTCCATATATTTACTTTAACCGGCGAGCTGGTTCACGAATGTTTTGAGGAATATGAAGAACCAATTTTTTGTACCACCTGGGATGGCAGGAATCAAAAGGGAGAGGAAGTCGGCTCTGGCATTTATCTGATAAAAATATCCACAGGAGACAAAACGGAAATTCACAAGGTGGCCAAGATAAAGTAGTCTATCTATTCATATAAAGAAGTGCTCTTAAGGCCGTTGACTTTATAATTTTTTTTATTAGATTTAGTGAAAATTTTCTCAAAGTCGGTTGAAAGATGTATTTGAAATTGTTTGTTTTCCTGAGAAGACTGCTTTACAAGATGTATCTTAAAGGTCAAACTTAGTTCTTTGACCATACTTCCTATTTTACTCCCATTATGCTATTTCAAAAATTCATTTTATTATTAGAAAGGAATCGAAATGACGGATAAAAAATTACCGAAAATCAAAACCAGACTCCCGGGTCCAAAAAGTAAAAAACTCATAGATAAAGACGAAAGATACGTCTCCCAATCTTACACCCGGGCTTTTCCTACGGTGATAGATCATGCCAAAGGCGCTTATATGTGGGATCCGGACGGGAATGTGTTCATAGACTTTCACGCTGGAATCGGGGTATGCTCAACGGGGAATACCCATCCTGAGGTGGTGAAAGCCATCAAGGCTCAGGCGGATAAATCTATTCATATCGCTACTGCTGATTTCTATCACAGTCTGGTGGGTGATCTGGCTAAAAAGCTTTCTGAGATTACTCCAGGACCGGGCTCCAAAAGGACCTTTTTCACCAACTCCGGCACGGAATCGATTGAAGCTGCATTCAAGCTTGCCCGCTATAACAAAAGAAAGCCCCGAAATATCGCTTTCATTGGAGCTTTCCACGGCCGCTCCATGGGAGCTTTGTCTTTGACCTGCAGCAAGCTAAACCAGAGACGATACTTTGCACCTATGGTTCCGGAGGTAACACACGTGCCCTATGCTTACTGCTATCGCTGTCCTTATAATTTAACCTATCCCAAATGCGATATGTACTGCGTCAAATTCATTGATGAGGTTATCCTGAATAAGGTTGCTCCAGCTGAGGAGGTGGCGGCTATCTTTGTGGAACCCATACAGGGTGAGGGCGGGTACATTGTTCCTCCCAAGGAATTTCATCCCATGCTCAGAAAGATATGCGATAAATATGGAATCCTTCTGGTGATGGACGAGATTCAATCCGGTATGGGAAGGACGGGCAAGATGTTCGCCATCGAACACTGGAATGTGGTTCCGGACGTAATTACCATAGCCAAGGCTTTAGCCTCAGGTATGCCTTTAGGTGCCTGTATCGCCAGTAAAAAGCTAATGTCCTGGGAGCCGGGAGCCCATTCCACCACTTTTGGGGGAAATCCCATCTCCTGCGCTGCTGCCCTGACCACCATTAAGCTTCTGGAAAATGGCCTGGTAAAAAATGCAGCCCGAATGGGGAATTTCATAATGACCCGCCTGAAAAAGATAATGAACAAAAGCAGAATAATCGGAGACGTCAGAGGCAAAGGGCTTATGATCGGGATTGAGCTGGTTAAAAACAAAAAGACCAAAGAGCCTGCTCCGGAGTATTCTTCCAGATTAGCCAATGAGTGCTTCAAATTGGGCTTGATGATCCTGACCTGCGGGCACAATTCTGTTCGCTTTATCCCTCCTTTGACGATTGACGAGGAAGTTGCGGACAAGGCATTGAAGATATTTGAAAAGGCAGTACAAAGAGTGGAGAAATCAAGAAGATAAACTCACCGTTTGGAGGATGAGTTGAGACTTTACGAATACGAGGCTAAAAAGATATTCTCCCAGTCTGGCATTCCCATAACTGAAGGGATGGTGGTAAACTCTCCTGAGGAAGCCAAATCTTTCGCTGAGAAAATAGGAAAGCCTGTGGTCTTGAAATCCCAGATTCTCTCCGGCGGCAGAGGAAAAGCAGGTGGAATCAAATTCGCAAATAATCATCAGGAAGCGGAAAAGGTATCCCAAGAGCTCCTCTCGATGAAAATCAAAGGATACCAGGTTGAGAGGGTTCTGGTAGATGAGAAGCTGGATATTGAAAAGGAGTTTTACATCGGAGTTACCCTGGACCGCTTGAACTACAAAATTGTTGTCATCGCCTGCTCCGAGGGCGGAGTGGAGATCGAGGAGGTTGCCCGAACCCATCCGGAGAAAATAAAGAAAATCTCTCTGGATATAGATGAAACATTATACAATTTCCAGTCGCAAGGTTTAGCCAGAGAGCTGGGTATAAAAGGCTCAGGTATTAAAGCAGTAGGAGATATAATCCATTCCCTGTGGAAACTATATAAATCATATGATGCCAAACTGGCTGAGATAAATCCTCTGGTTTTGACCAGAGACGGAAAATACCTGGCAGCCGATGCCCGGATGAGCCTGGATGACGACGCCTTGTTCCGGCACCCGGAAATAAAAGAAATGGGCATTGAAAAGCGTCACGAGGAGGGGGAGATGACCCCCAGAGAACAGAAAGCCAGAGAGGCGGGGATTCCCTATCTGGATCTGGATGGTGATATCGGGATGTTTCCCGGAGGTGCGGGTTTCGGCATTATGGGGAACGATTTCATCCACTATTATGGTGGCAAACCTGCCAATTTTATGGATTCAGGCGGTGGCCCCACACCGGAAAGGTTAGCCCAGATGCTTACCCTTCTGGATGAGAATCCTCAGGTCAAAGCCATCTTTGGTGCAAGATTCGGGGGTATCTCGAGGTGCGATGATTTTGCTAAAGGGGTGGTGATGTTCTTAAAAGAACATGGCCTTTCCAAACCTATGGTCTTAAGGATGACCGGCAATATGTGGAAGCAAGGGCTGGAGATATTCGATAAAGCTAAAAAAGAGAATCCTGAGCTTTTCAAAAATATCGAGATTCACGGCATCGAAACACCCATAGAGGAGATTGCCAAAAGAGCAGTGGAATTGGGTAAAGAAGTTAAGAGTAGAGAGTAGAGAGAGTTGAGAGTAAAGAGTTAAGAGTTTAGAGTGAAAAGGAAAAAGATTAAAGTAGTGGTGGCATTGACTAAGAAGTGTCAGGATTTTGACGTTTTTTGTGAGGTGGTTTGTTCATCCTCAAAGATAAAAAATAAAGTTGATTTTGTTTTCTCGGAGAACAAAGAGCACTTGAGAAAGATTATACCTGATGCTGAGATACTGGTCTGTATGAAAATAGATCAGGAAGCCTTTGCAAAGGCAAAAAATCTGAAATGGATTCATCTGGGATTAGCTGGTGTGGATAAGGCATTACTACCTGAGGTGGTGAAATCTAAGGTAAAACTGACCAGCTCCAAAGGTATACACGCTACAACATTATCTGAGCTTATCCTGGGTATGATTTTAGCATTTAGCAAGGGGATTGTTCTGAGCATGAGTTTCAAGAACAGAAAAGTCTGGGGATTTGAACAGGTAATCCAGAGCAGATTCGATCTTCAGGCGAAGGTTCTGGGAATAATCGGACTGGGTCTTATAGGAATCGAGGTGGCTAAAAAAGCCAAGGCCTTCGGGATGAAGGTTATTGCTGTCAAGAATCGGCCAGATAAAGCCCTTAAGTATGTTGATAAAATTTATACTAAGGGAAAACTAAATCAGGTTTTGAAAGAATCAGACTTTGTGTTCTTATCTGTGCCTCTTACTAAAGAAACATACCATATGATAGGAGAAAAAGAGCTGGATCAGATGAAAAAAACAGCTTTTCTTATCAACACTGCCAGAGGTCCGGTGGTGGATGAGAAAGCATTAATAGATGCTTTAAAGAATGGGAAAATCGCAGGTGCTGGACTGGACGTCTTTGAGAAGGAACCATTACCCGAATCATCTGAACTCTGGAATATAGACAACGTGATAATCACCCCGCACATAGGCGGGGCAATGCCGGACTATTACAAAAAAGTTGGTCAATTATTCAGGGAAAATTTAGAAAGATTTATGCAAGGTAAAAAACTAATAAATCTGGTGAATAGAAAATTAGGATATTAACACAGGTTGGGACAACCTGTGATACCGTGTATGCAGGAGATGTTAATTTTGGGCAAAAGCAAATACCAAAGCGGTAGCCCACCTTGTCTCAAGGTGGGTGATGTCTGGATATAAACAATTGAGGGAATAATATGGCAATATTGGTTGATAAAAACAGCAGGGTCATCGTTCAGGGGATCACAGGAACTGCGGGACAGTTCCATACTGAGCGGATGCTGAAATACGGGACAAAAATCGTTGCCGGGACATCTCCGGGCAAAGGCGGACAAAAGGTATTCGACTTGCCAGTTTACGATTCAGTTCAAGAGTGTGTGGAAAAAGAAAAAGCTGATACCTCGGTCATATTTCTGCCAGCCAAGTTCGTCATGGAGGCTGCAATTGAGGCTATATATGCCGGAATTAAATTCATAGTTGTCGTCCCTGAACACATTCCCATCTTCGATATGATGCTGATAAGAAAAGAGGCCCAGAAAAAGGGAGCAATGGTATTGGGAGGTAACACCCCTGGAATAATAACACCGGGTGAGGCAAATCTGGGCATAATGCCGGACATTGCGTTTGCTCCGGGCAGGGTGGGGACAGTTTCCAGATCGGGCTCTTTGACCTATTATCTTGCAGATACCCTGACCCGCTCCGGATACGGCGAAACCACCTGCGTGGGAATGGGAGGCGATCCTATTCTGGGAACTACCTTTGATGAGATATTGCTTTTGTTCGATCAGGACCCGAAAACCAAGGCTACAGTTTTAGCAGGCGAGATCGGCGGAGTCTATGAGGAGAAGGCAAAATCAACTATCCCTAAGTTGAAAAAACCAGTAATCGCCATGGTCGGCGGGGTATTCGCGCCCCAGGGCAAAAGAATGGGGCATGCCGGTGCCATAGTAGAAGGCGAAATGGGAACCGCCAAGTCCAAGCTCAAGGCTTTAGAACAAGGCGGAGCACATATTGCCAAAACCTTTCTGGATATACCTGAGATTTTGAAGAAGTTGCGGATTTAGGATTTGAATGTAGCGGAGTCTTTAGACCTCCAAGGGCGGAAGGGATGGGGGAATGAATGGAAAGCTAAAGCTTTCCTCTACATAAGAAAAGAAATGTAGCGGAGGTCTTCAGACCTCCATCGGTGGAGAGGATAGGGGAAATAAAGAATGGAAAACTAAAGTTTTCCGCTACATAAAATCATTATGGAAGGCTGAAGCCTTCCAATACATAAAACGGTGATGTTCAAACGCAAAACCAACAGGTTGGATCTGTTATTTTATAGAGGAATACGAGCTTATTTTGTAACCATATGTACAAAAGACCAGCAAAAAGTGTTTACTAACAAAAAAACAGTGGGCAAACATATCAGGATATTAAGTGAGTGCTGTGAAAAAGAAAAATTCAGTGTATGGGCTTATTGTTTTATGCCCGATCATATTCATTTACTTCTGACTGCTAAGGAGAATTCAGAACTGATCAAACTTGTAACAGCCTATAAGCGGTTGAGTGGATATGAATATAAGAAAAAAACAGGAAAAAATCTGTGGCAGAAAAGTTTTTATGACCACATTCTAAGAAAAGAGGAGAATATAACTCAAGTGGTAAGATACATTTTAGAAAACCCAGTAAGAAAGAATTTAGTAGAAAATTTTAGGGAATATCCCTTTTCTGGCTCTTTAGAGTTTGGAAAAGACATCTTTAATATGTAGCGGAGGTCTTCAGACCTCCATTGGTGGTGGGGATTGGTGAAGAAAAGAATGGAAAGCTGAAGCTTTCCGCTACATTTAAACCGTCGGGTCAGGGACCCGACGGGCACAGCGAAAAAAAGAAATGTAGCGGAGGTCTTTAGACCTCCATTGGCGGAGGGGATAGGGAAAATAAAGAATGGAAAACTAAAGTTTTCCGCTACATTTAAATCGTCGGGTCAGGGGACCCGAAAAGCACAGAAGGAGTAATCTGTTACTGGTGGAATGGAGACAATGTATATACAGGAGATTATAGCAAAAGATTATCGGGGTAAGACGGTTGAAAATGTGCATTTTGGGGCGATTGCGGTTGTTGATTCTAAAGGTAAACTGATCTATTCCTTTGGTGATCCTTATTTTGTGACCTATCTCAGGTCTGCGGCTAAACCCTTTCAGGCTATTCCCTTGATAACCTCTGGTGCGGTGGAGGAGTTTGGACTTACTTCTAAAGAAATTGCTATTGTCTGCGGTTCGCATAATGGTCAGAAAAAACATACTGAGGTTGTTAAAAGTATTCTGAAAAAGATCGGTCTTTCTGAAAAATATTTGCAGTGCGGAACGCATATTCCTCATTATTATACGGTCAATAACATCCCCCCACCCAAAGGGGCAAGATTCAGACCGATTCATAATAACTGCTCTGGAAAACATGCGGGGATTTTGGCATTGTCCGTTTATCACGGGTGGAATACGAAAAATTACCTGAGTCCCAAGCATCCGGCTCAAAAGATGATCCTGGATGCACTATCTGAGATTTGTGAGTATCCTAAGAAAAAAATCGGGATAGGAGTCGACGGGTGCGGAGTTCCGGTTTTTGCCATTCCCCTTTATAATATGGCTTTGGGCTTTGCTAGATTGATTACTTATAAGGGCAAAGACGAAAAGATCTCAAAAGCCTATGAGATCATAAGTTCTGCGATGTTGAGATATCCGGAAATGGTCTCAGGATTCGGAAGGTTCGATTTAGCACTTGCCAAAGCGGGAAAAGGGAATATATTATCTAAAGCCGGAGTGGCTCTGAACTGCCTGGGACTTGTGGACCGAGGTTGGGGAATGGCAGCTAAGGTGACAGATGGAGCAAGAACTGCCATTGCTCCTGTGGTTTGCGACGATTTAAGACAATTAGGTGCCGTGAAAAAATCTGATATGAAAAGATTCGGCGAATGGGTATTGCCCGTAATCAGAAATCATAAAGGGGATAGGGTGGGGTTTACCAGAGTTGAGTTTAAATTGAAAAGGAGAAAATGATAGATGAAAGAAGAAATCCTGCAGCTTCTTCCTGAGATAAATAAAATTAAAAATGAAAAATTAAAAGATAAAGTCATTCTCACATGGGAACAGGGGATAAAGGAAGGGGGATGGAAGATAAAAGATTTAGAAAAGATTCCTTTTACTTTATTAATAAAGGATTTGAAGATAAATCTGATTCAGCATACCCGGGCAGTGACCAACACCTCGTATGAGGCGGCAAAGATCCTTATGGATATATATGGAAATCTAATAAAGCTGGATATGGACGTTCTTTTGGCTGGCGCTATTCTACACGATGTTGGAAAGCTGATAGAGTATAAAGAGGTTGGTGGAAAATTCGTCAAATCTGAAAGAGGAAAGCTTTTGCGTCATCCTTTTTCCGGAGCTAATCTGGCTTGCAAGTATGGGCTTCCAGAAGAGGTGGTTCACGTGATAGCTGTCCATTCCAAGGAAGGTGATCTGGGGGGAAGAACAGTTGAGGGAATAATAGTCTATCACGCTGATTACATAAATTTCGAGTCATTAGGTGGGAAAATATAACTCTATACGGTTTAACATATATTGAGGAGGAGAGATGAGTTCTAAATCGAAACAAGCCACTTCAGGCGGACTAAGGCAAGCTATGCTCACCCAGGATGAAATGCCCAAGAAATGGTACAATATCCTGCCTGATCTTCCTGAGCCCCTTCCCCCACCCAAGGATCCGGAAGAGGGTGAGTCAAGAATAGAGCGGCTTCCCCAGATTCTTCTGGGCGAGTGTTTGAAGCAGGAATTTTCCCAGGAGAGATGGATTGACATTCCGGATGACCTGATGAAACTCTATTCCCAGGCAGGTCGTCCCAGGCCACTTTTCAGAGCGGTGAATCTGGAGAAAAGATTGAAAACGCCGGCTCATATGTATTATAAAGGGGAGTTTTTCAGCCCTACTGGAAGCCATAAGGTTAACACTGCTATTGCCCAGGCTTTCTATGCCCGGGAGGAGGGATATGAGAGGGTAACCACGGAAACCGGAGCAGGCCAATGGGGAACTGCACTCTCTTATGGTGCATCCTTAGCTGGGCTGAA
>Ga0315537_1003200_pt1 | contig 12244 bp, 11 predicted proteins | sample SalMarSW160270MG_FD_203091 | JGI IMG/M metagenome (GOLD analysis project Ga0315537, IMG submission 203091) | Salt marsh sediment microbial communities from the Plum Island Ecosystem LTER, Massachusetts, United States - Salt Marsh Sediment SW1602-70 ... | reverse complement strand
GGGCAAAGGCGGCCAGCTTTTTTCCGGCGGCAAAATCCGGAAGATACTTCTTTTTTTGTTCGTCCGTGCCAAAGAGGAGGATGGGATCCAGTCCCAAATACGAAGCGGCAAAGCACAGGGTGATGCCGCCACAGGCCTTGGAGAGCTCTTCCGTGGCCAGGCACGTCTCGAGCAGCCCGCCGCCCAGCCCACCATACTCTTCGGGGATGGAGACGCCGAAGAGGTCGGACTGCGCCAGGATCTTGACGATCGGCCAGGGAAACTCCTCGGTCTTATCGTACTCCGCGGCCACGGGCGCGATCTTCTCCGTGGCGATCTGGCGGCAGAGGTCGCGGATCATGACCTGCTGTTCGTTCAAAAGGTAATCCATGCGTCGCTCCTTAGGTTCGCGGCCGGCTTACCATTTCCCTCGCGGGTATGCTCGTCCGGCCGGCGGGTCCTGTCCGAGGCGTTCGCCCCCATCCGCGCTCGCTCGTCATCCAAGCGTGGTGTGGCCGCTTCCGCGGCCCCGGCCCGCCTCACCTTCTCGGCGGGCGCGCTAAACGGTCGGACTTATTCGTCCGACCAGCGCCCCATCCCCCCGTGGGACCCCTTGCGCTCGCGCGTCTGGGCCGAGCCGCCTCGGCCACCCGCCGGTAGGATCCCGCTCGGGAAACGGTCGCGCTGGCCGCCATAGGAGATTCCCACGCCTAGTTTTCCTTCTTGCTCACTTTATTTTTTTCATCACGGCGATCTCGCCGCAGTCCGGGAACTTCGGGCAGTTGCAGCATTCGGCCCAGACCTTGTGCGGCAGCCGGGACTTGGGGATGATCCCGAAGCCGAAGCGTCGGAAAAATTTCGGTCTATAGGTCAAGGCGAAGACCGAGCCGACCTCGAGATCGGCGGCCTCCTTGAGGCACGTCTGGACCAGGAGGCTGCCGAGCCCTTTTTTCTGTTGACGGCGGGCCACGGCCAGCGATTTGAGCTCAGCCAGGTCGTTCCACCCGACGATGTGCAGCGCGGCGCAGCCGATGACGCCGCCCTTTTTATCACACCCCACCCAGAAGTCGCGCACCGTCTCGTAGATCTCATTCAGCGAGCGCGGCATCATCAGGTCCTTTTTGGCGAACCCGTTGATGAGCTTGTGGATGGTCTTGGCGTCCTGGATGCGGGCCTTGCGGATCATTGTCTTAATTGAAACGCGTAGATCGTGTTCTGCAGCCCTTCGCGTGCGATCATGATGGCGATGGCTGCCAGGAATATGTAGCTGATCTTGGAAAACGCCTTCATGCCGGGCCGGCCCAGCACCCGGGTGAGGTATCCCGAGGTGCGCAGGATCGTCCAGGTCAGGGCCATGTTTGCCATGAGTGCCGTCAGGGTCGCGATCCGGCCGAAGTTGTCGATCAGCATCATGGTCGTGACGATGACCGCCGGGCCCGTGATGAGCGGGGTCGCCAGAGGAAAGGTGCCCAGGTCCTCCGAGCGCATGTCCCCGAAGACCCCCCGTGACTTACCGGGCAGGATGAGATAGACCGAGATGATGAAAAGAAGTATCCCCCCGGCTATGCGGAAGTCGTCGATCGTGATACCCAGTCCCGTGAGGATGGCGCGTCCCAGAACGACAAAGAGGACGGCCAGGACAGACGCGACGACGATCGATTCGTTCAGGATGCGGTTCCTCTGCTTGTGTGTAAGCCCTTCGGTCAACCCCAGATACAGCGGGACCGTCCCGACCGCGTCGATCGCCAGGAATATCGGTATAAAGGTAACGAGATAGGGTTTAAGGGCCGCTAACAACATGGGCAATATTATACAAAAAGTGCGGGAAAATGCCAGGGGTTTTTACGTTTTGCCTGGGTCATGGACGGGGGTTTGCGGCGGCCGTCCGGATCTTCTCCTTGAGTCGGGTGCTGGTGCCGTCGTAGCGCAACGCCTCTTCCCAGGCCTTGCGGGCCGCCAGCGCCTGGGCGTCCCGCACGAGCAGGTCACCGAGCAGCTCCCGGTATTTCGGATTTTTTTCACGCAGCGCGACGGCCTCCCCCGCCGCGTCCAGGGCCGCATCCAGGTCGGCGTCCCGGAGGATCAGCGCCTTCGCGTAAAAACCTTCGGCAAACTTCGGGTGTTTCGTCGTGATCGCCTCGATGACATCCAGGGCCTTCTTTTTCTCGCCCATCGCGTCATAGATGAGGGCCAGGCGCGTGCGCAGCGCCAGGTCTCCGGGATCAAGCACCAGACCGTTGCGGGCCCATTTGAAGGCCTCGAGATGATCTTTGGTGATGAAATATTCATAATCGGCGAGATAGCGCATGGCCTCGGCATTCTGCGGCGCGATGGACAGGGCTATCCGCGCTTCACGCGCCGATGCCGCATAGAGCTCGAGGTTGTTGAGGAGGCGCGCGCGGTTAAGGTACGGCCAGGGAAAGCGAAAGGCGAACCCCAATCTCATGTAGTCGGGCGCGGCCGGCGTCCACGCCTCGAGGTCGATCCCGTATCGGTCGATCAGGCCCGCGTTCTTCGGTGTGTCGCTTAACAGGATGATCGCCCGCTCGTCAAAATAGACGACGCGCCAGATGCCGCTCCTGAGCAGCGTGCGTAAGAGACCGATGTGCAGTTGGTTGGAAGGCGCCGTGAGGAAGAACCCCTCGATGCGGTCCTCGGCGATCAGGCGTTCGAGGGCCGCCCCTTCCCCTTCTCCGATGGCGACGTAGTTTTTGAAAAATTCCGCACCATAGAGCTCCGTCCGGCCGTCGATATAGACGCGGCGAAGCGGGTAGGCCCGGCCGACCAGATAGGCGCCGGCGTTGAAGTCGTTGAACATGCGCGCGGGAAAATTTTCTCTCAGAAGAAAATCCACGGCCTTCTCTGGATAGCGCCGCGTCGCCTGCCCCAGAAAAGAGGATTTGAGTTCGTAGGTATCGTAATCGAAGGTGGCGGCAAGGATCTGGCGTTGGGCGCCTTTTAAGGGGAAAAAGACCAGACCCGCGACGGCCGCAACGCTCAGGGCCGCTCGTACCCTTTTTCCGACGGCGGGTCGCGGCCAGGCCTTGCCGTCTTCAAAGGCCCTGTTGACGTTTTGGAAGGTGACATACGCCGCCACCACGCAGAAGTACGCGACGTTGCGCATCGCCGATAAGCCCAGGACAACAAAGACGAGCCAGAGGAGACCTTCCGTCACGTTGAAGCGCCGCGCATTGAACCGGAAGGAGAAGAGCGAGACGATGATGAGGACCTTGAGGGTGACCATGTGCCGCGGGTCGAAGACGTTCCTCGGCGTCAGCGGCACCACGAGCTCCTGGATGTGCTCGAAGATGATGTTGCCGCCCTCGGCCAAATGCCTGCCCACGCCGAGCGGATAGGCGGCGCCCAGGAGGCCCTGCGGATTGACGGCCGAGGCCAGGACAAGACACAAGAACGTAAGGGCAAGGCCCCTTACCTGTTTATCGTCGCAGCGGCCGCTGTCTTTCCAGGCCGCCGGCAGGGGTAGTGTCCGTTTGCCGAGTTCGCCTAAAAGAAAGATCAGGACGATGAGCGGCCCCAGGAAGAAGAAGCCGTGCATGTTCGTCCAGAGGACCTGCAGCAAGGGCAGCATCCAGAGGGCCCGCGCCTTATACGTGGACCACCCCCGGAGCAAGAAGAGATACAGGACGACAAAAAAGAGACTCAGGAGATCCGGCCGGATGGAGAAGCGGTAGGCCGTGCCCAGGAGCGTGAGGTAGAGGACGACGAAGACGAACAGGAAGTTTTCTCTGATGCCGTCGTTGCCGATAAAAAAGAGGAGGAGAAAGAGCCCGAGCAAGACGACGTTCTGCATGAGGATGAGGCCGTCCGGGCCCCCGGCCTGGTAACACAGGAAGGCCAGCACCTGGAAGAGCCACTCGTGGTTGATCCATGGCTTTCCGGCGACAGTGAAGGAGAAGATGTCGACGAGCGGGACGGACCGAAAGGTTACGATCGTCTCTCCGGCCTTGAGGTGGAGCCACAGGTCGAGGTCGACGATCTCCTTGGAGGCGTAAAGGACGAGGAGGGCAAAGAAGAAGACGATGAGGCCGCGGTGGAGGAGTGCGTGCAGGCTGGTGAGCAGGCGCTGTCTGTCAAACATGTGTCGAAAGCGACCTTCCTTGAGTCATGGCCTCAGTGCGCCGTCGATCAAGGCGCGCGTGACCGGGTGCCGGGGACGGGAAAGCACGTCCCGGGCCCTTCCTTCCTCGACTATTATACCAGAGCTCATGACACAAATTCTATCAGAAACATGACGGATGACATCCAGGTCATGCGAAATAAATATCAGGGCGAGTCCCCTTCTGTCTTTGAGCTCGGTGAGGTTGTTGAGGATCCCGGCCTGGACACAGAGGTCGAGCGCCGACGTGGGCTCGTCGCAGACGAGGAGCTTCGGTTCGCAGGCGAGGGCGCGGGCCAGGGCCGCGCGCTGCCGTTGTCCGCCGCTCAAGGCGTGCGGCCGGCGCGCGAGGATATCGGGGTCGAGGCGCACGTCGGCGAGCGCCTGACGCAGGCGCGCGTCGCGTTGGCTGCCCAGGTCATGGATGAGGAGCGGCTCCTCGAGCGACTGACCGAGGGAAAGCAACGGGTCGAAGGCGTCATAGGGGTTTTGAGAGATGAGCTGGATGTCGCGCCCGGGATTCACTATCGCCGGCCCATAGGCGATGCGGCCCGAGGTCGGGGTTATGATGTGGCACAACAGATGCGCCAGCGTCGTCTTGCCGCATCCGGAGGCGCCGACGATGCCGAGCGTCTCGCCTTCACGGATACCGAGGCAGACTTCTTTGACGGCCTCAAGACGGCGTGCCGGCTGCCAGAAGACCTCTCCCGGGACCCGGTAGACCTTTGTCAGGCGTTCTGCAGTAAGTAACATCGGACCCTTTGGCCGTTTGGTTGACAAAAAGTCTTTGGGATGTCTTTGTCGCATATCTCGAGGCGCCGCGCGCAGCGCGGATGGAACGCGCACCCGGACGGCAAGGCACGGAAGTTCGGGACCTCGCCGGGGATGCTCGGCAGCCGGCCGGTCGACTCTTTACCGGGCCGGCAGGCCAGGAGCGCCTGCGTGTAAGGGTGCAGGGGTCTTTTGAAGACGGCTTCGGCCCTCCCCTCTTCGACGATGCGGCCCGCGTACATCACCACCGCCCGGTCGGCGATCTCCTCGGCCAGGCCGACGTCGTGCGTGATCCAGAGCACGGCCCATCCTTCTTCCCGCGCGAGCTCCCGGATCAGGCCGGCGGTCTCACGGCGCAGGCCCTGGTCGAGTCCGGTCGTCGGTTCGTCGGCGATCAGGACGCGCGGCGCGCAGGCCAGGGCCAGCGCGACCAGGACGCGCTGGTTCATGCCGCCGCTGAGCTGGTGCGGGTAGAACCTTTCGAAGTCCTCGGCGGGCCTGAGCCCGACGCGTTCCAGCAGGCGTCTGGCCTCATCGCGCGCCGCCCTGGCTTCGAGCCCGCGGGTCCTTGTCAGGGTCTCGCGGACCTCGGCGCCGACGCAAAAGAGCGGGTCGAGGTGGGCCGTCGCCTCCTGAAAGATGTTCGCGATACCTCGACCGCGCCAGCGCGTACAGGCCCTTGCGTCCCGGGCCGGCTCACCGTCGAAGACCAGGCGGTCGAAAGAGACGTGGCTGTGTTCCGGCAGGAGTCCTGTCAGGGCCAGGGCCGTCGTGGTCTTGCCGCACCCGCTCTCACCGACGCAACACAGGATCTCGCCTTCGAAGAGCGAGAAGCTGACGTCGCGGGCGACGGCGAGCATGCCGTCTGCCAGCGGCAGCTGGACACAGAGGTTTTCAACGCGCAGGATCTCTTTCATCGTGGAGCCCCCTTTTCGCCAAGAGGGCGACGTCCTGAGCGACCGAAGGGAGTCGAAGGGTCATGTATCAGGGACGCGCGGGCAGACTCTCCCAGCGCGTTCAACGCGATCAGGATCGCGAAGATGGCCGTTCCAGGGAAAAGGCTCTGCCACCAGGCGACGCCGAGGGTCGATCTGGCGTCGGCGAGCATGTTCCCCCACGACGGGGTCGGCGGCTGGATGCCCAGCCCAAGGAAGCTTAATCCCGCCTCCGCGAGGATGGCCGCCGCGACGCCGAAGACGGCGGCTACGATCACCGGACCGGCCGCGTTGGGCACGAGGTGCCGGAGGATGATGCGGCCGTGGGATGCGCCGTAGGACCGGGCGAGGAGCACGAATTCCCTGTTTTTCAGCGACAGCACCTCGGCCCGCACCAGGCGCGCCTGCCCCATCCACCCCGTGAGGCCGAGGATCAGGATGATGTTCGTGACGGAGGGTTCCAGCACGGCGATGACCGACAAGATAAGAAAGGTGACGGGGAAACACAGGGCGACGTCCACGAAGCGCATCAATACGGCATCGAGCGCGCCGCCGAAATAGCCGGCCGTGGCGCCGATGAAGACCCCCACGGCGGTGGCGATGAGGACGACGACAAAGCCGATGACGAGCGAGATGCGCGCCCCGGCCATGAGGCGGCTCAGGACATCGCGGCCCAGCTGGTCCGTCCCCATCCAGTGGCCGCGGCTGGGCGGCGCCAGAAGATGGGCCTCGTCCACCGCATCCGGTTGCCAGGGGCACAGGTGCGGGCCGAGGAATCCGGCTGCCAGAAAAAGGCCGATCAGGATAAGCCCAAACCGGGTCTGTCTTTTTTTTAAAAAGTTACGCAGCATTTTTCGGATACCGTATGCGCGGATCCGCCAGGGCGTAGCCGACGTCCGCGAGAAAGTTGCCCAGAAGCGTCAAGACGGCCCCCAGGACGAGCAGGGCCATGATCACCGGATAGTCGCGGGCCATGACCGACGCGAAGAAGAGACGGCCCGTCCCCGGGATCGCAAAGATGGACTCGAAGATGACGCTGCCGCTGATCAGGCCCGGCAGGCTCAGGCCCACGATCGTGATGACGGGCAGGAGCGCGTTGCGCAGCGCATGGCGGTAGATGACGAGGTGTTCCGGCAGGGCGCGGCTGCGGCAGGCCAGGATGAAGGGTTGTTGTAGCGTCTGGACCATATTTTGATGGACGTATCGGGAGATGCCGGCAAGGCCCGCGACGGCGGAGACCGTCACCGGCAGGACCAGGTGGCGCGCCACGTCAAGGACCTTTTCAGGGCCACCAAGGTACGCGTGGTCGATGCTCTTGATGCCGAAGACGGGCAGGGCGCCGAGCTTGACGCCCACCCAGTCCATCAAGAGCAGGGCCAACCAGAACGTGGGGATGGCAAAGAACAGAAACAGGGTCGTGGAGACGGACCTGTCTATCCACGTCCCCTTCTTGACCGCGCACAACGCGCCCAACGGGATGCCTATGCCCAGGATGAGCGCTAAAGAGGCCAGGTTGATGAGCAGCGTGACAGGCAGCGTCTGGAGGATCTTTGCCAATACCGGCCGCCCGTCGGTAAAAGAGGAACCGAAGTCCAGGCGGACCATGCGCACGGACCAGTCGCGGAACTGCTGTCCCAGGGGCTTGTCGAGCCCGTAGATCTTCTCCAGCCGCTCGCGCACCTCAAGGGAGACCTTGGGGTTGAGCTCGGTCAGGGCGTCGGACGGACGGCCCGGCGCCAGGTGGATGACGAAGAAGCTGATCACGGTGATCCCCAGGAGCACCGGCACCATCTGCCCGATTTTCTTAGCCAGGAATACAATCATGGTCATGCGCTTGGCCGGAGGGGGACCCTCTACCGTCAGACAATAAGTTTTTTGGCAAGAGTCGGCAAGGTTTTATGGAGTGTGCGCAGGCGAAGCACTTTGTCGCCGGAGCACGCTCCGTAAACCGTAGCCGGCGGCGGAAAACTTCGTCTGACAGGAGACAGACACCTGCGGCCAACTCCGGTAGCTCATGGTTTCATCATGGCTCCATCGTGATGCGGTAGCGGCGCCGGTCCGCCGGGATCCACCACTTCGGCAGATTATGCCCGATGCCGGCCGGGGCGGGGTCTATCCCTTCGACCCGCCGCGCGACGGCCTCGAGGCTGTCAGCGGAATAAAGAAAGAGCACCGGCTGGTCCGCGTTGATGAGGACGTGGATGCGCCTGTAAAGGCGCCGGCGCTCCTGTCGGTCAAAGGTCTGACGGGCCTTGACGAGCAGGTCGTCGACCTCGTCGTTCTTGTAGGCGATGAAGTTGAATTCTCCCTCTTTCGTCTTGGACGAGTGCCAGATGTCATAGCCGTCCGGGTCGCGGCTCAGGGCCCAGCCTAGGAGGACCGCCTCAAAACGCCTCTTGTCGATGAATTCGGATAAGAGGGCGCTCCATTCGAGGACCTTGATCTTGGCCTGGACGCCGACGGCCTTGAAGTACTTCTGGAGCAATTGGGCCGCCTTGTGGCGCCGGTCATTGCCCTGGTTGGTCAGGATGGTGAAGACGAACGCCCTGCCGTCTTTGTCCACCCAACCGTCGCCATCCGTGTCGTGCCATCCGGCATCGGCGAGGAGGCGGCGGGCCGCCTCCGGGTCGAAACCGGCATCGCGCACCGCGTGATCATACGCCCAGGACTGCGGGGCAAAAGGACCGGTGACGATGCGGCCCATGCCTAAAAGGACGATGCGGATGATCTCCTCTTTGTCTACCGCCAGGTCCAAGGCCCGGCGGACGCCGAGGTCCTGAAAGCGCGGGTCTGTCAGGTTGTATCCGAGGTAGGTGTATCCGAAGCCGGGCGTCCGGAACTTCCGATAGCGTGAACGAAACAGGACGCCGTCGGTCTGGCGGGTGTATTGAAGAGGGGTCAGGGATGCGGCATCCACGTCCTGCGTCTGGAGGGCGAGAAAGACCGTCGTCTCATCGGGGATCACGCGCTCAAAGAGGTGCGTGATATACGCCTGTGTGTCGAAGTAGTCTTCAAAGGCTTTCAGGGTGACGTTCTCGTTGCGCCTCCACGTCCCGAGGCGCCAGGGGCCGGTGCCGACCGGCGCGTCGGAGAAGTCCGTCGTGTTGAGGTCGGCGCCGGCGAGGACGTGCTCCGGCAGGATACCCATACCCCAACTGGCGAGCGCCGGCGCGAAGGGCTCGCCATACGTGACCGTGACCGTGTGGGGGTCGGTTGCGCGGATGGAGGTGACGAGGAGAAAGTCGCCCGCGTACGGCGTGCGCACGTCCGGATCGATGAGTTTCTTGTAGGTGAAGATGACGTCGCCGGCGTCAAAAGGATGGCCGTCGTGCCAGACCACGTCGCGCCGAAGATGAAACGTGATGGTCAGGCCGTCCTCGCTGACCGTCCAGCCCTCGGCCAGGTCGCCTGTCAGCTCCAGGTCGCGGTCGTACTTCACGAGGCCGTTGAAGAGGAGGCCGCAGACCGAGGCGCTGGCGCTGTCCGAGGCGAGGATGGGCACGAGCGTGCGGGCGTCCGCCGCCGCCGCGAAGACGAGGGCCCCTCCCCTCTCCGGAACGGATGTTTCCCGTGCCGTTGGCTCGGCCGCGACAGGAAGCGCCGCTGCCAAACACAAAAAAAGAAAGCCAAGCATGCGGATGCCTTGGCTTTCCGGGATGGTCTTGTTGTGCGTCGTCTTCAAGAGCGCTTAGGTGTTTGCGTCCTGTGCTGCTCCGGGGATGCTGGGGTGCGATCCCTGCGCGTCATGGGCAGGCGTTGCGGCCGCCTCAGGCGTTCCGGCAGGCGCCGCCGGCGTTCCGGCCGCCGCCGGCGTTCCGGCTGTCTTCTCAGGCGTTCCGGCCGCCTCCGGCGTTGCGGCCGCCTCCGGCGTCCCGGCAGGCGCCTGCGCCGCCGGTTGCACCGCTTCGCTGGCCTGTGCCGGCGCGTCCGCGTCAGGGGCGGACGCGGGTGCGGCGGGGGCCGCAGGCTCTTGTGTCCCCGGCCGGTAACCCGTCTCGATAAGCGACTTGCCCTTTTGCAGCGACAGAAAGGCCAGCGTCAGGCACGCCAGAAAGAAAGCCGTAGCCAGGACCGACGTCGATTTGACGAGAAAGGTGTTGGTCTTGGTGCCGAAGATCGACTCAGCCGAAGAGAATGAATCGATGAGACCGCCGCCCCGTCCCTGTTGGATCAGGACGAACAGGATGAGGAGAAGACAGATGATCACGTGGACCACGATGATTAAAAGAAACATGGAATGAGGACGGCTCCTTTCAGTTTGTCCGTACTTACCTTCCCGCCGAAGGTCCCGTGACGCCCGTCTTAGCGCGGCACGGGACGAAGGAACCGCGCCCAAGGTTGGGCGGGATCCGTTTTAGGTCTCTTTCGATGCCGCGATGGTGACGATATCGGCGAAACGGCGCATGTCGAGGCTTGCGCCGCCGACGAGGGCGCCGTCGATATCCGGTTGCGCCAGGAGGTCTTTGGTGTTGTCCGGCTTGACGCTCCCGCCGTAGAGGATGATCATCGAGGCGGCCGTCTCTTTCGAGAAGAGCTCGGCCAGGAGTTCGCGGACGTAGGCGTGGACCTCCTGGGCCTGTTCGGGCGTGGCGGTCTTGCCCGTGCCGATGGCCCAGACAGGCTCGTAGGCGACGACGATCCGTGCCGCCTCTTGCCGGGAAAACCCGGCCAGCCCCTTTTTGACGTGGTCGTTGACCACGCCGAAGGTCAGGTCCCGCTCGCGCTCCGCAAGCGTCTCGCCCACGCAGACGATGGGCGTCAGGTCCGTCTTCAAGAGGGCGGCCGTCTTCTTGTTCACGGTGTCGTTGGACTCGTGAAAGAAGTGCCGCCGCTCGGAGTGGCCGACGATGCAATAGGTGCAGCCCAGGTCTTTGAGCATCGGTGCGGCCACCTCGCCGGTGAAGGCGCCGGAGGCCTCCCAGGAGACGTCCTGGGCGCCCAGCTTCAGATTGGATCCGGTGACGACCTCATTGACTGCGTCCAGGGCCGTGAATGGAGGACACAAGGCGATGTCCACGGTATCGATATCATAGAGTTCTCTCTTGAGGCCGTTGGCCAGCGCGATGGCCTCGGTGACGGTCTTGTTCATCTTCCAGTTGCCCGCTATGAAACGACGTCGTGACATGGGGTCTAGTTTACCTTTTTATCTTTTAAAGCCGCGATCCCCGGAAGGACCTTGCCTTCCATGAATTCCAGGGAGGCGCCGCCGCCGGTCGAGATGTGCGTCATCTTGTCCTGGAGGCCGAACTTGGCCACGGCGCTTGCGGTATCGCCGCCGCCGATGATCGTCTTGGCGCCGGTCTCAACGATGAACTGCGCGATCTCTTTCGTCCCCCGGGCATACCGGTCGTCTTCAAAGATGCCCAGAGGTCCGTTCCAGCAGACGGTCCGGGCGTCTTTCAGGGCGTCGATAAACGAGCGGATCGTCTGCGGGCCGATGTCCACGGCGATCATCCCGTCGGGGACGTTGGCGTCCGGGGTCGTCTGCGTGCGGGTGGGCGCCTCGATGTCGTCGACGATCAGGTGGTCCAGGGGCAGGAAGACCTGCACGCCGGCCTTTTTGGCCTCCTCCAGCGTCTCTTGGGCCAGGCCGATCTTGTCACTTTCAAGCTTGGAATTGCCTATCGAAAGACCCCGGCCCTTGAGAAAGGTGTAGGCCATGCCGCCGCCGATGATGAGACGGTCCGCCTTCTTGAGCAGGTTCTCGATGACGCCGATCTTGTCCGAGACCTTGGCCCCTCCGAGGATGACGGCGAAGGGCTTCCGGGGCGCCTCGAGCGCCGTGCCCAGATATTCGATCTCTTTATCGAGGAGCAGACCCGCGACCGCCGGCAGGAGGTGCGCGATACCCTCGGTGGAGGCGTGGGCGCGATGGGCCGTGCCGAAGGCATCGTTCACGTAGATCTCGGCGAGCCCTGCCAGCTCCCCGGCAAAAGAGGGGTCGTTCTTTTCCTCTCCGGCGTGAAACCGCAGGTTTTCAAGGAGCACGACCTTTTCGGCAGAGGCGTCGATCTCTTTCTTGACGGCCTCCCCGACGCAGTCGTTGAGCTTCTTCACCGGCGCCTTGATGAGCTCGGAGAGCCTCTCGGCCACCTTATCGAGGCGCAACTCCTCTTTGACCTGGCCGTCGGGGCGGCCCAGGTGGGTCATGAGGATGAGCTTTTTGGGTCCTTGCTTCAGGATGTACTCTATCGTGGGCAGGGCCGCACGGATGCGCGCGTCATCGGTGATGGTGCCGGACTTCTTGTCGCGCGGGACGTTAAAGTCCACGCGCATGATGACTTTCTTGCCTTTCACGTCGATGTCTTTGACGCTCATCTTGTTCATGGAACTCTCCCAAATGTCTGGTCATTATACCAAATTTTCCCTTCTTGTAAAGCCGAAAGTGGCCAGGCACAGGCCTGTCAGTACCCAGAAGATCTGTGCGCCGTGGGATGTCTGG
>Ga0315537_1003198_pt1 | contig 12250 bp, 9 predicted proteins | sample SalMarSW160270MG_FD_203091 | JGI IMG/M metagenome (GOLD analysis project Ga0315537, IMG submission 203091) | Salt marsh sediment microbial communities from the Plum Island Ecosystem LTER, Massachusetts, United States - Salt Marsh Sediment SW1602-70 ... | reverse complement strand
TCGACTTGGCCGCCACCGTGGCCAGCGGGCCGGCCGCCACCGCATTCACCCGGATGCCCTTGGGCCCAAGGTCCCGTGCCAAGTACTTCGTCACCGCCACCAGGGCCGCCTTGCTCACTCCCATCCAGTCATAGGCGGGCCACGCCTGGCTGCTGTCGAAGTCCAGAGCAACCAACGAGCCACCTCCCGCCTTCTCCATGAGCGGTAACAGCCCGGCGGCGAGAGTCTTGTAGGAGAAGGCCGAGGTCAGGAAGGCGGTGCTGGCGCTTTCGGCAGGTGTCTCGAGGAACCGGCCTCCGAGAGCGTCCTCGGGAGCGTACGCGATGGCGTGAACTGCGCCGTCGACGGCGCCCCACCGCCCTCTCAGCCCCTCCACCAGCTTCCCCATGTGCTCGGGCTCGTTGATGTCGAGTTCGAGCACATCGGGAGGTCGCGGCAGGCGCCGCGCCGCCCGCGCCGTGATGCTCAGGCCACGCCCGAATCCGGTGAGCACGACGTCGGCGCCCTCTTCCTGAGCGATCCGAGCGGTGTGCCAGGCGATCGAATCGTCGTTGAGCACACCGGTGACGATCAGGCGTTTCCCTTCGAGCAGCAATGAGCCTCCGCGCCGGAGGGAGCCATGCTAGGCGGCAGCGACGGACTGGCGCCGGGACGGCCCAGCCACAAGCGCTGCCTAGCCCGGCCGCGTCACCTCGGCGATCTCCGCCCCGGTGATGGCCACGAGATCGGCGCCGGCCAGGTGGATGGCGACGCCGGGAGCGCCCCCGGCCACAGACACCTCCTCGTGCTCGAGGATGCGTCTGTCGGCCACAACGGGCAGGGAACGGGGTATGCCCAACGGCGTGATCACGCCTCGGGCATAGCCCGTCACTCGAAACGCGTCGTCGGAGTCGGCCAGCGACAGGCGGGTCACACCGAGGTTCCGGCGCAGCTTGGGCCAATCGATGACCCGGTCTCCGGGCACGAGCACCAGCAGGTAGTCGCCCTCAGCGCGTCGCACCACCATCGTCTTCACCACCTGGCGCAAGCCGATGCCCCGCCTTCTCGCCGCTTCGCTGAGATCGGGTGCCGGATCAAAGCGCACGACACGGTGCGGCACGCCCGAGGCGGCCATTGCGGCGAGGGCCGGAGTCTCGATCATCCGCGCAAGCCTACGGATTCTTCCAGCTCCAGGGCCCAAGATTCAGCCTTACGTTGCCCCATCACCCGGCCGCTATTGCACGAGCAGACCCGGCGGCCAGGAGAGCGCTGTGGCAACGATCGTCTTTCCCGATGATTTCGTCTGGGGCGTGGCCACGTCCGCGTATCAGATCGAGGGCGCCGTCGAGGCGGACGGCCGCGGCGAGAGCATCTGGGATCGTTACTGTCACACGCCGGGACGAATCGCCGGCGGCCAGACCGGTGACGTCGCCGCCGACCACTACCACCGCTGGCACGAGGACGTCGATTTCATCACCACCCTCGGCGTCGGCGCCTACCGCTTCTCGATCGCCTGGCCCCACGTCGTCCCGGCGGGACGCGGCGACGTCAACACTGCCGGTCTCGACTTCCACGATCACCTCGTCGATGCCCTGCTCGAGCGGGGCATCGAGCCTTTCGTCACGCTCTATCACTGGGATCTGCCGCAGGCGCTCGAAGACGGAGGCGGGTGGACCAACCGGGCCACCGCCGCGGCGTTCGCAGAGTACGCCGGCTGCGTGGTCGAACACCTTGGGGATCGCGTACATCACCGGCTCACCATCAACGAACCCGGATGCGTCGTCGAAGCCGGCTACAGGCGCGGCAAGCACCCCCCCGGGCACAGCTCGGACTCCGAGGCTCTCCCCGCGGCGCACCACCTTCTGCTCGCCCACGGCCTCGCAGCTGAACGCATCCACTCCCTAGATCCAAAGGCACAAGTCGGCATCGCCATCGACGTGTGGCCCCAGCATCCCGCTTCGCTGCACATCCTCGACCTGGAAGCCGCAGCCCTCGCTCACGATCGGCTCAACCGCTGGCACCTCGATCCCATTGCCGGCATGGGCTACCCACCGGAAGCCGCGGCCATCGCCGGATGGCGCGGTGACGAGGTCGAGCCCGGAGATCTCGACATCGTGGCCACCCCCATCGATTTCCTCGGCATCAACTACTACTCGCGGGCTATCGTCGCCTCCGATGGCCTCGCCGATGAGCATCGCCCCAATCCGATCCGGCCGTCGGAGGCGGTCACTGACATGCACTGGGAGGTGTACCCGTCGGGACTCACCAAGGTGCTCGAGTGGTCACACCACCGATACGGCTTCCCCGCCATCTTCGTCACCAAAAACGGCGTCGCCTCGGACGACCGAAACAGCCCTCCGTTCGTCGACGACGACTGCATCTCGTATCTACGCCTGCACCTCGCCGCCGCTCACCTCGCCATGTCACGCGGGGTTCCACTGCGCGGCTATTTCACCTGATCGCTCTTCGACAACTTCGAATGGGAACGCGGCTATGCCATGCGCTTCGGACTCGTGCGCATCGACTATGAGAACCTCGAGCGCACCGTACGCCGGAGCGGCCACTGGTACGCCGGCGTCGCCGCCACCGGCTCGCTCAACGTCTGAGCCCAGACCACACGCTCGAAGAAGGCTGCGGTGAACCGCCGGGCCGTCACCGGATCGCTCCTATACGACGGGTCGACGGACCCGCCCCTCCCCGAGACCACGATCATCTGGCAAGGACCGAGGATCGTGTGGGTGGGGCCCGACACGGACGCCGACCTTGAGGAGACCAAGGTGGTCTCCGACGGAGGCGCCGTGGTTCCCGGCCTGATCGACTGCCACGTCCACCTGTGTCTCGACGCCACGATCGAGGGCATCGAGACGGTGGCCACCGAGTCCATCGAACAGCTGCTTTCGCAGTCGATTGGTGCAGCCCGCACCTTGCTCGGCGCCGGAATCACCGCGGCCCGGGACCAAGGTTCCAGAGAGGGCGTCGCCATCCAGGTGGCCCAGGCGCAGCGCCGCGGCGACATCGAAGGTGCCCGCATCCTGGCTTCGGGACGCGGCATCACCCCAACGGGGGGCCACGGGTGGATGATCGGCGTCGAAGCCGACGGTCCCGAGGAAGTGAGGGCTGCAGTGGCGCGGGAGATAGAGCGGGGCGCCGGAATCATCAAGATCTTTCCGACCGGCGGAGTGCTGGGCAGCGGTGCCCACGGTTTCGATCTAGTCATGTCCGCCGAAGAGGTCGCCGCAGCGGTAGACGAGGCCCATTCCCGCGGGCACCTCGTTGGAGCCCACGTTCACGGGCCTGAGGGCATCGAGATGGTGCTGGACGCCGAGGTCGACACCATCGAGCACGCCACCGGCATAACCAGGGAACAGGCGGAGCGATGCGCCGAGCAGGGGGTCGCTCTCGTGCCCACACTCACCAGCACCGACGTGATGCTCGACCATCAAACCGACCTTCCCGGGGACTTGCTCGATCGGGTCGGCGAAGTGCGCCGCCTGCAATCCAAGGGCATCCGCACCGCCATTGCCGCCAACGCCGTTGTGCTGGCAGGGACCGATGCCGGAACTCCGTTCAATCCGCCAGGCCTGCTGGTGCGAGAGATGGAGATCCTCGCCGGCCTCGGGCTCGGGCCGCTTGGCGCTATCGCCGCCGCCACCTCTCTCGCCGCCAAGACGCTCCACCTCGAAGGCCTCGGCGTCATCGAAGCGGGCCAGATCGCCGACCTGCTGGTCGTCGGAAAAGACCCAGGTGCCGATCTGGGGGCGCTCCGCACTCCCCTTCTCGTCGTGCAAGGTGGCGCCGTCGTGAGCCAGAGGCCCTAGCGCCCCGTCACAGAGCCTTGGCGAGACAGAGCGCTAGATCTCGTCTAGGAGCTTGCGCTTCTTCTGCTCGTACTCCTCATCGCTCAGCGTTCCGTCGCGATGCAGCTTGGCCAGGCGTTCCAGCCGGGCCGTGGCATCCGACGGCTCACTGGGCCGCCCACCGGACATGTCCCGTGAGCGGTCCTCACGAATGCGATAGAGCAGGCTCTGGAACCCCTCTGGATCCGGAATGTCCCTGAAGCGGCTCTGCCCTTGCTCGCCGGCGGACTCGATCAGCAGGTCCCCGGATCGCAGCACGCGCTCGAGGATGTTCTGGGTGAACGTCACGTCGTTGATGTTCTCCAACGGGATCTCAAGACCCCGGCGAGCGATCACACCGCGTCGGGTGATGAGACGCTCGTTGGTGAGCACGTAGAGCGTGAACCACCACGTGATGAACGGGAACACCCCGAGCACGAAGAAGGCCACGACGCCGACCCCGGTGACCACCAAGTCAAAGGCCCTGGTGTCTGGCGGGAACAGCCACGTGGCAGTGACGCCGGCGCCGATGAGCACCGTCCAGAGAACGGGGATCACGAGCAGCCGCCAGTGAGGACGGAACTCGCGCACGATGCTCTCGCCCTCGGTGAGAAGTCGTTTTGGGTAGCCCATGGACGCATGGTAGATGGCGCGGCACGGGTGCAGCCACAGAAACAGGATTCAGAGTTCAGAACGCGCAATACCGACTCTGGACTCTGAACCCTCTCCCCCTACGTCCTGCATTCTGCATTCCGAGCAAGAAGAAACCCCGAGGGAGTCTCCGCCGAAGCTTCCACCCTCTCGGGGTTTCTCTTGCGAAATAGCTTTTGACCATTTCGCTCCGGCTTCGGGCTGAAGCCCGTTACCGACCGACTTCGACGTCACCTCGGGGCCCGAGAGCCCTCCGGCTGCTCTCCGAAGAGAGCCGAGGCCGAAACCCCGGTCCGGGCCGTTGCCGACCCTTTCCGAGCCACCAGGTCTCCCTGATGACACCCTCAATCTAAGGAGGCGCAGCTGCCCAGTCAAGCGCCTCGCATCTCTGTTTTTCGCGTCACAGAAGAAGATTTCGCGAGGTTGTGTTCCGTGCCCTCGAGCCTGTGCCGAATCGGTCCGCCGCTCGCGCCCTACCGAAGCACCGCCTCGCCCGACGCGCTCTTCCCGCCGGCCTCCGTCCACCGACCGTCCGGCCCTCCTCGAGACACGAACGCGACAAGAGAAGAACGCGACAAGGGCGGCCGAAGCCGCCCCGCAAAGCCGAGACCCCGAGGAAGCATCCGCCGAAGCTTCAACCCCCTCGGGGCCTCGAACCCTCCGCAGAACGCTCCTTGCGAAGCGCCCGAACAGTGGGCCGCCGGGCAGGCCTTGCGACCTCCTCGGCTATCCCGTCAGTCGACTAGCGACCTTCGGGCCGTGGCTCCGACGGCCAATCGAGTGAGCCCGAAGACCCTCTCGGTCGTCTCCCTTGCGGGAGTCACCCGCCGGAGCCGCCTCCCTGGTTTCTTGCGTCCCCAAGGAGGAAGTACCTGTGAACATAAGCTCCGCCCCGCTCCCCCGTCAACTGAGATTGGTGGTTGGTTTTCGCGTTCCTGCCGGAGTTTTCGCGTGCCCTCAGACCGACTCGACCCTCTAGCCGACTCGCTCCGACCTGTAGCCACCCGGAGGCCACGCGGGCAGCCGTGTCCCGCATCCCGGTCCGCTCGACACCCGCAACCCTGCCGTCCGTAGCCGCGCCGGGCCCGAACTACACGCCTGTCACTCGTCCGGCGTATAGTCGAAGCCCATGGGACTCGGCAGCCTCTCACCAAGCCGTGCGAGCGACTTCAAGACGTGCCCCCAGCTCTTCAAGTTCCGCGCCATCGACCGCCTTCCAGAACCGGCGACGCCGTACCAGGCGCGTGGAACCACCGCCCATCTCGCCCTGCAGCGCCTCTTTGACCTCCCTCCCGAAGACCGTACCCCTGAAGCCCTATTCGAGCTCTTCCGCACCGCATGGATGGAAGTGCGCGACACGGAGTACCCGGAGCTTTTCGATACCGTCGAGGACGAACGAGCCTGGGGCCTCGAGAGCCTCGAGCTGCTCGCCAACTACTTCTCGGTCGAGGATCCCCGCCTCATCGAGCCTGTCGAGCGCGAGTTCGACATGTCCGAAGACCTCGACGGCATGACCATCCGCGGCATCCTGGATCGTATGGAGGAGACGCCGGACGGTCGTCTCGTCGTCACCGACTACAAGACGGGCAAGGCACCGCCCGAGCGCTACGCACTACCCGCGTTCTTCGCCCTCAAGATCTACGCCCTGCTCATCCGCCGCCGCACCGGCCGCACCCCCGACGCGGTCAAGCTCATCTACCTCAACGGGCCCACGGTGTACGAGATCCCGGTCAGCGACGCTCAGCTCGAGGCCATGAACCGCCAGCTCCGAGCATTGTGGGCCGCTTTGGAGCGTGCCATCGACAACGACGAGTTCCCCACCCGGGTGGGCCCACTCTGCGAATGGTGCGCTTTCCAGCCGATCTGCCCGGCCTGGGCCGACACCGCGCCACCCGAGATCGCCGGGGCCGGCGCCGGCTGAGCCCAGAGGCGCCGAGGATCCCGGACTCCGGCGCACAGAGCGAACAGAATGGCTCCAACAGGTCATGCCCACAACCGTCTTCACCATCGGTCACGGCAGAGCCACCTTCGCCAATGTGGCGGGCGTGCTGCGGCGTCACAAGGTCGCCACCATCATCGACGTCCGCTCGAAGCCCTACTCCCAGCACGCTCCCGACTTCACCAAGGATGAGCTGACCGCCCTTGCCACCGCCTCCGGCCTGGCCTACAGGTGGATGGGCGATTCCCTGGGCGGCCACCCCGATGACCCCGAGCTACTCACCGCCGAAGGGGAACCCGACTATTGGCGGATAGCCGGCTCGGTGCGCTTCGAGGCCGGAATGGTCAACCTGACCGCGCTCGCCGACTGCGGCGCCGTCGCCATCCTCTGCTCCGAGGAGCACCCGGAGGCCTGCCATCGCTCCCTGCTCATAGCCCCGGCGCTCATCGCCCTCGGCTACAAGGTGGTACATCTCCGACACGACGGATCCGCCCAGCCCCACCAGGATCCCCTCGACATCTGAACGGCGTCACATCGCCGCGATACCGTGGACCCCATGGGAGTGCAGTATCCCGAGGTGCGGATAGATCCCGATGCATGGGATCAGGCGGTGGCGGACACCGAAGGCCCACAGCTCGTCGTCGCCGGGCCGGGCGCGGGCAAGACCGAATTCCTGGCCAGGCGTGCCCTGTATCTCATCGAGGAGCACGGCGTCTCCCCGGAGGGCGTCCTCCTCCTCACCTTCTCCAGGCGCGGAGCCGCCGACCTGCGCACCCGCATCACGGCTCGGCTCGATCGCTCCTTCACCGTCATCCCCACCTCCACCTTCCACTCATTCGCCTTTCGTCTCCTCGAGAGCCTGAGCACCGAGTCTCCTATGCCGACGCTGCTGACCGGACCCGAGCAGGTTGCCCTCGTGGCACAGCTCCTGGCCGAGGAAGAGCCCGAACGCTGGCCCCTTCCGTTCCGGCCCTTGCTGACGACGAATACATTCGCCGAGGAGGTCGCCGACTTCGTGCTCCGCTGCCAGGAGCAGCTCATCGGCCCCGAGCAGCTCGCACGACGTGCCCAGGAGCGTTCCGACTGGCGAGGGCTCCCCGAGTTTCTGGAGCGCTATCAGGCTGCACTCGGCGAGCGAGGCCGCATCGACTATGGGACCCTTCAGTCCGCGGCCGTGCAGGTGCTGGAGAGCACCCAAGCGCAGCAGCGTGTCGCCGCGCAGTTCCACCACGTGCTCGTCGACGAGTACCAGGACACGACGCCGGCACAGGCCCGCCTCCTCCAGCAGCTCTACCGCCCCCACCGCAACCTCACCGTGGCCGGAGACCCCTACCAATCGATCTACTCGTTCCGCGGCGCCGAGCTCGGCAACGTCGCCGCCTTTCCGGCGGAGTTTCCCGACGCCGCAGGGCGGCCCGCCCGCCGTTTGGTCCTCACGACGTCGTTCCGGGTTCCCGCCGAGATCCTCCAGGCTGCGGTCAGGGTCACCGCCGGTGGAGAGCTTCCCGGTGCCGCGGGGCCCGTGATCCCCGCTCCCGGGCGAGGCTCGGTCGAGACGTACGGCTTCGACCAACGGAGCCACGAAACCGAGTGGATAGCCTCACAGATACAGCGCCTGCACCTTCGCGACCACATTCCGTACCGGCGCATGGCCGTGCTGGTGCGCAGCAAGCAGCGGTTCCTGCCCGAGATGTCCCGAGCGCTGGAGCGTCGGGGAATCCCTCACGACATCCCCGACCGCCGGCTCGTCGACCACCCGGCCGTCCGCGTGGTCCTCGACGCCGTCGGGGCCGCGGCCGGTCACGAGCGGGCAGCCTCCCTGCGTCGAGTGCTTCTCGGGCCGCTGTTTGCCCTGCCGCTGTCGGCCGTGCGCCAGCTCGAACGCGATCAGGCTCGGGGGACCGACACCTGGGCTCAGCTGATTCACCGATCCGTTCCCGACGGCGATGCCTTGGCCGACCTGATCGCGGAGCCGCGCTGGGCCCTCGACTCGCCCGCCGCCGAGGGATTCTGGCACCTCTGGTCCCATCTGCCTCAGTTCGTCACCGCCGTGGCCGACCCAGGCCGCCGTTCCGACCGCGCCGCCTGGTCGTCCCTCGCCCAGGTGCTCGCCCGCCTCAACGAACGCGACCCCGGGGCCACGCTCGCCGACTACCTGCGCTGGAGCGAAGCAGAGGACTTCGAGGCCACACCCCTCCTCGAGTACACAGCCCCCGACGAGGACCGCCTGGTCCTCACCACACTCCATCAGGCCAAGGGGGTGGAGTTCGACGTCGTTTTCGTCGCCGATGCCGTCGAGGGCGTGTTCCCCGACTTGCGCCTGCGGGAGTCGCTGCTGGGCGTACGTCACTTGCGATACCCCGACGACGCTTTCGCATACGCTCGATTCCGCCTTCAGGAAGAGATGCGCCTTGCCTACACGGCCATGTGCCGGGCCCGCCTCCGCGTCGTGTGGACCTGCACCATGGACGCCACCACCGAAGGAGCAGGCCCGCCGAGCCGCTTCCTGCCTCTGGTGGCCGGGGTCGGCACCGCCGCTGCCGCCACCCTTCGGCCTACCGAAGACGCCGAGCCGACCACCCCGCTCGACGCCGAGGCCTGGCTGCGCCGCATGGTGCGTGATCCCGCCCGGGCCGAGCCGGCGCGTCTCGCCGCCCTCGCCGCACTCGTGGGTCCCGGTTCCTGGCGAAAGCGGCCGCCCGAGGAGTTCGCCGGAGTTCTGGAGGCGGGGCCCGATCACGGACTGATTCCCGAAGACGTGGCGTTGTCTCCCAGCCAGGCGGACCTCTACCTGACCTGTCCCCGTCTCTACGCGTTTCGCCGCCGCCTGGGCGTCGACGACGCTGGCTCCCGGTTCGCCAGCCTCGGCACCCTGGTCCATGCCGTGCTCGAATCGGTCGAGGGCGCCGCCTTGGCCGCAGGCGAGGCCCACGGCACTCTCGAAACTGCCCTTGCCGACCTCGACGAGCGCTGGGATCCCTCTCTCTTCGAAGGAGGCGAGTGGGCGGCGGCCTGGCGGCGGCGCGCCGAAACGATCCTGCGGCACCTGTACGAGCACTGGCCGAGCGAGGCTTGCGTCGCCGCCGTCGAATTCCCCCTGCGGCTGGACGTCGAGAACACCCTGTGGAGAGGCAGGGCCGACCGCGTCGAGATCTCGAACGGCTCGGTGCACATAGTCGACTACAAGACGGGCGCCAACGCCTACCCCGTCGAGGACGCCGCCGTCTCGGTGCAGCTCGGCTTCTATGCGCTCGCCGCCGCCGCCGACCCCGAGATCGCTTCGCTGGGCACCGTCGACGCCGCCGAATTCTGGTTCCCGGCGGTGTCCACCAAAGGCGTGACCACACGCCCTCTCTGTCTCGAAAGGCTTCCCGAAGTCGAGGAGTTGATGCGCCTGGCGGCGTCGGGCATCCGGGCAGAAGACTGGACGCCGACCCCGGGCAGCCACTGCCGCACCTGCGGTGTGCGGCGCGTCTGCCCGGAGTGGCCCGAGGGCAGGGAGGCGTATCTGGCATGACTTTCGCCCCTACGCCCGAGCAGATCGCGATCGTCGACTACCCGCTGCTGCCACTGCGAGTGACGGCGGGCGCCGGCACAGGCAAAACCACGACCATGGCCCTGCGCCTCGCCGCCGCGGTCCGCGACAAGGGCATAGCCCCCGAACAGGCTCTGGGCATCACCTTCACCAACAAGGCCGCCGCCGAACTGGCCGACCAGCTCCGCACCCACCTGCCCGAGCTGGCCGGCACCGGCCGAGAGGTGGAAGTGAGCACCTACCACGGCTTCGCCCACTCGCTGCTCGTTGAGTTCGGCCCGCTCGTCGGCCTGGAACGCGGCACGGCCGTCATCACCCCCGGCTATTCGCGCCAGCTGCTGCGCGAGGCGCTGGGAGCCGGACCGCACTCCGCTCTCGAGCTCACCGCCCCCGGCGCCCGCGTCGACGAGCTGGTCACCCTGTCGGGACAGCTTGGTGATCACCTCGTCGACCCTTCGCGGCTGCTGGAGCCCGAACTCATCAACGACGAGGTCGCCGCGCAGCGAGCCGAGATGGCTGCAGCTCTGGTTGTGTACTCACGCCGCAAGCTGCAGCTCGGCGTTGTCGACTACGCCGACATGATCTCTCAGTGCCACCGCCTGCTCGATCAGCATCCCGCCATCGCCGAGCGCATCCGCCTTCGCTACCGAGCGGTGCTGCTGGACGAGTACCAGGACACGAACCCGGCGCAGCGCGAGCTGCTGCGCCGAATCTTCGGAGCCGGATTTCCGGTGACGGCCGTCGGCGACGTAGATCAGACCATCTACGAGTGGCGGGGCGCTTCGCTCGAGAACTTCCATCGGTTCCCCGAGCACTTCCCCAACGCCGACGGCACACCTTGCGCCACCTTGCAGCTATCGCACAACCGGCGCTCGGCCCGCCGAATCGTCGAGCTGGCAAACCTGGTGCGCGGGGAGATAGAGGAACGCGGCGGACTCGATCGCCTCCGTGCGCTCGACGAAGCACCCAAGGGCACAATCGCCACCGGGTGGTTTCACAGCGCGCTCGACGAAGCCCGCGGCATCGCCGACGAGGTGTGCCGGCTCCACGACGAGGAAGGGGTGGCCTGGCGCGACGTGGGCGTGCTCTTCAGGCGCCACAGCTACATCAGCCTGATCCGCGACACCCTCGAGCAGCGCAGCGTCCCCGTCGAAGTCGCCTCCCTGGGCGGCCTTCTCGACGTGCCGGAGGTGGCCGATCTCCACGCCTGGCTTCGCCTCATTGGCCGTCCCGACGATGCCACCGCGCTCGTGCGCGTGCTGCTCGGCGCCCACTACCGTCTCGGGCTCGGCGATCTGGCGCCGCTCGCCGGCTGGACCCACGATCGGCGGGGAGACGACGAGAACGACGACGCCGCGGGCTGGGCCATGCTCGAGGCCGTCGACCACCTCGATGAGTGCCCCGGCCTGAGCGACGACGCAGCCACCCGGTTGCGCCGTTTCGATGAGGCGTACCGCGAGCTGCTCGCCATCGCCCAAGGGGTGAGCCTGGTCGAGCTGTGCCGCCGCATACTCGACCGCACCGGCGCCTGGCCCGAGGTGGAAGCGCTCGACGACGCGGCCCGCCTGTCGGCACGCCTCAATCTCTACCGCTTTCTCGATCTCGCCGAGCAGTGGAGCCCGCTCGAGGGGCCGTCCTGCATCGATGCATTCCTCGAGTACCTCGACCTGCTCGCCGAGGACGCGACCGGAGAGGAGCTGGACACCGCCCGCCTCGGCGGCGAAGATGCCGTGGCCCTGCTCACCGTGCACCGGGCCAAGGGACTGGAATGGAGCGTCGTGTTCCTGCCCGCCGTCTGCGAGACGGTGTTCCCCGGCAGAGCCCGAACCTACGAGGACCCCGTCGCTCGAGCCCGCTTCCTTCCGTACGAGCGCCGCCTCGACGCCGCCTCCCTTCCCAAGCTCCCCGCCGACGAAAAGGAGCGCCGTGCCGTCCTGCGGCAGCGCCACACGGACGAGGAGTGGCGCGTCGCCTACGTGGCCGTGACCCGGGCAAAAAAGAGGCTCGTTTGCACCGGCGCCTTCTGGTACACCGAGAAGAGACACAAGGACCCCAGCCCTCTGTTCCGGCTGGCCGCCGGCATGCACGCGACCGAATCGATCTGCGACGTGTCCGAGCCGGGTGATCCTCCGCCGATACACCGTCTCGGCGCCGCCGTCGCCGCCCCCGATCCGCACTTCCCCGGCGGCTGGCGCCGAGCCCTGCGCGACGCGGTCGCCGACCCCGAGCTGCCCCGCCGGATCGCCGAGGGACGCGGCATCACCGCCACCTTCGACGACGCTCTCGGACGATTGAGCGCCGTACTCGAAG
>Ga0315537_1003196_pt1 | contig 12255 bp, 13 predicted proteins | sample SalMarSW160270MG_FD_203091 | JGI IMG/M metagenome (GOLD analysis project Ga0315537, IMG submission 203091) | Salt marsh sediment microbial communities from the Plum Island Ecosystem LTER, Massachusetts, United States - Salt Marsh Sediment SW1602-70 ... | reverse complement strand
TTCACTGTTGACTGCACTGTCTGGCATACAGTATTAAGGAGTCATGCCATGCCAAAATTTTATACACCACAGAATGTTGTGAAGGGCTCTGAATCGGCAGGTAATATACTTGCCAGCGCTGGTAATCGGGATATACAAATTGAAGCTAATCGCCAGAGCCAGCTTACGCAACTGGCATCGCAGCGCGAAATGCAACAACGACAGCTTGATGCGCAATTCCTTCTACAGAAGCAGTCGTCTGACGATGCATTTCGTAAGATTGCGATAGAGCATGGATTTCAGAAGGAACTGAAGGACATTGATCTTCGCAATCAGGATGAGCAAATTAAGCAACGAGCGGCATCCGAGGCTAAACTGTGGGATTATAAATTCACTGCAAAGCAAAAGTTGCAGTTGGCGCAACGCGATCAAGCGCGGGATGCCATTGCCACAAATCCGGCAATGACACAAGAAGAGAAATCCATGGCGATGACGCTTGTGGAAGCACAGTTCTCTGGAGTAGAGCAACCTCACAAGGTTGTGAGACATGAGCAGCCTCTGCCGGAATGGATCACCGAACCAACTGGAGTCAATGTCGATCCCAAGACTGGAGCGGCATTCACGATTGGCATGCGCAATGGCGTGCGCACACTAAGTCCTGTGAATCCAAAATTCACTAAGGAGGGAATGGAGCAAGAGCGTCAGCGTGAAATGGACAAGCTGGCAGCAGACTTTCTGTTCAGTGACGTTAAGGACACGCTAAACGGGAAGCAGTTCTCTCGCGATCCAAAATCTACAGATTTCAAGCGTAGAATGAATATAATCAAGGCATGGAAGAAAGCGCAATCTGGCGAGCCAATTGAGGACATCTCCACGCAGCCAGAAAAGCCAAAGAAGCAGAAATCGAAAGCACCAAAGGAAGTCAATTGGTGGGATCAATACGAGAAGCAGGGCAACTATCAAATTCCGCAGGTGTACAAGGAAATGGAACCGCAAGTGGGCTATGCGCGTTTTGTTTTTGAGTCTATCGCATCTGGCAAGTATGGCACTCAAGTCGAGCAGATGCCACCTGAAGTCAAGAAGGCGTTTCTGTGGTCTGTTGGCGTTCTTCAATCTTCAGGCATTGGCAAGGGGGCTAACCAGTAGATGGATGAGCAAACGCGATTCAGTGACGATCAAGTCGCATCCATGATCCAGGAGTTGCCGCGCGACTACAGGCGCGATGCACAAGCGTACTTGCCGGCCGATAGTCGAAGTACGATCATGGACGATGATTCTATGAATGCAAGCCTTGCTGTGGCTGCGCAGAAAAAGAATGTCCTTGACAGAGAGCGTCGCGCTGCACTGTGGGATTCGTATGGCGAATCGCTCGTGGATCGCAGGCCGTCTGTAAGAATGAAGGCTGCACGCGAGGCAGCTAAGAAAATCACTGATCCACAAGATGCCGCCTGGATGGCCCAGGAGATCGGCAACTACGCCAAGGCAATCGACTGGTCGAAACGCAAGGCCCATCGAGATAGATCATACATTGGGCGATTCCTTGGAGATGTCAACTCAGCACTGAAAGCAGGTCCGCAAGGATTCGAGCAGGCATTGCAGAGTGGATGGCAGCTTGGACGGACCATTTCTGGTGGGCGTGGCGACACAGATCAACTTAAGCGCGAGATCATGTTCCAGGGCGCATACGCAGCAGAGCATCCTGACATCTCGAAAGACTTTGGTGTTCCATTCAAAACTGCCATTCAGGCATTGCAGATGGGTGGACAGATGGCACCGATGTTTGCTGGCTACAAAATTGCTGGTGATCCTGCTATGTTTGCCGTGAATGCGCCAATGATGGGTGCCCAGGTGTACGAGCAGGAGGTAGCCTCTGGAGCGTCACCTGAAGCGGCGTCTAAGGTCGCGACTGGCGTTGGCATTGGACAAGCGTTGATAGAGCAAACTGTTCGAGTTCCTGGCCTGTCGAAAGGCTTTATTAGTAATGCCCTCATTAAAAAGGTAGCCCCAAAAGTTGCAGGGAAAAAGCTTCTTGGGAAAATTGCAGTTGAACCTATCGTATCAGCGGCAATTCCAGTATTGACTGGTACATTCGGCGAATCAATCGGTGAGGAAGTCCCGCAGGCAGTCCTTCAGGCTGCCGGTCACAGAACATTGCAGAAGGCGCGTGGAGAAACGCCTCCATGGTCAGACATCTCCGTCGCTGGATGGGAAGCCGCCAAGCAAAGTGTTGGACCCATTGCGATGATGAGCGCTGTGGGTGGCGCTGCTGGATATGGAAAGATTCGACATCAGGAAATGGTGGCCAACGAGCTTATCAAATACGGGAAGGACGGAAAGGCACCGTCGAGAACGACATGGACAAGGCGATGGCAGTTACCGCTTGAGCTTGCTCCAAGCCGTACAGAGCGCCTTCAGTTTGCACAGTCACTGTCAACTGAATACAATGCGGTTGGTTCCGCTGAAGCAGCGCGTGGACTGGAGCAGAAGCTGTCTGGTGCCAGCATCGGAGAAATCGAAAAGGCGCTAGGTCGTGAGCAAGTATCACGCAAGGCAGTCAGGGCTGCGAATACACAATGGGCAGAGCAATTGACTCGCACATTCCAGTCACCTGAAGCACTTTCTACTGCGTATGACGCTGAAGTCAAAAGGCAGGAAGAAAATGCAGGCGTGGCAAAACGTGCCGACAAGACTGGCAAGAGATTGCGTAAGGCGCTGGAAGCAGAGCCGTGGTTCGCGGAAACTCGCCGGCTTCGCCAGTCAGGACAGAGATTCAAAACGATCTTTGAGTCCGCACGGAAGACGATGGAAACTTCCAGCGAAGCAGGCCGGCAGCAACTCGCGGATGAGGCATCGACCGAAGATGCGATTTTGAGTCGTGTTGGCCCGAAGCCAACGGACTGGCACATTGCCCCATCTGATGTATCAGTGCCAAACCACCCAAATGTGGAGTCAAAGTCGTTCGGCGACCGTGTCTACTGGCGAATGAACACTCCGCAAGCCGGCGTCGTTGCAAATCGAGCCACGGACGTCGCCCCTGCTGGGCAGCAAGCTGGAGTTGCGACTGCCAATACCATGGAGACTGAAGCCCCACAGGCGCAACGTGAGGGCCTTCTCGCAGGTGAGTCTGGAGCACTGCGCATTTCCCTCCAGCAGGTGGTTGATGACAGTGTGGCCGGAATGACAGGCAAGGAAGCTGAGGAAGCCGTCATGTCTCCGATCCCGGAAGTTAGGGCCAGGCAGGAACAGGCGTTCGGAGCAACTCCACAATCTCGATGGAAGAAATTCGCGCAGGGCATCATGGATGGGCTGTCACTGGTAGTAAGGCAGGAAGCCAAGCTTCCGCAGACGCAAGAATTCGATGGGGCACGAGAAGTCTTTCGCCGGTTTCGCATGACGCCTGCTGCTGCCATGGATGCGTCCGTCCGTCAAATGTCTGAACTAACGAAAGACCTTGGGCCACTTCGGCACAAGTTGCTGTCTCTTTGGTTTGTAGCCAAGAATCAATTGTTCGCATACGAGAAGACCGGGCAGTTGCGAACAGGATTCACGGACGTCGCTCAAGTGCAGGATGAATACAATCGCTTGCAGAAACTTGTTGATGCTGAACCGTCCGTGAAGCAAGCGATTGGGGAAATCCAATCGACCAGGAGAGCGCTCGTCGAGCAGGCAGTCTCGCTCAAGATTCTTCCGTCGCAAGCGCTGGAGCATGTAGACGAGTATATGCACCAACAAATCTTGCACTACGTCAATGAAGGCCGGTCGGGTAAGCAGCGAGGCGAAACGGTCTCTGGATACAAAGCCGAGTACCAGCGTCAGCGAGTAAAGCTTCCGCAAGGTGAGCAATTGCACGACTGGCTAGACCCAAACACAAACTTCGTTGAACCTGAACTGGCTTTCCGAGCGAAGTTGATTGCTGACATTGAAGACAAGAAGTCGTATAACAAGCTTGTCGACGACTATGACATCATCGACCAGAAGCGCGAAGAGGCTGAAAAGAAGGGCGTGTCACTTGAGAACTTGATGTATGAGAATCCTGATGACACACACGCGCTGTATATCGCCTACCCTGGAGAGATCGCTGACATCCGATCCAGTAAAGAGGGTCAGCTTGCCGAGGCGCTAGAAGAGGACATCCTCTTTGGTGAAGCAGACCTGACGGACGCGGAACTTACGCAGATTCAAGCGATGAACAATCGCAATCGACTTTCAGTTCTGCCAAAGCCGATCATCGCGCAGCTTCGCAGTATGCGAAAGCCTCGCGCATCCGAGCGCCTGACGCAATTCTGGCAAAGCGGTGTGTCGGCATGGAAGGCGTACAACCTGATGATGCCAAAGCGATTGTTTATGTACAACGTCCGCAACCTGCTTGGCGACCTGGACGCCGTGCTGGCCGGCGATCCAGAGATTCTCAAGAACGTAGGCAAGTCATTTCGTGAATGCAAGACATTCTTCACGTCTGCTGCCCCTCTCAGCGAAACGCTTCGCGCATCGAGAGACAACGGTGTCATCCTATCCGGCTGGTCAGCCCAGGAGCTTCAGAGTCCATCGAAGCTCAACCCGTTCAGTCGTTTCAGCAAGGATCGCGCAAACAGACTTGATGTCATAGGGTCATACTTCGGAACCGCGCAGACGATGACTGAGTTCCGTGAGGGAGTATTGCGACACGCTGCATTCCTGCACTATCTGAAGAAGATCAAGGATGGAAAGCTGTCTCACTATGGCGCATCGAGCAAGCATGCCGTGGACACAACGCGACGTATGTTTGGCGATGAAGCGGCAGCCGGAAAGCTCGCTCGCGAGTTGCTTGGCGACTACGGATCGCTTACTGTACTTGGCAATTTCTTGCGAAGCTACGGCATACTGCCGTTCTGGGCATTCCAAGAGATCAACCTGAAGCGGTGGCCACACATTGCATGGAATGCTTTCAATATCAAGCAGGGAAGGAACCGCGCCATGGCAGTGCTATCCAAGTTGGCGGTGATGCGGATTGGATATGCTTATGCCATGTATTGGAGCATGAATAATTTCATCATGCCGTTGATTACAGGGTCGAACCTTGAGGATGAATTGTCTGAAGACGATAGAATCCACATGCATTTGACTCTTGGGAAAATGCCCGATGGCAGGATCGCGATCATTCGTAATGTGGGAGCATTGCCAGAATTCCTGAACGCGCTTGGCGATGTCCCGGAAATCTTGCAGGTCGCACGCGACATCTACAGAGGGAAACGTGCGCCAAAAGACTTGGCTACGACGCCAATCAAGAATGTTGTTCAGTACGCTGCCGGCCAGACCGGACCCATCAGTACAGGAATCAGCTTGCTGACAGGGCAGAGATTCTACCCGAATGTCACAGACCCCAGGCAAGAGTCGAGACTGCGAATCTTCTTTCAGGACTTCCTGGCTGCCGGGGATGAGGCGGCAACTATCTCACGAGCAATTGTGCCGGCCGGGCAGCGATCGGAACCGAACTACTTCCTCCGATTCGCAGGCTTGCGATTTACTGATCCAGCAGTGAACGCAGTGAACAAGGTTAGGGAAGACGTAGAACTGTGGCGCAGGATGAACAAGGGTATTGGGCGAGAGCCTGTTTATCCTCCGTCGTTATTCCGTAATGGCGAGCAAGCTGTGCGCAATGGGAACTTCGATGCATTCAACGAGTGGCGGAAATGGTTTATCGAGCAGAATGGTGGTGATGCCATTGCCGCCATGGAGAAGGCGAGACGACACTTCGATAAACTTGACCCGACGCAACGCCTGAACTCAGATGATCGTTACAAATTCGAGCAGTCCCTTGACACGGCAGAATCCTATCGCCTGGATCAAGTCAGGGATTACAGCCGGCGCATAGGTGAGACTGCGATGGATTGGTGGTTTGCAGAGCCACTGTCTCCTGCTGAAGAACAAGAGCAGGAAGACGTGAATGTTGACTGGGATTCAGTCTTTCGCTAACGTCCACACCATCGCTTCACTTCAAGCTTTTCAGATTCCGTGTCGTACACGACATAGGTTGGCTTGTTCGTGATCCACGATCCGCAGTTGTAGTTGTGCTCGTCCGTTACACCAGGCGAATGCGTGTGACCATAAATGATATGGCCAATGTTTTTCGACTGGCGAAACTCTTCAACTCCGCGCTCCATTTCACGTAGCCGGTCTCCCTTCCTCATGAGTGTCCGCCACACCTTCACGGACATTTCAATTGCCGACATGAATTTCTGTTCAGCGTCCACGATGGATTCGCGGTCTTCAAGCAATCCACTGGCAATGGCCGTTATATTTCCGATTCCAGGATTAGGGTTTCGGCAATATCGATCGGTCTCATGACCATGCATGATCGTTATAGCATTATGGCAATATCCGCTCTCGCTGTCTTTCGATGGCACTGATATTGTTACTGGACCTGACATTCCGTTCTTCACTAATGGCCAGTCTGGTCGTGGCAGAATTTGCCTAGCATTCGCACGAGAGAATAAATTGTCGTGGTTACCAACGATGTACATATCGATAAGCTTTTCAAGCTTCACGCAAAGTTCCCAGTATGCGTCCATGCATCTTACTGGATGGCACTGCCACCAATCGAAGACATCTCCTAATAAATACAAACCGCCTTCGCGCTCATAGACGAAATGAAGGAATTCATAGAACGCATTCTCATTCTGCTGGAAATTATCTCGTGGTCCTCTGTCGCACAAGTGTAGATCGGAAACGAAAAACTTCTTCATGTCAATGTCCTTTTCGGTAGTACAACAAGATGATAGTTATGCAGATGACATTCGCAATGAAATTGAATACCACCCACAAGATTAGCCCGAATTGCAGAATGAAGGCTGTGTAGTACAGCACTTCACCGCAAAGCCACAGCAGTAGAAACGCAAGTGAGATTCCACGCGCGTCACCTTGACGCATGCATTGCCATGCTTGTGGAATGGCGCACGCAGCGAAGCATACGGAACCGATCCATCCGATGATCTCAACCATTATCTGCCATTACCCCTTCCCTTGCGCGACGGCAAGGGATTCTTAACATGCACTGCCGGCACTGACATGATCCTGTACATGCGATGTTCGCACATAACGCATGGCATTGTTCGGCGAGGCTTGCCGTTATTGAATCGGCATTCAAGCACATGACCGCAGCGTGGACACTTGTATTCGTAGATTGGCATGGCAGTGGCACCACTACTTGGTCGGAGGAACCTGAAATGGATAAGGACCGCATTCGTCAAGTTGTTCAAGAACAGCCACCGCCACAGCAGCAACCTGTATCAATTCTTGACGCATCCTTCTGCGCAGCTCTGGCGAATCGCCTTTCGTCCAACAGTCACATACCTCTTTACACACTTCACCGAATTCTTCCCCCAGTATAACAAGCCATGACGTCATGGAATGTCTCTGGATTCCCCATTTACTATCTTGCGCATCGCGCTCAAGCATGATGTCCTCAACAATCTTTTCTTGCACGGCAATTTGGTCTTTCATGTCAAAATCCTAGCCACGTTGCGGTCCAATGTGGTGTAAATACCTTTCGTGTGTACTCGCGCAGTTTACGGCAGTCTTGCGATGTGCGCAGCGCAATCAGTGGAGGACCACGAATGCCTCCGACCTTCACAGCCTCCTCCACCAACGCCTGGACAGCCCCTATGATTACAGGATCACTCTCTTCAGCGGCATAGAGCATAACGAGGCTGTACACAATGAACTCCTGCATGTACTGCACGGTCTCTTGCCGGCCAGGAATCTTTTCGGCTTTCCTGGCTTTTGATCCGTTGATGTATGCAGAGAACTCATCCAGGACGTAGGTTGGCTGCGCATTCCAGTATCGTTGTCGCTTCACAAGATACAAGCGATACACGTCTCCACGCACAGACAGTGGCGTTGAGTTGGCCACGTCAGACAGTAGGACAACGGGCTCGCGACACGTCAACGCCTTGCCTCCCAACACGTAGAAGCATGGCGTATGATATTGCAATCGCAGACGAGCATTGATTCCATGTGTGCTCTCGTGTACGCATCCGACAATATCAGCCTCGCGGTACACGTTTCCGGCTGGTAGTCGTGACTGCACGTCTGCTACTGATGCGCAACTTCCGCTAACTTCACGGACTGAATCAACAGTGACCCAGGTTGGCTGCGGCAGTGTTATCTGTGCAGTTAAGAGTATGCCAAAAACTAAATGGATTATCATATCTTATTCCCATGTAAACAAGTGGAACTCTGTTATCTTCTGCTATGTTTCCTGCATAGCGTAAATTACGCTCGATAGTGATGCATCGTCTATGTAGGCGCTTGCATACCCGCATGACCGTGCCAGTGCCACCAAATGGATCGATGACAAGATCATCTCTTTGGGTGCTTAGTAGTATGCATCGCTCCACTAATCCCTCATGCAGTTGCGTTGGACACCACCTTTTTCTCTGCTTGGCGTTTCCTGTTACGCGCGGAAAGTCAAATACGTCACCAGGAACGCGGCCCTTCGGATTAGCCCTCTTGTCGCCATGCTGCTGCCGCCATGACTTGACACGAACAGCATTCGGATACAGTTTCGCTTCTCCGTGCTTCAGACGAACGATCGGCCTGTGATTATTGCCAAGGTCTCTGCTATTGTGCTGTCCAAATGTGAATGTCTGCACGCATGACTTGGCATTCAGTCCTGGATTAGCAGCCACTATGTTGTGGACTAGACCGCCAACAGCAAATGTGTGCTTGGCATTGTACGACACCCACGATATTCCTGCCCTGTTGACGAATAGTCTCATGCATTCATCTAGCCATGCATAATACTCGTAGGAAGGCATTCGGTCATTATCGCCGTCGTACTTCAAGCCAATGTTGTCTGGAGGATCGGCGAACAGGCATTCCGCATACGGAAGATCAGGCAGCGCGTTCAGGCAATCTCCGCAGATCACCTGATGCGGTGTATCAAGCAGGAATGTCATTTCTTCCCCAATACCGTTTCAGCCCATGCTAGTAACGCGCACCATACGAACAGCGATACAAGGAAAACGCCTAGAGATTGTTTGGCTGATGCACCAAACAGACAGTATCCAATACCAGAACATACGGCAGCCCAGAGCACACATCCAATCCTGTCCATCCTATTCCTCCTCTTCGGAAAAGATTCTGCGAACGAATTTACGCGCTGACTTGAATCGCATGACAATGGCACCACCAACGAGAGTACCAATGGCCATCCCGGTTCCGTTGAGGACGCCGGCCGCGACGTGGTTCCTTGCCGTTGAATCCGTCCACGCCATGTGAACAGCCGTGATGACGACAAACAATATCACGCCAAGCGATAGCGTGCCAGTTCCATAGGCCATCGCCTTATAGCTAAACCGCTTGGCTTGTGATACTACGTTACAGTCCACATTAGCTTTCATCGTTTGCTCCCATCGCATATCTGGAAGAGATTAGATACATTACGCCAGACCATTCGCCAGAAAAGGAATGGTAATCGAATTCCGCGAACAGCCATAATGGAATTCTTTTCAAGCCTTGCTCCATGTGGATAATGACATCACGCCCAAGGTCGCGAGCCATGAAAATTTCACGCAATGTTCCAGTGCTAGGTATGTTCTCATCAAGGTGAGCGATCACCAGGTTGGATGCACATACTAATTCCAAGTCACTTTCACGTATCGCGCGCATATCCTGGGTTAATGCGTCGTACGCACCCGCATCGCGTAACAAACGAAGACGGGCTGTCTCATCTATTGACTCGTTCTTCTTGGCAGCAGGGTCGTACACCGTCGCTCCATGCAACCGCAACCAATTAGCCATGGGGTTACGCCAAGATTCTCCATTGTCACTGGTCAGTTCCATTGGACCAGCAAGATAGGCTCGCACATGGGAAAGTTGTGGGTCGCTCATAGGTTTTTCTTCTCCATCAGTTTTTCGTGAAGGTAGCCGAAGGCATTGAATAAGAGAGCGCAGATGGTTTCTTCCATGTCGACATCGTCTTCATTGTCCACTGGGCCGCGATACTCACTGGCGCGGTGCAGTGTCCACCATGCCTTGAAGTGACGCCACGCGGACTTCATGTATACGTTACGCCCGATCCCTTTCTGCCAATTGTCTGAATCGCGCAGATTGCCGTCTGCTTGATGACGATGCTTGTGCATGTACTCCGCGAATCGCCCAAGAGCTATCGGGCTCAAGAATCCTTCGTAGTCATACTTGTCGGTGTCGTCATCGCGAGTAGCCCCAGTTGCGAATTCTCTCATTTCTGAACCCTCTTCGGTTGCTTGACAAAGATAGGCATGGCGCATGTCATGCCGTACTCTGGATCGATACTAATGAACGTCTGGGATGGATGCTGCCACGGCGCGCGAATCCATACGGAGTATTCGGACGCACCGACGATGCACCCGCACGAAACCCACCTTGGATAGTACCACTGAAACGCATGGTAATGCCCGAAGATCGTAAAGTCAGCGCTCTTGATGTCATTCCACGCCTGCACAGCCTTATTGACCGGCACTGAAATCCCGCCGACCCCTCCGTAGTATCTGATGACATGGCCGTGTAAGAACCGCACGTAGCGCCCAGCAATCTCCTGTTCGTTCAGCAGTGCTTCACCAACACGAACGTCAACGCCAGGATTGCTGTTGTAGTATCTCGCTAAGCTACGATAGAGCATTTGCTCCCACGAATTACGAGTGTCTGTCTTGATACGTATTTTGTCCGTGCTTCTTCCATGATTGCCTGGCACAGTGGGAATAATAATGGGCAGCTTCGTTGCGTTTCGCAGATAGGTAATCCCTGCGTGCAACAAATCCTGCACCAGCAAGACAGCTTCGCTTGCACTTGCCTCGTTAGATTCTCTGAGTTCAGCATGAATGTCTCCAGAAACAAGATCGCCGAGAAGAGGTAACCACAATTCCTTGACGGGACTAAGCTCACTATACCAGCGAATTAGCTCGACCGCCTTTTGGAAGTATCGGTGAACGCGCCGCTCACATTCCGCGATGTCATAGCTGTTAATCCCATTGACGGATTCGTGCCGGATGACTTCGCCGGCATGCCAATCGCAACAGGGCAGCACGACCGATGCAGCACGCCTTCCGCTTTTCTTTCCATTTTGTATCGAACGCTTACTCTTTACAGCCTTAAGCATCTGCATCGCATCCAACTGCGATTCGAGGCGCTCCTTTTCGTCGATACACACGGCCTTCATGGCGCGTTCGGATTTCAATTGCGCACGCAGGATACGGATTTCCTCTTCGTGCTTAAGCTTGTTGGTTGCATTGATGATGTCGCTTGCTTTAGACATTGATGCCACGCCTTTCACTAATGAGCTTCTTGATGATCCTGCTAAATTGCGCACGCTGAACCTTCACGGACAGTTTCGGAAGAACCTCATCCGCGAGTGGACTGAGTGGACATGTATTTCCATTGCAGAACTCAAGGACTATGTCGTCGATGAGCTTTCTGTCCTGTTGGTCGATCTTTTCATACCATGTCAAATGACTCCGATTGGAACGACTATTGGCATGCGCGATGATGTCTTGTGCAGTGCAGGGTTTTTTCATTCTATCCTTTCTAGTGTTACAACGACCATGGGAATTCCGTGTAAATTGATATGTATCTTCGGCCAGTGGCGAACCATATACTGCTGAGTATCATCCTTAACGACGCCGGCACGCACGAGTCCATCATACATTGGCTTGAGTGAAGCCACTAAGTTATCCTCATCTCGTCGCCTGTTGGTTGTGAAGTACATATCGACGTGAACGTCAACCATTGTCCATGGTAATGTCTCAACGGATGCAAGTTGAACTTCCAAGATGGTGCGATCACGATATTTCTGCACAGCCTTACGGTACGCAATATGCCCGCGCCGGCTGCATGTCCTGTTGTTCGGTGACAACCACTTTGAAACCTGCGGAAGGATGATATGAAACGATTCACTATCACTCTGTTGTGGTGACATACCCAGGCTCCGCAAATGGCAGGTTTTGTCTTGCGGCAATCATCCCGCTGTCAATCAGGTCACGAAAGGCTTCCTGTCTCTCTCTCCGCGACACTACGAATCGCGTACTCTCACAAACCTTGCGCCATGTGCAATATCCAACAGACTTTTCTCTTTCTTTGATGATACTTAGGATCGTGTTTTGAACGTCGGCACCGCGCTCTGGCTTCACATTCGGAAAGACCTTGTGTATGAAATCGTTGATTGTTTTTCTTACGACCTTACATGCCAGATCAGCCGAGACATCATCTACTTCCATCGCATTAGGGTCAATACAGGATGCCAGTATCAGGGCTATACGCTTG
>Ga0315537_1003195_pt1 | contig 12263 bp, 11 predicted proteins | sample SalMarSW160270MG_FD_203091 | JGI IMG/M metagenome (GOLD analysis project Ga0315537, IMG submission 203091) | Salt marsh sediment microbial communities from the Plum Island Ecosystem LTER, Massachusetts, United States - Salt Marsh Sediment SW1602-70 ... | reverse complement strand
CCCGAAGGGACGGCGGGCAGGAGCGAAGCAATCTCCGGGGCCGTATCGTTGCCATGCTGTACTCCTCCCGTGACGCTGAGATTGCTTCGTCGCTGGCGCTCCTCGCAATGACGTGAGGGGACTACAGGGGTCTGACCATATAGCCACCCTTTTCGTCATAGCCGGCCTCGATACGATAGTACTCCCTGGCACCAACCCCGCTCAGCACCGCCATTTGCCCTACGTGGAACTCCTCACGGGCAATCCGCTCCGCTTCCCGGAGCAGGGCCTTGCCCAGTCCCTTGTGCTGGGCGGCGGCTTCATCCTGGCGTCGTAGCGGCACCTCGGGGCCGTAGACGTGCAGCTCCCGGATTACGGCGGCAGGGCCTTCCGTAATCCCGGCCCGTGCGATTGGCCGGGGCTGGAGCCTGAGACGCAGCAGACCGAACAGGGTCTCGTTTTCGTCTTCAAAGGACAGGAATACTTCTGTGCCCCCGGAGGCCTCGTAGTCCGTCCTCACCAGATGAGGCTCGCCCGTTTCCCGGCCGCTCAGTACGCGGTGGCCGTATTCCCGGCAGCGGATACACCGGCAACTGGTACCGCGCGCCTCCATCCGCTCCCTGACAATACCCCGCAGCGAGTCACGGCAGCCGGCCACGATGAATTTCGCCGGGATGTCGCGCAGCACCCGTGAGATTCGGACATACGGCGGCACAACCGACTTGATGTCAGCCACCAGGTCAATCATCGTCTCCCTGGGGTATGGCTGGTAGCGTCCCTGCTGGTACCACCTCTCCAGCTCCGTGCCCTCAACCACCATGGTGGGGTAAAGCTTGAGGCCGTCAGGGCGGAAGCGGGGGTTGGCAAATAGCTGGCGGGACATCTCCAGGTCCTTCTCTGGGGTGGAGCCTGGTAGCCCCGGCATCCAGTGGTAGTGCACTTTGAACCCGTACTCTTTCAGTAGAGCCGTCGCCCTGACCACTTCTTCGACGCCATGTCCCCGGCGCACCAGCCGGTAGACATCGTCATCCAGGGTCTGGACGCCCAGCTCGACCCGCGTGGTGCCGAACTCCAGCATCCGGTCGATTTCCTCCGGCCCGCACCAGTCGGGCCGGGTCTCGATGCACAGTCCGGTGCAGCGGTATTCGGCGGTCTCATTGAGGCGTTTGGCCTCTTCGAGGGTGGCTGCCTCCACGCCGTTAAGGGCATCGTAGCAGCCCTTGATGAACCCGTACTGGTATTCGGGCGGGGTTGCCAGGAAGGTGCCACCCATGATAATCAGTTCAATCTTATCGGTGGGATGCCCCATTTCGGAGAAAGCTCTCAACCTCAGCCTGACCTGCCCGGCGGCGTCATAGTCGCACTGGCTGCCGCGGAGCACCGCCGGTGACTCCGGGGTGTAGCTCTGGGGGGTGGCCGGGTATGTGGGGCAGTAGACGCAGTGGCCGGGGCATGCCATCGGCTGTGTCATTACCGCCACCGGCGTTACGCCCGATATTGTCCTGGTGACTTTCTTCATCGCATACTTCACTTATCTGTCAGATATACTTTAGCAAATTTGGCCTGCTGGTCACAATTTTGCTGTTGAGTAGTCAGGGGAGACAATGCTGATAAAAAATATAATGACTTCCGTAATACCTCTGCGGACGTGAAATGGTTCAAGGGGAACACCCACTAAATCCCCCTTAGTCCCCCTTTACAAAAGGGGGAAACACACATTTCATCTCCCTTTGTTAAAGGGACTCATCCTGAAGGATTCTTCCGGAAGGAGATTGACAGGGATTCTATACTACTCCCCAAAATGGGAGTAAAAGAGGGGCGCAGCCCCTCTTCCTTTTCTTTCCCCCTTCCTTTGGTAAAGGAAGGGGGTCAGGGGGATGGATTTCTCAGGGGGATTTAGGGGATGAGGTTGCATAAGGGCCCAAGTGCCACTAATCACAGGAATGGGCAAATAAACTTGTGGCAGACCCTTCCATCTCATGCTAAAATACTACGGCAGCTCCAACAGGAGGACTGGGACATGGCGACTATCCAGCAGAGCCCGGTGCAAAGGGCCAGGCTCATCTCGAATGTCCTGCATCCCTGGTTAATCTTGATACCGGTGGTCTCACTGGCTGCTTACGAAACAGCGGGTGAGTCCTTGCAGTGGCTCGGCTGGACATTCATGACCCTGGCATCAGCATTTCTGTTTCCCTCTCTCTATGCAAGAATCAGGGCTTCGATGTTATCTGGCGGCGGACCGCGACAGAGGATTTCCAGGTCTCTATTTCGGGACAACCTGTGGGACCTCATTGTCATGGCTGCGCTATTTGGTATTCCACCGGTCCTCGTTTTGTACTATCTGGACGGCCCGGTCACACTTCTGGCAATTATGGTTGCGGTCAGTGTCACCATGCTCTCGGTGGCCCTCGCCAACCTGGTGTACCGGGTAAGCTTTCACCTTGCCATGGTCACCAGCATATTGTCATCGCTCTGGATTATCTTCGGTCTGGTCTCTCTGGCCGCTCTGCCTCTGCTACCGGTCCTGGGTATCTCCCGGTACCAGCTCGGTGAGCATAGTCCGGCCCAGATTGCGACCGGCTTTTTCATCGGGTTAGCTGTTTCCGTGGCTGTCTTCTTCGGGTTTGGGCTTATAGGCTAGCTGCGGGGGAAGTTTGAAGGGGCTATGCCCCTTCAAAAACTTTCATTCCCCTTCCCCTCAAGGGGAAGGGGATACAGGGGATGGGGTGACAAAAGATACCTTCAATCGAATTGCCCCCGGCTGGTACAACTTCCGGCACTGGTCGATATTCCGTCGCGAACTTGAGGTGCTGGCGCAGCGTTGGTGGGATGGCCGCCTGCTTAACCTGGGTTGCGCCCACGGCCCGGACTTCCTGCCGTTTGTCGGCAAATTCGAGCTGTACGGAGTGGACTTCTCCCGGGAGATGCTGCGGCTGGCCGGAGAATACTCCCGTAAATTCAATTTCGAGGTAAACCTGGTATTGGCTGATATTACCGGTCTGCCTTATGCCGATGGCACCTTTGACCGTGCTATCGCAGTGGCTACCTACCATCACCTCAGGAAAAACGAGCAGATGCCAGCACTCAGCGAGCTGTGGCGGGTACTCAAGCCCGGGGGCGAGGCCTTTATTACTGTCTGGAACCGTTGGCAGCCCCGGTTCTGGTTCAAAGGGAAAGAGTCGGCGGTCCCCTGGAGGACCGGAGATGAGACCCTGTACCGCTACTACTACCTGTTCTCCTATCCCGAATTGGTACGGCTGGTGAAGCGGGCCGGTTTCAGGGTGCTCAGATTTCCCGAAGGTGGGCACTTTCCGGCGAGGTTCTTTTCCCGGAATATCTGTCTGCTGGTGGTGAAAGACTGACTGGGGGCGGTGTTGACAAAGCCTTCAATGAGTAATAGGATGCTGTTTGATAGATGAAAATAGGGCGAGCTTGAGAGGGGGTGAAGTGATGATTATCAAGATAGTTTGTCCGAACTGTAATAGCGAGAGTGGGTTTTCTCTGGCTGATTCCAGCTTCGAGGGCCCATACCGGTGCTGGCAGTGCCGGGAAAATTTTGTTATCAAGATAGCCGGCAGCGAGCTCAAGTCTTGCGAACCCATCAGCCAGGAGGAGTTCGACCAGTTGCAGAAGGAACTGGCTATAAAAAAGAAGCTGGAGAAAAAGTAACTGGACGTGCCGAAAAAGGAGACACATCATGCCGGTAGTCATCATCGAAATGTGGGAAGGCCGCAGTGTAGAGCAGAAGAAACAGCTAGTCGAGGGGATAACTGACACGTTTACCCGGATTGGGGTTCCCAAGGAAGCACTGCACATTATCATACAGGATATACCAAAGCACAACTGGGGGCATGCAGGTAGGTTGGCCTCGGAGACAGGCCAGGGGACGTAATCCGGTGGCGGATGTACCGCTATGGACATGGGAACACTGGTATGGTTTAATTTAGGGGTCGGTGACACAGCAGCATAAGGTGAGGAATGGAGCATGGAAAGCGGGGCATTGTGGGTAGTACTGTCACTAATTGTTGTCGTAGCGTTGTTCTCTTTCCTGAGGGGGCGTGGCGGGGTACGGCGGCGACCGGAAATAATCCAGTTGATTCTCAATGATGTCAAGATGGACCAGGCACTGGTAGAAGCGTTTTACCTTCGGGAGAAACCCAGAAAATTTGAAAGGAATAACTGGGCGCTTTACAAGAACAACGTTGGATTTCTCGGTGAGTCGCTGAATGAGACCTTGAGACTGACTTTCGGCATGGTAGAAGACCTCAATCAAGAAATCAAGCTTGCTAAAAAGAACAAGACCAGCCACCAGAGCATCAATGTCACCAAACTGAACGAACCCCTTAAAGCGTCCCGTAAGGGTCTTGAGGACTGGATGATGGAAAACCTGGGAACGACGGAGCCTCCTCTAAAGTACCCCTCATTTTTTGGTACGCTCTTCGGCCAGGAATAAGTGGCTTACCGGTTGGTTAAGCAGGCAGTCAGGTGCCCATAGGGTAGCGGTCTGGCCCCCACTTTCTGGCGTAGGCCTTTTTTAGTTCCATTAGCTGTGCCCGAAATGATGGCGAGGCAATGTGGTCGGTGGACATTATTATTGCGTCCTCCCGGTTATCGGTATAATAGCCTCGCCGCAAACCCACCTGGGTGAAGCCGTATTTCGTATAGAGTTTCTGTGCAGCCGTGTTGGAGACACGGACCTCCAGAGTGATGATTCCTACCTCGCGCCGGGTAGCCATGTCTAGTATCGACTGCAATAGCAGCTCACCGATTCCCTGCCGGCGGTTGGCCTCTCGTGTGGCGATAGTAGTTATGTGAGCTTCATCAGCTATTACCCAGAAACCGGCAAAACCTGTAATGCATTCTCCACCTTTGGCTGCCCACTTGCTGTCCGGCAACCGGTCAGGGCTGAACAGCCTGCTTGCCTTGGATAACAATCTCATCAAGCCACTCTGTGGGGGGCTCTCTTCGGGCTCTTCGGCCAGCTCTGCAGCATTGCAGGCCACAATATAGTGGGCCAGCCGGTTCTCTAACTCGCGTTTGAAGTTGGGTGGCGGCCACTCAGTGGGAAAGGCTTCTCGGTCGATTTCGAAGGCTTGGTCAATGTCCTCAAAACGCATCAGGCGTACGTAGTCCGGCATAATAACATCCCCTGAGATGGGTTGCTCGGACTATTGTAACACATCTATGAAGTTTTGGTGTCGCCGCAGATGGCTGGCATGTCATGTCGATATCGCCGTAAGGCGTCTTTATGGCCTATCCTTTGGCCATTTTATACGTTATACATATTGCACCGGGTAGCAGATAAATTGCGGTGGGGTCCGCAGCGGTGTAGAATTCTTTAAGGTTTTTAGTGTGGGGGTTATCTGGTGCAAGACGAGCAAGGCCTTGTCCGCCAGGCACAACAGGGAGACAAGGATGCTTTCGCCGAGTTATATGAGACTTATTTCGATAAGATTTATCGGTATGTGTTTCTCAAGATAAGCAACAAGGCAGAGGCTGAGGATATGGCACAGCAGGTCTTCCTTAAGGCTTACCAGTCTATCGGGTCCTTCAAGTGGAAGGGAGTCCCCTTCTCTGCCTGGCTGTTTCGCATTGCTCATAACCAGATTGTCGACTTCATCAGGAAGCAGAGCAAACGGCCTACGGTCCGACTGGAAGAGTCGATGGTCTCCAGCGATGATAACCCGTTGCGGACAGTCGAGAGCCGCTTTGATATTGAAAGGTTAAGGTTGGCTACCCGCCAGCTGACTGCGGCCCAGCAGGAGGTTATCAGTTTGCGCTTTGCTGGTGGTCTGGCCATTGCCGATGTGGCCCGCACGATGGGCAAGAGTGAGGGTGCGGTCAAGGCGTTGCAGCACAGTGCAGTAGCAGCTCTGCGTAAGGTGCTTCTGGCAGGTGAGTAATAATGAAGAAGGGTAAGGAGTTTAATAATATCCTTGATGAGTGTCTTGAGCGGATACTGGTCAATGGGGAGACGATAGAGCAGTGTCTTGAGAGGTATCCGGAATATGCCGCTGAGCTCAAGCCACTGTTGCTTACGGCTACGGCTACCAACGAGGCAATAGTAGATGTTACTCCCAGCCCTGAGTTTAAGGCCAGGGCCCGCTATCAGCTTCGAGTGGAAATGGCCGGGTCGGACATCAAGAAAAAGCGTTTCTTTCTTGCCTGGCAGCCGCGGTGGGCAGCGGTGCTTGTTACTGTCCTGGCGGTGGTGCTGCTCGGCGGCGGTACCGTTTTGGCAGCTGACTCTGATAATACCATACCTGGCAACCCGCTCTATGCAGTGAAACTGGCGACCGAAAATGTGCGGTTAGCCTTGACTTCGTCCGACGTTGCCAAAGCTGAGTTATATGCCGCTCTGGTGGACCGCAGGACGAGTGAGATAGAACAGCTGATGAAGAGGGGCAAGACGGAATTGGCACAGCGGACGGTCGCCCGTCTCAAGAGTCATCTGGCTAACATATATAGCCTCTCGCCGGCCAGCCAGTCAACAATCGGGCCTGAAATCACTGAAAAGGATCCTGTGGCGCCAGAAGAATCCTCAGTAAAACCGGATGTTGCCGTTCAGGATATAGCCACCGCTGTCTCAGCCGCGGAGCGGACCAGGTTACAGGTACTCTTGGGCCGTTACATAGTCAGTCATCCGGACGAAATCCGGACTATGGTGGAGGAGGCCCCGCCGTCCGTTAAACTGGCCCTGACCCGGGTGATTGTCGCTTCCGTAAACAGCTACGTAGACAGCTGCCAGAAGGCTATTCGGGAATCAAAACAGTCACAAAACGGAGAGGAAACCGATACCTCAAATGGGGCATCCGATAACTCAAACCAGCAACCGGGTGAATCTGACATGGGACCGGGTACCTCAAATCAGCAATCAGGTGAGTCTGACAAGGGACCGGGTACCTCGAATCAGCAATCGGGTACTTCTAACCAGCAATCGGGAGCTTCGAGCCTGGCACCGGCCTCTTCTGTAGCGCAATCGAGCACTGCCAGATAGCCTCTTGTATGGGAGGGCGTCCAGTCACGGCTGCTTCTCCGAAGGTGATTTACCACATGGTCTGCTGGGCGGACTTGTCCCGGTTGTACGGCTTACCGAGGTGCTCGTAGGCCAGCGGGGTGGCTACCCGCCCGCGCGGCGTCCGCTCAAGGAAGCCCAGCTGCATCAGGTAGGGCTCATAGATGTCCATAATTGCGTCTGATTCTTCACTGATGGAGGCGGCAATTGTTTCAAGTCCCACCGGTCCGCCGCTGAACTTGTCGATAATGGTAGACAGCACCTTGCGGTCCAGCTCGTCCAGGCCGAGCGGGTCAACCTCCAGCCGCGCCAGTGCTTCAAGTGACACTGCTCTGGTGACGCTGCCGTCTGCCTTCACCTGGGCGTAATCACGCACCCGCTTGAGTAGCCGGTTAGCTACACGCGGCGTACCCCGGGCACGACGTGCTATCTCCTCCAGACCTTCGGTATCAGCTTCTATCTGCAGAATCTCAGCGGAGCGCTTGAGGATACTCTCGATTGATGCCTGGTCATAGAAATCAAGATGGTAGACGACCCCGAAGCGGTCCCTGAGGGGTGGACTCAGCAGGGCGAAGCGGGTGGTCGCACCAATCAGAGTGAAGGTGGGGAGGCTCAGCCGGAGGCTCTTGGCACCGGGCCCCTTGCCAATGATTATATCCAGGGCGGAGTCCTCCATGGCGGGGTACAGTATCTCCTCGATAGCGCGGTTGAGGCGGTGGATTTCGTCGATGAAAAGGACGTCCTGCTTGTGCAGGTTGGTCAGGATGGCTGCCAGGTCTCCGGTACGCTCGATAGCTGGTCCTGATGTTACCCGGATGTTGCTTCTCATCTCGGTGGCAATGATGTGGGCCAGGCAGGTCTTACCCAGGCCGGGAGGTCCATAGAGCAGGACGTGGTCCAGGGCTTCACCCCTGCCCTTGGCGGCGGCGATGGCTATCCTCAAATTTCCTTTGACGGTATCCTGCCCGACGAAGTCATCAAGACACCGGGGCCGCAAGCTGGTCTCGATTGGCCTGTCTTCGGCGCTGGGCTTGCCTGATATGATGCGAGCCATTTCCAAAAGCGTCCTTCCTGTTGCTGCCTGCCGTGTCACATTATACCACAGGAAAGGCCCGGCCAGGCGCTGCCCTGTGATTAAAGAATGTGGGCCCGGATATCCGGGCCCACACTAAATACCAGATTACCAGTAGTTGCTAGAGCATCGACTCGGGCTCATCCTTGTCCTCATCTGCATCTGGGAAGGTTATCGAATCCTCTCTGGGTTCCGTTTCTAACCCGGCAGCCATTTCTCCTTCAGCCCCCGGGACTGCCACCAGAACCGCTTCCTGCTCGTCGGCTTCCGGTTTGTCTGATTCATCCGGTGGTTCTTCGCTGGCCTTGTATCGGGCCGGGATAAGTCGACCGATGATTACATTTTCCTTAAGCCCAATCAACCTGTCGGTGGCCCGCTTGACAGCCGCCTCGGTCAGCACCTTGGTGGTCTCCTGGAAGGAGGCGGCGGCCAGCCAGCTATTGGTGCTCAAAGCTGCCCGCGTTATGCCCAGCAGCAATGTACGGGCGGTAGCCGGTTCTCCCCCTTCGGCGAGTACTTTGGCATTGAGGTCTTCGTACTCGAACCTGTTTATCAATTCCCCGGGGACAACGTCAGTGTCACCCGTAGAGTCAATCCGGACCTTGGACAGCATCTGCCTGGCGATGATTTCGATGTGTTTATCGTTGATGTTCACTCCCTGGGAGCGGTAGACCTTCTGCACCTCGTCGACCAGGTATTGCTGAACAGCCTCACGGCCAAGGACATGCAGTATATCCTGGGGATTCACAGAGCCCTCGGTAAGCTGCTGCCCGGCAGCAATAACGTCGCCGGTCTGGACACGGATACGTGTTGTTGCCGGGAGGTGATACTCACGCTCTTCTGTCTCCTCGTAGGTGATGGAGAGATGGCCATCTTCAATAACCACCTCGCCAGCGACACGGGACATAATGGGTTGGACCTCGGCAATCAGTTCGCTGGACTCTGCTTCGCTTTCGGGTGGCGTGCTGGTCTTGCTCTTTTTGGCAGATTTCCCCTTTTTGGCAGGCGGGAGCGCCAGTACCGTTCCAATATCCACCCATTGGCCGTTGTCCACTACGAGTTGCCAGCCCGGGGGCAGTGCGTGTTCGACACGGAAGGGGTCGGTGCTGAAGACCCTGATTGTTTGTCCTTCATCACTGCGAGTTACCTCGGCGGTTCCATTTATCTCTGAGATAATGGCCTGGATCTTTGGTGTCCTTGCCTCAAACAACTCTTCTACGCGGGGTAGGCCGGTGGTAATATCCAGTCCGACAACGCCGCCGGTGTGGAAGGTACGTAACGTCAACTGAGTACCCGGCTCACCGATACTCTGTGCGGCGATGATGCCCACCGCCGTATTGAGGTCAACCAGACGGCCACGACCAAGGTCGCGCCCGTAGCACTTCTGGCAAACACCCTGCTTTGCCAGACAGGAAAGTGGAGACCTGATGTGGACATCGGTTATCCCGGCAGCAACAATCTCTTTTGCCTTCTCTTCACTGATTTCTTCGTTGCGGTCGACGATGATTTCTCCGGTCTCAGGGTGCACCACCTGACTGGCTGCCAGCCGGCCGGTTATACGCTCAGTGAGTGACGGCAGCAGCTCGGTCTCTTCCTGCTTTGACATCCAGATGCCGTCGGTGGTACCGCAGTCTTCTTCGAGGATGATTACGTCATGGGCAACATCGACCAGGCGCCGGGTGAGATAGCCGCTCTCCGAGGTTCTCAAGGCGGTGTCGGCCAGTCCCTTGCGAGCACCGTGGGTGGAGATGAAGTACTCGAGCACGCTGAGACCTTCACTGAAGCTCGACTTGATGGGGAAGTCGATAATCCTGCCGGATGGGTTGGTCATCAGTCCTCTCATGCCGGCCATCTGTCTTATCTGAGTGATATTACCCTTGGCCCCGGATGTCGCCATCATATAGATGCTACCCTGGGGGTCAAGGCTCTGTGAGGTGGCTTCGGCTACCCTATCGGTGGCCTCCATCCACACATTGACAATGCCGTTGTACCTTTCGTCTTCAGTAATCAGTCCCCGGTTGTACTGGCTTTCAGTAACGGCGGCTTTTTCTTCCGCTTCCTTCAGTATTTGCTCTTTGAGGGTGGGGACTTCGAGGTCACTCATGGCGATGGTTGCCCCGGACTTGGTGGCATAGCGGAAGCCGAGTTCCTTGAGGTTGTCCATGACGGCTGCCATATCCTCATCGCTCATGAACTTGGCGCAATCCGTCACTATCTTTTTTAGGATTGACTTGTCAACTGGCTGGTTATAGAACCCCAACTCTTTCGGCAGGGCGTCGTTAAAGATGATACGCCCGACCGTAGTCCTGGTTCTCTCTCCGCCGTTCTCCCGGTCACGGACCTCAATCTCAGCCCGGAGGTCAATCACACCAAGTTCATACATGAGCTTGGCCTCTTCAAAGCTGCCTACCAGGGTGCCCTTCCCTTTGGCTTCGGGTCTAATCGTTGTCATGTAGTAACAGCCCAGCACCATATCCAGGGTCGGCGTCACCACCGGCTCACCGGATGATGGCAGCAGCATGTTGTGGATGCTCAGCATCATTTCTCTGGCACCCTTGACCGCCGCCTTGGAAAGGGGGATGTGGACTGCCATCTGGTCACCATCGAAGTCGGCATTAAAGGCGGAACAGACCAGCGGGTGTATCTGGATGGCACTACCATCAATAAGCACTGGCTCGAAGGCCTGGATGCTGAGACGGTGCAGGGTAGGGGCACGATTGAGTAGCACCGGCCATCCCCTGACAACGTCCTCCAATATGTCATACACCTCTGGCTTGGCCTTCTCCACTAACCGGCGGGCACTCTTGATGTTGTGGGCCAGACCCTGCTCAATAAGTCGGCGCATTACGAAAGGTTTGAACAGCTCCAGGGCCATGCGCCGGGGCAGGCCGCACTGGTGGAGCTTGAGTTCGGGCCCGATGACGATTACCGAGCGGCCGCTGTAGTCGACCCGTTTGCCAAGCAGGTTCTGGCGAAAGCGCCCCTGCTTTCCCCGCAGCATATCAGAGAGGGACTTCAGTTTGTGATTGCCACTGATAGAGACCGGTTGTCCCCGCTTGCCATTGTCGATAAGAGAATCTACCGCCTCTTGGAGCATCCGTTTCTCATTGCGGACAATGATTTCCGGTGCCCCGATATCAATCAGGTGGTGCAGTCGGTTGTTGCGATTAATAACTCGTCGGTAGAGGTCGTTTATATCGCTGATAGCGAACCTGCCTCCGTCGAGCTGAACGGTTGGCCGAAGGTCAGGGGGTAGGACAGGTAATACGGTCAGAATCATCCACTCTGGCTTGTTACCACTGCGGCGAAATGCCTCCACTACCTGCAGCCGCTTGCTTGCCTTCTTGCGGCGCTGGCCGGAAGTAGAATGGGTCTCCTCCAGCAGTTCGATGCGTAGCTTATGAAGGTCTATGCCCTTGAGTATCTTAAGGATTGCCTCGGCGCCCATACCGGCGGTAAAGATGTCGCCCCATTTCTGATTTCGCTCACGGTATTCGTTCTCGCTCAGTAGCTTTTGCACCTGAAGCTCTTTCAGTTGTTCCACGTCGGCAAGGAGTCTTTCCCGCAGCGGTAAATTTTCCTCTTCCAGGTCTCGCCGGAGCTGGTTTACTTCCTCTACCGAGGCATCCGGCATGTTCTGGACTTTTTCCTCGAGTGCCGCCTGGCGTTCTTCCATATCCTGTGAGATTTGCTCTTTGAGTTCTTCTATTGCCAGGTCCCTTGCCTCTGTGTTGACGGAAGTAATGATGTAGTGCGAGAAGTACAGCACCCGCTCCAGATTTCTGGGTGAGAGGTCAAGTAACAGGCCCAATCGACTCGGTATTCCCTTGGCAAACCAGATATGGCTCACGGGGCATGCCAGCTGTATATGCCCCATTCGCTCTCGTCGTACTTTGGCGCGGGCTACTTCGACGCCGCACTTATCACAAATAATGCCCTTGTAGCGGATTTTCTTGTACTTGCCACAGAAGCACTCGTAGTCCTTGGTTGGGCCGAAGATTTTCTCGCAGAACAGTCCGTCCCTTTCCGGTTTCAGGGTACGGTAGTTAATTGTTTCCGGCTTGGTAACCTCTCCGTAAGACCAGCTCTTGATTTGTTCCGGTGAAGCCAGCGAAATGCGGATAGCATCAAAATCATTGACTTCAAGCATTTTCTTCCTCTACCTCTCCAGTCGATTCATTCTCCGTTTCAGGTTTC